>Ga0137379_10000143_pt1 | contig 58597 bp, 65 predicted proteins | sample SagtaG_18_FD_104812 | JGI IMG/M metagenome (GOLD analysis project Ga0137379, IMG submission 104812) | Vadose zone soil microbial communities from Sagehorn Ranch, Mendocino, California, USA - Sage2_L_80_16 metaG | ecosystem: Environmental > Terrestrial > Soil > Vadose zone | place: USA...
CGCCTCCTGCAGCTTGGCTGCTTCAACCGGGCGCTGCGCGCCGAAGAAGACCAGCGCTGGGTTTGTGGCGACCACGGCGCCCGGGTCTGAGCTCAAGAGGTCGCCCGGATTCTGAGTGGCGAAAACAAGCGAGCCGTGGTACTTGCGGATGCGCCTGGCAAGGCTGACCACGAAACGACGGATGGTTGCGTCCTCAAAGAGCAACCCGAGCTCGTCGATCACCAGCATCCGTCGGCGGTCTCTGCGTTTGATGCGGGTCCACAGGGCCTCCGCGAGAAGGAAGTGCACCGGAGCAACCATCTCGTCACGCAGCTCGCGCATACCGAAAACGACGATTGGCGCCTCCAGGTCGACGTTGGTCGGGGCGCTGAACATCTGACCTAGACTGCCGTGCACCCAGCGCTGCAATATGACTGCGACGCGAGAACCGCGGGGCAGACGGTCTGCAACGTCACGCAGCACGGGCTGCGGCGTTTCCTCATAGGCCAGGCGCACAGCACCTTCGACCGCCGCCCGCTCCGATTCGTCGAGCGTTCCGCAAACACATGCGCAAAGGTCGACGGCGTCCGCAGCGGCCGGGCCGAGCCACGCCTCGTCGCGACGGTCGGAGGGTCTCAGGTCCAAGACGTTCAGCGCGTGGCCGGAACCAAGCGCGAGCTGAACATCGATGCCGCCCAGCTGTTTGGCGATGCCTCCGTATTCGTGCTCTGGATCGATGATGTACACGCTGGCGCCGGTGCCCAGCGCGCCCATTACAAGCGTCGAGAGCAGGTACGTCTTGCCGGCCCCCGAATGGCCGAAGACCGCAACATTTGCGTTCGCGTAGCGGCGTTGGTCGAATGGGTCGACCAGTACCGGCGATCCGGTCGCGGCATTGCGGCCGACGAACAGCCCACCGGGCTGCTGAAGGTCCGGCTCATTCCATGGAAAAAACGTGACCAGGGCGGTGGAGTCAATGACTCTCTTGCGCTGCAACCTATCTGGACCGCCGGCATGGGTGGCGAGGAAGCCGTCCCGCATGCGAAAAGTGCAGGGCTGCAGATCGCAGAGGATCGCCCGAGCGGCCGCCTCGACACGGCGCGAGCCGTCTTCCAGCGCATTAGAAGTGGGCGAGGTCAGGGTGAGATACACCGAGACGTGGAAGGCCTTGTCCTGGCTCGAGGCGAGGCGGCGTTGCAGGTCTTCGGCGTTGGGCAGCGCTCCGGCCAGCGTTGGATCCGACGACCCCGCGGTCGCGTCCAGGAAATTGGCCGCGCGCATGTTGATGAGCTGGCGTTGGAGGTAGTGCACGATCCAGGCGGCGGGCAGCGGAGTAAGGTGCCATGAGAGTCTTATGGCAAGGCCTGCTGGCAAGAGGCGGAAGAGCCATCCGGCGTCGAGGTCGGTGCCGGGAAGACGCTCGACGTACCAGCTCCGACTGAAACCTCGGACGTGAAGAAAGCGCGTCGCCTGCTGCCGACCAAACGGCGGTTCATGCGCGGCAGGGACGGCGACCAAGATGCCCATCTCGCCCAATGCAGATTGCACGCGTGATGCCTGCTTGTCGGTAGTGATAAGCGAGGTGATGATGGTGTGGGAGGAACTGCTGCGGCGGATGTCCTCCGAAAAGCACAGGTCGGCGCCGCGCAGGTCTTCGAACGCGGCTGGTTCGATGCCGGACGCTTCACTCAAGTCATCCTGACCCGGCCATACGTCGATCACGACTTGCACCGGTGATTCGAGGCCGTCAACGAGCCTGCGGAAGCTGTTCAGCCAGCGGCGACGATCATCTTCCGCAGCGCCGGCGAATCCAATCGAGCCGGTGTCGATCGTCACCAGCCGCGAGTTGGCAGTCCAGCAGGTTGCCGCTTGGCGGCGTGCAATGCGAATCACGAGACTCGCCGACGGCGACATTTGAGAAGCCGCGGCCACGTCCACTGGAGGCGGTATTCCGACACGCAGAAGGCAAACAGATCTCTCGTCCAGGCGTCGATGGGTCTGCCTCGCCAGCGCCCCCATGCGGCGACGACACCGGCCAGGGCGATGGTGATGGCGACGGTTGCACGCACCGGTGGAGGCGCCCAATGTGAGGTCCAGACCGAGAATCCCGCAAGCAAAGCGACGACCAGGTAAGCGAGCCGGGTGGGTGTGAGTCCGTAGAGCAGCTTGTCCTCAATGTCGACATCAAGCGGGATCCGGGCAGGCACCCTGCAAACCTACGTGGAGCGGGAACCGCGGGAAACTCAGGCTGTTAATTAGACTGGGCCCTTAAAATCGACAGGCGGCCACTCGATACGCGCTCGCGTAGCTCAACTGGCAGAGCAGGGGACTCTTAATCCCAAGGTTCAGGGTTCGACTCCCTGCGCGAGCACCATTAGAAAATTCCTCGTTGCCGCCAGGTCTCAGGGTGTCAGTTAAGGTATCAAAGGTCCACGCGTCTTCGACCGTTCTCCATCAGACAAGTCGTTTCGTCGTCTTGACGAACCCAGTGGGGAGCGCCAGTCATTTCTACTGGTGCTCGTATAGACCTTCGGTTGATGTGTCGTGAAGCTACTTCGGTTGATATGTCTGACTCCCACTGAAATTTATCTCCGGCGCGCCGCTGCGCCGTCGGCCGCTGGTCCCGCGTCAATCTCGGGCTCATTTAGACGAACCGCCGGTGTTTACCGCATAGGATCTGCTGGCCGTGGTGCACTTCCCTCAGTGATGACGCCACACCGATGGCTTCGTGCTGGAATCGTCGCACTCGTGGCTGGCCAAGCGCTGGTCTGGCTAGTTGCCGCCTCGATTTGGTGGTCTTTTCGCGGCTTTATGAGAGGCGGACCCTCGTCCCCCGGGGGGGTCGCTGACGCATACTTTGCTGCAGCCTTCCGTTATCGCCGCGGCGATCAGCTTTGCAGTTCTCTTGCTGTTCTTCGTCCGTCCGGGCCGACCTTCCGTGATCGTTCTGTTCGCAACCCAGGCCGCGAGTGCTCTCCTGAGCTTTGCCTTCGCCCTACTGATCGACGCGTGGTGGATTGTCCTTGCGGGCTTGGCGATTCCCGGGGCTGCCATGTTATACCTCACTGAGCGACGCGCTATCCACCCGATTTCCCGACACCCTAATTGACACCTTCACGCAGACACTCTCTGACATCCCCTGACACTCTGTGACCCTACTGCGTCATAGAACCGAGCCGGTTTGACACTCTGTGACACTCGCTGACACTCCCTGACACCGCGTGCTTGCAGCCTCTTAATCCCAAGGTTCAGGGTTCGACTCCCTGCGCGAGCACCATCACGATTTGCAAGTTCGGCTGATAGGCGACAAAAGGCCTTCGGCTGATGTTTGTCAGTACTTCGACTGATTCTTGACAACTCCCTCGCATGAGGCAGTTAAGCGCGACGGAGCAGAGGTACAAGGCGGTGGGCAAAGTCGCGCAAAGCGTTGCGAAAGACGGCTGTCTCGATAACCATTATCCCAGTGGCGAGGGGGCTTGCCACAAGCCCTGGCCGCCGTGCGAGACTTCGCTTTCGATAGCCCAGTTCTGCCTGTGAGACGAAGGAGGTGCGGCCTCGCGTTACGACCGCCGTCCATTAGCCGACTACTACTTGGTGCTCGGTGTCCCGCCTGACGCAACGGAGACGGAGTTGCACGCCGCCTGGCGTCGGCAGCTCAAGTACTGGCACCCTGACCGCGGAAACCATCCGGACGCGCTCGAGCACGCGAAGTTGATCAACTTGGCGCACGATGTTCTGACCAACAGCACCAAGCGCGCGGCATACGACCGACAGCGGGCAGCCGCCGGCTGGCGCCCCTCCGCTTCGGCCCCGTCATACGGCCGCCCGGTCCAATGGAAGACGGTAAGCCGCGAGGGCCCGCCCCGCGCGCCGGAGGGATTCGACCGGCACGGTTTCGTCGCACGCCTGGAGGAGATGATGAACCGGGGACGGCTGATGATTGAGAAGCGCAAGGACCTCGCGTCGGCGTCGAAATGGGAGGCGCAGACTCAGGCCTTGCTGCGAGATGAGCTCGGCGACCATGCGTACACAAAGCGCTTCGAAGTGGCTATGAGCCAGCCCCGCCCCGAAGGCCTGGTGGCGGCGTATGGGGTGCTGTGGGCCGCGTATGAGGATGCGCTGAAGGGCGATCTGAAGCCGGTGGTGAAGGAAAGGCGCCCGTCCTGATCTGAGTACCCTCCCATTTATGGGGAGGTGGCGCGAAGCGCCGGAGGGGCGGCCCGAACCTCGTCAAGTGGGTTCATATACTCAGGCGACCCCGTGTCCACCGAGACGTAAACGCCGTCCCGCGCGAGCACCCGCTCGCAGTCGTCTGTGAAGGAGCATTCACCCGTCCACGGACTTCAAACCGGTGTGGCTCGCAGCACCTCCAAAACCTCTTCGCCGTACTTGCTCAGCTTCGAATCTCCGACGCCGGGCACGCGCAGCAAGTCGGCAAGGCTGGCCGGTCGCGCCGCCGCGATCGCGTTGAGAGTCGAATCGTGGAAGACCACGTACGCGGGAACGCCCGTGGCGCGGGCGGTCTCCAGGCGCCAACGCTTGAGACGGTCGACCGTCTCGACCGGGGCGTCGGCGTATGTCTTGGTCCCACGGCTCGGGCTCGGCGCCTCCGCCGGCAGCGTCAGCGCGGGCGGGGTCGCAAGCGCAATCGCCTCGCGGCCTGCAGCCGTCAACTCGACGACCGGGTATTCCCCCGAGCTCTGGCGGGCGCAGCCGGCGGCCACGATCTCGGCGAGGAGCTGCCTGACCCGGCGATCGCTCCATGACTTCAGTGCCCCGTGGAACGAAAGCTGCTCCACCCACTGCTGCGACACGGACCATCGATTCTGCCGGCCCCCGAGCACGGCCGCCACGTTGGCAAGTCCGACCCGCCCACTGAAACGAGAGACTGCGGCCAGCCCCGCCATGACGGCCTCGACTGGCACCGCCTCCTCAGCAGGCCGCTCGGCGAGGCAGTTGTCGCAGGCGCTGCATCGCCGCGCCACACCCGACTCTCCGAAGTAATCCGCGATTCGCGCGTGCCGGCACTCGCGCATCTCGGCATACCCCATCATCTGCGCCAGCCGCGCGTACGCATGCTCCTTCAGCGGAGATCCGTCCTCGAGGCCAGACTGCTCGATGAAGAAAGCCTGGAGGTCGCGGTCCGCGGGGCTGTAGAGGAGGGTGCACTCCGCCGGCTGCCCATCGCGCCCCGCACGACCCGCCTCCTGGTAGTACGCCTCCAGGCTGCCCGGGAGGTGGTAGTGGATGACTCGCCGGATATCCGCGATGTCGACGCCCATGCCAAACGCCGAAGTCGCGACCACGACCCTGGTGCGTCCCTGGGTGAACTCCTCCTGGATCGCGCGGCGAAGGGCGGGATTCTGCTGTCCGTGGTAGCAAACGGTACCCAGGTCGGCGGCCAGCTCCTCGGCCGCTTTGACCGTGCCCACGTAGACCAGCGCGCGCTGCCCTGGATTTGAAAGCAAGCGACCCAGCTCCTCGCGCTTGGCGCGCTCACCGCGACACCTGACTACCGAGAGCGTCAGCGTCGGTCGGTTGAATCCCGTGACCGAGATGAACGGATCCCTCAAATCAAGAGACCTTGCGATGTCCGCCAGAACCTGCGGTGTCGCGGTGGCCGTGAAGCCCGCGACCGGGGGCCGCCCACACGCTTGGATCGCCGCTGCGAGAAGGCGGTAGTCAGGCCGGAAGTCATGTCCCCATGTGGAGATGCAGTGCGCCTCGTCGACGACCACCCGGCGCACGTGCAGCTCGGCCAATCGCTCCATGAAATTTGGCCGACCCAGTCTTTCGGGCGCCATGAACACCAACCGGTATTCGCCCGCGATTGCCCTGCGCAGCCGATCAAGCTGTTCGGGCCACTCCACCGACGAGTTGATGAACGTCGCGGGGACGTCCAGCGCTGTGAGCCGGTCGACCTGGTCCTTCATCAGTGCGATCAGCGGCGAGACCACGAGGGTCAAGCCACCGTCGACGACGGCCGGCACCCAGTAGCTGATGCTCTTCCCAGACCCGGTGGGTGCCACCGAGAGAACGTCGCGTCCCGCGAGCATGGCCTCAACGACCTCTGCCTGTCCGGGGCGGAAGGCCTCGAGGCCGAACACCTCACGCAGCGCTCGCTCTGCTCTGGCGATCACCAGGGGAGTCTGACGGAATGCCGGACCCCTGCCAGCGCTCTTTACAACGCAGCGCTCAAGAACATCCGCATGTGAGCTGCGCTCGGTCCGCCAAAACTGGTGTTGACAACTCAAGGAGGCGGTGTGCGCTCCGCGCGGGGGAACGAGCCGTGCGCCTAGCTTTCGCCGCGATTCTTATCGCGGCGATGGCGTGCGCAACGTCGAGCTCGGCTGCACGGCCATCAAGCACGCCGGCCGCACCGGCCCAGCTCCGTGCCTGGACTTATGCGGGCGTCGTCCGACTGCGAGCGGCATTTTCAGCGATGTCATCGCCTTGCCGCACGGCACACTCCGCGCTTACTACAACTGCGAGGTGGGCACGTTCTTCAACATCAAGGCGACAGCGATCCGAAGCGCGACATCCAAGGATGGGCTCGTCTGGCTGAAAGATCCCGGGGAGCGGATCAACCCGCTCGACGGTCCAGAAATCACAGGCTATGACGGATTGCCAAAGCTCGGCCTACCCAAGGGCCAGGATCCAATCGCACCACCTGTCTGCCAACTGTTCTACTGACGACTTCGAACCCGCGCGTCGAAAGGCGATCAGACCGACTGGTAGGTCGCGATGATGACGCCCGTCGTCGTCGGCTTGCTGTCCACCAGCTGAAAGTTGGCCTCAGGTCCTCCGTCGGCGAAGAGTCGGCGTCCCGAACCAAGCACCAGAGGGTGGATCAGCAGGATGAATTGGTCCACCAGCTTGTGCTGCATCAGCCCAGAGACGAGCTCACCGCTGCCGAGGACGATGAGCTCACCGTCGAGCTCGCTCTTCAATCGCGCCACCGCGTCGCCGGCATCGCCTTTGAGCAGGGTGGAGTTGATCCAGGGCAGCGGCTCACGCAGCGTCCGGGAGGCCACATACTTCTGGGCTCGGTTGAGGACTTCGGTAAACGGGTTGTCGGTCCGATTGGGCCAGACCGCAAAGAAATCCTCGTACGTGCGGCGGCCCAGCAAAAGGCCACCGGTGCCGGACGTCGACCGCCCCGCCATTTTCCCCGAAATCGCATCGGCATAGGGCACCGCCCAGCCGCCGTGCTTGAAGCCGCCGCGCACATCCTCGTCGGGCCGCGCCGGCGCTTGCATCACGCCATCGAGCGTCACGCTCGTGAACACGACGACCTTGCCCATCCTTTGAAGGACCTGGATCGAGAAGCGGCTTAGTTCGCGCCAGCCGCCGACGCGGCCAACGCCGCCGCGAGCGCACACCCGGGACGGTGGCCCCGACCTTCCGGTGGTGCAGAGCCGGCGCATTCGGGGCATGCGCCGGTGGCGCCGACCGGCGTCAGGCCCGACCACTGGTGCTTGTTCAGCAGGCGCCGGAGTTCGGCGATCTCGTTGCGAAGGCGGCTGATCTCGTCTTCCATGCGAATGAGCTTAACCAGCCTTCAGGCGATTGGCGTGGCGGCTGTCTTGTCCAGCTCGGCCCTGGCTCGCGTGGGAAAGAGCGTCGTCCCGACCTCGGGCAAGAAGGCCGACATCTACGCGACGACGGTGGCGGTCACGACGCGTTAGCTGCGCGCAGCTCGAACACGGGCCGGTGCTCCGCGGCCTGCGCCGGGTCGTCGAGGATCTCTTTTGCGCCGAGGAGCGAGAGAATCACTCGGCCCAACGGGATCCGGCTAACGTACGGCCCGAGAACGTCGCCGAAGAACGCGGTGCGCGCCTGAACGTCAAGCTCGGTGGCGATGACCCTCTCGCTCTTGCGGCCTGTCGTCAGGGTCGCTTCACGGGCCGTCCGCAGGTTGCGGACCCAGTTGGTTTCGCCAAAGGTCCCGATCACCCACCGGCCGCCCTGGAGCTCGACGAGCGCGATCGGAGTGGTCCGAGGGATTCCAGACTTTCGACCTCGAACGGTGATGAGGGCATTCGGTCCGAGGAGCGCACCCACCCTCAGCACGCGGCGCGCGATGGGGTTGAAGAGCCGGACGAACGAGGGAGCTCTAGTCGGCGATGCCATTCCCATACACTACCTAACCAATCAATCAGTTGCTTGATTCCATTCGGCGCCGGGAAAAGTTACCGCCCCGCGATGCCCAGCCAGCGCTCCAGCTGACGCAACGCCCCCTCCCCGCGAGGGCTGTCCCGCAGCGGCGGGATCGTCAACGAGGTGAGTACGGCGATCACGAGCGTCGCCACAGCCTCGCTGTCAAGGTCCGCCCGAAGGTTTCCCTCCCGGACGCCGCGCCGCAGCAGCCCCCTCATCGCGGTCTGCCAGGCGTCCCGCGTCTGGTTGAAGATCTTCTCGATCGATCGGTCCCGCGCGGAGCGCAGGGCCAGCTCGCCCATGACGATGCCCAGCTCGGGCTCGTCGGCCATCAGCTTGCGGACCGAGCGGAGGTGATTGCGGAGCTGGGTGGACGGCGACCCGTGCGGTGCGAGCGTGGAACGAAACTGGGTCATGGCGTGCTCGAGCACGCCGCCGATCAACGCTTCCTTGGTCGGAAAGTAGTAGTGGAGGGTGGCGACGTTGACGCCGACCTCGGCGGCCACGTCGCGCGTGCGCAGCCCTTCGAAGCCATGCTCGGCAATCTGGTTGAAAGCCGCCAGCACGAGCTCCTCGCGCCGCCTTTCGCTCCTGGTCCTTTGGTCCGCGGTCAAAGCCTGGACCATGCGGGCCTAATTAAACGCTTGATTGAGCGGCGGTCTTGACGTAGCGGTCGTACTGGAGGCGAAAGAGCTCGATCACATCCGCAGCGTCTTCCGGACCGCTCATCCACACGCTGACCCACCCGGTCTGCGGCAGGATGTGATGGGGCTGGGCGCGACCGCTGGCGATGACCTCGTCATGGATCCGCCGGGGTAGCGGCATGTCGGCGAGGCGGTCCCCGTGGACGTGGCCCATCTCCTTCTTTCCGTACCGATACTCGGTGCCGCCGAACCGGTGACGTACGGCCGTGACACCGGGCCAGGCCGTCACCGCGTCCCGAATCAGCTCGCCCGCGTCCTTCACGAAGCTGGAAACCAGGCGGCGAGCCGCCCTAATCCCGAACGGCGGCCCCCATCGTTTCCGCGGCCAGCATCTCGACGACCGCGCGCGTGTCGCCGCCCTCCTTCAGGACGCGCAGCTGGCGGTCAGCGCTGGTGCCCTCGGCCAGGATCGTGTCCACGTACTGGACCGCCTGCCGCGAGCCCAGGTCATCGACCACGTCGTCGACGAACTCGACGAGCTCGATCGCGAGGTCACGCATGGGCACCTCGGCCTGCTTGCCGAAGTCGATGAGCTTCCCATCGATCCCGTAGCGGATCGCCCTCCACTTGTTTTCGGCGATCAGGGCGGGCATGTACTTGCGAAAACCCAGGTTTCTCTCGCGCAGCTTGAGGAGCTTGGCGCAGATGGCCTGCATCAATGCGGCAAGACAGATCGTCTCCTCGAGCCGGGTCGGCATGTCGCACACCCGGAACTCAAGAGTGGGAAAGGCCGGATGCGCGCGCAGGTCCCACCAGATCTTCTTCCCGTTGTCGATCGACCCGGTCTTGACCAGCAGCTCGACGTAATTCTGATACTCGTCGAAAGAGGCCAGGTCGGGCGGAATGCCGGTGCGGGGAAAGTTCGACCAGATCACGCTCCGGTAGGACTTCAAGCCGGTGTTGCGGCCCATCCAGAACGGGCTCGAGGTGCTCAGCGCAAGGAGGTGGGGCAGGAAGTAGCGCGCCTCGTTCAGGGTCTCGATCCTGCGCTCGGGGTCGGGGATCGCCACGTGGACATGGAGCCCGAATATCACCAGCGCTCGAACCACGTCTTGCAGTTCCTCTTCCAGCATCTTGTAGCGCTCGTTGTCGGTGATCAGCTGCTCGTTCCAGCGCGAGAACGGATGGGTGCCGGCACACGCGATGCGAAGGTCCGCCGGCTGGAGCAGGTCGGTCAGCGTCTGCCGCATCTCACCCAGCTGCTGGCGCGCCTCGTCCACGTTCTCGCAGATGGTCGTGCCGACCTCGACCACCGACTGCATCATCTCGCGCTTGACCTTGTCACCCAGCCGGGGCGCGGCGGCAGCAAGCAAGGTGTCGATGTGGGAGTGGAGCTCTCCGGCGGCGTCGATGATCTGGTACTCCTCCTCGACGCCGATGGTGAGGAACCCGTCCCGACTCATGCCGGACCTTCTACCACGAAAGTCGGCACGACGCTGCCGGCGCCGGCCGTCACGTTGAGCAAGGCGGCTGCAGAGACGCGCGTCATGAACCCTCCCACGCGACCGTCGAATAGATAGGGGTCGAGGTCGACGGCCAGGTCGAGGTAGCGGAGGCCGTCGAGCGCGATTGGAAAGGGGACGCGCGGGATCTCCACCGCCTCCTGGACGACATAGCTCTGAGTGGTGGCCACGCCGATGGCCGCCTCCCACTCAGCCTGGTCGACCGTCCAGCCCAGGACCACGCCCGTGCCGCCGTACTCGTCGTTGGGCTTCAAAACGAGCTTCTCCCGGCGCCGGGCGATGTCCTCCGCCAGCTCGGGCCGCACCTTCCTCGTCCACGGGATGTGACGGCGGATGGCCGCGCGCTGCGCGGACGTGTACAGCCGCCGGTACCGCTCGTCCGACAGCAGGGCGAGGCTCATCTTCTTGTGCAGCAGCTTGGCCCGAAAGCTGTTGACGACGCAGACGGCGCCGGCCAGGTAAGCGTCGCGCAAGACCCTGGTCTCGTCGCCCCTGGCCAGCAGCTCGCTTGTCAGGACGCGCCGGTAGACCAGGTTGACCGGCGAACCCTGCGCGTAGAGCCTGCCCCGGCGCAGCTCGAGTGAGCGAGGGTCGCAGATCACCGTCTTGACGCCGGCCGCCACGAAGAAGGCCTTGAACATCTCGAACTCGGGCGCCGTCGGAAGGCCCTCCCAGTCGACGATCGCGATCACCGGCCGGGCCCCCTTGCCCCATTGCTTGAAGGCATGCAGCATCGCCCTCAGCTGGCGGCGGCGCGTCGGCAGAAAGGTGCCGCGGAACAGCTTGCGGAACGCCTTCATCACGGGCAGGCGGGCGAAGATCGCCGCGAGGTTGTCGCTGTACGCCATGCCCGCGGGCGATTCGGCGTTGTACTCGACGAAGCGCACCTCCTCGGCGAAGAAGCTGTCGAGGCGCACCGATGGCGAGGAGAAGGTGAAGCCGGGGTCGGCGAGGGCGAGTCGCTCCTCCTCCGGTTCCAGGCCGAGCTCGCGGCGAAGGTCGTCATCCTTGAGCACCGCTTTTTCGAGTGCCGCCAACGCGCTGTGCACGCCCTCGGCCGCCGACACGGCCCGCTGGTAGCGCCGTCGCGTCATCAGCTGGGGACGGATCGCCACGCACAGGGGTCGCTCGCCGAACATCAGGCTTCGCTCGTGCTGCCCGGCCGCGAGCTGCTCAGCGCTCGCCGCGGCCAGGCGCTCGTCCTCGAGCAGCGCGTGGTAAGCGGCGACCGGATCCTTCACGCCTGCACTGGATTCGGCGACGGCGCGCTCGCGACGTGCTTCCACCATCGGTGCTCGTTGCGCCACGGAGGCGACGCCTCGCCCCGCGCGTAGGACAGCACCAGGTCCGACATCTTCTCCAGCACCCAGCGGAAGTTGTCCTCCTTGATCGAGAAGTTGTCGAAGTCCGGAGCCGGGTTGAGAAAGTCGATGGCGTAGAGGACTCCGTCCTTGACCGCGAACTCGACGGTGTCCATGTCGTAACCCAGTGCGTCGACCAGGGTTCGCGCGTCCTTTATTGCTTGATCGCGAAGCCTGCCCTCAACGGGGCGCGAAATCTGGTAGCGCTGCTCGAACGGCGCGCGAGGGTTGTAGCGGATCGGCAGGATGTTCTCGCGCCCGATGCAGATGCAGCGGACGTAGTCGTCCCAGTCGATGAACTCCTGCAGGATCATCGTCTTCAGGCCGGTCTGGTCGTACGCAGTGATCAGCTCTTCCATCGACTGGACGATGAAGACGTCCTTCCAGCCTCCGCCTGTGTTGGGCTTGAGCACCGCTGGCAGGCCCGTGTAGCTGACGATGTGCTGCCAGTCGAGCGGGAACTGCAGGTTGCGCAGCGAGGACCTGTGGTCGATGTCCGGGATGTACTGCTTGTTGGGCAGGACGACGGTCTTGGGCACCGCGACACCGAGCTTGCGCGCGAGCGTGCACTCGAAGAACTTCTCGTCCGCCTCCCACCAGAACGGGTCGTTGATCACCGTCGTGCCCAACAGGACCGCGCTCTTCAGGTGGGCGCGGTAGTAGGGCACCTCGTGCGAGATGCGATCCACGAGCACCGAGTGGTACGGCTCGAAGAGCTCGGCGGTGCCGCCCAGGACAGCGAGCTCGGCGGTTATGCCGTCAGCCGCGCCCTTTCGGTTGACCAGCTCGATGAACGGTCCTGGAAACGTGTTCTCCCGTCCCACCAACAGCCCGATGACAGCCTTCTGAGCCATGTCCCCTCCCGTCTGTTCAAATGTGCTCGGCAAGGTGGCGGTCAGCCGGCCAGGTACCGCCGCATCATGTCCTTCCAGTAGGGCCAATCGTGCGCCCATCCGGGCCAGATTTCGAGCCCTACGTCCACTCCCTTGTCCCGCAGCAGGGCGGCGAGCTTCCTCGAGTCGTCGACGTTGGGGTCCTGCTCGCCTGTCGCGATCACCTTGGGGTGCATGGCGCGCAGCGGGCCGAGGTAGGCCTCGTCGGTCAGGCCCGGCAGGAACGCGAACAGGTTCGTGAAGTACGCGTCGTCGTCGTGGTAGCCGTCGAGCCACCGCGCGGTGTCGTAAGCGCCGCTCAGGGCGATGAAGCCGCCGACCTTGGTCGGGTGCCGGGCGGCCAGGAGCACCGCGTGCAGCGCCCCGAACGAGGTCCCGCAAGCCACCGGCGGGCCCCCAAGTCGCGGCAGGAGCTCGTATGTGATGTAGGCCTCGTACTGCAGGTGGCGCCGGACCCGGTCCGCGGGCGGGCGATCCCTGGCGTACCAGGACTCGCCGTCCACGCTGTCCACGCACACCAGCTGCACCGCGCCCGACTCGATGAGGTCGCCGAGGGCCCCGACCAGGCCGAAGTCCTCCCACTGGAAGAAGCGCCCCATCGACGTCGGGAAAACGAGCAACGTCCTGCCGGCGTGACCGAAGTGCAGGATCTCCATATCCCGCCCCAGGTGGTGGCTGTATTCCTTGATGTAGTCGCGCTGCATCTCAGTGGTGGTGATGGTCGTGGTGGTCATCGTGGTCGTGAACCATCTCATGTCCGGCAGCGGGCGCGCTCTCCATCGCCCGGAGCATCTCGACGCCACCCGTCGTGAAGAAACGCCAGCACAGCACCGCCGCCAGGACCAGCGCCGCCAGGTCGAGGAAAGTCGTGTAGTTCCACGATGGCCGGGTCTGAAAGACGGCGATGAAATGGTGAGCGGGCACAAGACCGAGAAGCTGGAACAGGCCGCCGATGGCGAATCCCGCCACGACCATCGCGCCGTATGACGTGGCCAGCAGGTAGAGGCTCATGCGACCGCCGTAGTACTTCCGGTAAATGTCGAGGATCGGAAGGATGATCAGGTCCGCGAAGATGAAGCTGATCACCCCGCCGAAGCTGATGCCGCCGTTCCACAGCACCACGGCAAGGGGGACGTTGCCCACCGAGCACACAAAGCTGAGGAGGGAGATGATCGGACCGACGATAGGCCCCCACACCGCGCCGAGGGTCGGGTTGTGGCTCAGAAAGAGCGCTTGCCAGAAGCTGTTCGGCACCCAGGCGGCCAGCGCGCCGGCGATCAGAAACCCCAGCACCAGGTCCGTCCAGAGGCTGGCCAGGTCCATGTAAAAGAGATGGCCCACCGAGGTGAAGCCACGCGCGGAGAACAGGCGCCGAAGGAATGGACCGTCGGTGACCGACATGTCCATCTCGCCGTGTCCCTCCATGCGGCCGTGCCGGCCTTGCTCAGCCTGGCGGCGCGCCTGCTCGACCAGGCTGCCACGCAGCGTGTACTTGAAGACGACCGCGAGGATCGCGATCATCAGCAGGCCACCTGCGAACTCGGCGGCGACGAACTGCCAGCCGAGCAGCACGAGCAGGACGAGGCCCAGCTCGAAGACGAGGTTGGTGCTGGCGAACTCGAAGAGGATCGCGTTGGCGAAGGTCGCGCCCTTGCGGAAGAGGCCCCTTCCGACAGCGACAGCTGCATAGGAGCAGCTCGAGCTGGCCGCGCCGAGCAGCGTGGCGAAGGCGACGCCGCGCAGGTCGTCCCGACCCAGGACCCTCACCACCGATTGCCGCGAGACGAGCGCCTGCACCACCGCGGAGATCAGAAAGCCGAGAGCGAGCGGCCACAGGACTTCCCACAACATGAAGAAGGCCGCCTGCAGCGCGTCGAGGATGAACAAGCTAACCCCGGACGAGCCGCTCGACCGCGCCGTTCAGCTCCTTGACCTTGGCGCCGCCTCGACCGGCGCGGATGGCCTCGGTGACGCAGTGCTCGGTGTGATCCGCGAGCAGCAACAGCGCGACGCTGTCGAGCGCCGCTTTCACTGCCCCGACCTGGGTGAGGACATCGATGCAGTATCGGTCGTCCTTGACCATCTGCTCGATACCCCTGACCTGCCCCTCCACCCGGCGAAGCCGGGCCTGCACCTGTTTCCTGTGGGTCGCGTATCCGGGCACGGGTGCGATTATACCCCTAGGGGGTATTTAGTCTGTGCCGGATCGATTTATATATTCAGCGAGTACACGTGGCAATTCGAGTCCTCATCCTCTCAGTCCTCATCTTTGCCGGCGCCTTCGGCGCGCACGAGGTGATGCACCTGCTCGTCATTTACGCGGTCGGCGGGCAGGGTTCGATCGTGGTCCGGCCGTGGCGGCTCGGACTCGTCGACTTCACGATCTACGCACTGCACGCGCAGCCCAGCCAGCCGCTGGACGTGACCCGACAGGCCATTGTGAATTTCTTCGGCCCCTTCCTGGCGGCCATTCCGCTGGCGGCGCTGCTGGTCTATGTACGCCACCCCATAGCGGTCGCCGCGCTGGTCGCGAACGTCGTAATCCTGTTGTTCTACGCGTTCATCGAGACCGCAGACCTCCTGCTCGAAGCCGTCAACCACGTGGACGTCCCGCTTTTGACCTGGCCGGAATTCAACTACGGGGTGCCCGTGTTGGTCATCGTCCTCACGGCACTGACGGTGCGGCTACTTTCCGCGTTCCACGGCCGCCGTATTCCCGACTGATGTGCAGGTGGCGACCGGATGCAGGCCGGGGGCGCTGCCTCCACCGCAGGCCCACGCGCGCCCGCCGAAGATGACGAGCTCGAACCCGTGGCGCGGAGCCAGCATCGACTCGGAGGCGGTCCAGCCCGAACCGGGCGAGTAGCGCGTGAGCTGGTCGATGATCCTCGTCTCGCTCGCGTCCTGGCCGCCCATCACGACCACGTCGCCACCCACGAAGGTCGTCGCGCCGCCGCCGCTGGAAGCTCGCGGAAGATCCGGCATGCTCGACCAGGTCCCCTCCGCCACGTCGAAGCAGTCGACGCGGGCGGTCGTCGGCGAGCGGCCCCCGGCCACGCACACCGCGCCGCCAAGCACAAAGCCCATCAGGTGGTTTCGCGGTTGGGGGAGCGGCGGGAGCACGGTCCAGGCATTCCCGCTTGGGTCATACGACTCGAGCGCCGAGACGTTGCCGCGGGCGGTGTTGCCGCCGACCGCGAACAGCTTTCCCGCCACGGCCGCGAGCCCATGGCCTCCACGCGCGAAGTGCATGGGCGCCAGCTCGGTCCAGCGGTCGGCATCGAGCCGGAAAACACGCGCGCTGTCCGCGCCGTTGGTGTGCCCGCCGGCGAGGTAGACCTGACCGTCGAGGCTGGCGGCGGAGGGGTGGTCGACCGGCAGTGGAAGGCGCGGGCCGGCGTGCCAGGCCGAGCCGTCGAACACATACACCGAGTCGAGGCTGGCGCCGGCGGCGTTGAAGCCGCCCATGACGTAGAGGCTTCCGCCCTCCACGGCGGCTGCCGCCTCCTCGATCGGAACGGGCAGCGACGGCTCTGGTTTCTGGGCAGGCTGAGGCGTGGGCGTAGCCAACGGGCTGAAGGTGACGCTTGGCGGCGTCGGCGTAAGCGTGGTTGGGGCGACGTTTCCACCGCCGCCGCAGCTGACCACCAAGCACACGATCGCGGCCACGCCGAGCGCCTTCAAGCTTTAACCCCCCACGACTGTCCTAAAAAGCCGGTATCGAGGCTCCGCGAAAGCCTACGGAATGGACAGTCATCGACGTGACCCAATCAAGTTCGCATTTTGAGTTCCCGTCCTACGGTCGTTAAGATTTGGCCTCCTGTTCCGGTGGGGGTTTTCAGTGGAGGGTTGGAAGTTGAGAACGTCGCGAAGTGCGCTCGACCTCATCGCGGGGTTGGCGTTCATTGTCACAATCTTCGCCTCGCCGGCCGCCGGCGCTGCCGCCTCGTCTTCCTATCAGGTACCGACCTGGTGGGAAAAGGCCCAACGCCTCCTTAACACCACCAGTCTGCCGCCATGCGGCACCTCGAGCGGCAACTACTCGGATGGGACGAACGTCGACATGAGCAACGAGGCGACGCCGCAGAGCGAGACGTCGATCGCGATCAATCCCAGCAACTCCAGCCAGATCGTGGGCGGCTCCAACGAGATCTTCTGCCTGCCCATGCGTGGTTATTTCTCGACGCAAGGCGGCAAGAGCGGGTCCTGGCAGGCGGTCGATCTGCCGCTGCCGCCCGCCCTCGCCACCAACGGACAGGACTTCGGATCAGACCCCGGGGTGGCGTGGGACGGCGCGGGCAACGTCTTTTACGTTTACATCGTCGTCTTCTTCAATCGCACTTTTCATGCCATCCAGGGCACCGAGATGGCGGTCGCTCGGTCCAGTGATCAAGGCCAGCACTGGAAGGCGACTTTCTTCAACCAAAACGCCGGCACTGGGAAGTTCAATGACAAGCCGATGATCACCGTCGACACCAACCCGTCCAGCCCGCACTTCAACACCGTGTACGTCGCGTGGGACAACGCCAGCTTCAACCAGGGCAAGTCCTCGAACAACGATGTGATCCTCGTCAGCAGTTCGTCCGACCACGGCGTGACGTTCACCTCACCGGTCCAGGCAAGCCCAAGCCAGGGCGGACCGGCCGCAGTCATCGGCGCGGACCCGTTTGTCGCGACGGACGGCACGCTTTTCGTCGCGTGGACCGACGCCGTCAATCCGGCCGTCCGCGTCGCCGCCTCCACCGACGGAGGGCAGTCGTTCGGTCCGGCGCAGCTGATCGCCGACACGCTCGCCGTGTTCCAGACGCTTCCTCCTGCGCAGGCTCTACGCGGGGCCCTGATCTATCCCGCCTGCGCGGCAGACGCCGGGGGCCGCCTCTACTGTTCGTGGTCCGACGCGACAGCCTCGAGCGGTGTGGGCGTTTTCGTCTCCCACTCCGACGACGGCTCGAGCTGGACGGCGCCGGAACGGGTTGACGATGCGACCGTTCTGAACGACCAGTTCAACCAGTGGCTCGCTGTCGACCCGATCACTCAAAACATAGTGCTGACCTGGTACGACACTCGCAACGACTCGACCCGCAAGTCGACCAACTACTTCTTCAGCGAGTCGAAAAACCGTGGGACCACATTCTCGGCCAACCTGCAGGTGGCGACCGCGGCGACCGACGAAACGGTCACCGGCGCCAACCTCGGCAATCAGTACGGCGACTACGAGGGAGTCGCGGCCTTCAACGGCTCGGTGCACCCGATCTGGACCGACCGAAGGGCCAGCATCGCAGCGGTATCCGGCCTCGACGAGGAGATCTTCACGGCGACCATCAAGGAGTAGCTTTCAGGGCGCCGTCGCATAATCGCATCGATGGCGACGGCGCTCTCCCTCACCCACCTCGGCTCGCTGATGCGCGGGGTGCGCAGCGTGGACGAGGTCGGGGCCGACGAACGGGCGGCTTCGCTGGCCAAGCGCTCGATCAAGAAGTCCTCCAAGCTCTGGGCGCTCGACCTGGCGGTGCGATGCATGGACCTCACGACGCTCGAGGGGGCCGACACGCCGGGCAAGGTCGCGGCGATGTGCGCCAAGGCGATCCGCCCCAAGGCCGGCGACCCGACGATTCCGTCGGTGGCGGCGGTATGCGTGTACCCGCTCCGCATCGCCGACTGCGTGGAGCACCTGAGGGCCAGCACGGTGCGCATCGCGTCGGTGGCCACCGCGTTTCCTTCGGGCCAGAGCTTCACCTCGATCAAGGTCGCCGAGACCGAGGAGGCGGTCAGGGCCGGGGCGCACGAGATCGACATGGTCATCGACCGCGGCGCTTTCCTGTCCGGCGACTATCAGCGCGTGTACGACGAGATCGTCGCGGTGAAAGAGGCCTGCGGCACCGCGCACCTCAAGGTGATCCTCGAGACGGGTGAGCTCGGGACGTACGACGCCGTGCGCCGCGCGAGCATCCTCGCCATGGCGGCCGGCGCCGACTTCATCAAGACCTCGACCGGCAAGGTCCAGCCGGCTGCGACGCTGTCCGTCGCGCTCGTGATGATGGAGTCGATCCGCGACTTCGTCCGCGAGACGGGGCAGCCGGTCGGCTTCAAGGCGGCGGGGGGAATCCGCACCGCCAAGCAGGCGATTGCCTATCTCGTGCTCACGTACGAGACGTTGGGTTCCGACTGGATGACTCCCGATCGGCTGCGACTCGGCGCCTCGACGCTGCTCAATGACGTCCTGATGCAGATCGACAAGGAGCGCACGGGCGCCTACCAGTCCCCGGATTACTTCACGATCGACTGATGGCGCTCACCAAAAAGCAGACCGCAGAGCTCGCGAAGCAGGTCTTCGAGTACGCACCCGCACCCGAGTCGATCGACCACGTCAAGATCCAGCCGCGCTACGGCCTCTTCATCGGCGGCCGCATGGTCGAAGGGCACAGCAAGAAGCGCTTCCCGACGATCAACCCGGCGACCGAGGCCAAGCTTGCCGAGGTGGTCGAGGCGGATGAGGTTGACGTCGACCATGCGGTGAAGGCGGCGGACAAGGCATTCGAGACGTGGGCCCGCCTCGCGCCATCGCAGCGCGCCCGCTACCTGTTCCGCATCTCACGCCTGATCCAGGAGCGCTCGCGCGAGCTGGCCGTCGTCGAGACGATGGACGGCGGCAAGCCGATCAAGGAGTCGCGCGACGTCGACATCCCGCTGGCCGCCGCGCACTTCTTTTACTACGCAGGCTGGGCCGACAAGCTCGAGTGGGCCTTCCCCAACCGCAAGCCCAAGCCGATCGGGGTCGCGGGCCAGGTCATCCCGTGGAACTTCCCGCTCCTCATGCTGGCGTGGAAGATCGCGCCCGCCCTGGCGGCCGGCAACACGGTGGTCCTCAAGCCGGCGGAGACGACTCCGCTGTCGGCGATGGTTTTCGCGGAGATCTGCATGCAGGCGGAGCTGCCGCCAGGCGTGGTCAACATCCTCACCGGCGCCGGCAAGACGGGGTCGCTGGTGGTCACCCACCCGGACGTGAAGAAGGTAGCGTTCACCGGCTCGACCGAAGTCGGCAAGCTTATCCAGCGCGCCATCGCGGGCACGGGCAAGCGGCTGACCCTCGAGCTGGGCGGCAAGGCCGCCAACATCGTGTTCGAGGACGCGCCGTTGGACCAGGCCGTCGAAGGAATCATCAACGGCATCTACTTCAATCAGGGCCACGTGTGCTGCGCGGGCAGCCGGCTGCTGGTCCAGGAGTCGATCGCCGAGCCGCTGCTCGAGAAGCTCAAGCGCCGCCTCTCCACGCTTCGCCTTGGCGATCCGCTCGACAAGAACACGGACATCGGCGCCATCAACTCGAAAGCGCAGCTCGAGAGGATCGAGGGACTCGTGGAGTCGGGAATCGAAGAAGGCGCTGAGCTCTATCAGCCCGACTGCGTCCTTCCCGAGCGCGGCTTCTGGTTTCCGCCCACGCTGTTCACCAACGTCTCGCAGTCCTATCGGATCGCTCGCGAGGAGATCTTCGGGCCGGTGCTGTCGGTGCTGACCTTCCGCACGCCGAACGAGGCGGTCGAGAAGGCGAACAACACGCCGTACGGCCTCTCCGCCGGCGTCTGGACCGACAAGGGCTCACGGATCCTGTGGATGGCGGAGCGCATGCGGGCCGGGGTGGTGTGGGCCAACACCTTCAACCGCTTCGATCCCACCTCACCGTTCGGCGGCTACAAGGAATCCGGGTTTGGCCGCGAGGGCGGCGTCCACGGCCTGCTCCCGTACCTGGAGCTGAACTGATGGACGTTCGCAAGACATACAAGCTCTTCGTCAATGGCGAGTTCGTCCGCTCGGAATCCGGCCGGGCCTATAGGCCGGACGGCAACGTGAACGTGCCACGCGGCTCGCGCAAGGACCTGCGCGACGCGGTCCGCGCCGCGCGCACCGCATTCCCGGGATGGTCAGGGCGGACCGCGATGAACCGCGGCCAGATCCTCTACCGCGCGGCCGAGATGCTGGACGGCCGCGCGTCGCAGTTCATCGAGCTGCTGGGGGGCGGCACGCGCCCTCGTCGGGAGCTGGACCAGGCGGTCGAGACGCTGGTCTGGTACGCCGGCTGGACCGACAAGCTGTCCCAGGTCACCGGAACCGTGAACCCGGTCGCCGGGCCCTACTTCAACTTCACGATCCCGGAACCGACCGGCGTGGTTGGAATCATCGCGCCCGAAGACGACCCGCTCGCGGGACTGGTGCGGCGCATCGCGCCCGCGCTATGCGGGGGCAACGTGGTCGTCGCGCTCGCCGCCGAATCGCATCCGCTCGCCGCGCTCACGCTGGCAGAGGTGCTCGCCACGAGCGATCTGCCGGGCGGGGTGGTGAACATCCTGAGCGGCCAGCGCAAGGAATTGATCCCGTGGCTGGCCGCGCACATGGATGTGAACGCGATCGACGTGGCCGGCTGCACCGGCGACGAGATCAAGACAATCGAAGAAGCGGCGGCAGGCAACGTCAAGCGTGTGATCAAAGTCGCAGCCAAGGAGCGAAGTCCTTACCTGGTCGCCGCTTTCATGGAAATGAAGACCATCTGGCATCCAATCGGTGTTTGATCCCACCTAGAATTGCAAGTGCATGACTGAGGTGCTGACCCAGCAAGCCCCGAGCGAAACGTCGGGTCTTGTGCTGGACAGAGCTCACCCCAGCGCTCCGATGATCACCTCCGCGCAAATCGCGCGGCGCGTGCGCAGACTTGGCCGCCACATCTCTGACATCTACGCCGACATCGATACACCGCTGGTGATGGTGGTCATCCTCAAAGGCGCCACGGTTTTCGCGGCCGACCTCCTGCGCAGCCTCAGCATCCCGGCCGAGCTCGAGTTCGTGCGCGCATCGAGCTACCCCACCGGGACCTCGAGCAACGGCAGGCTGCGCCTCGCCCACATGGTGGAAGGACCGCTGGTCGGGCGGCATGTGCTTCTCGTCGAGGACATCATCGACTCGGGAGTCACCGTGAACGCGGTGGCGAGGCGCATCCAGCGCCTGGGTGCGGCGTCGGTCCGGCTGGCCGCCCTGCTCGATCGCCCCGCGCGGCGGCAGATCGAGGTGAAGATCGATTTCACCGGCTTTGTGATCCCCGACCGTTTCGTGATCGGCTACGGCCTCGACTACGCCGGGCTGTATCGCGAGCTGCCCCACATCTATTCGCTGACATAGCGACGGCTTCGCCGTATCTCGGCTGGAAGAAGGCCGAGCTGCACTCTCACCTCGATGGCGCCGTTCGCATTTCCACCGCGCGGGAGCTATCGGGCAGGACCGACCTTCGGATGGTTGCGCCAGACGACTGCCCCAGCCAGGCCGAGTACATCAAGTACTTCGACGACGCCATCGCCGTGATGCAGACGGAGGAAGCACTCGAGCGCATCGCGTACGAGCTATGCCTCGATTCTGCCGCGGAGAACATCGACTACCTAGAAGTTCGTTGGGCGCCTCGCCTGCACCTGAAAGGCGGCCTCAGCATCGACGGCGTGATCCGCGCCGTCTTATCTGGTCTAGATCAGGGACCGATCGACGCGGTTGCCCTTGTGTGCGCGATGCGACAGGACAATCCGTTCGACAACCTCGATCTGGCTCGAGCTGCCGGCAAGTTCGCCGGCCACGGCGTGGTCGGATTCGACCTCGCCGGTCCCGAGCTCGACTATCCCGCATGGATTCACGACGACGCTTTCGCGGCCGCAAAAGAAGCCGGACTTCACTTGACCTGCCATGCCGGCGAGGCGGGCATTCCATTCAACGTCAGCGATGCGGTGATCGACCTCGGCGTCGAGCGCATCGCGCATGGAGTGACCGGGGCACGCAATCCGGAGATCGTCGACCTGCTTCGCAGGGAGGGAATCGTGCTCGACATATGCCCGACCGCGAACTGGAAATGCAAAGCGGTGCAAGAGCTCTCCGAGCACCCGCTGCCGCGCCTGGTGCGCGCAGGGGTGCGTTGCACCATAAGCACCGACTCACGCACCGTCGCAGACACGACGCTGACCCGCGAGTTCGACCTCATGTCGCGGGTGGGAATGACGGACGAAGAGCTGCGAGCCTGCAACGAAACCGCATATGCGGCGAAGTTCGGCTAACACAGGAATTCCGCACGTCTGGCGTCAACCGTGCGTATCGCGGGCCGATTTGGCGCACGTCTGGGCGTCAAGCGTGCGGAATTCGCCGCTAGTTTCCCGTTCCGAACAACCTGTCGCCGAAGTCGCCGAGCCCCGGGACGATGTACGCCTTGTCGTTGAGCCGTTCGTCGAGCGCCGCCGTATAGACGTTGACCTCTGGGTGTCGCTCCTCGAGTACCTTCACGCCTTCCGGCGCCGCCACGATGCACACCATCCGCGTGTCGCGCCCGCCCGCCTCCTTGATCAGGTCGAGCGCCTGCGCCGCCGAGCCTCCGGTCGCGAGCATCGGATCGAGGAGCAGAGGAATCTTTCCCTTCAGGCTGGGCAGCTTCTTGTAATAGATCCGCGCCACCGCGGTCTCCTCGTCGCGCTCGAGCCCGATGTAGCCGACGCTGACCCGCGGCAGCAGCTCCAGCACGGGAGCGAGGAGCCCCAGGCCCGCGCGCAGCACCGGAATCGCGACGACCTCCTGCTCGACCTCGAGCGCGGGCGCCTCGGCGAGCGGCGTGCGCACCGTGCTCTTCCGCACAGGCAGGTCGGCGGTCGCCTCGTACAGCAGCAGCGTGATCGCGTTGCGCGCGAGCGTCCGAAATTCCTCGGGTTCGGTCGAGCTGTCACGCAGTCCGCGCAAGCAGTCCGCCACGAGCGGATGCTTACTTACGATCAGCGGCACGTGCGTCGCGAGCGATGAGCCTGCGCAGTGAATCGACTGCAACCTTCAACATGCGGTCCATGTACGACGGGTCGAGGTGATGGATCTCACCCGCGCCGAGCTCGTCCACGCACAGGTTGATCGTTGCGGCGCGCATCTTACGCACGCGCGACACGATGAACAGGGTCGACGACTCCATGTCGTTGCTCAGGATTCCTGCCTTGGACCACATCTCGAGCTCATCCCGCAGGTGCGGGCGCGGCATGCGGTCGGGCAGGAGGTCGGAGTACAGGGCATCGACCGAGCGGATCACTCCGACGTGGTAGGGCGCGCCTGACGCCTCGGCCGCTTCGACGAGCGCGTTGACCATGTGCAGCGAGGCCACCGCCGGGTATTCGGTTGGAACGTAGCCATTCGGCGTCCCTTCAGACCGGACCGCGGCGTAGCCGATGACGAGGTCGCCCATCTTGATCTCGGGCTGCGCCGCACCGCAGGTGCCCACTCGAAGGAGCGTGTGCACTCCCAGCTCGTTGAGCTCTTCGACCGCGATCGCCACCGATGGACCGCCCATGCCGGTGGACATCGCTGACACCGGAACGCCGTCCAGCCTGCCCGTGAACGTCCTGTACTCACGGCTGAATGCGACTTCTCGCGCGCCGTCGAGATACTTCGCGATCATCGGCGTCCGGCCCGGATCGCCGGGCACCAACACGTACTCGCCGACGTCTCCCTGCCCCAGACCGATGTGATACTTCTTCTCGGTCACAGCCATCGTGGGCGAATACTAGTCGCCCGCGCTGACTCCGCTCTTATCCACCCGGGCGAGGACGTGGGGCGGGCGGCGCACCTCTCGATCGCTCAGGCGCCAGGCGTTGCGGATTCGGGCGGTGACCCGCTCGACCACCTCGTGGGATCGGGCGTGGACGACCGCCAGCGGATCGCCGGCTCCCACCTCCGCGCCGACGGGCGCCTCGATGACCAACCCAGCGGCCGGGTCGACGCGATCCTCCTTGCGGATCCGCCCCGCGCCAAGCTCGAGGGCGGCGAGTCCGATCTCCAGCGCATCGATCGATTCCACATGACCGCTTGACTCCGCCTCGACCACGACCTGGACCGGAGCCACCGCCAGGCCTCGCTCCAGGTGGCCGCCCTGTGCGGCGAGCATGCGCTCGAAGGTCTCGCGCCCGGCGCCCGACCGCAGCACTTTCTCCGGATCCGCCGCCACCCGTGCGAGCTGGCACATCTCGCGCGTCACCCTCAGGCAGACCTCGAGCAGCTCGGCGTCTCCCTGGCCGGCCAGGGCGTCGAGCGCCTCTTGAACCTCGAGCGCGTTGCCCACCGTGCGGCCGAGTGGGTTGTCCATCGCGGTCACGAGCGCGACGGTGCGGCGACCAGCGCCTTCGCCGAGCTCCACCATCTCGGCGGCGAGCTGCTCGGCCGATGCGACGTCCGGCATGAACGCGCCGCGGCCGAACTTGACGTCGAGCATGATGGCATCCGCCCCCGCTGCGATCTTCTTGGACATCACGCTGGACGCGATCAGCGGCACCGAAGGCACGGTCGCCGTGACGTCGCGCAGGGCGTAAAGCAGCTTGTCTGCCGGCACCATGTGCGGCGACTGCGCAGCGACGGCGATCCCGACCTCGAGGACCTGCTTGATGAAGCGGTCGGGGTCGAGGTCGACCGTCAGCCCGGGCACCGACTCCAGCTTGTCTAGGGTTCCCCCGGTGTGAGCGAGCGCGCGGCCGCTCAGCTTCGGCACCTTGACCCCGCAGGCGGCTGCGAGCGGCGCCGCGACCAGCGTCACCTTGTCGCCGACGCCGCCGGTGGAATGCTTGTCGACCTTGATCCCCGGGATGGCGCTGAGGTCGAGCACCTCGCCGCTGGCGACCATCGCCTGCGTGAGGGCAAGCGTCTCGCCGGCCGTCATGCCCCGGATGCAGACGGCCATCAACCAGGCCGCCATCTGGTAGTCGGGAATCTCACCCCGCAGGTAACCGCTGATCAGAAACCGGATCTCGTCCGGCGAATGCTCGCGTCCGTCGCGCTTGCGGCCGATGACTTCGAGCGGGTTCATCGGGGGCAATTCTCCCTCCCCGACCGGTTCAGAATGCAGGTGTACAATCCGGCCGACCGAGCGAATCCGCGCCCAGCCTCACGCTGGGCTTTCACGTGTGAAGGGAGAGCGACGAGGATGGCGCACAAGCGGCTCAAGTTTCTGGGTGTGGCGGCCGCGGTCTTGATGCTGGCCATGGCGTGTGGTGGCAGTTCCGGCGGTGGCGGCAACACGAAGCAGTACAAGATCGGGCTCGTCACCGACATCGGCGGACTCAACGACAAGAGCTTCAACCACCTGGCCTACGTCGGGTTGGAGAAGGCGAAGGCGGACTTCGGAGTCCTCGACAGCGTGACCGAATCGCACAGCGGCAACGACTACGTGCCCAACCTCACCAACTTCGCCTCGAAGAGCTACGACCTCGTGATCGGGGTCGGCTTCCTCATGCAGGAGGCGGTGGGCACCGTTTCCGGCACGTTCCCCAACATCCATTTCGCGATCATCGACGGCGCCGGCACCGACGCCAGCGGCAAGGACCTCGGGCACACCAACGTCCAGTCGCTCTTCTTCAAGGAGCAGGACGCGGGCGCGATGGTCGGAGTCATCTCCGGCATGCTCGAGAAACAAGGCAAGGCGAAGAAGAACAAAGGCGTGATCAGCGCCGTCGGCGGCGTCAGCATCCCGCCCGTCAACCACTACATCGCCGGCTACAAGTGGGCGGCCACGATGGAGGACCCGGGCATCAAGGTCGAGGTCGGCTACTCCAACGACTTCACCGACCCCGCCAAGTGCCAGGGCGTCGCCAAAGGCCAGATCAACGATGGTTCAGACATCCTGTTCCAGGTCGCCGGCGGGTGCGGCCTCGGCGTCCTGCAGGCGGCCGGGCAGGCCGGTCTCTACAGCATCGGCGTCGACGCGGACCAGAAGGCCGCCGACCCCTCAGTGATCGCGAGCGCGCTCAAGAAGGTCGATGTCGCGACCTACACCGCGATCCAGAACGTGGTCAAGGGCAAGTTCACCAGCGGCGCGCTGACCTTCAGCATCGCCAACGACGGCGCCGGTTACGCGGTCGACAACCTGACCCTTCCGGCCGACATCCAGGCCGAGCTGAAGACGGTCCAGGACAAGATCAAAGCCGGCACGCTGACCCCACCCGCGGACATCCCGTAAGAGCAATCGCCTAGGGGACGGGCGCAATGTCGACCCGTCCCCGACCGCGTTCGACGCCCCCGGCGATCCGACGTCTCTCCCGCGGTCTCGCCATGCCGCTCGGGTCAGTCGTGCTCGCCTTCGTCGTGGGAGGGCTGCTCGTCCTGGCCACTGGCGGCAACCCATTTGCAGCGTACGGGGCCCTGCTGTGCGGAGGCTTTGGATTCATCTGCACGCAAGGCGAGAACCCGGCGCTTCAGATCTCGAACACGATCGTCTTCGTCATCCCGCTGATCACAACCGGTGTGGCCGTGGCGCTTCCCTTCCGGGCCGGGTTGTTCAACATCGGCGCCGAGGGTCAGCTGCTCGCGGGCGCGATCGCATGCACCGCGATCGGGATCAAGTTCAGCTCACTGCCTTCGCCGATCCTGCTGCCGATGGTGCTCATCGGCGGCATGGTGGCGGGAGCGTTGTGGGCGGGAGTGGCGGGCGTGCTCAAGGCGACTATCGGCGCCCACGAGGTGGTGACGACCATCATGATGAACTACGTCGCGCAGTGGTTCCTGCGGTACCTCATCGTCGGCGGACCGCTGCAGCTCGCGCCCGGTACGTCCAAGTCCTCACCTATCGGTGCGGGCGCACGACTGGCGACCGTTCTGCCCAATGACAACTCGCTCATCATCTTCGGGTTGCCGTCGAGCGTCTATCGCGTGCACACCGGCCTTTTGATCGCGCTTGCTGCCGCGGCGATCTTCGCCTTTCTGTTGTGGCGAACCTCGCTCGGCTATGAGATCCGCGCCGTCGGGCAGAGCCAGAAGGCCGCTCGCTACGCGGGCGTAAGCGTGCGGCGGACGATCATCGTCACGATGCTCATCGCCGGCGCGTTCTCAGGCCTCGCGGGGGCCACGGAGATCGCGGGCGTCGATCACAACCTGACCGACAAGTACTTCAGCGACTCCACCGGCTTTGACGCGATCGCCGTGGCGCTGCTCGGCCTGGGCAGCGGGGTGGGCATAGTGCTGGCCGCGATCCTCTTCGGGGCACTTCACGCCGGCGGTTCGGTCATGCAGGCGGACGCCAACATCTCGGGCAACCTGGTTTTCATCCTGCAGGCGCTGATCCTCTTCAGCATCGCGGCGAATTTCGTCGGGGCCATTCGCCAGCGCATCCCAGGCCTGGCCAGGCCGCCAACCGCCCTGCCGCCGGAGATGCCGCCTGCTGCACCGTTGATGACCGAGGCGGCGGCGCCGCCCTTGGAGTCCTGATGCCATGACACCCGTCACCGACATCCTCCACCTGCTCTTCACCGCGAACCTGTGGCAGGCAACGCTTGCGGCGGCCGTGCTGCTGCTGCTTCCGGCCCTGGGCGGGGTGATCTCGGAGCGGAGTGGCGTGGTCAACATCGCCATGGAAGGGATGATGCTGACCGGCGCGTTCTTCGGCGTCGTCGCGGACCTTGCGTGGCACAACCCATTGGCCGCCACGGGAGTCGCGATGTTGGCCGGCGCCTTGATGGCCACGGTCCACGCTGTGGTGTCGATTCAGTTTCGGGCGGACCAGATCGTCAGCGGCATCGCGATCAACATCTTCGCCGCCGGTCTCACTGTCTTCCTGGTCAACCGCATCTACGGCCTGCAGGACGTCGGCCACGTCGGGCAGAGCGAGCTGATTCCGTACATCAACGTCCCCGGTCTCGATCAGATCCCCTTCTTCGGCAAGGTGATCTTCCAACAGAACGTGATCGTCTATGTCGCCCTGGCGCTCCTCGTCCTCACTCACATCGTCCTTTTCCGGACGCGCCTTGGCCTGCGCATCCGAGCCGTCGGTGAGCACCCCCAGGCCGCTGACACAGCCGGCATCAACGTCTTTGCCATCCGCTATGGAGCGGTCATCACCAGCGGCCTTCTGTCCGGACTGTCAGGCGCCTTCCTCGCGATCGGCATCTCGAACACGTTCGTCCCCAACATGACCGGCGGTCGGGGCTACATCGCGCTTGCCGCAGTGATCTTCGGCAAGTGGACGCCCGGGGGTGCGTTCATCGCCTGCCTGATCTTCGGCCTGGGCCAGGCGATCTACGACAACAACTCGATCATCCATGTGTCGCCGTACCTCTTGAGCATGCTCCCGTATCTGCTGACCCTGGTGGTCCTTGCCGGAGTCGTGGGGCGGAGCACACCACCCGCCGCCGACGGCCTGCCCTACGTGCCGGGCTCGGAATGAGCGACAGCCAGGCCATCGCGGTCGACATGCGCGGCATCACCAAGCAGTTCCCCGGCGTGCTCGCCAACAACCACGTGGACTTCAGCGTCAGGCGCGGCGAGATCCACGCGCTGGTCGGAGAGAACGGCGCGGGCAAGAGCACGCTGATGAACATCCTGTACGGCCTCGTGCATCCGGACTCTGGAGAGATCCTGATCAACGGCAAGACGGTTCACGTCGGAGGGCCGCGCGACGCGATCGGGCTCGGCATCGGCATGGTGCACCAGCACTTCATGTTGATCCCCGTCTTCTCGGTCGGCGAGAACATCATGCTCGGCCGCGAGCCGGTGACGGGCCCCGACTTCTACGACCGGGCTCACGCCAGGGCCGCCATCGAAGACCTCACCAAGAGGTATGGCCTTGCCCTCGATCCCGACGCCCGCATGGGAGACCTGCCCGTCGGCCTGCAGCAGCGGGCCGAGATCGTGAAGGTCCTGTACCGGGGCGCGGAGATCCTCGTCCTCGACGAGCCGACGGGCGTGCTGACGCCGCAGGAGAGCAAGGAGCTGTTCGGCGTGCTGCGCGACCTGGTCAAGACCGGCAAGACCATCATCTTCATCAGCCACAAGCTCAAAGAGGTGCTCGAGATCTCCGACCGCATCACCGTGATGAGGCGCGGCAAAGTCGTGGGACACCTGATCACGAAAGACACCAACGAAGAGGCGATCGCCACGCTGATGGTGGGCCGTGCGGTCCTGCTGCGTGTGGACAAAGCCCCAGCGAAGCCAGGCGAGGTTGCGCTCAAGGTCGACAACCTCACCGCGACCTCCGATCAGTCGGTGCCGGCCCTGAAGGGCGCGTCGTTCGAGCTGCGCTACGGCGAGATCCTCGGCATCGCGGGGGTCGAGGGCAACGGGCAGAGCGAGCTGATGGAGGTGCTCGCGGGCACCCGTCACGCCAGCGGCGGCCAGGTGTTGCTCGCGGGACGAGACATCACAACCATGGACGCCAATACTGAGCGCGACGCGGGGGTCGCGTTCATTCCGGAGGACCGGCGAGGTACCGGCCTTGTGCTGGGCTTCTCGATCGCTGAGAACTCGATTCTCGGCCGCGAGCGCGCGCTTACTTTTTCGTGGCGTCATTTCGTGCTGAACCTCGTCGCGATCCGCAACTGGGCGTTGCGGCTGGTCAAGGAGTTCGACATCCGCACCCCGAGCATCGACGTCGCCGTCCGCAACCTCTCCGGGGGCAACCAGCAGAAGGTCATCGTGGCCCGGGAGATAGGTAGCAATCCCAAGGTGTTGCTTGCGGCGCAGCCGACGCGAGGTGTCGACATCGGCGCCATCGAGTTCATCCACCGCCAGATCGTCAAAGAGCGCGATGCCGGCGCCGCCGTGCTGCTGGTCTCAGCGGAGCTGGACGAGGTGCGGTCACTGTCCGACCGCATCGCAGTGATGTACGAAGGCAAGATAGTCAGCATCGAGCCACCCGACACGCCCGAGGAACGCCTTGGGCTCCTGATGACCGGCGGCGGCGCGCGAGCGGGGGCGGCCTAGAGGACGTCCAATGCGGCCGGCAGCTCTCGAATCGTGGAGAGGCGGCGCCAACCCTGCTCCGGCAGGTCTTCCTCCGGCACGTTCTCGTGGTGCCACGTCACCGCGTAAGGAATGTGAAAAGCGTGGCCGCCGAGCGCCACGACAGGCACGATGTCCGACCGAAGCGAGTTGCCGACCATGACGAAGTCCTCGGGCTTGATGCCACGGCGGTGGAACACGCCGCGATACGTCTCAACGTTCTTCTCGCTCAGGATCTCGACGCCGAGAAACCTCTCGCCCAATCCCGACCGTGCGAGCTTGCTCTCCTGGTCGAAGAGGTCACCTTTGGTGATGAGCAGCAGGTCGTATCGACCACTTAGCCCGTGAAGCGTCTCTTCGACCCCATCGAGAAGCTCGCTCGGCTCCATCAGCATGCGCTTGCCCCAACCCAGGATGACCTCGATGTCCGCGGTCGGGATGCGCGCCTGCGTCAGCTCGATCGCGGTTTCGATCATCGACAGCGTGAACGACTTGACGCCGTAGCCGTAGATGCTCAGGTTTTTCATCTCCATCTGGGCCAACCGCGTGTCGACGTCCGCGTCGGGGACATGGCGCTGCAGGAGATCTCGGAATTCACCCTGCGTGACGTGAAAGCGCGTCTCGCTGTGCCACAGCGTGTCGTCGCCGTCAAACCCCACCACCCGGACCGGCATGAACCCCGATTATCCGGGGTGCTGCGGCCAGGAGTTCTTGATCATCTCCCAGTGCGCCCCGCCATCGACCGTGCGCTCGATCGTGCTGCCGGCGACGCCGTAACCGATTACAGCATCCGCGAAAGAGAACTGTGAATCGAATCCCCCGCCATTCGCGTAGTCGGTCTAGTACGGATGCTTCCTGCACCGCATCTTCCGCCGCTGTCCTGTCTTTCAACATCTCATCGCGAGCCGAAACGCGGGTTCTGGCACAGGCGCGAGCAGTTCCTCGAAGGCGCGGCCGTCGCCCGCCTTCGCACGATCGAGGCTGCTTGCCTGCTCCTCACTCACGCGGCCTACAGGTTCTACGGCCGAAACCGCCCCGCTGTTACGCCCGGAACAAAACTGGGTAAGGCTTGGGTTGCACCGATCAGATGAAGAAGCTCAACGGAATCCACCACATCAGCGCGATCACGGCCGACGCCACCAGGAACGTCCTCTTCTACACCGGCGTCATGGGCCTCCGGCTGGTCAAGAAAACCGTCAACCAGGACAACCCGGCGGTCTATCACCTTTTCTATGCGGACGAGGACGGCAGCCCTGGCGCCGATCTGACCTTTTTCGAGTACCCGGGCCTGGTCCGCGGCCGCGCGGGCGCAGGGATGATCCACCGCATCGCCTTCCGAGTGGCGGGCGAAAAGGCGCTCGAGTTTTGGGCGCGGCGCCTGGCCTCTTCCGGCATCGATTCCGTCCGCGAAGACGACCTGCTTCGTTTCGACGACCCGGAAGGCCTGGGGTTTGAGCTCATCGCCGAAGCGCCGCGCGACCAGCCACTCGCGGCGCATCACCCTGAAATCCCACCGCATCTTGCCCTGCAGGGCTTTGCCGGCGTGCGCGCATTCGAGAGCCGGCGCCACGCGAGCCATGAGTTCCTCACCGAAACCCTGGGTTTCGAGCGGACCGGGCCGGACGGTTACGAATCGCGGGGCGACTCGCGCGGCTCGTTCTACGTCTACGACGCGGCTCCCGAGGCGCGCGGCCTTGGCGGCTCAGGCACCGTCCATCACATCGCGTGGTCCTCGACGATGGAAGACCACGAGGCATGGCGCGACAAGGTCATCGCCGGGGGCGGCGATCCCACGCCGGTGATCGACCGCTTCTACTTCCGCTCGATCTACTTCCGGGAGCCGAGCGGCGTCCTGTTCGAGATCGCGACCATGGGTCCCGGCTTCTCCGCCGACGAGCCGAAGGAGCACCTCGGCGAGCGGCTGTCGCTGCCGCCGGCCTTCGAGTACCTGCGCGTGCAGGTCGAGGCGAACCTGACACCGCTGCCGAACCCCGAGAGAGACAAGCCGAATCAGCTAGAAACCTGGTCGCGCAGCGCCCTCAACTCGTCCGTCTTTGCAGGGCCGAGCGCGTCGACCAGAGGTTGGAGACGGGCACCGAGCTCGAGCCTCGGCACCTCGAACCTGTCCCAGTGCGAGTCGCCCGAAGCCACGCACGAGAACTGTAGTGTGACCCGGCCTGCCCGTTTGGAGTGCTCGCGATAAGCGAGCTGGTTGAAGGCCGCGGAAGGGACGAGCCAGATCCTCGCCAGAAGATGCTGCTCAACATCGAGGAGGCAGACCAGGTACAGAAGGCGAGCACTCTCGGGGATGGCATCCACCGGATAGTTGGCGAAGGCGACGATGCGGCCCTCGCGGTCAGGGTGGATCGTGCCTTTCACCTGCAGCCATAGGGCTCCGTAGCCTCCGACCTCGGCGACCACGATGTCGCGGTGGTCCACATCAGGCTCGACGCGGGACGGTATGAGGCGACCCCCGGAACCGGCCAGTATCTCCGCCTCGACCATCAGCTCGACAAGAGTCCCGAGCGTGGAGCCCTCAAGCATGCAGCGCCTGCCTTACCAGGAAGACCACTGAATCCGGAGCGGACAGAACGTCCGCCGCGCTGAAGCGCAGCAGCCTGTAACCCGCATTGATCAAACGATTCTGGCGGCGGTTGTCGGCCGTCAGGGTTTCGCGATGCGTTGAGCCGTCGTATTCGATGGCCAGGCGCTGCACCGGGTAATACAGATCCGACCGGCCTACGAATCGCCCGGCGTCGTCGTGCAGCGAAACCTGCGCGTGCGGCCTGGGCAACCCGGCGAGGACGAGGAGCAGTCGCAACCGCGTCTCCATGACACTCTCGGTGGCCGGCTCAGCCAGGTCGACAGCCCGCCGGAGACGCGCTGTGCCAGGGAACCGCTGGTGCGAATCGAGCCAAGACTTGAGATGGCTCAGTTTGAGAAGTCGTCGATGGAGGGCAGCATCCAACGCGACGACTCCGTCTACGACGGACAGGCACCGTGCAAGGTCCGCCACGGTCCGCACGGCGGACGTCGTGCGCAGGCCTCGGCGCGCCGTCACCTCGTGTGCGACCAGCTCTGCACGCCGCACGGAAATCCCGGCTAAGTGCGCAATTCGGGTATCCGGCGGAAGAGTCACTTCCACCGGATCGCATGGTGGCATGTCGAGGCCGTGAAGCCAGGCCGCAGTGCGACCAGAAAAAACCGCCGGGTCCGGCACACGCCTTTGAGCCGCGACCAGCACCACCAGTGGGCTGCCGGCGATCTCACGCCAGGCATAGAAACCAGCGCCAATGCGCCGCCAACTGGCACCGACTAGCTGGTGCTTGGTCAAGCCGTAGCGGCGGGCTTCCTCGAGGCTGAAAGGCCGATTCGTTAGTTCGACCGGAACCCGCGGAACTCGCGTCACGGTCGGATCATTGCGCGAGAGGCTCAAGGAACGAAACTCCGGCCGTTAACCCCACGAGTGGCCGAAAAAGCGGGTATCGACGCTCAGCGAAAGCCTACGGAGCGGACAGTCGTCGGCCCCGACTTACGCGGCGAACCGCAACACTTCCCGGCGCGTCCGGAACCTCACCTTCTCCGACAGCCATGCGAACTTCATCGCAGCCCCAGGCTTGCGCCTCGCGTTGACGTAGACAACCTCGTCAAAGGGCCGGTACGGCTCCGGCACCCGGATGATGATCCGGCCCACGTCGAACTCGCAAAGGCTGGAAAGGTGGGGGCGCTTTCGATAGCGGAGCGGCTTGATCACGACGCGGTAGTCGCCCGGCGAGGGAAGGCCCCACAGGGCGCGGCGCACGTCCGCGACCTTCAGCCCGGGCAGGTCGCTGCGGACCAGAAGGCCCATCGACGGGGCCCGGATCGCCGCCCTCTCGAGCGCCGCCACCGTGCGGCGGACGTCCCGAGGGTCGAAGTGCGGCTCCTCCGCCAGCGCCAGGGCTGGGCGGCGAAGGGCGGTTCGGGCGAAGGGCGCGATCAGAAGACTCATGGACTGCTAGATAAGCGCCCACGCCTGAGGCATTACCCGGCGCCTCTCAGGGCAGGTCGTCGCCTCGGCGCGATCAGCAACGCGCAGGCCAAAAAGAGCAGGTAACCCCCGACCGCGCCCATCATTTAGGGCGTGCAACGGGTCAAGCTGGAGTCCGTCCGCCGCAAGTCCGGCGGGCGGATTCACCTCACTCCAAGGGTCCCCCGGTCAGGCAGCGTCACGACCCTCTGCGGCCAAACGCTTGCCGAAGGCTCCTACACAGCCGTCGACTCGGAAGCGGACTGCGCCAACTGCATCCGCCGCTCCAGCGATCCATCTCGCATCTCCGGCGCTTTTTTCGAGCAGGAAGAGGGCTCGGAGTTGCTTCGACTCTCGCTCGAGCAGGCACGCTCCCGCAAGCCCAACCTGCGCGTGCTGCCGAGCCCGCATGCCGAGAGGGACAAGCCCGTCGTCTGGCCCGCCGCCAAGCCGCCGCCCGAAACCATCCCTAACGAGGTGGGCGAGCTGGTCACCCGCGGGTTCAAGCCTTCGGGCGAAGGGGTGTGGCGCAGCCCCCAGGGCGTGATCGTGCGCATGCGCAAGCACGGCAAGGAGTGGCGATTCTCTGAGCTGGTGTTCGAAGGTTCGATCATCGCCACACGCGTCGAAGGCGGAATCCGGATCAAGGCCGGCGACGTTGAGGTCATCCCGTCACAGGACGGCTACGAGATACGGATCGGAAAGAGGGCCGGACATTGAGAGTCCGGCCTTCATCTCGATAGCCTTTCAGCCCGCCTTCACGATTTAGCGGGTTTCAACCCGCTAAACACTGGTTAGGCTTCGGCTGTCAAGGACCTCAGGCCGTGACGCTGCGCTGGCCGTCCGCCGCGGGGAGCTGCACGATCTCTCCCCGATTGGCCTTGAAGTCATAAAGGTCACGGTCGGCGCGGGCGAAAAGCGACACGACGTCGTCCCTCCGCTCGAGCTGCGCCACCCCCACGCAGAAGCGGATCCCGGACTTCGCCGCTTCGAGCTGGATCTCGCCCAGCCGGATCCGTGCGCTTTTCGAAGTCGTCTCGGGCAACACGCAGACGAACTCGTCGCCGCCGTAGCGGAACACCACGTCGTCGGCGCGCAGGCCGTCTTTCAGCGCCTGGGTCAGGCCGCGAAGCATGGCGTCCCCGGCCGGGTGGCCGTGGGACTCGTTTTCCTCCTTCAGCCCGTCGATGTCGACGAATGCCACGGTCAGCTGTGAGCCGTGGCGGCGGGAGCGCACGATCTCGCGTTCCGCGGCCGAGATGCCCGCGACCCGGCGCAACACGCCGGTCAGCTCGTCGAACGCCGACTTCTCGCGAAGGCCGAACAGCGCTCGCGTGCTCATCGACGTGAGGTCGCGTGGCCTCAGTCCCAGATCGGCGGCGAGCATCAGCCTCACCTGGGCATCCCGCGCGCGCCGGGCCTCGACAAGGGTCCTGCCGAAGAGCAGCATCCAGATCCCAAACAGGAGCGGTAGCGTCACCAGCGCCCCGAGCAATGCGATATCGAGAGGCGATGACACATAGATCGCGGTGAACGGGATCGCGATCCCCCGCCCTGGGTTGTCGGTGGGCGGCCTCGTGCCGCCGCCGGCGTTCCCCGCGTTGCCGGCCTGGTTGGACCCGCCGCCGGCCACGCTCTGAGTGGGCGCCGCCGTCGCAGGGTTCTGCGTGGGCAGCGCCGTGATCGCCGACAGCGATGGCGTCGCGACCACCGCCGGAACCGACGGCGATGGAAGAACTGAAGGTACCGGTATGGGCAGCGGCGGCAGCGGCACGGTGAGATAGCCCGCGGCCGCCAAAGCACCGATCGCTCTCAACGACCACCTCGCGGCCGTCATGTCAGATCACCCCCCGAGGCTGGGTCCCGACGGACCCGCGCAACCTCAATTATCAAACGAACGGGCGATTCAATTCCTGTTTCTCCAGCCGACATACCTGTCACACGCGTTCTATGCTGCGAATAGATGGCTGGGGACATGGAGCGCGCCCTTGGGGCGCTACGTGACTTCACGCGGCGTGACATCCTGCTTCGGTTTTACGCCGACCGAAAGCCTCGCAGCGTCGAGGACGTGGCACGCGAGTCCGGTGTTCATCGTTCAGTCGCCTTTGAGCATCTGGAACGCCTGGTGGCGCTCGGCTACCTTGAAGTGGCACACCGACGCGGCCTACCGGGCAAGCCAGCCAAGATCTACAAGCTGACGGGCGGCCCGGTGCAGATCAGTCACCCGATGCGTCGCTACGACATCGTTGCGGAATCGCTCGCCCGTGCCTTCGATGAGCTGGGCGACGTCGGCAGCCATGCGGTGAGGCGGGCGGGCCGCAACTTCGGAGAGGCGATCTCGCTCCCGGGTGCCAAGTCACCGGTCGCGGCGCTCGAGCCGATGGAGGAGATGGGCGCGGAGTACGACGCCGAGCGGGACGGCATCATCCAATGCACCAACTGCCTGTTCGCTGAGGTTTGCAGGCGCGCGCCGGTGATCTGCCGCTTTCACGCCGGCATCATCGAAGGGCTATTCCTGCACACGGCGATGAACGTGAGCGTGAAGGCGCTCGGGTTCCGCGACCCGTACGGGTGCGCGTACATGCTGCACGAGAACGTCCTGCCCGAAAATATTGGGCCCGAAGATATTGTGGGAGACGAGCTAGAAGCCCAGGCGCAGTAGCCGGAGCCCTAGCCGGGGGCGAACATCCCCGCCAGCACCGCTTCGCCCTGGCCTTCCGCCGTGAGCGTCACCGCCGACCCATCGACCTGGTAGTCGATCCACGCACAGCACTCACGCTCCAGCTCGATCAGCTCGGCGAGCGCGTCGACCGCACCCGGCTCGGCCTGCAACCGAATTCCGCCCGGCACATGCTCCCGGTGTAGCAAGCCGCTCGCCCAGAGCTTCTGCCACGCGCTGCTTCGATCCTTCAGGTCGGCTGCGGTCAGCGTGCACATGATCGGTCTCGGCTCGCTCACGCCCCAGTGAAGCCGAGCGATGGAGCGATTATTCCCAGCCTTATGGTTGCCGCGTGAGACTGGTCGCCGGCTCGTTCGCGTGGCCATTTCGCGGAAGCTGGAAGTCGACCTGGTTCCCCGGGCTCCTGACGGTGCTCTTGCTCCCCGTGCTCTTCATCCCGCTGCTCGGTTACGCGGTCGCGGCGACCAGGGCCGCCGAGCACGACCCTCCTCAGGCGCCTCCGCCGTGGCAGATCTCGCTCCGGTTGCTGTCGGACGGATTCTGGACGTCCCTCCTCGTGATGCTGACGCTCCTGCCCTACGCGATCGCGCTCAACCCACTCGCGGATGCGCTCCGCGACGTGACACGCGGAGAGCCGTACGCGCACGTGGTAGCGCTGCTGGTGCTGGCCCTGCCTTGGGGGCTCGTCGCGCTCCTTGTCGCTCCCCATGCCACTGCGGCGTTTGCGGCAAGCGGTGACCCACGCGATCTCTTCGACGTGCGGGCGGCGCTGCGCGGTGTGCGGCGCGACTTCATGACGTGGAATGTGACGGCCGCCGCGATCGTCACCGCCTGGGCGATCGGGATTGCATGCGTCGGACTGCTCTGCGCCGGAATCGTTCCCGGCGTGTTCTACGCCATTCTTGTGAGCGCACATGCCGCCGCAGCGCTCCACCGTGAGGGTCCGCGTCCATCCGCTCGGTGACACCGCAGTCCTCGCCGAGCTCGGCACGAAGCTCGACACCGCGCTCAACACGCGCGCCATCGCCCTTGCCGCTGCGCTGAAGAAACGCCGCGACGTCCGGCAGGCCGTGGCCGGCTATGCCAGCGTCACGGTGCAGTTCGATCCCGACCAGATCACCCACGAAGCCCTGGCCGCGGCCATCAAGCGGCTGGCCACGAAGCGGCCTCCCATGGACGAGCCGGGCCGCCTGCACCGAATACCGGTCGTCTACGACGGGCCCGATCTCTATGCGGTGGCGATGCAGCTGCGACTCTCGACCCAAGAGGTGATCGAGCTCCATGGACGCCCGATCTACCGCGTGTTCCTGGTCGGTTTCGTGCCGGGCTGGGCGTACCTGGGGCCACTGGCCGACGAGCTTGCACTGCCGCGGCGGCCGGTGCCGCGGACCCAGGTACCGGCCGGCTCCGTCGCCATCGCCGGCCATCAGACCGGCATCTACCCGCTGCCGAGCCCGGGCGGCTGGCATCTAATCGGCCGGACCTCGGTCAAGCTCTTTCTCCCGGATTCCGACCCCCCGTCGCTGTTTCGCGCGGGGGACCGGGTGAAGTTTTTCTCGGTGAGCGGATGAGCGACATGCTCCGCGTTCTCCGGCCTGGGCTCCTGACCACCATCCAGGACATCGGACGGCCGCACACGGTCGCATCGGGCGTGCCGCCCGGCGGTGCCATGGACCGGTTCGCGCACACCGCGGCGAACCTCCTCGTGGGCAACGATCGCGGCGCCGCCACGCTCGAATGCACGCTCAGCGGACCGCATCTGGTCGCCGAGCGCGCATGCCTTATTGCGATCACGGGCGCCGACTTCGAGCCGCGGGTCAACGACGTCGCTACTCCGATGTGGACCGGCGTCTTTCTCAGCCCAGGGGATCAGCTGACGTTCGGCGGGCGGCGCGCGGGTGCGCGCGCATATGTCGCGGTCGCCGGTGGCATCGCCGGGGAGCGCTGGCTGGGGTCGATGTCGACCAACCTGATGTGCGCCCGCGGAGGGATGCAAGGACGCGCGCTCGTCGCGGGCGACGTGATCTCGGTGGGCGAGCCATCTGTTGCCATGGTCGCGGGGCGAAGCCTTGCCGGCGACCAACAGCCGGTCTATGCCGAACGCACGCTGCACGCAATCGCGGGTCCGCACTTCGCGCGCCTGCAGGCTGAATCGCGCGACGCGCTGTTCGACGCGGTGTTCAGCGTGAGCCATGACTCCAATCGCATGGGCTACCGGCTCGAAGGTCCTCGACTCGACGCGCCTGGAGAGGAGCTTCTGTCCTTCGGCGTGGTCGCGGGCGCCGTGCAGCTCCCCGCCGGCGGGCAGCCAATCCTGCTCATGGCCGACCACCAGACGGCCGGCGGCTACCCGGTGGTGATCACAGTGGCGAGCGCATCGATGCCGATCGCCGCGCAGCTCGCACCGGGCGACGAATTTCGATTTGCCGAAACGCCGATCGAGAGGGCCCTGCAGATGCGGTCGGCTCAGCGCGAAGCGCTGGACTTGCTCCTGATCTGATTGATCCAGCCGATGTGCTCGGCATAGTGCTCGTACGTGTTGCCGGCCACCCAATCGAGGGCGGGACGGTCGTCGCTGGGGTCGCGCGGCTCGTTCGGCTGGAAGTGGTTGTACGGGAGCTTCAGGTCGGCATCGCTCATTCCGCCCAGGAGCTTCATCAGCAGCGCGTGCGTCTGGCGAAAGTACGCCACGGCCTGCTCAGGCGTCTTTTCGCGATGCAGCGACCAGACGGCCGCGTTGATCGAGTCCGTTTCGCTCACCTCGGGGCCGACGCCCATGGCCGACCTGCGATCTGATCCGTCGAGCAGGGCGATCAGTGAGTGCTCCCACGCGGCGATGTGGACCAGGTGGTCCTTGACAGCCCAACCGTCCGGGCCGGTCATCGTAAGGCCCATCGGGCCGAGCGCCTCGACCAGGTGGTTGAGCTCGTTCCACGATCTCTCGATCGGCTCGACGACGCTGTTCGGCGCGGTCATCCACCGCTCGCGACCCGCTTCGCTTCTTCGACCACGGCGTCGTAGTCGGGCTGCGGCTGCTCGCGAGAGGCGACCCAGGTCCATCGGATCACCCTCTCGCGGTCGATGATGAAGATCGTGCGGCGAGCCATGCCCGAGTAGCCGGCGACATCGTCGCGACGGACGCCGTAGTCGGTCACCATCTTGCGCTCGAAATCGCCGATGAGGTCAAAGGGCAGCCCGCCGAGCTCCTTGGCGAACGCCTGATGAGAGAAGACCGAATCGACGCTGATCGCGTAGATGCCGACCCCGTTCGCCACCGCATCTTCGTTCCTGGACCGAAACTCGGTCAGCTCGGTCCTTCAACCACCGGTGAAGTCGAGCACGTAGAACAGAAACACGAGCGCTCGATATTTCTCGAGCGCTTCGCCAAGGGTGAGCTCCTGGCCCCCGGTGGTCGGCAGCTTGAAGTCGGGAGCCTCGTCCCCTACCTGGAGCACTTGAAAAAGTCTATTGGTTCTCCAGGACGTACCAGCCGGAGCGCGTCGCGCCTCTGATCTCGTACCCGCGATCGAGCGATCCGCCTAGCGCGTGTCGCACCGCGAGGCGCCACTCGCGTGCCAGTCCCCGGTCGGAATGCCGCAGGGCCACGATGTCTTCCGGCACCTGACATATAAGGACGCGAGCCGAGGACGCCTTGACCACGGGCTCGCCGGCGGGGCCCACAGAGACGATCGCGTCGCTGCCCCAGCTGGCCAACTTCTCGACGTCCAGCTCGTTGGGCCGGCCGGCGGCCGCCGCCTCTGCCGCTTGCGAGTCGAGGCGCCACGCAATCAGCAGGCGGTCCGACTCATCTCCCGTGTTGATCCCGTCCCGCATCTCTCCGTAGAAGTTGACGAGGTACTTCGGCGCGACCGCGCCGAGCTTGGAGAGGTTGAAGTAAACGTTGCGACGGACCAGGGGGTCGGTCGTCCACTCCATCAAGGTGATGCCCCGTGCGAGACACCACCGGCGCTGGTGCTGCTTGAGCTCGAAGCCAAGTCCGCGCGCTTCGCGGTTGAGCAGCACGCCCAGGATGTGGGAATGCAGGTGGAGCTCAGCGGGTGGTGCGCCGCCCAGCCAGCCCACGAGCCCGCCGATCAGGCGCCCCTCCGAATACGCTCCCGAGATGTAGTTGCCCGAGCGCGCCAGCGCCTTGAGGATGTCCGAGCTGATCGGCGGCTCGCCTGAGCGCCCCCACACGACCGCGAACAGGTCGGCGAGCTGTCGCAGGTCGGCGAGCTCGGCGAGCTCTCTTATCTCCGGGCTCATGCCAGGCCCAGACGGCGGCCGGTCACCAGCGAAGCGCCCTGGACCACCAACGCCGCGATGATCGCCGAAGCGAACGCGACGACCAAGCCTGCGGGCAGCAGCAGGGCGAGGACCAGGAAGAACGAGGCGAACGCGAACAACCCGAGCAGCAGGCCGCGCAGCACCCCCACCGCCGGCTCGGTGCCCTGGATGCGATGCGCAAACCCGGCGAGCACCGAGCCGTAGAGCGGAAACGGCGCCAGCAGACCGGCGAGCCTCGCGCCGAGAAGCGGCGCCGCAGCGGTGAGCAGGATCACAAAGCCCGTCGCCACGACCATCCGGGCTGGAATGTCCCATTGCGGAAATTCGGTCGGTGCCGCCGACGGTGTCCGCTGTTCAGGCATCAAGAAGAGCGAGACCACAAGCACGAGGATGACGACCACGAAGGAATCAAGGGCCGGGAGAAAAAAGAGGTTCAGGAAAGCCGTCACTGCGCCGTAGGCCGCGGTCGCCAGGACAAGGCATAGGATCCATCCACGGCGCTGTGCCGCCCACGAATAAGCCAGGCAAAACGCCGCCTGCGAGACCGCACCCGCCATGATTCCCGCCGCCGCGGTGGCGGCAAAGCGCGGACCCGGGCTCAGCGCCAGGAAGAACGCGATCGGGGCTGACGTGAACGGGATCCCGATCAACCATCCGCCGACGGCCGAGCCCCATCTCCGCCCGGCGAGGCTGGCCGCGCCCACGAGCAGTGGCGTCAGCACCAGCTTGAGGGCGAGAGCTCCGGCTGGATTCAACGCCGCAGGGGCATGGTCTCGATGCCGGCTTCGCGCAGCGCCTTGCGCACAGCTGCGGCGACCTGGCCGGCGCCCCGGGTGTCGCCGTGCACGCAGATTGTGTCGTAGCCGCAGGAACGGGCCAGGCTCACCGCCTGCTGGGCGGCAAGGTTCGGGTCCAGGACCGCGCCCGCCTGACTGCGCGGCGCGAGGCTGCCGTCGGGCAGCATCAAACGGTCGGCGAAACCTTCGCGATAGCCGGGGATCCCGGCGCGCTCTGCGGCGGCGATGATCTCAAAGCGAGGCTGCCCCATCACACCGATGCCGTGGACCTTGGCCACTCGCGCCAGCGCGTCAGCCACATCGGGGTCGCGCTGGCAGCGGTGATACAGCGCGCCGTGCGGCTTGACATACGCGATCGGGACGACCGCGGCAAGGCCCGCCACCTGGAATGCGATCAGCGCCTCGATCTCGGAGGCTGACATCGAGCGTTCGATGCGGCCGAATCCCGACCTGTCGTCGTAGCCCGGATGTGCGCCGACCTGCACGCCCAGCGTCCGGCAGCGCCACGCGGTGGCGATCGTGATCGACGCGGAGCCAGCGTGCACGCCGCAGGCGATGTTGGCGCTGTCGACGCAGGCCAGGATCGCCTCGTCCTCGCCCGCGCCCTCGCCGATGTCCGCGTTCAGGTTCACTCGTGTTTCGTGTGGCCGTGCAGGAGCTGCATCGCGTGGTCCAGCACGGGCATGACCGCCTCGAGAGACTCGACCGCCCCCTTCGGGCTGCCGGGCACATTGAGGATGAGCGCTTGCCCACGCACGCCCGCCAGGCCACGTGAGAGCGCCGCGTTCGGATTCTTCGCAAAGCCCGCGCGCCGCATCAGCTCGCCGAGACCGGGTACCTCGTAATCGATCAGCATCGAGGTCGCCTGTGGCGTTACATCTCGCGGGCCGAGTCCAGTTCCACCGGTCGTGACGACGAGGTCGGCACCGCTCACGATCGCGGCAACGATCGCATCGCAGATCCGCTCCTGCTTGTCCGGCACGACCTCCGGCGCCGAAACGTGGAAGTCCGCTCGCTTCAGCATCTCGACGAGGGCGAGGCCGCTGACATCAGACCTCGTTCCCGCCGAGACCCCGTCGCTGACCGTGATCACATGCGCGCGATGCACTAACGCTTCCAGGTCCCCGACCGGCCTCCTGATTTTTCGAGCAAGCGGACGGATTCGAGGTAGACGCCTCGCTCGACGCCTTTGGTCATGTCGATCAGCGTCAGCCCCGCGACGGCCGCGGCGGTGAGGGCCTCCATCTCGACCCCGGTCTGGCCGGTGACACGCGCCTTGGTCACGATGCGCACGCCGCCGTCGACGAACTCGAAATCGACGCTCACGCTCGTGAGCGGCAGGGGGTGACAGAGTGGGATGAGGTCAGGCGTGTGCTTCGCCGCCATGATGCCGGCGACGCGTGCGACCGCTAGCGCATCTCCCTTCGCGGTGCCTTCGCGCACCGCGCGCAGCGTGTCGGGCGCCATCCGCACGATGCATTCGGCGGTCGCCTCACGCACCGTCGCGATCTTGTCCGCAACGTCGACCATGCGCGCCGCGCCCTTCTCGTCGAGGTGCGTCAACCGCTGGGAGGAGCGGCCGACCGGCCCGGCCCGATCTTTGGAGCCCATGCGGCCCATGCCGGGCGTTAGGGGGCCCGGCGCGTCGTCGTCGCGCATTTGCAATGCGCTCCTCCTAGCACCACCCCTGCCTACGGCCTGGGCCGCCTGGATCTCCAAATCTCTGGGCCGTCCGGCCTGCCGCTCCTCCAACCATGGAGCATCAGGATATGCGCATGCCCGCCACCGACGGGGTCCTCTTCGACTACGGCCGGACCCTCGTCACGTTTGCCTATCCGACCGATGAGCTGCTGCGGGTGATCAGCGGTTTCCGGCCCCGCATCCAAGCGGCGCTGGGAGTTCCCACGCCGCAGGCGCAGACGATCCTGAGGGATGTCCTGCTTCCGCTCGAGGAATACGTCGAGAGCCTGAGCGAGGACGAGGTGGACTACATGGACGTCTACCGCGAAATGTGGCACCAGGCCGGCATGCGCTTGCCGGACGACCTGCTACAAGAGATCCTCGACGCCGAGCAGCGATGCTGGGACCGCGCCGTGGAGGTCGATCCCGACGCCCTGGGCGTGCTGTCCTGGCTCGGCGAGCAAGGAGTACGGCGAGGCATATGCTCCAACGCGCCGTTCCCGCCGGCGATGATGCGCCGGCAGGTGCACAGCAACCGCATCGACCAATCGGTGGACGCGATCGTCTTCTCGAGCGAGATCGGCCGCCGCAAGCCGGCGCGCGAGATGTACCAGGCGGCGCTCCAGGCGATCGCCACCGAGCCAGGTCGAACGATGTTCGTCGGTGATCGCGCGCGCGAGGACTACGAGGGTCCGCTCGCGCTCGGCATGAGAGCGGTGATCGTCACCAAGCACGCCCAAGACGCTCCACCCGACGGCGTGCCCACGATCAGATCGCTCGCGGAGCTGCCTTCGCTCTTATGAAGGATCCCAAGCAATCAGTAGGTCCCAACCGTAACGCGCTTGCGCGCCAACGGCCGGGCTGGCTGTGGCTCTTGTTTTACGGCCGCCGGCGCCGCGGCTTCCCGTGGCTGCTGGCCGGCATTCTGCTCGCGACCGGCGTGCTGGCGCTGGTCTTCGCGCTGCCAGGCGGCGCGGACGCATCGCGGGCGATCGCCGCCGCGGTCGTCGGTCTGATGCTGGTCGGAGCCATTGCACTCGCCATCGTCGCCGTGCTGCGGCCTCGCCGGCGTCCCTGAGCCGCCCTCGCCGCGATCAGCGTCGCCGCCGCGCCCGCGCCCACCCCGTTGTCGATGTTCACCACGGTCAGTCCGGTCGAGCACGACTGCAGCATCGTCGTCAAGGCGGCCTCGCCCGCGCCGCCTCGGCCATAGCCGGTCGAGACGGGAAGGCCGATCACCGGCAGATCGATGAGGCCGGCGACGAGACCCGGCAGGACCCCATCCATCCCGGCGGCGACCACGACGACGTCGGCGCCCCATTCGAGCACCGCGCTGAGTGGTCCGACGAATCGATGCAGTCCGGCCACTCCCAGGTCAGCCTCCATTCGCGCCTCGAGGCCGCACGCCTCGATCACCATGCGCGCTTCATCCGCGACCGGCAGGTCGGAGGTGCCGGCCGTGAGGATGCCGACCTTTCCGTCCAGCGGTCCAGGGGAGAAGCCATCGCGCAGCACGCGCGCCGCGGCATGGTACTCCGCAATTCGCATCCCGGCCCGCTCCGCCGCACCGCGCAGCGCCGACGCGTGCGCGTCGCTCATTCGACTGATGAGGCCCTGCCCCTGGCTCTCCGCCATCGCGAGGACGAGCCGCGCCGCATCCTGCGGCGACTTGCCCGCGGCGAGCACCACCTCGGGGATGCCACGCCGCAAGAAACGCCCGAGGTCGAGCCGCGCGCGCCCGCCCAGCTCGTCGAGCTGAATCCGCCGCAGCTCGGCCAGCGCATTCTCTTCGCTCAGCTCGCCGGCGACGAGCCGGCGAAGCACATCTCTCACAGGCCGAGCAGCACTTCGCGCATGCGCTGCCAGTGCGTGCCGGCCCAGTAGATGCGGCCACACTCAGGGCATTCGGAGTAGCGCGATTGGGTCCGCCGGACGTAGGGCGGCACGCGCTCGGCGACCACCGCCGGCATACGCGACTCGAGCTCGGAGTTGCACTCGATGCAGCGAGTCAGCGCCTCTTTCAGCTCCAGGCCGAGCTCCGCGAAGACCTGGCGCAGCTGCTTGGTCACCTCGTCGTCGCGGATCAAGATCGCGCGCACGACGCCGGTCTGGATCACACGACGCTTGGTCAGGTCGCGATCTCGCGTCAGGAGCACCCGGTTTTCGGCGGCCGCCTCTCGTACGAGCTCCGAATCCCCGATCCGAGCGTGGTAGGAGGCGTCATAGCCGAGTGCACGGAGCCACCGCGCGAGCCGCCCGACGTTGCAGTCGGCCAGGAACCGGGGTCTCACCCTCGCAATCTTAGAATCGGATCGTGCCGACCTTCGATGAGCTGATGGCAAAGGTCCAGGCCGAGGCGAGTGGTTGCTACTCGTGGTCGAACGGTCCCGGAGATCGCTACGCCGCTCACAGCCACAGCTTCGAGAAGGTCCTGTACTGCGTCGATGGGTCGATCACCTTCGTACTGGAGAGCGAGGGCCGGCGCCTCGAGCTCGAGCCGGGAGACCGCATGATGCTGCCCGCCGGGACGGTGCATTCGGCCATCGTCGGACCTACCGGCTGCACGTGCATCGAGGGCCACCGCTAGACGCTTCTCGTCTCAGGCTCGGGGCGTAATATGGGCCGCGAACGATGAGCATCATCGACTTCATTCGCGACCGCGCACGGTTCTACAACTGCCCGGTCTGCGGGCGCAGCCTGAAGGGCTGCGAGGTGCAGGTCCTCAGCCACGAGGACGAGCGATTTCACCTCCAGGTGACTTGCGCGCAGTGCCAGGTGACGTTCGTGGTCGTGCTCGCGATCCAGGGTGGCGCGGTGGAGGATGTCGAGACCGTCGTCGAGTCGCTCGCGCAGCCGGTGGTCGCCGTCGAGCCGATCAGCATCGACGAGATCATCGACCTGCACCTCTTCCTGAAGGGCTTCCAGGGCACGCTCACAGAGCTCATCCACCAGCCGGACCACAGCCGCGGCTGAGCCGGCCATGAGCCGGATCTATTTGGACGACGCCGCCTCCGCGCCCATCCTGCCGGAGGTCGAGGCTGCGATCCGGGATGTTCCAGGCGGCAATCCCTCCAGCCCACATGCAGAAGGACGCGCGGCGCGTGCAGCCCTCGATCGAGCGCGCGACCTGGCGGCCGAAGCGCTGGGCGCAATGCGGAGCGAGGTCACGTTCGTCTCCTCGGGCACCGAGGCGACCAACCTCGCCCTGTTCGGGGCCGCCGCCCGCCTGCCGAAGGGCGCAAGGATCGTCACCTGGTCCGCGGAGCATCAGTCGGTGCTGGGGGCGATCCGCAGGCTGCAGGCATTGGGCCGCGAGGTGGTCGTGGCCGGCGTGGACGGCGCGGCGACGGTTGACGTGGACGCCATCACACCCGGCACAGGCCTCGTTTCGGTCGGGCTCGCCAACAACGAGGTGGGCACCATCCAGCCCGTCGCCGCCGTGATCGCGCGCGCACACGAAGTCGGCGCGCTGGTCCACGTCGACGCGTGCGCCGGCCCGCGATGGATCGCGCCACCCGAGGCAGCGGACCTGGTCTCGATCAGCGGCCACAAGCTCGGTGCGGGCCGCGGCGGGTTGCTGCTGGTGCGCGACGGCGTGCGGATCGATCCGCTTTTCTTCGGAGGCCCGCAGGAGTGGGGCCGGCGGGCCGGCCAGGAAGATGCATCCTCGGCCACAGCGATTGCCGCCGCCTTGGCTGCAGCGTCGGCCGGCCGTGAATCTCGCGCCCGTGTCGCACAGGGCCAGGCGGGGGCCCTGCGCAAGGCGCTGCTCGAGCTCGGTGGGACCGTCACCGGCTGCGAGCCTCGACTGCCCAACTTCGCCACCTGCGCGTTTGCGGGCCGGCGGGGCGAGGATATGCTGCTCGCTCTGGACCTGGCGGGGGTCGCCGCGTCAAGCGGTTCGGCCTGCGCGTCGGGCTCGCTCGATCCATCGCACGTGTTGCTCGCGATGGGGCTGAGCCTGGAGGAGGCGCTGGGCAGCCTGCGCCTGACGACCGGATACGCGACGACGGACGACGAGATCTCACGCGCCATCGGCTTGCTCCGTACGGTCCTCCCCATTCATCGGGAGGTGCCGACGCAGTCGACGGAGGGGCCGGACCGAATAAGTGCGCCGACTCATGCCTAGCGTCGAAGAAGAGCTGGCGGAGCGGCTCCGCCGGGGCGACGAGGTCGTGCTCGCGACCGTGATCAAGCTGGACGGCGAGCCCCCTTCCCAGCCGGGGGCAAAGCTGCTGATGTCCCGAACAGCACCGATTGCCGGAACGCTCGGCTGCAGCGAGTTCGATTCCGCCGCGGTCGCCGACGCGAATGCAATCGCCACGATCGGGTCACCGCAGCTGCGAACCTACCGGCACGACCTCGGCTCGATCGAGGTCTACCTCGAGCCGTATGCGGCCTCCCCGACCCTGGTCATCTTCGCGGCCACGCCGGTGGCCCGGGCGCTGGCGGGTTGGGCGCCCGAGCTTGGCTTCCGCACGGTCCTGGCCGCCTCCGCGCGTGACCTGCCATCAGCCCTGGTGGGCGACCTCTACGTCGTGCACACCGACCACGACGCCGAAGACCTGGTGCCGGCGCTCGAAGCGGTGCTGCCGCTCAATCCCCACTTCATCGGGCTCGTCGGGAGCCGCCGGCACACCGGCCACCACCTCGAGGCGCTGCGCGCAAAGGGCGTGTCCGAAGACGTGATCGGCCGCATCCAGAGCCCGGTCGGGCTGGACCTCGGGGCGAGGACCGCCGCCGAGATCGCTCTGTCGATCCTGGCGGGCCTCGTCGCCGTCCGGCGGGGCGGCAACGCGGGCTGGAAATCAAGGATCGGTTAACGCGAACTGAGTTCGAATAGTCGAACCGCATAATCAGCGGTCGTGTCAGTCGCGCCAGGGACCAAGCTGGGGCAGTACGAGGTCCAGGACTTCATCGGCCAGGGAGCCATGGGTCTCGTCTACCGCGCCTATCACACGCAGCTGGAGCGGATAGGCGCCGTCAAGGTGATGCAGGCGATCACCCCGGACGCGGACACCGTCGCCCGCTTCCGCCACGAAGCGCAGGCAATCGCCAAGCTCCGCCACCCGAACATCGTCGACGTCTACGACTTCGGCGAGTTCGAGGGCACGCCGTACATGATCGTCGAGTACGTGCCCGGCGGCAGCCTGGCCGGCCGGATGAACCGCGGCAAGCTTGACCCTGCGACCGCGCTCAAGTACCTGCGAGGGATCGCCGCCGGGCTCGATTACGCACATGCCCACGGGGTCGTGCATCGTGACGTCAAGCCGGCCAACGTCCTGCTGACCGAGGAGGGCACGCCGGTGCTGGCCGACTTCGGACTCGCCAAGCTCCTCCAGGGTTCGTCGTTGAAGTCGATGACCGGCGTCACAACGGGCACGCCGGCCTACATGGCCCCGGAACAGGTCACGGGGAGCCGTGTGGGACCCGCCTCCGATCGGTACTCGCTCGCCACGATCGCGTACGAGATGCTCACCGGCGTCATCCCGTTCGACGGAGAGGCGCTGATGGAGCTGCTGTACGCGCAGGTCCACCGCGAGCCCCCCGTGCCGAGCTGGCGTAATTCGTCGCTGGGCCCTCAGGTCGACGCCGTGATCATGCGCGGCCTGGCCAAGGATCCGGCTGCTCGGTGGGAGTCGGCCACCGCCTTCGTGGACGCGTTGACCTCAGCGCTGAGGCCGCGCCCTGCCGCCGCCGTCACCTCGACGATGGTGATGTCGCCTCCAGTCGCATCAACGGTTCCCCTCGCGGCCGCCGCCGTCGCCCAGCGTGTCGAGGCCGAGGCCGAGACCGAGACCGAGATGTCGTCGTTGACGACGGCTTATCCGTCTCCCCCGCCCTATGCCCCGCCAAGACATAAGATCCGCAGGTCGGCGATCGCCCTGGTTGCGGCCGGGCTGATTCTCCTGCTGGCGCTTGGAGGCGTGGTCGCGTGGTCACTCAGCCACAGGCCGGTGACGCTGTCACTCTCGCCGGGTACGGTGGTCGCGGGCGACACGGTCGTGGTTTCGGCGAACCACCTGCCCCCCAACGAAGTCGGCGAGGTCCAGCTCTGGAGCGTCTTGCGCCGAGTGGCTTTTCGGGCCGACGGGAACGGCGACGTCTCCGCCTCGCTCGGCATCCCGCGCGATATCGAGCTCGGCGACCACCACGTGAGGATCTGCTGGCGCGGGGTGTGTCATGCGGAGCAGGTCCTCCACGTGGTTTCGCCTGCCGCCTTCGTGACGGCGACGCCGATCACGTCGCCCAGCGCCGCGTCGGGCCCATCCGCGACGCCGTCGACAACTTCATCACCTCGCCCAGGCTCGACGCCGACATCGAGTCCAACGTCGACACCGAAGACGAGCACCAGCCCCAGCCCGGTCCCGTCGCCGGCGCGGAGTCTCGCGCTGTCTTCGAGTCAAATTCAAATCCTGGTCGGAACGATGACCGTCAAGGGTTATCACTTCGCGCCGGGCAAGACAGTTGCCTTGACGTTCATCCAGGGCAGCACCACCAGTGCGCAAGTTGCGACCGGCACGGTGGCATCCGACAGTACGTTCTACCTGAACTATAAAGTGCCGGCTACGGCGGTGGTCGGGTCTGCCTATCTCCGCGCGTGCGACCCAATCGCGTGTGCGTACGCGACCATAACGGTGAGTGCAACCTAGAAGACTTCGGCGGCGACCAGGTCGTCCAGCGTTTCCCGACGGCGCATGACGCGCGCCTCGCCGTCCCGAAGCATCAGCACCTCCGGCCTGGGCATCCCGTTGTAGTTGCTCGCCATCGCAAGGCAGTACGCGCCCGCGGCGGGCACCGCGATCACGTCGCCCGGCGCGAGCGGCGGCATCGCGATGTCAGAGATGAGGATGTCGGTCGACTCGCAGTACTTGCCCGCGAGCGTCACCTTTCCATCCGGTGAGCGATCTGGATCCGAAGCGAGAAATGCCTCATAGCGAGCGCCGTAGAGCTTCGGCCGGATGTTGTCGCCCATGCCGCCGTCCACCGCGACGTAGCGGCGCACGCCGGGAATGTCCTTGATCGAACCCACCGTGTAGAGGGCCATGCCGGCCGGGCCCGCGATCGACCGGCCGGGCTCGACGACCAGCTCCGGCACATTCAGGCCACGTCGCGCGCAGCCCGATTCCAATGCATGACGCACCGCCTCGACGAAATGACGCGGCGTCGGCGGATCGTCCTGCTGCGTATAGGCGATCCCCAGGCCGCCCCCTGCGCCGAGCTTGCGCGGCTCGAACCCGATCTGGGCGCGGAGCTCCGCCAGCAGGCCGAGCATGATGTCCATCGCCTGCTCGTACGCGCGAAGCGCGAAGATCTGCGACCCGATGTGCGAGTGCAGGCCGACCACGTCCAGGCGCGGGTGCTGCAGCGCAGCTTCCACCGCCCTGCGGGCGGCGCCAGACTCGATCGAAAAACCGAACTTGGAGTCGAGCTGCCCGGTGGATATGTGGTCGTGGGTGTCGGGCTTGACGCCTGGCGACAGTCGGAGCATCACCGGCGCGCGCTTGCCCTCCGGCACGACATTGCGCAGCAGGTCGAACTCATGGTCGCCGTCGATGACGATCGTCGCCCCGGCGCGATACGCGGATTCCAGATCTTCGAGGCTCTTGTTGTTGCCGAGAAAGTGGATCCGGTCGCGCGGGAATCCAGACTTCAGGGCCAAGTGAAGCTCGCCGGCCGAGACCACGTCGAGGCCGAGACCTTCTTCCGCTATGACTCGCAGAAACTGCGGAGAGGCGAATGCTTTCGCGGAGTAAAGGACCTGGCCCGCATCGCCCATGGCCGCCACGTACTCGGATGCTCGCTGGCGCACGGTCGCCTCGTCGTAGACGTACAGCGGTGTTCCGTGGCGCCGAGCAAGCTCCACGAGGTCGCAGCCACCCACCTCCATGTGGCCGGCGGCGTTGACCCGGTACGTCACCGGGAAAAGCAAATTAGCTTGCTAGTTGGGGCTCGAGCCGCAGGAGCCGCACGCGCCGCCGCAGCAGCCGCCCCCGCCTGTCTCGCTCGCGAAGTCTGAGACAGACGACGTCTCGCCGCTACCGGCAACCGCGAAGCTCGAGACGAGCACCCTGGTCTTGGTCGACTCGCAGGCAGGGCATACCTGCGCCGAGTCACGCTCTGCGAACCTGGTGAGGATCTCGAACTTCTCGGCGCAGCTCTCGCATCGATACTCGTAGATGGGCATCTCAGTCATGGATTCTAAGCTCACTCAACTCGCTCGGATGATCGCCGACTGGCCGGGGCTGGTGGCAGGCGACCCCGAAAGCCTCGTCGGCGACTCGCTGGTGCTCCTCGAACACCTCGGGGAGGCGAGGACTCTAGTCGACGTCGGGTCCGGCGGCGGCCTGCCCGGCCTCCCGCTCAAGATCGCCCGGCCCGAGCTGGCCGTCACCCTCGTCGAGGCCGACCAGGCCAAGGCCGCCTTCCTCGTCCGCGCCTGCGCTGAGCTGGGATTGCGCGATGTCGATGTCGTCGCGCGGCGGGCCGAGGATGTGGGACGAGACGGGAAATACCGCGAGAAGTTCGATGTGGCCGTGGCCCGCGCCCTGGCGCCCATGCCGGTGCTGGCTGAGCTCTGCCTGCCGCTGGTCAGGGTCGGTGGAAGGTTGCTCGCGCAGAAAACGGGCGGCGAGGAGATGGCGGCGGCCCGGAACGCCGTCGAGATACTTGGCGGATCCCTCATCTCCGTGCTGCCGGCGCCTTCCGCGGCGCGCGCGTCCGGCACCGTGGTCGTTATAGAAAAGACCCGGCCGACTCCTGCCGGCTATCCCCGGCGCCCAGGAGTTCCGGCGCGCAAACCCCTCTAAAAAGGGCAGTCGAGGGCGGCGGTTTGGAAACTTCGCGCCAGGGTTACGTTTTCCTTTAGGAGGAGAAACATGTCCCGAGGATTTGAGGCGATCAAGACGGTGACAATCCACGCGTCAAAGCGCGACGTGTGGAACGTATTGACCAACCCCGACAAGGTGAAGGAGTACATGCACGGCACGGAGATGTCGACGGATTGGAAGGAGGGCGGCCCGATCTTCTGGAGGGGTGAGTGGAAGGGTCGGCCATATGAGGACAAAGGCACCGTCCTGGCTGTCGAGCCACAAAAGCTCTTGAGTTACACGCACTGGAGCCCGATGGGCGGGAGCGAGGACAAGCCTGAGAACTACCACACCGTCACGTACGCGCTGTCCGGCGAGGATGGCGAGACCACCCTGACTCTTACGCAAGACAACAACCCCACCCAGGAAGAGGCGGAAAAAATGGCCAACCAGAACTGGGGGCCGGTGATGGACGGACTCAAGGCGGTCGCCGAGAAGCCGGCGACGTAGCGACTCGTGCGCCTACACCTGGCGGCTATCGGCGGCGCTCAGGAGTGCTAGGCGGAAGCCGCAGCGCGACTAAAGGCGGCCGAGAGGCCTTAACCTTGCGCTGGGGGTGGGATCACGAAACTGAACCTCGTTCTGCGGGAGCGCCGCTTTTACGAACTCTTCAACCAGCAGGGCCAGTTCATCCGCGAGGCGCTGAGTGAGCTCAGCCGTTCACTGAGCGAGGAGCAGAGCCATCACTCGGCGCTGCGTGACATCGAGCATCGCTGTGACCATGTCACCCACGAGATCTACAACCTCACCAACCGCACATTCGTGCCTCCGATCGACCAGGAGGACATCCTGATGCTCGCTCACTCGCTCGACGATGTGGTCGATCTGGCCGAAGAGGTGTCTGACAAGATCGACCTGTACGGCGTTCGTTCTATAACCGACTCGGCGAAGAGCTTCGGCCAGTGTCTCGCGAAGGCCGGCACCGAGCTGGCTACGGCGCTCGAGCGATTCAGCGCTTCGGAGGACCTTGTTCCTGCCCTGGAGGAGATACACAGGCTCGAGAACGAAGGCGACGCCATAACGCGGCACGCCCTGCAAAAGCTATTTGACCTGAACCATCAGAGCGCCGCCGACTTGATCAAGTGGAAAGACCTCTACGCGCTGCTCGAGGCCACCCTGGATGAATGTGAGTCGGCCGCGGAAATCCTGGAATCGATCAGCATCAAAAAAGCCTGAGGGCCGGCTCATTCGTCGGAAAGCAAGCCGCGCACCCGCCGCTTGATCTCATCGCGAATTTCCCTGACCGCCGAGATCGGGAGTCCGGCCGGATCGGGGAGGAGCCAATCCTCGACTGGTACGGCAAAAACCGGGCAGTCTTCTTCTGCGCAGCCCATGGTGATGACCCTTGCGGCCGAGGCTCCGAGCTCGGGCGTGAGAGCGCGAGGTCGGACATCGCTTAGGTCGATGCCAACCTCCAGCATCGCCGCTACCACCTCGGGATGGACGTTGGGTGCTGGGCGAGTGCCGGCCGACTCTCCGAGTACTCGACCCTCCGAGAATCGATTTAGGAAAGCCGCGGCCATCTGGCTCCGGCCGGCGTTCTGGACGCACACAAACAGGACACGGGGCTTGCTCTCTTCCAGGACATCGAGACGGTAGCCGATTCCGCGCAAGGTAGTGATCCGCACCTGGCTGCCTTCGAGCTTGGGCCGGAGCCAGGCGATGTGCACGTCGACTGTCTTTGGCTCGCCCACGAAGCGGGTGCCCCAGGCTGCAGCGAGAATTCGATCTCGGCTCAATACGACGCCGCGATTCATCAAGAGAACCTGAAGCAAATCGAACTCGCGCGGCGCAAGCTGGATCTCGTGACCATCGACTTCCGCACGTCGCGCGCTGGAGTCCAGGCCTAGGCGGCCGGCACCAAGCCGTGTCCGCGATGGCGCCGGCGAAGCTTTTCTCAGAAGCGCCTGAACCTGAGCCGCGATCAGGTTCAACGTGCTACCGGTCGGCAACCACGCATCCGCTCCCATGGCAAGGCAAGTGGCTGCCACTCGCTCGTCCGGGCCCATCACCAGCAGCGGCGCCGCGGTTGCTCGGCGGACAGCCGCAGTTCCGTCCAAGAGGTCCGTACCTTGGAGGAGGATCGCATCGGCGAACGGCTCTAGCTGGAGCCCATCGACGCTCCGGTGGGCGACCACGTCAATACCGCCGGCGAGGAGACTGCTCTTCAATTGAACCGTCGTGCCGGACGCGGCGCCGATGACGACAACCCGGACGCGTGTCGGTTCAGTACTTGGAGACGTTCAATTCCTCCACGCGCCCTGTCACGAGGTAGACGACCCGCTCGCAAACATTCGTGGCTCGATCAGCTATGCGTTCCAGGTTGTGGGTGACCCACAGCATGTAGGTTGCCTCGGCGATGTGGCGCGGGTCCGCGACCATGGTCGAAATCAACTCCTGGTACGCGCGGTCGTAGAGAGCGTCGATGTCGTCGTCTTCAAGACACAACGCCCGAGCCAGGTTCGCGTCGCCTTTGTTCAGCGCAGTCAGCGTCCGATTGACTATGGAAAGTGTTCGCTTGCCCATTTCGGCGACCGCCCCGGGTAGCGGAAGCGTCGGGTGCGGCCCCAGCATCAGGGCAACCTTCGCTATCCCCTCTGCGTGATCGCCCATCCGCTCGAGTTCCGGCAGCACATAAAGCGCGCCAACAAGAGAGCGGATTTCCTCGCCGCTGGCGGCGGCAAGTCCACCCACAAGTTCTTCTTCCAGCTGGTAGCGGAGACGATTGACCTCGAGGTCGTCGCGGACGACTCGATCGGCCAGCACCAGATCACTGCGCGCCAGCGCCTTCAGCGCTCCATCGAGAGCCTGCGCCACCAGGTCGCCGAGCCGCATCAAGCCGCCGTGTGTCACTCACAGAATGTTAGAGGTGACGTTAACGACGCCTTAACCCAAGCCCGAATAGCCTTTTCCCGGAGGACACGATGAAACTCACACCACTCACAGCCGGACGGCGGTTTTACGACCTGTTTCGAACCCAGGGCAATCTCGTCAGCGAAACGCTGACCGAGCTCAGCAAGTCTCTGCTCGAAGGCAAGAGCCGGCACGCTCGGTTGCGAGACCTCGAGCACGAGTGCGACGAGGCGACGCATCAGATCCACAACCTCGTCAACAGCGCATTCATCACCCCAATCGATGAGTCCGACATCTTGCTCCTGGCGTCAAGCCTGGACGACGTCGTCGACCTCGCCGAAGAAACCGGCGACAAAATCGATCTGTACCGCATCAACTCAATCAGTGACCCGGCTAAGCAGATGGGTGAATACCTTGCAAAGGCCGGTATCGAGATCGCGGCAGCGCTTGACCGCTTTGAGGGGTTCGCGGAGCTGCAACCGCATCGCGTGGAGATCCATCGCCTCGAGAACGAGGGCGACCGGTTGATGCGCGACGCGATCGGCGAGCTCTTCTCGCGCGTCACCGAAGCATCCGAGCTCGTGAAGTGGAAGGACATCTACGACCTGCTCGAGGCGACGATGGACGCCTGCGAGCACACCGCCAATGTTATGGAGACGATCGCAATCAAGAATGCGTGAGACCGCGATTCTGCTATGGGTCACGATAGCGATCGCCGTTGCCTTCGATTTCACCAACGGCTTCCACGACACCGCCAACGCCATCGCCACGTCGATCTCCACGCGGGCCCTTTCTCCCCGCGCCGCGGTAGGTCTGGCCGCTGTCTTCAACCTGGTCGGGGCTGTAATCACGGTTGCCTTCTTCCAGGCCAAGGTGTCGAACACCATTGCCAGCACTCTTGCGATCAAGCCCGGACTTGTGGTCGTGATGGCGGCCCTGCTTGGGGCCATCTCTTGGAACCTGATCACCTGGTATCGAGGACTGCCCAGCAGCTCGACTCATGCTCTGATCGGCGGCTTGTGTGGCGCCGGCATAGCCGCCGCCGGTGGGCTGGGCGGCGTCAAGTGGTCTGCGCTCGTCAAGCAGGTCGCCAGCCTCGTCATCTCGCCGCCGCTCGGTTTTGCTGCCGCGGGGATTTTCGCAATCTTGTTGATCTTCATCATTCAGCGCGCGGGCTGGCGGCCTGCGCCCGTCAACCGCACTCTCCGCCGCCTACAGGTCGTGACCTCCGCGTACCTCTCGTACTCGCACGGGGCCAATGACGCGCAGAAGACAATGGCGGCGATCACGCTCGCCCTGGTCGCGTCGGGAGACCTGCCGAAGTTCCAAGTCCCGCTGTGGGTAGTGGTCCTTTCAGCCGCCGCGATCGGGTTCGGTACCTACGCAGGGGGTTGGCGAATCATCCGAACGTTGGGCTGGAGCATCCTCAAGCTCGAACCCGTAACTGCACTGTCCGCGCAGCTGATGGGCGCGACCGTTATTCAAGCTGCCACTGTGATTGGCCTTCCCGTAAGCACCACGCATGTCGTCACCGGGTCAGTGATCGGCGTCGGTGCAAGCCGAAAGCTATCCGCGGTGCGTTGGGGACTCGGCGCGAATATCGCGCTCGCGTGGATCGTGACGATTCCTGCCTCCGGGGCGATGGCGTGGATCGCGTTTGCCATATTGCACACTGCCGGTCTTCGCGGTTAGCTCTTACTTCGCGCAAAGAACGTTTGAATTCTGGCGCGGCATCGGTAAACTGGCGGCATTCGTTAGACCGCCAGCAGGAAATTTAGAGCGGAATCCAAACGTTTCAGCCTACGAAGGAGCAACGGTGGCAACAAAGATCCTTGAGGTTGCGGAAGTAAGCGTGATCAGAGCCGCAGGCGGTGTCGTTCTTCGCAAGTCGCGGTCCGGTGGAACCGAGATCGCGGTCATCCACCGTCCCGCGTACGACGACTGGACGCTGCCGAAGGGCAAGATCGAGCCCGACGAAAGCCCCGAAGACTGCGCGCTGCGCGAGGTGCGAGAGGAGACGGGGCTGCGCTGCGACCTCGTGCGACCGCTCGGCTGCACCGCATATGTGGATCGGCGCGGCCGTGACAAGGTCGCCTGCTACTGGGTGATGGAGGTGCGCGGCGGTCGGTTCAAGGCAGGCATCGAAGTCGACAAGCTTCTCTGGCTGACCGTGGACGACGCCATCAAGCGCCTGACGTACGGCCGCGACCGCACCCTACTGCTGCAACAAGAGCTCTAGAGATCCTCCCCACCGTGTGGGGAGGTGGCCCGAAGGGCCGGAGGGGCAGCGCCGGAGGGGCGAGTACAAACCCGTATGCCTCGGTACGATTGGACAGGTGCAAACCCTCACGCACACCGATCCACTGGTCGTCGCCGGTGTCGAGCTGCGCTCGAGACTCTTCATCGGGACCGGCAAGTATCCGACCGACGAATCGATGGTCGCCGCGCTCGAGGCCTCCGGCTGCGAGCTCGTCACCGTGGCGCTGCGCCGCCTTGACCTCGACGACCCGAAGAAGAAAACGATCCTCGACGTGATCGACTGGAAGCGCTTCCGGATCCTGCCGAACACAGCCGGATGCCGGACCGCGGACGAGGCCATTCGCATCGCCCGGCTGGCCCGGTCGATGGGCCTGTCGGACTGGGTGAAGCTCGAGGTCATCCCCGACCCGCGCTACCTCTTCCCCGACCCCGAGGAGACGCTGAAGGCCGCCCGCGTCCTCGTCGACGAGGGTTTCAAGGTATTGCCGTACATCAACGCCGACCCTGTGCTGGCTCGCAAGCTCGAGGAGATCGGCACCGTGACCGTGATGCCGCTCGGCTCGCCGATCGGATCCGGCCAGGGCATCCAGACCATGGAGCAGATCCGCATCATCATCGAGGAGGCGCGCGTGCCGGTCGTCGTCGACGCGGGGATCGGCGTGCCCTCCGACGCGGCGCTGGCGATGGAGCTCGGCGCCGACGCCGTTCTGGTCAACACAGCGGTCGCCCTGGCCAAGGACCCGGCGTTGATGGCCGAAGCCATCAAAGAAGGCGTAGAGGCCGGCCGGAAGGCATACACCGCCGGCCGGATCCCGAGGCGCGATGAGGCCAGCGCGAGCTCGCCGGCAGAG
>Ga0137379_10000144_pt1 | contig 58426 bp, 55 predicted proteins | sample SagtaG_18_FD_104812 | JGI IMG/M metagenome (GOLD analysis project Ga0137379, IMG submission 104812) | Vadose zone soil microbial communities from Sagehorn Ranch, Mendocino, California, USA - Sage2_L_80_16 metaG | ecosystem: Environmental > Terrestrial > Soil > Vadose zone | place: USA...
ACCATTTCTTTCGACACTAAAAATATATCTCTCTGAAGGTATACAAGAAAAATATCATCAATATATGCATATTCCCTATTGTGATGATTATTAGCCTCTGCTGTCAAATCCTGAACGACTTCTCAAACTAAAGTGGAAACACACTTGACAGTTATTAAAATTGTATGGTACCATGCAATACATAGATAGTATGGATATAACGTTACCAAACGGCACAACATTTGATTGGGATGAACATAATAGTGCACATATCACACGACATAACGTTACACCCGAGGAGGCAGAAGAAACATTTTATCAAGAGCCACAGATTATTGCAGCTGATGAAAAACATTCACAAACTGAAGTACGATATTCTCTGCTTGGTAAGACAAAAAACGGAAGAAAACTCAATATTATTTTTACTTTCCGTGGAAAACATAAAAATAAGATACGTGTCATCTCTGCTCGTGATCAGAATAAAAAAGAACGCAAAGAATACGATGAAGAAATAAGTAAGATAGCAAAAAATAGGAGGTGAAATTATATGGCAACATTAAAACAAATACCTAAATTTAATAATGAAGATGAAGAAGCAGAGTTTTGGGCAACTCATGATTCAACAGAATATTTTGATTACAAAAATAGAGTTAAGATTGACTTCAGCAATCTTAAACCTTCAACTCAAAAAGTCACATTAAGACTTCCAAAAATGATGCTTTCAGAGTTAAAAAAGCTTGCGAATGAGAGAGATGTTCCCTATCAATCTCTCGTAAAAATTTTCTTAAACCAAAAAATTCAAGAAGAGACACATTCAGCATAAGTATCTTAATATTACTTAGCGCATGCCTCAATGAATCCGTGGAAGATTGGATGTGGACGAAGCGGCCGACTCTTATATTCAGGATGCCCCTGCGTTCCCATATAGAAGGGGTGATCTGGCACTTCAATAATTTCAACTAGCCCTTCTTCCACAGATCGTGCGCTAATTACCAATCCATTTTTTTCAAACTCAGGAACAAACTTATTGTTAAATTCATACCGATGACGGTGCCTTTCAGAAGTCAAACCACTTTCATTCAGCAACTCGTTATACTTTTTATATAGTTCATATGCTTTGGTGCCCTTCTTCACTTTTGCTTTCCAACCGCCAAGACGCATTGTACCGCCATACGCGCGGCGTTTCATAATTGCTTTCTGTGAGGGGATAAGATAAATCACCGGATGCTTGGTTTTCGGATTATTTTCAGTCGTGTCAGCATCCTGCCATCTTAGCACTGACCGCGCGAAAGCGATAACAGCCAGTTGCATCCCATAACATAGCCCTAAATATGGTATTTTTTCTTTCCGTGCATAATCAGCAGTAGCAATCATTCCTTCGGCACCTCTTTCTCCCCAACCGATAGGAACGATAATCCCATCAGGTCTGCCGATTAATTCTTCAGCGTTCTCGGGAGTAATTTTTTCTGCATTAATCCATGTGGTTTTTACCGCAACACTCTGTGCCCATCCTGCATGATCAAGCGCATCAAAAAGTGCTGCATACGAATCCCGTAGTTGGTATTCACCAGTCCCGAAATATTTCCCGATAATTGCGATAGTCAGCGTCTTTTTCTTTGGCGCTTTCACTTTCTCAACAAATTTTCCCCATTCAGCCAGTTTTGGTTCCCGCAGAGGTAAATTGAACTTAGTTAAAATCCGCTTTACCAAACCTTGTTTGTGCAGCACCAAAGGGATTTCATAAACGGTTTCCAGATCTGGATTGGTAATAATATCTTCAGGATGCATATTGCAGAACAATGCAAACCGATCCTTTCGACGTTGATCAAGTGGTTTTTCAGACCGGGCGATAATAAAGTCCGGCTGAATTCCCATTCCGTTGAGCGTTCTGACAGAAAGCTGCGTTGGTTTGGTTTTGGGCTCTCCCAAATGTCCAGGCGTTGGTACATAACTGACATGCACATGCAGAACATCTCCTGGTCTTTTGAGAGTCATGATGCGGGATGCTTCATAATACAAAATATTTTGGTATTCTCCGGCAGTTCCGCCCAACTCAATTAAAACAATATCTGCTTTTTTCTTTGCGCCAAGAGTGGTAACCCGACTGATTATTTCATCAGTAATATGGGGAATGGCTTCGACATCTTCTCCATGGTATTCAAAACGCCGTTCCCTATCAATGACTGTTTGGTAAATCCGTCCAATAGTGACGAAGTTCTCCCGACCCATGTCTTCATCAAGGAATTTCTCATATGTTCCGATATCCATATCCCCTTCTGTCCCGTCTTCGCAAAGAAATGGATCACCATGCTCAATTGGATTGATCGTACCAGCGTCAAGATTCAGATAATTTTCAAATTTAATGGGTGCTACTCGATATCCTGCTTGTTTGAGAAGAAATGCGATTGATGAAGAAGTAAGGCCTTTGCCGATGCCAGAGATGACTCCACCGGAGACGAATATGTATTTTGTTTTGCTCACTATTTGTTTTTTACTATCGGGCACGATTTATGTTACCAAATCAAACTAAAATAGTCAATAATTAGTATTTTTGTTTATTTTCATTGTTTCATATTTTTTCTATAATATATACTTGCAAAGAAAACTTATGAAACAAGTAATCCATACGAGCGATATTTCCTCAATAGAAAAAAAACTCTATGCTCACCCCTTTGTTTTACCCAAATCACTGCAAAACTATAATATCCAAACATTACTCGCTCGTTTTGGTACATACTTTAAAACCGCAATACCTAAAGCAGAAAGAAGATATATTATCTTACCAGACGGCTCTCAAATCGCAGCAGACTGTATGTTTCAACCGAATAAAAAAATACATCCCACAGTTATCGTTTTAGACGGATTTACACGCCCAAACAATTCTCATTTTTCACGATCCATTTGCTATAAAGCATACCATTTTGGATTCAACGTTATCTTATTGATGCAACGAGCAGAGGGAGATACGATCCATTTGACAAAATCTTTGTTCTCCGCATATCCACAGCTTGATCTGCCTATAGCGCTTGAAGAATTCTCTAAAATGGGTCTGAGAAAAATGTATCTTGTTGGTTTTTCCGCAGGAGGGTGGTCAACGCTTTTGACTCTAGGCACAATGGGCGAAAATGCAAAAAAATATTTTTCGGGAGTTGCTTTAATTTCATCTCCTTGTAATCTCCTTGATACATGGAATCATATAGAAAAATATCCCCTATATAACAGATACTTGTTACATAGTTATAAAAAGACAGTAAAAAGACGAGGAAAAGTTGACTCTCCCGGAACTTGGAATTTGAGTACAATTCGAAAAATTAAAACAAAAAAGCAATTTTTTGAAACTTTTTTCAGCACTCACACTATTGGTACCCCGACAAAAAGAGTTACTGTTGAAGAGTATAATCAATTAACAAATGCCACACCGCTTCTTCCAAACATACAAGTTCCAACACTCATCATCCATGCGCATGATGATCCAGTTACGCCCGTTACACCTTTTTTACATATTACAAATCAAAATATCCTAACTCTTTTTTCCAAACATGGAGGCCATGGAGGATTTTTTACAACAAAAAAACTTTATGGAGACCTCGATGGCCATTGGGCTCAAAATAGAGTTATGGAATTTATTCGATTATTAGATGGGGGTTGATAAACCTTCTTGCATGTTTTTTACTCGTGTTTTCGAAAATTTTTCATTGTATATGTATCTAAAAAAGTCACTACCCTTTTCTTTAATTCTTCCGGTTGATCTTTATCGACCAGATGACCTGAATCCGCTTCCCAAAGTACCTTTGGTTTATTTGCTTTTTTAAATAAGTAGATCGCATCTTCACTGTTAACGGTTTGGTCATTTTTGGCAGAAACCATAAAAAGCGGTACATGAATTTTGGCGATGAAACGTTTAGGCGTGAAATAACTACATGCCGACCCGAGCTCAAGATATGTTGCAAGCATCATAAAAGGAAGAAGAAAGCGAGGGAGGCGTTCTTGACGCAACCGATAGGAATATAACGCTGCAAAACTTGCATACGGCACACCAGCAATAACGAAATCACCCTTTTTGGTATGTCCTGCAGTGACAAGTACAGTCGCTGCTCCCATAGAACAGCCAAAGAAACCAATTTTCTTCCCCTTACTTTCAGGAAGTGTTTTAATATAGTCATATGCGGCCTCTACATCCATCCATTCTGTTACTCCAAATGTGCTTTTCTTCCCTTCACTCTCTCCTGTAGCGCGCAAATTCACCATAAGTGTCGTATACCCTGCATGACGCAAAAATTCAGCATTAAACAGTACCAATGGTCTGCCTCCATCAAGCGTTGCGTATCCATGAACGAGAATGACGATTGCTTTTGGATTTTTGACAGGTATATACCATGTTGATAATTTTAAGCCATCAGAAGTTGTGATATGTCGCGTTTCATACAAAAGTCCATAATCCTTTGGTGTTTTTTTGCCCTCCTCGCAATACGTACAAATAGCCGCATGGATGCGATACCAGGAGTAGAATATTAATCCGAGAATTATAAAAATAAAGAGGAGGATAAAGATGAAAACTATTCCCATTTTAATTTTTCTTCACAATCATTTTAAATTTTCCTGTTTTAGGATCAGCCTGTAAATTCGCTACGATCTTAATTGTAAATTTTACATTACTCATCATCTTAACATCTAATATTTTCGCTAATCCTTGCTTTATATTTTTTATTGTCTTTTCCTTTATCTCATTTGTTAAGTCAGGTTCTAGATGCGCACTAAAAATAAAGCCTTTTTTATCCGTAATGATTATTTGAAAATTAAGAAGGTGCTGTACAAAAAAAATGCGGAATACGGCAGGATTGATAAAATCTTCTTCTCCATTAACGTTGAGAAATATTGGCATATCTTCTTTTCTGCCAATAACCTCTTTGACTTTGGTAAAAGGCATTATGTTTTTAGTATCTTTCGTGATTTCCAAAAGATCAGTCATCTGGTAACGGATAAGAGGTAAGGTATAATTATAAAGATTTGTAATATTTGTTTCTTTTTGTTTTATCTCAAAGTATAGATTATCTTCCATTAAATACATTCCTCCAAAGGAATCTTTGCCTATTCCTATAATGAGATATTCACTTGCAGCATATACATTGATGACTGGCGCTTTAAATACATCTTGTATGTAATTTTTATCTTGTATGCTAAGTGGTTCTCCCCCTGAAGAGATTACCTGCGGTTTTATCCAAAGCCTTTTTTCTTTTTGTGCATCAGCAAGTTTTTTAAGTGAAAAAGCATAACCACCGAGATTTGTCGGTTGGATTGCGTTTAGCTTATCAACAATAGTGCTAAAGGGTTGGTTCATATCAATTGTCTGTACTTCCTTATATAAGAATGGCAAATTCATTGCAGTAGTAACAATTGTTACCCCCGCGAAATGTCCTTTGCTAGCGCCGACATGGGCAAGTTTTTGTAGTAGCTTAAAATTTGAGATCCTGGATGATACAGATATTCCTTGTGCAAATTCTTTTGGGGTATACACATAATAACCAACTGTCCCAGACGATCCCGATGTATGAATTGCATAATACTTATTCAAAAATAGTTCTTGAGGATTCTGAGAATTTTCAAAAAATTTGTCTAGTTTGTATTTAGTTATTCGTTTATCGGTAACAATAGTATCAAATTCCTCAATTAACTTTTGTTTTGTTAATACAGGAAAATCTTCTGGCACACATTTATCTATATCAATGGCGAACTCTTTAATAACTTTTTGATAATAAGGAGAATTTTTTGCTACAAATTGCACAAGTTTGAGAAACTTTTTTTGCTGTAATTGTTTTATTTCCTTTTTAGAAAGAGCAAGATGCTTTTTATTTATATAGGCATACTTGAGAAAATTGAAGAGTAACACAATACAAGTATTATAAAAAATTTAGGCTTTCATAACAATAGTAGAACAATTTTTTAAAACATTTAATGAATTATCTTTAATAATCTTTTACTGAAGAAACTCTAAATATACCTTTGCATTTAGAGAATTATATATTCCTGTAAGTAAGTGACCAAAATTTGTATTGATGATGAGGCGATAGTTGTTATGCTTTTTTTTCTGAAGCTCCTGTACTACCCTCATTCCGTTCGAGTAAGGTATTGCTTTATCCTTTTTGGCAAGATAGATCAAAATTTTTTTATCGTTTAAATTCTCCATATTATCCAATGGATTAATTGATTGCCAGGCTTCTCGTAATGATTCTAACGTATATCCCTGATTGATGATTTCTTTTTTGAATTTTCCACGAGTAAAACTAGATGTCCATACGTTTAAAGCAATATCAGCACCACCTGTATTAAAAATAATTTTTTTAACATCGTTGGATTCATTCGCAACTAACATATTGATAACGCCACCTAAACTTACTGATACTACAGAAAAATTTGTATACCCTTTCTTTTTTAGTTGAGATATTGTTTTTAAAATATCGTTTTTTATACGTTTTATATTATGAATTGTTTTAGGAATATTTGTTGAAAAGACTTCATTTTCATACGTATAACAAATACAGTAAAAACCATTTCGTTCTAAAATTTTAGCAGGAAGTAGTAACGACCATAGACCCATACCCCAACCTGCAAGAAGAAAAACAACTTTTTTGTTTTGTTTACCAAACTCTTTTGTTTCAAAAACTTTCATCCAATAATTATATCAAAAACATTAAAAAACTGTTGTAATTTTTCTTTTTTAACCGTTTGTCAGTAACTGCATCATCAAAATTTTCCATTAAACATAAATTCTATTGTAACAAATAAGCTCTTCAAATTCCTATTTGTGACTCATTTTTAGCAAAGTAGAAGAATGCGTATGCAACTGCATGGAGATGAGCGGGCGAAGGGAGTCGGACCCTCTACCTTCTCCTTGGGAAGGAGACATTCTACCGGTGAACTACGCCCGCAATTAATAACCAATAATAGCAGATTAGGGAAGGGAAATATACGGTTTAAAACAGCGGGGCAAACTACCCATGGGGAATTATGAGATTATTACCTGAGAAGATCATTCCTGGATTTGCCAAGTTATTTGCTTTTGCAATATCCGGCCATTTATAACCATCACCATAGGCTCTGACAGCAATATCCCACAATGTATCACCTTTAACTACTGTATAGGTTTTACCCGTAATTTCATTTGTTGTCCGCTTTGTTGAGTTAAATTGTTGATCGATCGTGGCCACCGTTGGCTTCTCAATTGCTATTGTTGATGGAAGGGGTGAAACTTTTGGTAAGATAAGCCTATCCCCCACATGAATATCACTGGGATCTGCTAAATTATTTGCTTTTGCGATATCAACCCAATTGTATCCACTTGAATACTTTTTTTCTGCAATTTGCCAAAGTGATTCATTTTTTTGCACTATCCAAACATTATTATCTTTGCCAGTGAGAATTTGAGGAGCGTGTGTGGGTGAAGGAATTACTTTTACTATTTTTCTGACAGTTATCGTTGGTTTTGGCTTAGCAGTCGGTTCCAGTGTAGGATTTATTTTTACAATCTTTTTAATAACCTGGGTTGGTTTTGGTTTGACAGTCGGAGCAACTGTTGGTTTTGGAAGTGCCGTTGATTCGTTATCTTGTGTGCTACTTGGAGCTTTTTGAGCCAAATTATTTGCCTTCCGAGAAACCTGTACAGTATTTTGTGTTTGTTGTGATATTGGCGTATTGACGTTACCAGCGTCTTTATTATGAACAAAGGAAAGTAGCAAGGCTGTTGCAATAATTACGACAATTATACCAAGAATCAAACTTGTATATGATTCACCAAAACGTAAGTAGTCAAAAAAACTCGTCCCTTTTTTGGGGAGTTCGACTATTTTTTGTTCTTTTGGTTTTTTAATTTCTGCCTTTTTAGCCATCTTTTTCCTTTCTCTGGGGCAGATATGAAGTAGTGTGAAGTATACTACATTTGGTCGTGTAATTCAACCTATATTATTTAATATTGCAATGCGGGATGGACGGGACTCGAACCCGCGACCTCCTCCGTGACAGGGAGGCGCTCTAACCAACTGAGCTACCACCCCAGTTCGTTATCCAAACTGAGACGTAAAACGTCTCTGTATTTTAACCCAATCTTGCACGCTCGTCAATGCTTTGATACACTTTGGACATGACAAATAATGAAATCAGCAAACTTCTTAAAAATGTCGCAGCTGCTTATAGCATTAAGGATGAAAAAAAATATCGTTTTCAACTCCTCGCCTATGAAAAAGCTGCAGAGTCAATTGAAAATTTGCCAACAGAATTAAACGACCTCTATAAAGAAAACAAACTCAAGGGAATTCCCGGCGTTGGCCCGACAATTCAATCAAGGCTTGAAGAATTATTCCAAACAGGGAAAGTCTCGCATTTTGAGGAAGTGATGAAAGATATTCCGCAAGCTGTTTTTCCTTTATTGGATATCCCGAGTTTTGGCCCCAAAAAAGCATATCGGCTCGTTACGGAATTTAAGCTTAATAAGCCTGATACTGTTATTGATGATTTGACAAAAGTAGCCAAGTCGGGAAAAATTGCATCACTTGCAGGTTTTGGTGAAAAATCACAATCTGATATTCTTCGTGCCTTCGCGGAATACAAACTTGGCAAAGGTAAAACAACACGCATGGCACTTCCCTTTGCAAATGAACTGGCACAAATTATTATTACCTATCTTAGGAAATCACCTGCAGTTGTCGATGCACAACCTCTGGGGAGTCTAAGGAGGAGACGGGAAACTATCGGGGACATTGATATTGCGGTTGCAACAAACAAACCGCAAGAAGTAATTGATCATTTTGTTGCATATCCTCGTAAAGAACGTATTATCGAGAAAGGTGAGCGGTCTTCATCACTACTCGTTTCAGGTGGCAAACAAGTTGATCTCATGGCAATACCTCCTGATGGATTTGGTTCTCTGCTTCAGCATTTCACCGGCAGTAAAGCACATAATGTCCATCTTCGTGAATATGCATTGTCTATTGGCCTCTCAGTTTCGGATTTTGGCATTAAGAAAAAAGGTGATGAAAACTCACAATATAAGAAGTTTAAAACTGAAGAATCATTTTATAAAGCATTAGGAATGCAATGGGTTCCGCCGGAGATGCGTGAAGACACCGGAGAGATCGAACTCGCTCTTAAAAATAACCTGCCAAAAATCATCGAATTATCTGATATAAAAGGTGATTTTCATTTGCATTCAAGCTTCCCTATCGAAGAAAGTCACGATCCCGGTCAAAATTCAATGGAAGAAATGATAGAAAAAGCGATAAAGCTTGGATACATATATCTAGGATTTTCAGAACATAATCCCAGCATTTCCCAACATACTGAAACAGAAATATTGAAGCTGCTGGAAAAAAGGTATAAACATATTGAACAACTAAGAAATAAGTATAAAAAAAGGCTTCATATTTTCTCTTTGCTTGAAACAGACATCCTCGCAAATGGTAATTTAGCGATTCCTAATAGCGCTTTTGATTATCTGGACGGGACAATTGCTTCCATTCATAGTTCCTTTACTATGACTCGTGAAGCCATGACTAAGCGTGTTCTCAGTGGTTTATCTCATCCAAAGACAAAAATTTTTGCTCACCCAACGGCAAGGCTTATCAATCAGCGTCCATCAATTGATCTTGATTGGGAAAAAATTTTTACTTTTTGCAAAGAGCATAATAAAGCACTTGAGATCAACGCTGCACCACAACGGCTTGATTTGACAGATATTCTTGCGCGAGAAGCAGTGAAACGGGAAATTAAGATGATAATAAATACAGACAGCCATGCGACTGATCAAATGGATCTCATGCAATACGGCGTGACTGTAGCCAGACGCGGTTGGGCTACCAAACGTGACATTTTGAATGCAATGGAATATAATCAACTTAAACTCTGGTTTGAAAATAACTAAAGAGGAGGTGATTTATAATGACAATTATAGCCATAGCGATAATCGCTATATTACTTTTATTTTTCTTCCTAGCTTACAATGGCTTGGTAACAGCACGGGTTCGTATTTCTGAAGCATCATCACAAATTGATGTACAACTCAAAAGAAGGACTGATCTTATCCCAAATCTTGTTGAAACGGTTAAGGGATATGCCAAACACGAAAAAGATGTCTTTGAAAATGTAACAAAAGCTCGGGCAAGTCTTATGTCTGCTGACACAACAAAAGCAAAGGCACAAGCAAATGATTTTCTTTCCAATACCTTGAAATCGCTTTTTGCAGTTGCTGAGAATTATCCTGATCTAAAAGCAAGTCAAAACTTTTCGGAGCTGCAGGAAGAACTTTCGGATACGGAAAATAAGATTGCGTATGCAAGACAATTTTATAACTCAAATGTGATGGATTACAATACAAAATTGCAAAAAGTACCAACTAACTTCATTGCAAGTATGTTCCATTTCCAGCCTGCTGAATTCTTTACAGCTGATGAGAAAGACAAAGAACCGGTAAAGGTACAATTCTAAGACTTATGAATATTTATTCCGCTATCTCTGCCAATATTTGGAAGAGTTATTTGATTATTGCTCTTTTTGTTCTTTTTGCGGGAACTATAGCTTATATTTTTGGCCGTGCGACAGGTTATGGTCCATCAATTGGCGTAGGCATTTTTATTTTTTCTATAATCTATAGTTTTATCAGTTATTTTTATTCTGATAAAATCGTACTGGCAACATCCGGCGCCCAGGAAATTCAAAAAAAAGACAATCCTGAACTTTTCAGAATTGTTGAAAATCTTGCGCTTGGAGATGGGATTCCCATGCCCCGCGTATATATCATCAACGATCCCTCACCAAATGCCTTCGCAACAGGACGTGATCCCAACCACGCAGCAGTGGCCGCAACAACAGGAATATTAAATAAACTCAATAAATCTGAACTTGAAGGAGTTCTCGCTCATGAATTGTCACATGTCAAGAATTTTGACACTCGTCTTATGGCAATTACGGCAGTTCTTGTAGGATTCATTGCACTTATCACAAATATGTTTATGAATACTCTTTTCTGGGGAGGCTTCAGAAACGATGAAGATCGTGACAGCAGAGCACAACTTATCTTTTTTGTGATAGCTATTATCTTGGCTATTCTTGCGCCTATTATTGCAACACTTATCCAGCTTGCTGTTTCACGAAAACGAGAGCTTCTTGCTGATGCATCGGGCGCGTTGTTGACAAGATATCCTGAAGGGCTTGCAAGCGCTCTTGAAAAAATATCCTCTGATCCCAGGCCTCTGAGAACTGCAAATAACGCCACAGCTCATCTTTTTATTGTCAATCCTTTCAAAGGTCAAGGTTTTTCAAGCCGAATTTCCAATCTCATCAGCACTCACCCACCGATTGAAGAACGAATTAAAATACTGCGCTCAATGTAGTTTGTGATAAATATATTTTTCCCAGAGCTTTTTGAAAAAAGGCAATGTTAGTGTGGAGAGTAAAAATCCAATTGAAGGAACAACAGCATTTATCCAAGGATTTATTCCTACAATAAACTTAAGATAAAGCGCTATCGCCAAATAAACAAAAATCATCAAAAGCCCTCTTCGAACATAGCTTATTTCCCACGCTTTATTTAACTCGACATTTTTATTTCTCGATTCTATTTTTTCTATTCTTGTTTCCAACTCGTCTATTGTTGCCATACAGCAATTATATGAGAAACCCCGAACAGAGGCAATCCGTATCTGATAAAATAGACATGCATGGTAAATTCTCTCATAATAATTTTTGGTAAAAGCGTCTCAAAAATAAGCAAAACGTTAAATCGCGGCAATGGCTCAACCTGGCCTGGACATATTGCACTCAAAGGAAACAAAAACTTTATCCGGGATATTCTCTCAGACACTAAAACTAAAATAATCATCATCGCAGGAACAAATGGTAAAACAACCACTTCAGGACTTATCAGAACCGGACTTGAGAAAAATGGTAAAACTGTCATCCAAAATACATCAGGTGCCAATCTCCTCAATGGTGTAGCATCAACACTTTTGCTAAACTCCAATGCTCAAGGTAAGCTGACTCAAAATTATGCGATTTTTGAAGTTGATGAGAACGCGCTTCCTCACGTTTTAAAACAAGTCACTCCGGATTATCTTGTATTATTAAACCTTTTCCGTGATCAATTAGATCGATATGGTGAAATAAACAGCATCGCCCAAAAATGGCAGGAAGCAATTAAAATATTATCAAATAAAACCAAACTCATCCTCAATGCGGATGACCCGCAAATAGCGTACCTTGGACTTTCCTCTGCCGGTATAAAAGAATCAAAACAATCTCCCTCAACACGCTATTTCAGTTTGCAAGAAAATAAAACAAAACATCCCCCGGAGCATTCTGCTGATTCAGTATTTTGTCCAAAATGTGATTACAAACTTACTTTTGAGAATACAACGTTTTCTCATCTTGGAAAATGGAAATGTACAAATTGTGGATTGACGCATCCTTCATCAACACTCACCTCTTATCCAATCTATCCCCTAACTGGCACATATAATAAATACAACACCATTGCTGCGGCATTAGTTCTCCAGGAGTTAGGATTTGATGAAAAACAAATAAATAATGCTTTTAAAAATTTTACCCCAGCCTTTGGAAGACAAGAAATAGTAGCTTATCACGGAAAAAATGTGCAGCTTTTTTTATCAAAAAATCCGACAAGTTTTAATCAGTCGTATGCTACTCTTCTGGAACTTCATGCAACCACGCTTTTGATTATTCTCAATGACAGGGTTCCTGATGGACACGATATCTCATGGATTTGGGACGTTGATTTGCCTGATACAAAAAAATTTAATCATATATTGCTGGCTGGTGATAGAGTATATGATATAGCATTACGGCTAAAGTATGAGTTAGACGACCTTGAATATAAAAAGCAAGTAGAAACGTTTGAGCACCTTGAAAAAGCAATCGCAAAAGGAATACAAGTGCTTTCAAGAGATGAAATGCTTTATATTTTACCGAACTACTCTGCAATGCTTGAAGCAAGAAAGGTATTAACAGGAAAGAAAATTCTATGAATGAAAATGTAAAACTAACCCTTACCATTGGTTGGCTCTATCCACAACTTATGAGTACCTACGGCGACAGAGGAAATATCATGGTTATCCAAAAACGTAGTGAATGGCGTGGGATAAAAATTGAAATATTAAACATTGATCAAACGACAAGTGAACAAAAACTTTCAACTATTAATCTTTTATTTGGCGGAGGAGCACAAGATCGTGAACAGGAAATCGTCATGCAAGATCTCATGAAGAAGAAAAAAACAATTCAAAATCTCATCGAGAATGATTTGCCGGCGCTTTTTGTTTGTGGCGCACCACAATTAATGGGAAATTACTATGAACCTGCTATCGGAAAGAGAATCGAAGGACTTGGAATATTTGATATGTACTCCAAGCATGCGGGACCCCGACAAGATCGACTCATCGGCAATGTTGTCGCAGAAATTTATTGGAAAAATCTTACTTCTAATCCCTATACTCTAAACCCTAAACGCTTGGTTGTAGGTTTTGAAAACCACGGTGGCCGCACTTATCTGAATAAAAACGTAAAACCCTTTGCAAAAATAATTAAGGGTTTTGGCAATAACGGTGAAGATGGAACAGAAGGAGTTGTATACAAAAATGCTCTTGGGACATACCTGCATGGTCCACTGCTTCCAAAAAATCCACAAATTGCTGATTGGCTTATCGCAAAAGCACTGGAAATAAAATATAAAAAACAAATTGAACTAAAAGAACTGGATGATTCGCTTGAAATAAAAGCAAAGGAAGCAATATTAAAAAAGGCAAATGGTTAGTTTTTAATAGATGTTAAATCTTCAACTTGTCTGAGTCGTTTATCATGATCTTTTACATGTTCCTTTATTTCTTCAGTGTCTTTTTTGATTGCTTTTATCTCTTTTACCATCTGTTCATGTTCTTTTTCATTTTTATTAGCATAAGGTTCAAAAATGTTATCATAAAAATCTTGAAATGCTGTTTTCACAATCTCCTTAACATTCCCATCAAGTCTTTTCTCAATCTCCTCAACATTCCCATCAAGTCTTTTCTCAATCTCCTCAACATTCCCATCAAGTCTTTTCTCAATCTCCTCAACGTTCCCATCAAGTCTTTTTTGAAAAATCTTATCTATCAGTTCTAAATCTTTTTTCGTTAACATGAACTTAATAATGTCATAGAAAAATTCAGCTGTCAACCGGAAACTAAAGTATCAATTTAAACATTGTAAAAAAGTAGTTTTCAGCATATAATAGCTTCATGAAACTCGACGTTAAACACATCGCTAAATTGGCAAATCTCCCCATCAATCAGCAAGAAGAAAAAAAACTCGAAACGCAGTTAAATGAAACACTCAAGTATATTGAGATACTAACAGAAGTAGATACAAAAAACACTGAGCCAACAGCCCACGTAACCGGGCTAGAAAATATCACACGTGAAGACACAACTTTTCCTTCTCTTTCTCAAAAACAAGCCTTATCAAATGCAAAAAAAACTCATGATGGACTCTTTATTGTAAACGCGATTTTGGATAATGAGTAAAAAAAATGATGTAACAACAATATATGTCGTAAGGCATGGTGAATCAGAAAGTAATGTATACGCAAAGGAGAACCCGGATATGCCAGCCTCACATTTTGGAGAATTTGGAAGTTCTTTGACACAAAAAGGCCGAGAGCAAGCAGAAAAACTTGCCTATCGGCTAAAAAAAATGGACATTTCTGCCATTCTTTCATCGGATCTGAATCGAGCTAAAGAAACAGCAGAAATTATCGCACATGATCACAATTTGTCTGTCGTAACAAGCCGCACTCTTCGCGAACGATTTTTTGGAGAGCATATGTCTGCCGTAAAAAAACGGGAAATCGAAAAAGCGCTTGACACGATGAGTGAGGAAGAAAAATTTGCGTTCAAATATTTTGAAAATGGAGAAAGCGGTCATGATGTTGTCAAACGGTTTAAAAAATTTTTAGAAGAAGTTGTCCAAATATATAACAATAAAACAGTAGTTATCGTGAGTCATGGATATATTATGCGATCCTTTTTAATCCATGAAAAGTATGCAAAATATGACGAATTACTCGGCGGATCAATTAAAAATGCCGGTTATTTTGTCGTTCAATCCAATGACAAAACATTTGAAATAACAGAAAAGCATGGCGTTATCCATAATCGAAAATATGACGATGAAGAATAGATTCACAACTTTTTACCTTGTCAGACATGGAGAAACTGATTGGAATGTTCAAAAAAAAATACAGGGACAAACAGACATTCCTCTTAATAAAAACGGAGAAAAACAAGCAAAACAACTTGCAAAAAAGTTTGCCGGAATTAAATTTGACCTGGCATTTTCATCAGATCTGTTACGTGCGAAAGCAACTGCAGAAATAATTACAATGGAACGAAAGCTGGCAGTAGAGATGACCAAAGCTCTGAGAGAAAGAACATTTGGAGACCTTGAAGGAAAAAATCAGGAAACATTGTATGAGTATATGGAAATGTTGACACACATAAATCATGAGCAGCGTGTAAAAGAAAAACATAATGACAATTATGAAAGCGATGAAGAATTTATCCAAAGACTATTCACTTTTTTACGGGAAACAGCAGTTGCCTATCCCGGAAAAAAAATTCTTATCGGAACTCATGGAGGTACATTACGGATGCTTCTGATACACGTGGGTTATCTTGCCTATCAGCAATCCGATGAAAGTGGTATCACCAATGGCGGCTATATCAAACTCACTTCCGACGGAATTGACTTCTTTGTTGATGAGGTACATGGATTAGTGAAAAGAGGAATTGTAACGCCGGGGTTATAATTATGGATATCAAAGCACTCACAATCGCACAAGCGAAAAAAGATTTACAAGAAAAAAAATACTCTTCGGTTGAGTTGACAAAATCGTATTTAAAACGAATTAATCAAGTCGAATCAAAAGTTAAGGCTTTTGTGACTATTACGGAAGATGAAGCGTTAAAAAACGCAGAGGAAGCTGATAAAAAAATTTCTGAAGGAAAAGATCTTGCGTTGCTGGGTATTCCGCTAACAATTAAAGACAATTTTTCTACAAAAGGTATCAGGACAACAGCTTCAAGCAAAGTTCTGGATAACTATATTCCACCATTTGATGCGACAGTTGTTGAAAGATTGAAGAATGCTGGGATGGTTTTGCTTGGGAAAACCAACATGGATGCCTGGGCTCATGGATCATCGACTGAAACCTCAGATTATGGCCCATCACGAAATCCATGGAACACTGATCATTTGCCAGGCGGCTCATCAGGCGGCGCTGCTGCGAGTGTGGCAGCAGATGAGACAATTGCGGCAATTGGTTCAGAAACTGCGGGATCTATCAGACAACCTGCTAGCTGGTGCGGAGTTGTAGGACTCAAACCTACCTATGGAAGAGTTAGTCGCTATGGTGTTGTTGCGATGGGCTCCTCACTTGATAGCCCGGGACCAATTACCAAAACCGTTGAGGATAGCGCTCTCCTTTTGCAAGTTCTTGCAGGAGTTGATCCGCATGATGCAACAACCGGGCCAAAGCTCGTTCCTGAATATACCAAAAATCTAGCTAAAAATATCAGAGGATTAACAATTGGCGTTGCTGATGATTATTTTGAAGGTGTTGATCCGGAGGTAAAAGCTTCAGTTGAAAATGCGCTCAAAACTTTTGAAAAGCTCGGGGCAAAAGTTAAAAAAATAAAGCTCTTTTCTCCAAAATACGCCATTGCAGTTTATACAATCATACAACGAGCCGAAGTTTCATCAAATTTAGCTCGCTATGATGGCATACGATATGGTAATAACCGTTCACATTTTGGTGATGAAGCCAAACGCAGAATTATGCTTGGCACGTATACTCTTTCTGCGGGATATTATGATCAATATTACAATAAAGCATTAAGTGTACGCACTGTTATCATTGAAGATTTCAAAAAAGCATTTACAAATGTTGATATCATCATCGGACCGACCAGTCCAACTACATCACTTCCCGTTGGAGCAACTGAGAATCAGTCAATGTTTGGTGAGTTAGCTGATGTTCTGGTTGAACCTTCATCTCTTGCAGGGCTTTCAGGAATAAATGTCCCCTGCGGCTTTTCAAAAGCAGGCCTGCCAATTGGTCTTCAAATCATCGGCCCCCAATTTGCGGAAGAAAGAATTTTAAATGTGGCATATAAATACGAACAAGAAAATCCATTATATCTGAAGAAACCAAATCTATGAGCAAATATACACCGGTCATCGGACTTGAAGTCCATGTTGAATTAAAAACGAAAAGCAAAATGTTTTGCAGTTGTCCTGCTAACTATTTCGGCAAAGAGCCCAATTCGCATACCTGTCCTGTGTGCCTAGGATTGCCGGGGGCTTTGCCTGTGCCGAATAAACTTGCGATTAGCTGGTGTATCAAAATTGCGCTTGCGCTCAATTGTAAAATCAACGAATACTCAAAATTTGACCGGAAAAACTATTTTTATCCCGATCTTGCAAAAGGCTATCAGATCAGTCAATATGATCTTCCTTTTGGAGAAAAAGGCAATATTGAACTCAAAAATGGCAAAAAAATCGGCATTACAAGAGTCCATATGGAAGAAGATACCGGCAAACTCTCCCACCAGGAAGTTGATGGCAAGAAAGTCAGTCTCATTGATTTTAACCGCAGCGGTGTGCCGCTTGTTGAGATTGTGACAGAACCGGATTTTGATAATGCGCTCGATGTAAAAGAATATCTGGAGAAACTTCAGCAAATTGTCCGCTATCTTGATGTCTCAAATGCCGATATGGAAAAAGGCGAGATGCGGCTTGAACCAAATATTTCGTTAACAACCAAACCCGGCACACTTCCTAACTATAAAGTCGAAGTAAAGAATATTAATTCTTTCAAATTTGTTGAGAAAGCAGTAAATTTTGAAATAGATCGACAAAAAGAAATTTTGGAAAATAGTAAAACACCAGCTCAGGAAACCCGCGGTTGGAATGAAGATAAGGGGAAGACATTTTCTCAGCGTTCTAAAGAAGACGCACATGATTATCGCTATTTTCCTGAACCTGATATTCCGCCTATTATAATGACAAAAAATGAGATTAGCACTCTAGAAAAAGAAGTGCCAGAATTGCCGGATAAAAAAGGCGCACGTTTTGAGAAAGAGTTTGCACTCCCTGCTTATGATGCTGAAATTTTGACAAGAGAGAAAGCACTCGCCGACTATTTTGAAAAGGTAGTTAAACTAAAAACTGACCAGCTGGATACAAAAGCAATTGCAAACTGGATAATTAACAAAAAAATTGATTACGAAAAAGTATCCCCAGAGGAATTAATGAATCAAATTTCCGAAGCCTTACAGACTGTCACTATTGACGAAAAAGAATTAACTAAATTTATAGATGATGTTATTAAAGAAAATGAAAAAGCTGTGACCGATTACAAAAATGGGAAAGAATCTGTAATCATGTTTTTACTTGGACAAACGATGAAAAAGATTGGGAAAAAAGTAGACACCAAAGTTGTCATCGAGCACTTAAAAAAACAATTATCTTAGAGGCCTCGACAATCAACCCATATAAAATTATAATAGAAATACACTAATGTCAGATTTTGTTCATCTTCACAACCACTCGGAATTTTCACTTCTCGATGGGCTACAAAAAACAAAAAATATGGTTGAGTACGCGAAAAGTCTTGGAATGAAAGCACTCGCTATCACAGACCACGGCAATATGTATGGCACGATTAAATTTTACAAAGCATGTCTTGAAGCAGAGATAAAACCAATTATCGGCTGTGAAATTTATGTGGCCAAAAGGTCTCTTCATGACAAAGATGCAACGCAAGATAAAGACTATAACCATCTGATACTTCTTGCTGAAAACGAAACCGGGTATAAAAACTTAATGAAAATAGTAACAGTTGCAAATCTTGAAGGTTACTATTACAAACCGCGGACGGATTTAAAACTCCTGGAGCAATATCATGAAGGCCTTATTTGCTTGAGTGCATGTGTCAATGGCTATGTTTCCGAACCCTTAATGAGAGATGAAGATAAAACTGCTGAAGATCGCGCTATAAAACTATCAGAAATATTTGGTCCTAATAATTTTTTCCTTGAGATCCAGAAGCACCTTAATGTTCCTCCACAAGAAGGGGTAAATCAGAAACTGATTAAACTTTCCCAAAAACTCGGTCTGCCACTGGTCGCGACAAATGATAATCACTATACGAGAAAAGACGATGCGGAAGCACAAGAAATACTGCTTTGTGTGCAGACTCAAACGACGATTGATGATAAAAAAAGAAAACTTTCTATGATAAACTCTCCTGATTTTTATATCAAATCCGCAGAAGAAATGGAAAAACTCTTTATCGATGTTCCGCAGGCAATTGAAAATGCCAATAAGATTGGTGAGAGATGCAATGTTGAGATAAAACTTGGGAACTGGATCATGCCGGTTTTTGAAGTACCATCGGATATGACTACCGCAGAATATTTAACCAAACAAGTGTACATTGGGCTTATTGCTCGTTATGATAAAGTAACTCCTGAAATTACAGAGCGCGTTGATTATGAATTATCAATTATTACGAATAAGAAATATGAAACATATTTTTTAGTAGTTGCTGATTTTGTTAACTGGGCAAAAAATAATGGGATTGCTGTTGGACCGGGACGTGGTTCTGCTGCCGGATCGGTTGTTTCTTATGCGTTAAATATTACTGATGCTGATCCGTTCTTCTTCAATTTACCTTTTGAAAGGTTTCTCAATCCACTTCGTCCCTCAGCTCCTGATATCGATTTAGATTTTGCCGATACTCGCCGTGAAGAAGTTATTGAGTATGTTACCAACAAATATGGCAAAGAAAAAGTTGCGCAGATTATCACCTTTGGAACAATGGAAGCTCGTGGTTCTGTCCGGGACGCCGGCCGTGCGCTGGGTATGCCCTACTCTGCACCGGATCGCATTTCAAAAATGATCCCACCAGGATGGCAGGGACACTCTATGACTATTGAAAATGCTCTCACGCAAAGCCCGGATCTCAAACGCGCTTATGAATCTGAGAAAGAAACAAAAAGGCTTTTAGATCTTGCCAAAAAACTCGAAGGAGTTGCCCGTCATGCATCAGTTCATGCCGCTGGAGTTGTCATTGCGGACAAACCACTGACCGAATATACACCGCTGCAAAAAGAAACAAATGGCGAAAAGATTGTCACCCAATACGATATGTATACCGTTGGTGAAGACGGTGTTGGACTTTTGAAAATGGATTTTTTGGGTCTTCGAAACTTAACAATTATTGAGGAATGTCTCAAATTTATTAAAGAAAATCAAAACCAGACTATTGATCTCAATACTGTTGATTTACAAGATCTCAAAACATATAAGCTCTTATCAGAAGGCGAAACAACAGGTATTTTTCAACTTGAGTCTGCCGGAATGAGACGCTACGTTAAAGAATTAAAGCCAACTACAATATTTGATTTACAAGCAATGGTAGCGCTCTATCGACCAGGCCCCATGGCAATTATTCCTGAATTTATCAAAAGAAAACATAATCCATCACTCATCACTTATCCTGATCCCCGTCTAAAAGATATTTTGAAGCAATCCTACGGTATTCTTACCTATCAAGACGACGTGTTGCTCACAGCAATAGCGCTTGCCGGATATTCATGGCTCGAAGCAGACAAATTTAGAAAGGCAATGGGGAAAAAAATTCCCAGCGAAATGAAAAAACAAAAAGAGTTATTTACCAAAGGCTGTGTTGAGAATGGTTTGACGCCAAAACGTGCTGAAGAATTTTTTGAATTAATTGCGCCGTTTGCCGGATATGGATTTAACAAGGCCCATGCTGCATGTTATGCAATTATTGCTTTTCGAACAGCATATCTTAAGGCAAATTTTCCTGTTGAATTTATGACTGCACTTCTTACAGCTGAATCGCGTGGGACATCAGGACCGGTAAAAAATGAAAAAATTGCACAGGCAATTCTTGAATGTAAACGATTAGATGTTCCCGTCTTACTTCCTGACATTAACGCTTCCCAAAGTGATTTTAGTATTGAAGAAAATGCAAAAATTAGATTTGGGCTCTCAGCTATCAAAAATGTAGGAGAAGCAGCGATTCAAAATATTCTTGAAGCAAGATATGAAAAACCGTTTAGTAGTTTTCAGGATTTTTGTCTGCGGGTTAATCTCTCAACGATTAATAAAAAAACAATGGAAAGTCTTATCAAAGCAGGTGCAATGGATAAATTTGGTAACAGAGCATCAATGCTTGTTGCTTTCCCTGAAATTGTTTTAAAAATCAATCAAATGAAAAAGCAAAAAGCTGACGGACAAAAATCATTGTTTGATGATGAGCCTTCACTTGTTGATAACCATTCTATTGATTTTAATCTCACTGAAATCGACGACTTTACGGATGAAGAAAAATTACAATTTGAAAAAGATTTCTTAGGAATTTATCTCACTTCTCATCCTCATCTAGAAAAACTTTCCTATCTTCCTTCATTTGGTGCAATTGATTTTGAAGATTTAGAGTCACAGATTGAAGGAACACGGATAAAAGTCGGAGGAATTTTAGATAGTGTTAAAAGGATTCTCACCAAAAAAGGCAGCGAAATGGCGTTTCTTACTATTGCTGATGAAAAAGGAAAAGCAATCGAAAGTGTTATCTTTCCTAAAATTTTTGATATGTATAAAAATATGTTAATTAAAGATTCAGTTGTGATGATAGAAGGAAAACTTGATACAAAAAACGATAAACCGACAATTTTAGTTGATAAAGTAACACCAATTGATACACTCCTTCTTGACTTACAAGGCAAGACAAATTAAAATATACATGCCTGTTTGGGACAGGCTTTTTATTTTTATGACAGCAACACTCGCGCCAGACACACTTTTTACAATTGGATCATTGCCAATAACCAACACAGTCATTGATACGCTTCTTGTCGATGCAACAATAATTACGCTAGCTGTGTACATCAATAAAAAAGCTTCAGTCATCCCAAACTTCTTCCAAACAATTATGGAGTTGGCAGTTGAACAGTTCCATTCATTGACCGAATCAACTGCCGGTGAGCATACAGGAAAAATATTTCCTTTTGTGATGACGTTTTTTATTTTTATTCTTATCGCAAACTATAGTGAGCTTATCCCCGTTATTACAAGTTTTACTTTTAAGGGAGCACCACTTGTAAGAAGTGCATCTTCGGACCTCAATACAACTCTTGCGCTTGCTCTTGTATCAATCGTTGCAACACATACCATGAGTATCCAGACGATTGGCGTGAAAGCATATCTGGGAAGATTCTTTTCTCTGAATCCCATTGCATTATTTTCAGGCCTTTTAGAATTAATTTCAGAATTTACAAAGGTCATCTCGTTTTCTTTCCGTCTTTTTGGTAATATATTCGTTGGCGGAGTAATACTTGCATCTATTACTGCCGTTTTTGCATTTTTGCTTCCAACTGTAGTTCTTTTTTATGAGCTTTTTGTCGGGTTTATTCAGGCGACTATCTTTGCATTGTTAACTATGGCTTTTATGTCTATCTTTACAACAGCACACAGCGGAATGGAATAACTATGAAAACTATTTTTGTAAACTTGAAAGAAAGGAGGGAGAGTCTTTAATGACAATTACATTAACCGGCGGAATTATCGCTGCTATCGGTACCATTGGACCCGGAGTTGGTATTGGACTTATTGGTGCAAAAGCTGTTGAAGCAATGGGACGCAACCCTGACGCATCAGGAAAAGTCATACCTATCATGATCGTTTCCATGGGTTTTGCTGAAGCTTTGGCTATTTATTCCTTGGTCTTTGCATTCTTAAAGTAAGTCAAAAAACACGGAATACTCAAAAATGTCAGTATCTCTGACTTTCAGAAACTTAAATTTTCTGAAAAACTGGCGCATTGAGTTTTCAGAGTTTTTTGAAACAAATCTTATGGAAATTTTAAAAACATTCGGACTTGATTGGCAATTACTTGCAGCACAAATCGTAAATTTTTTAATTATCTTATACATCCTTAAGAGGTTTCTCTACCCGCCTCTTTTCAAGGTGTTTAAAAAGCGTGAAGAATTAGTCAAAGAAAGTATCGAAAAAGCTCAGGAGAATGAAAAGATTTTAGAAAAAAGTAAAGAGCTGGAAAAAGAAATTCTCAAGAAAGCACGAGTAAGCGCTAATGAAATTATTAAAGATGCCAACGAACGCTCAGATGAAATACTAAAAAATGCGGAAATAGATGCCAAGCAACAAACAGTTAAAATGCTTAAAGACGCAAAAGAACAAATCGAATTAGAAAAAATGGACGCTCAAAAACAATTAAACAAGTATGTCCTTCAACTCTCACTTGATCTTCTTCAAAAAACACTCAGCAATGTCATGACGGAAAAAGAACAAAGTGAACTCGTTGAAAGAGCAATAAAAGTTATGCAAAAGCAACCAAACTAATATGAAAAAACAACTGGAAGAACTCGTACAAGCAAGTTACAATGATGGCAAACTAGACGCGGAAACAGTCAAAAAAATAGCGGATAAATTAAATAGAAACATGCTTAAGCTTTACATCAGTATGTTAAAACAAGCGGAAAAGAAAAAAATGGTTTTTGTGACAACGCCAAAACCGCTAGCGATAAAAGACAGAGAAAAACTTAAATCACTTTTTCCAAAGAAAAAAATTGTTGAAGAGATTGATCCATCCATGATCGGTGGAATAAAGATAGTTGAAAATGATGAAGCATATGAAATGGATCTAAACCGAACATTTCATGATATAATAAGATTTGTTAATAACAATGATTGATAACGCAAAAATAATTGAAAATTTAGAAAAACGTCTGAGTACCTTTACCTCAGATCCAAAGACACAAAATGTCGGAACTGTTGAAAAAAATACAGACGGTGTTATCTCCGCGAGTGGCCTCAGTAAAGCATTCATGGGTGAAATTATTGAATTTGAGGAAGGAAGTAAAGGAGTTATCTTGAATCTTGATGAAGACCAGGCATCAATCATTCTTTTTAATAATGGTCTCACCGTTCAGGAAGGACAAACCGTTAAAACCACCGGCCAAAGTCTCACAATCCGCGCTTCAGAAGAACTTCTTGGAAGAGTCGTAAATCCGTTAGGAGTATCACTTGATGGCAAACCGGAAATTAAAAAAGGGAAAGAAATGCCGCTTGAGCGAATTGCAGCAGGAGTTGTTGAGCGTGAGCCGGTAAATACGCCTTTAAAAACAGGTATTAAATCAATTGACGCTATGTTCCCTATTGGACGTGGACAACGGGAACTTATTATCGGTGACAGAGGACTGGGAAAAACTGCCGTCGCGGTTGATGCAATTATTAATCAACGAAAACCGGAAAAAGGACTCAAACCAGTCATCAGTATTTATGTTGCTATCGGGCAAAAGCAATCTAACGTTGCTCGAGTTATTGACATACTCAAACAGGAAAACGCAATGGATAATACAATTGTTGTCGTCGCAGGTGCATCTGATCCAGCAACACTACAATACTTGGCGCCTTATGCAGGTGTAGCGATTGCTGAATACTTTTTGGAAAAGGGACAAGATGTACTTATTGTCTATGATGATTTAACCAAACACGCCTGGGCATATCGTCAACTATCCCTTGTACTTCGCCGTCCTGCTGGACGTGAAGCGTACCCTGGGGACATTTTTTATCTTCACAGTAGGTTGCTTGAGCGAGCTGTTAGGTTAAATGAAAAAAATGGCGGCGGATCAATTACCGCGCTGCCAATTATTGAGACACAAGCCAATGACATTTCAGCATATATCCCAACAAATGTTATCTCAATTACTGATGGCCAAATCTTCTTACAAGGTGATCTTTTTAATGCAGGTATTAGACCGGCTATCAGTACTGGTATGTCTGTATCTCGTGTGGGCGGTGCAGCACAAACAGGCGCGATGAAATCGGTTGCGGGAAAAATGAAATTGGAAATGTCACAGTTTCGTGAACTTGAAGCATTCGCACAATTTGGCAGCGACTTAGATCCAGAAACAACCGCTCAACTGGAAAGAGGGAAACGTATTAATGAAGTTTTGAAACAGCCACAATTTCACCCGCTAAGTGAGGCTTGGGAAGTTGTCAGTATTGCTCTTGTTACCAATGGACTTGTCGACGATGTGCCAGTCGCCGATATATCAAAATTTGAAGAAGAATTCCAATCATTTTTCAAAAAGCATTATGCCAAACTCTTAGACACGTTTGGTAATGGTGAAAAAGTAAAACCTGAAGATATCAAGCAACTTGAAAAAGCAGCAAATGATTTTAAAAAAACATTCTTGAAATAAAGGTACAGGATATGGCTAGTAAATTACAATTAACCAGAAGAATAAAAACAGCACAAAATATTTCAAAAACAACAAAAGCAATGCAGATGATCGCTGCTTCACGTCTTAAAAAAGCACAAGAAGCTGCTCTTTCATCTCGTCCTTACGTTGAAAAATTATTGAGTGTAACCGGCAGACTTACCAAAGGAGTTGAAAAATCACAATTGCCAATCTATATGAAAGAAAGAAAGCAAAGCGGAAAAACATTATATATTGTTATTGCTCCTGATAAAGGCTTATGTGGTGGACTGGTTGCAAATCTTACAAGAGAACTTCTTCACCAAGCAAATGCTCAGGATATATTTATAACCATTGGTAAAAAAAGTGAATCACCGGTTGCGCGGATGACAAAAAATATTGCCGCGTCATTTCCATTTGGAACAACGCTTCCAACATATGATGTGGTTTATCCAATTACCAAAATAATTGATGAACAATATCTTGGCGGAAAAGTTGACAAAGTTATTTTAATTTCATCTCATTTTGTAAATATGTTTATCCAAAAACCGGAAGTTACCAATCTCTTACCTATTGCTCCGCTGGATGATACTCAAACCGGTACAAAAACTGAAGAAAAATTCCAATTTCAGCTTTTTGAGCCAGATCTGGAAACTATTTTACCTGATCTCTTAAAACGGTATATGGAAATGGGATTATATCAAGAACTGCTTGAAAGTTATTTGGCCGAGCAATCAGCACGAATGATTTCCATGCAAAATGCAACCAATAACGCAAAAGACATTATCGAAGATTTGAAATTAGAGTATAATAAGACACGACAAGCTGAAATCACGAGCCAAATTCTTGATATAACAGGCGGCATGACAGCAAATAATTAAATAAACCTATGGCAGAAAAAACAAACATAAAAAATAACGACGGAATCGTCATCAGAGTCCAAGGACCGGTTGTCGACGTATATTTTGAAGGTGAAGTACCTAAGATCTATGAAGCTCTTACCTTAGTTATGCCGGACAAGCAAATGCTGACGCTGGAAGTACAGTTTGAAACTGGTAATCATGAAATAAAAGCACTTGCATTTGGTTCAACAGATGGACTCGCACGTGGAGTAACTGTAAAAAGAACAAATTCACCGATCAAAGTGCCGGTTGGTACTAAAACGTTGGGGCGGATATTTAATGTACTTGGGAAACCGATTGATGGTAAATCTTTTGACGAAAAGACAAACTTGAGTGTCATCCATAAATTGCCTCCTCCACTAACGCAACAGGAAACAACACCACAAATTTTGGAAACTGGTATTAAAGTCATTGACTTGATAGCGCCATTTACCCGTGGTGGAAAAATTGGAATTTTTGGTGGAGCCGGAGTTGGAAAAACCGTTATTATCCAGGAACTGATCCGGAATATCGCTATTGAACATAGCGGTCACTCGGTTTTTGCAGGAGTTGGGGAACGTACTCGTGAAGGAACTGATCTGTGGATTGAAATGAAAGGATCAGGAGTTTTGGATAAGACAGTTATGGTCTATGGGCAGATGAATGAACCGCCGGCAAATCGTCTTCGGGTCGCATTATCAGCACTCACAATGGCAGAATATTTCAGGGACGAAAAAGGTGAAGATGTACTTTTCTTTATTGATAATATCTTCCGTTTTGCACAAGCCGGTTCTGAAGTGTCTGCACTTCTTGGTCGTATGCCTAGTGCTGTTGGGTATCAGCCAACACTTGCAACAGAAATTGGTGCACTGCAAGAGCGTATCACAAGTACAAAAAAAGGGTCAATCACCTCACTGCAGGCAGTATATGTTCCCGCAGATGATTACACTGATCCGGCACCTGCAACAACTTTTGCTCACATGGATGGAACAATCACACTAGAGCGATCAATTGCAGAGCAAGGACTTTACCCTGCTGTTGATCCTTTGACATCAACCTCTCGTATGCTTGATCCAAATATCGTTTCACAAGATCATTATGATGTGACACGTGGAGTTCAGCAAGTTTTGCAGAAGTATAAAGACTTACAAGATATTATTGCTATTCTGGGAATGGATGAACTATCCGACGAAGACAAACGCACTGTGGCGCGAGCACGAAAAATCCAAAGATTTATGAGTCAACCAATGTTTGTAGCCGAAGTTTTTACCGGCTCACCAGGAAAATATGTTAAAGTTGAAGATACCGTCAAAGGATTTAAAGAAATATTGGAAGGCAAACATGACGATCTCCCCGAACAAGCCTTCTATATGGTAGGCAGCATCGAAGAAGCAGTAGAAAAAGCAAAGAAAAGTAAATAAGGGTAAAGCATTAAGCGTTAAGGGAAAAGTTAAAATTTTTGAGTCTTTCCCTTTCCCCTTCACCCTAAAATAATTATGGAACTTGAAATCGTAACCCCGGAAAAAATTATCTATCAAGGTAAAGTTGATGAAATCTTTGTCAACACTGCCGATGGGGCTATTGGCATACTCCCCAATCATATTAATCTTTTTACCAAACTTGTCCCCGGTGAATTAAAACTCAAAATTTCAGGCCGTGAACAATTAATGGCAATAACGAGCGGTTTTTTGGAAGTTAACAAAAACAAAGTAACTATCATTGCGGACTATGCAGTACATGCAGATGAAATTGATGTTGAAAAAGCAATGGAAGCAAGACGTCGCGCTGAAGAAGTTCTCAAAAAGAAAGAATCACAAATTACGGAACAAGAATTTGCTTCGGCACAAGCAGCATTCCTACAAGCAATTGCTGAATTAAAAGTTGCTAGTCACAGACGAAAAAGAACCGTTCACTAATTATACTCATAGAATGTTCGGATAATTTTAGTAAAAACTGAAGAAGATAATGTCTCTTGCTCTCTTAAAATTTGTACTATTTTTGTATTCTTATTATTGAGGTTCTACTTAAATGTCTTTCTATTACACAAAATGCTTCAAAAAGTACGAATTAGCAGTTAAAATAAAAATGTGCCATTTTTAGAGAATCTCTATTATCTCTGTTATAGCAACAAATATCTATCCAAACAAGTAAGTTCGTCTATAGTAATGAGGTTGCGTTTGCAATTTACTTACTTAGAATTAAGGTTTTTAAATAATTTTTTGAATGAAATAGAAATGTACTCATTTAATTTTAGGCACATATTTAAAACTATTTTCTGTTGCTAAGTAAACTTGTTTTTATTACAATACAACTATTGCCGATGTGGCTCAGAGGTAGAGCAATGCTTTCGTAAAGCATGGGTCGTGGGTTCGATTCCCACCATCGGCTCATAAAATAATCCATTATTTTGCAAATTAATAACAGTTTGGTATACAATACACGTACTTATATCTTATGGCCGAATCACGATTAAAAAGCTCAATTAAGCGTAAAGCGATCCACAATGTTATTTTGATTGGTGTTGGATTTATGGTTCTTATTGTCGTCTTAGTAATGTTCGGATCCAGTTTTCTTACTTGGTTTAGTTTGTTTGTTGAGCAATCTCAAGGGAACAACGATACAACTACAACAACTGATCAGCAAAACGATTCCTTTGTGGCTCCTCCTACCCTAAACCCTGTTGTAAATGCGACAAATAAGCCTCAAGTTGCTGTTTCTGGATTTGGACTAAAGAACCAAACTATCCAACTTTTTGTAAATGACGAGCTTGTAGATAAGTCTTCTGTTACGACAGATAATAAATTCCATTTCTCATCTGTGGCTCTCAAAGCCGGGCAGAATACGATAAAAGTAAAGGCTGAGAACGACAATAAACAAAGTGACTTTTCCAATACCGTTACTATTTCTTATCTGAAAAATCCACCTTCCCTCTCAATTGATAACCCTCAGGACGGGCAGGGATTCAGTAAAAGTTCATCACATACTCTCAGTGTTGCAGGAAAAACCGATGTTGGAGCAAAAGTGACAGTAAATGGCGCTTGGGCGATAGTAGATGACCAGGGGAAATATAACTATCTCTATACTCTTAAAGATGGAGACAACGATATTAAAATTGTTACAACTGACGACGCAGGGAATCAAACAACAAAAGAAATTCATATTCACACACAATAGTTATTTCTTCGCATAGAGTAATCCTGTTATCATCCATATCCACAACATAATTTCAGGATAAAAAAGACTGTTATTAAATAACGAATTAACAAATAATCCAACAGCTGAGGAGATAAAAACTATAGGATATATATCCTTACTCTCTTTAACTTTTTTAAACACCCTATACCAGAGATATCCGTAAGCGAACAAACCAATCACTCCGGTTGTTGCTAAGATAAATACAAAACTGTTATCCGTGCCAGATGCTGAATGAGAAGGAAAAGGAGAGTTGGGGTTTATATAATGATAACGGATTTGTGCATACCGATAACTATTAAAGCCAACACCAATTAGCGAGTGATCCTTAAAGACACTAATGCCATTCTCTATATCACCAAGTCTTGATACTCCTGAATGGAGACGGAATAAGTCCAGATTATCGATATAAAAATAAGGAGACACGATAACGATAAAACTGATTAATAGACCCAGTAATAATAAAATAAATTTCTTTTTCTCCTTAAGGATAAAAAATGTTACTCCAGACGCAATAAGCATTACTAATGCACTCCTTGAGTATGTTAAAAAAATTGCAAGGAGCGTCACTACTAGTAACAAGCTATAAAGCACTGTCGTTTTTCTATTTTTTAGACTATTAAAAAATAACCCTGCAATAAAAATAAGATAGAGAACAAAAAACGCTCCAACAAAATTAGGATCCAAAAAACTAGAAAACAAGCGATAAAGATGGTCATCCCAGCCTTGATAATAGAGATTTTTCAACCCTGGATAAAAGAAAAATTGGATATAGCCAATAAAGAGTACGACTATCCCATCTGCGATAAGAAGCCGGTTAATTTTTTTTCTGAACTTTTCATCAAGCTGTATCACAGAAAAGAAGACACTTAAATAAGAAACCCATCTAAGTAAATATAAAAAGGAAGCAAGAAATTCATTGGGTTTTAACCAATAAATATTTATAAAAAGTGAAGCCAACCCAATTGCCGGAAAGAAAAAAAAGTACCATTTTAACGATAGTCTAAACTGTTTTTCTTTAATATATAAAACCGTCGTCCATGCTAATATCAGTACGCCAATCACATCAACTGGCTTTAGAAAAATATTATTTCCCAAATCAAAACGAATAATCTCACCAAAAGGAAAAAATAGTAACAATATAATAATAAGAATCTTTAGTAATAACATATTTTCATACATTCTCCACTTGGAGGCTTAAATAATTTTACCATTGTTTTATCATTAGAGTAAATCAACTGCCAATTGGCAAAACGCGAGGGTATTTTAGCATTTTGCGTCGCAATGTAATCAAATGTATCACCTTTTTTAACCCATGTACTGTCAACCATCGGAAAGTCTATGTAATACAGGTTATGAAAACCGTAAAGTAAAACAGTATCAGATGATTTTATATGATTTGCAAAATAGTTATCAATGTCTGCAAAATCTCCATACTGGAAATTAAGATGTTTTGACAAGAAGGTTTCTTTGGTTTCTTGACCAAATACAACAGGGATATACTTAACGTTTGCAACTCCTCGATAACCAATTGAAATAAAGGAAACAACAACAATAACTACAACTAAAAATTTGGATATGAACTTCCACTCGGTTCCTGTTTTCTTAAGCATTTCAGAATAGACAGCGCCGCAAACAAATGAAAAGGCAGGCAAATAAGGCAAAATAAACCGTCCGCCGCCCGTTCTTGGCGTAAAATACCAAAGAAGTAGACTCAAACCACAATACCAGATGACAATTTTTATTTCTTTTCTCATTTTAAAATAGAAAATAAAAAGCAACGGTAAAAAGAGTAAGTAAATAGGTGAAATCGGATCTGCAGAGTGAATAAAAAGATTCCAAAGATCAAAAGTAATCTGAATTGGGTTTGGCGAATTTGCAGTTACTCCATAAAGAGAGGTGAAAAAAGGATACACAGGACTTCCTGTATTACTAAACGAAAAAATAAACCATGGGAGTGGAATAGTGATTGCGAAAATAGAAAAAATAAAACTTTTAGTCAGCAAATCTTTCAATGAATTTCTTTTTAAGATATGACTTACAATCAAAAGTAGGAATAAAATAAAAAAAGAACCAATCGCGAGGAGCTTTGTGGTGATTACAAACCCTACCATCAGCCCACTTACTACAAGCCATTTGTTTTTTTTTGATTCATACCAATTAATAAATGCCCATAATGCCAGTACTTCAAAAAAAGTTCTTATCAGATCAATATATGCTGTAATTGACTCCCAGTCGACAACTAAATTAGAATAAAAAATGACAACAATTAACAAAGAAATAGTTTGATTAAAATATTTACGCGATAATTTGAATAAAGAAATCGATATTAGTATTCCAAAAACAAAATGAATTACTTTTGCAAAAATTTCATTTCCAAATGACAATGCTCCAACATAAAGCATCTCACCGAGTTTTGGCATATCACTGTAATATAATAGTCCCCCGGAGATATGATAGATTACATTATGAAGTAAATAAAGCTCAGGAAGTGTTAAGTGATTCCACAGCGCATCAAATGCCAACTCAGGGCCCAATGCTCCAATAAGATTTACTAATGCTTGCAAAATAAGTAAAGAGGTAAACAGGACTAGTGGAGTATTATAAACTTTATTGTAATTAAAACGAAGCTTACGCAAGTTATTTAGAAAACCGAGAATCAGTTTTCGCTCAACAAATACAAAAGTTAGTATCCAAACACATGAAACAATCTGATCTGCTCCTTTTGTCAATAAACTAAAGATACCAAGAAAAAAAATTATGTATGAATAAATTCCAATAAATATTGCCAAGCTAAACATTGTAGGGTAATAATACTCTAGTATAAAGTATGTTACAATAATACAAAATAATTATCTTTTAATATCAATCTATAGATGAGATTTCCTTCGTATAGTTATAAAAACTTATTCAAAAAAAATAAAACTATTATTTTATGTTTTATTCTTTTCTTTTTATCGAGAATTTTTTTTATCAACGCCGGCGGCGTATTTTTTGATTCAGACGAATATCTTCATCTTTTTTCTTTGTCCAATTTTTTACAGGCAATAGTTATGGGTCATGCTCCTCCACATGAAGGGTATATTCTTCTGTTTTGGCCAATCTATCATCTCTCACAATTTTTTCATGCAAACGCCGCATACGCAGTTATCCTTGTCCAAATAATACTTTCCTTCTTTACACTTTTATTCTTTTACTATTCCATCAAATATATTATTGATAAGAAAACAGCTCTTTATACTGCAATTATTGCGTCACTTATCCCATTGTTCTGGATTATTAATGTAACTCTGATGATGGAAAACGCTTACGTTTTCTTTTTCTTTCTATCATTATTCTTGCTAACTAAATTTTTAACCACTAAGAAAAATTACATACTCCACGCTTCACTGCTCTTTTACTCCTTAGCTCTTCTTACACAAACATTGATAATTTTATGGGCACCACTCTATCTTTATATTATTTTTCTCAAAGAAAAAACTAAACTACGGAAAGTCATTATATTACTTAGTCTCTATGTGATATTATTTTCTTTTTTAAATATTTTTTTTGTCGCTTCAGGAGGCAATTCGCCTCCACAAAAAACTTTCTATTACCTTTATTTAAGTAAAAGCGGAGAATTTGCTGAAATACAATTTAATTTTAAGGGTCTTCTTATCTCTTTACGAAATTTTATTATTCCTCTCTTAAAAAACAATACAGCATTTATTATAATTCTCACTTTTGTCTCATTAATTGTTGCCTTGCTAAAAGATAAAAAAATATTTCTCTTTGGATTGCTATTTATCGCACCTGCACTTTATACAACTCAATGGTGGGACTCACTACTTAATGGAAGACACGCACTTATAGCAAGTTTTGGCATTGCGTTTTTAACGGCATATCTCATTAGTAGAAAAAATATTATTTACTTTCTACTTATTATTGGTTATCTCCTTTTTGTCTCTCTCCCCGCACTGAGTCTTCTCAACAAACCAATACCTTATATACAAGAAGCACAATTTGCCGCAACGATTCCGAAGGATGGATTGTTCATCGAGTCTCATTTTGCCAGACCTCAAGTGCAGGCAACCGTTAAGAGTAAAACAATTTATATCAATGAACCAAGATGGAACCAACAACCTCTTGCAAATATAATAAATGTGTATCTGAAAAAAAGAGAGCCGGTTTTCATCTCAAGCGCGGCTCTATCAGAACCATACGGACTCTACTCAGGGCCATATCTACACAATATAACACTTTCCTATGCTTATCCATTCATACTTGATCAGGTACTAACAAACTATACTATTGTTCCTTATAAAATAATTAACAAGAATGATAATTTATTGATTTATAAAATTACCACTATAAAAAAGCACCCTTATCCTACAATAAAAAATATGAGAAATTCTTATCGAAGACTTGATTATGCTGATCCTTTTTGGCAGGCAACGTGGTGGGTTGAGACTACTTTATTGCATCAGTAGTAAAATAGGACAGAGGCTTTTGAAAATAATGCATGAATTACCCAACTATGAATCCAAGCAATAAGCAATTCATCACCTGTTCCTGTTAAGTAATCTCCCAGATGAAAAATGAGAGATACGTTATCCCGAAGCTTGCAAAAATAAAGAGAATAAAAACGATAAAAAAACTATAATTTTTTTATTTTTAAAATGACCCATGACCACGAGAAATCAAATAATTTATATACATAGATAAAATAAAACAAACCCATACAACAAATAAAATAAGAAGTAAATTTTTTGAGGTCATAATTACTATTTGTTTTGCCATATTAGCCATAATTTTGAACGCACGAGAAAGGAATGCAGCGACATCATTATTGCAAAAACCAAACCGGGTAAACCATCAAGAAATCCTCTTTTGAAAAAATAATTGAGAATAAATTTTATATTCGGATATACCATAATAGACAGCCATGTCGGTCTAATTTTATTATTGAACAATTCTTCTGATCGAATATCTGTATAAAAATTTATTTCTTGAAGAAATTCTGTAACTGTCGTATGAGGAAAATGATCTAAGGGATTTTTTAATAATTGTGTTTTCCCTTGCACAATCCAACGCTCATGTACTTTCCCTTCCCATTTACCGGTCCCCTTTTTTGCCAATCGAAGTAACAAAATCTTTCCAGTTTCTCCATGCTTGAGTACCTTACCCCACATACTGTCCTGACGTTTTAGGTAATACCCATTGCAATCATCAATTGATTCACTCGAATGTTGCATAATTTCATACCACAGCGCATTTGATACCCGCTCATCCGCATCTATAAATAATATCCAGTCCCCTGTTGCCTTATCCAACCCGTAATTTCGCTGCTCGGAGAAATCATTATGCATAGAATGAATAAATACTTTCGCACCTTTTTTCTTAGCAATATCAACAGTTTTATCAACGGAATGATCATCAATGACAATCTTTTCATCACACCAAGAAAGACTTTCCAAACAAGCTTCGATATTATTTTCTTCATTTTTTGTTAATATAATTGCGGATATCATATTATATGTGTTTTAAAGCTGCTTTCTTCAAAATAATTCCACTGCTTGTTTCTGCGACAATAAAACGGAGCGATTGTTTTGCATGTGATGGACCATGTCCAAACCACCACGTTAGATATTCATATCCTGTCGTAAAACTCTCATACTGACTGCCATGACCCGTTCCAACTATATTATACTCCTTCCCATGGGATTCTTTTATTATTTGTTTTGCTACTTCAACATGCTGTGTAAATGTCAACCCTTTTTGTATCGCTTCGTAATTTGACTCTTCAAAAGCATAGACGTTGCATCCAACATAAAGCAGTGAGAATAAAATTGATACATAACACCATTTCGGTACCTGCATAAGCGCGTTAAATACGAGCGCAAGCATGAATGCAAACGTTGGGAAAAAAATAGGCCAATAAGCTCCCGAATTTGTTTTTTCGGTAATATAAAATGCAGCAGGAATTATGAAAAATACTAGTAAAATAGTATAGGGATGTACTAGATTATCTTTGCTAATTTTAACTTTGATAAAAGTAAGAAATAGCAATTCTAATATACTTATTGCAAGCATTATCCATGATATGATTCCGCTTTTTAAAAAAATAAATGCTTGCAACTCCCCTGTCGTAAAAGGAATCATACTCACAAACGTCTCACTATGAGCATCTGGATGAATAGTTGGAAGACCAAACACTGTCGAAATTTTATACCCTATCCAAAGAGCAAATTTAAATGTTTGTGGATAACCATGATGAATGTCGTAGAGAATCATAGGAAACATCGGTATAATTAAAGCTAAAAGCGATAAAAGAATAATTCTTTTGTCCAAAATACTTTTCACCCACGTAGTTTTTTTAATTATGCCATAAAGAACGATCACTGCAACTATTGGAGTAAACATAAAGGTTGCAAGTTCAAAATTATATAAAGTCGTCAAAAGTAAAACGATAAGAGGAAATCCCCATCGATAGCCATTGATCCATTTGTATAAAACATAAAATAATAAAAGGGTTAATGTAGATATTGGCGAAGTATGATATGCCATTTGGTCACTTATAAGCACCAATGGAGATGCTGCGTAGATCATAGCTGCAATTAAACCTACTCTTGTCGTAAATATTTCAGAACCGATTTTGTACACCAGCCAAACAGTAAGCACGCCTATCGCTGCAGTTAAATAAGCGCCTGCTACTGGATTAAAATGTCCCACCCATAAAACTCCGGCAAGCATGTACGTCCACAGCGGTCCCTGATGCAGCCATGTATGACTTGAGGTGATACCTACGAGAGGAATGCTGCCGGTCAGCAGCATATCCCGAGCTGAGATATAGAACCACCCCTGATCGCCGATAAAGGACATTACTTGATCAAGCAGGTAAAAGCGCAGAAAGGCTGCTATTACCAAAATACCAATGATAATATAATTTCTCCAAAAATCTTTTTTATTTTGCTTTTTATTTGATTGTTGCTTCATGTAAAATTTCACGGATTTTTGATGAGCTCGTTTGTATTGTATATTTTTTGAGAAATTTTTTGTACCCATTTTCTCCCAATTCCTTTCTTTCAAGCGGATTATGTAATAATCGCAAAATTGCCTGAGTAATTAATTTTGAATCCTTGGGTTCAACCAATATTCCTGTCTTGTTGTCATCAACAATTTCAGGAACAGGCCCAATGCTACTTGCAATCACAGGAAGCTTATGTGACATGGCTTCAGGAACCACCAAGCCAAACCCTTCCAGATCCCATATCGTTGGAAAAACAAAAACATCCATAATAGAATAGTAGTCTGATAAATCTTTTACAAAACCAGTGATTGTTACATAGCTATCTAACTTAAGATCATATACCAACTGCTGAAATAATTCCCTATCGGGACCATCACCGACAATTATCAAATGGACCTGAGGATTTTCTGGGATGACAGAGGACATTGCCCTGATGAGATATTCCTGCCCTTTTTCAGCAGTTAAACGCGATACATTTCCTATGATAAACTTGTTTTGAAACTGTTGATCCATTTCACTTTTTACTTTCTTCTTTTTCCCAGACGGAACCCCAAGAGGAATGAGTGCCAGTTTAGCCATAGAAACCCTCGCATCAGTTATTATACTGCCAAAAGTATTTTTGCTGGGAACAATGATATTCTTGGGGGTGTCTTTTAATAAACGATAGATAATTTTGGGAACATAAAAATGCTTTCCGAAGACTGTTTCAAGTCTTCCGTATTCAATCCATACCACAGGGGTATGATGAAAAATTGACAAAAAGGTCACCAATAACTTTTCAGTAAAGTTACTCATCAGAATGACTGAGACATTTTTATGTTTGAATTCCTTAAGCAAGTTATTATAATAGTAGAGAGCATAGGGCAATAAAAGCACACTTTTTACCAGCCCTCTACAATTCCCGATGATGTCAAGAATTATTGGAATTTCGTAAGTTTTAACAGGGATTGCTTTTGCTTTATCTAAAAATTTCTCTTTGTTACTTGCAACCAGAACTCTGTCTTTCTTTCCAATAAATTCCCTAATGAGTGACAGCATATACATTTCTGCACCACCCATGTCAGGTGATTGCATAATAATACCAATAGTAAGCTTCTCTTCTTTGTGTTCTTTTTTCTTTGCTTTAACGAGGAAATTGGTGGTCTCTTTTTCAAAAGACACAACATCAAAGCCAATAATCGAAAGCCGATGTCTTAACGATTGCTCTGTATAAGCATACTTGTGAGAACCAAACACATCTGTCTCCTGAGTATCACCATACAAAAAATGAATAAGAACTAAGGGATCACTACTAAACTGTTCAAAAATTTGATAAATACTATGAGTACGAATAGTTATTGTCCCACCTATTTTGAGAACACGATAACATTCTTTAAGAAATTCTTCTCCGTTCTCTTTAATAAAATGTTCTAAAATATCTGATGCAAAAATTTCATCAACCGAGTTATCAGAAAAAGGAAATTTTTTGCTCAAATCTGCAATAAGATCTACTTTAAAGTCAGCAGACACATCAACATTTATCCAACCTTCTTTATAGTCTTTACCGCAGCCGAGATTTAATTTTTTATATTCTTTCATTGTGAAAAACTCTCCAGACATAATAGGTTATAACTGGCACCGCACAAAGTGAACCTATCAAGGCAGATAATCCTGCCCCGACGATTCCATACAGAGTAACAAATGGATAAATCAGGAGAAGGAGCACCCCAATTGTCACAAACATTGTTTTTGTTAAAATATTCTGTTTTTTCAGACTAAGAAACAACGCCGAGCTGACTCCGGAAAGCGACCGGACAAATCCCAAGAGTGCCAAAGTGGGTAAAACCGCAACTATTCCTGCCCAATTTTGTCCCAAAATCCAAACAATAATATAAGGAAACACAATAAAAATAAAACCAACAGGAATAATGATAACAGAAACACTCAGCAAACTTTTGAATAACGTGTTCTGTAATCGCTTTGGCTCATGTGACATTTTCACCATAATTGGTGTCGTGACATGCACAAAAACCTTTCCTACTTCATTGAGAGGAACTACCGCAAGTGAGTATGCAAGTTGATAGATACCCAAAGCTGCAGGTCCAAGAAGCCTTCCGACGACCAAATTATCAACATTCTCAAATAAATAATCAAAAATTCCACTAAATGTTACCCATTTCCCTCCATGGAAAATTTTCCAAAAATACTCTTTCCTGAAATCCAAACCTGGCTTGGGCGATGCAATATAAAATGATAAAAATAATTCCACAATAACACCTATAATAAGCCCTATCGCAATACCAATCGGACTATTAGTAAGATAACAAACAGTTATAGACACTACCGTATCGATAATTAAAATAATGAATTGATAACTAAAATCTTTAGCAAAGAGCAAATCTTTTTGAAATTTTACTACTGAAGGATTAATAAATCCTCTCAGGAACGGCACGGTTGCAATTAATTGCAGTAATAAGAGAGATGAAGGAGAATGGAAAAAATTTGTGATAACCGGTGACAAAGTATAGAGTAATATCGAAATTACTATTCCCCGGACAATTGAAACAACCCACGCCGAACTTATATATTCATCAATTGTAGATTCCTGAAGCAATACAATATTTACACCGGTCTCGGTAATAACCTCCAAAAGGCCAAGCGCCAATAATGCAATACCATAAGCTCCAAATTGTTCAGGTGCAAGTATTCGGGCGAGAATAACTGTTTCCAAGAAGCCGATTACCTTAGTGGAAAACCGCAACGATCCTATCCAGGAGATACCTTTTATGACGTCTTTTTTATATCCCATGCTTTAATTATACCTTATGCTGCGGCCAAACAATCCCATAATTGTACCTTTCAAAACTGCCCAATCTGCAACCAGCTGTAGCATCGGTAAAATAAAAATTGCCTGCCACTCATTTACATATTTGTAATTTTTTAGTATAGCCCATACCAGATAAAGCAAAGCTAAACTGAAAAAAACTAAAAAAAGCAAAACAGATTTTAGAATAACAGCAGCGAGTAAAACCAAAAGTCCGATTAGATACCGAGCGAAAATTAAGATAACTTTTGGTCTCCAAATCTTTGCCTGTGCATCACCATAAGCAAAACGGTACATCATAATAAATGCTTGTTTAAATGTACCCCGGGGTGTCCAATAAATAATCGCATCTTTTTTGAAAATAATTTTTGCTTTTGCCTTTTGTAATGCTTTTGCAAACGCATAATCTTCATTGTGAGAAAGCCTCTCATCAAATCCCCCGATTTTTTTCCAAATACTTTTTCTAAAAGCAACGGATCTTGTAGCTGGTAAAAAATTATCCGGATTAACCTTATCGGGCATGACAAGCGCATAAGGAATAACACATTTTTGAAAAACATTCTTTGCTAATCCTTTATAATATCCTGCCACCACAGCAACGGAAGAATCGCTAAACGGTTCAGTAATATTCATAGTCCAATCCTTATCTAACACATTTCCGGAATCAGAACAAACAATAATATCACCGGATGCATTCCGAATCGCCTCATTTCTCCCAACTGACCTATTGCCTGGTTTTATTAAAACCTTAAACTTACCCTTATACTCTTTTTTCTTCAAACTTACCTCTTTAATCCTCTTCATTGTCCCGTCACGACTTCCGCCGTCAACAATGATTATCTCATCTGGTTTTTTTGATTGAATTAGTATAGAATGTAAAAAATTGGCAATAGAGCTCTCTTCGTTAAAAACTGTACAAATGAATGATATTCTCATAAAAATTTCTTGTCTATTATAGCAAGATTCTCTTCTTAACATATGAAAGTAATAATTTTATGCGGAGGTGTCGGTACACGGCTCAAAGAAGAAACTGAATTCAAGCCCAAACCCATGGTGTATGTCGGGAATAAACCAATTATCTGGCATATTATGAAGCATTTTACCTATTTTGGTCATAATGAATTTATCCTTACACTGGGATATAAAGCTGACTACATAAAAGATTTTTTTCTTAATCAAAAAGCATTCACAACAGACTTTACTCTTGAAACGTTAACACATAAAACAAAATTTTATTTAAAAAAAAGAACAGAAACAGAAATTGATAATTTTAGTATTACCTTTGTCGATACCGGACTTGAGTCTCTCATTGGTGAGCGGATACTTCGTTGCAAAGAATATGTCAAAAATGAGGAAACGTTTATGGTTACATATGGAGACGGGGTAAGTGATCTGGATATTAACAAACTTCTCCAATTTCACAAAAAACAAAATACCATTGGCACAGTTACGGGTGTCCATCCGCGAACAAAATACGGGTTAATAAAAATTTCTGAAAAAAATCTCATTGAAAAATTTCAGGAAAAACCGGTTTTATCGGACTGGGTGAGCGGCGGCTATATGGTGTTTAACAAAAAATTCTTTTCCTTTTTACAAAATGATGAAATGGATATAGCCGCGCTGAAAAAATTAATTAGAAAAAAACAGTTGTCTATTTACAAACATCACGGCTTCTGGTTTGCTGTTGATACGTATAAAGAATTGGAAGATTTGAATAAAATTTGGGACTCAGGAAATCCTCCGTGGAAATTATGGAAATAAAAAATGTACTGGTAACCGGTTCTGAAGGGTACATTGGCTCTGTACTTGCACCACTGTTGGTGTCAAAAGGCTATCACGTCAGAGGATTGGATACCTTATATTTTAAAAACGCCTCACTTAATAAGATAAATACCTACACACTACTTAAAAAAGATGTCAGAAACATTACTTCAAAAGATTTAATGGGAATAGATGCGATTATTCACCTGGCAGCATTGTCCAATGATGCTCTGGGAGAAATCAAAAAAGAAATTACAAGAGATATAAATCATAATGCAACGGCAAGACTGGCAAAAATGGCAAAAAAAGCAGGCGTTAAACGATTTATTTTCTCCTCTTCCTGCAGCATTTACGGAATTTCCAAAACACGCATCGTCACTGAAGAGTCACAAGCTAACCCCCTTACTGCTTATGCAAAATCAAAAATTCTTTCAGAAAAAGCATTGCAAAAACTTGCAGATCAGGATTTTACCGTTGCCTTATTAAGAAACGCAACTGTTTATGGTTTTGCTCCGTGTTTTCGGGATGATTTAGTTGTAAATAATTTGGTCGCCTGCGGATTATCACTTGGAGAAATACGAATAAAAAGTGATGGAACACCATGGCGTCCGTTGATTGATGTCCGAGATCTAAGTGAAATTATGACACTTTTTCTGCAAATTCCTCCTAAAAAAATAAATGGAAAAATCATTAACGTAGGAGTTAATGAAAATAATTTTCAAATTAGAACAATTTTAGAGTCAATTCATAAACAATTACCCACGTGTAAAATTATTTACACCGATGAACATGGAGCGGACACGAGAAGCTATCGGGTAAATTTTGATAAATTCCATAGACTGTTACCTCAATTTGAAATAAAATGGAATCTTGAAAGGTCAATTGCCGATTTGATAAAAAATCTCAAAAAAAATAAGTATACAAAACGGCACTTTATAACCGGCAAATATACAAGATTGGTTATGCTTAAAAAAATGTTGAAAAAAGGTAAGCTAACTGATACACTACTTTGGCAAAATGAACGGTAAAAAAGGTCTTAATTATCAATGAAACAAACAATAAGTATTGTAATTCCTGCATACAATGAAGAACAGGTAATTCCTAAATTAACAAACGCTCTTATTCATACAATGAAATCTCTCTCAAAATATGAATTTGAAGTAATAATTGTTGAACATGGATCAACCGATGATACCTTTAACCAACTCCTGAAAGCAAGAAATAAAGATAAGCGAATAAAAATTCTCAGACTTGCAAAAAATGTCGGCTGCGATGGAGGTATTATCGCCGGCTTAACCTATGCCAGCGGAGATGCGGCAATTGTTATGATGGCAGATTTACAAGACAGTCCGGACGCTATACCGCAATTTATAAAAAAGTGGCAGGAAGGGTACCAAGTTGTTTATGCCATAGTTACGCGCCGGCCAAACGTTATGCTTTACAAGCGTTTTGGCGCGAGAGTCTTTTATAAAATTATGGATATTCTCTCAAAAGGCCTCATTCCGGAAAATGTCAGTGATTTCCGATTAATCGATAAACCTGTCTATAAGGCAATTATTGCCATGCCGGAACATAATAAATTTTTCCGCGGACTTGTTGCATGGAGCGGTTTCCGCCAAACAGGAATTCAGATACCCAGAGCAGAAAGAGCTGCCGGCAATCCGAAATCGGATTTCAGAACCTTATTCAGAGTAGCATCAAATGGCATTATTTCTTTTTCAAATTTCCCCTTACGCCTCCCGTGGCTTTTCTCGATACTTTTTTTCCTCGGAGGAATTATCGCTTTAATTCTTGCCAATCTCTTAATCAGTGTACTCCTCTTCTCTTTCTCTTTCTTGACCGTATTAATCGGGATACAAGGTGAATATATCGAACGGATTCTTGAAGAAACCAGAAGCAGACCGAATTTTATCGTACAGGAAGCCTATGGTCTTAAAATATGAAAAAGAAAAAAATCAAAGTCGGCATAATCGGTACGGGGAATTTAGGGAGCGATCTTTTAAAAAAAGTGCTCCGTTCCCGCTATCTGGAATGTGGCATCTTTACCGGACAGAACCCCAATTCGGAAGGAATAAAACGGGCAAAAAGTCTTGGAGTGCCGACGTCTTACTCCTCTATTAAAGCACTCATTGATAATCCCGATTCCTGTGAGATTGTCTTTGATGCGACATCGGCTGCTTCGCATAGAGAGCATGCACCTATTTTGAAAAAAATGAAGAAATTTGTTATTGATCTGACACCCTCCCGCGTTGGCAAAATGTGTGTACCCGTTATTAATATGGCGGAATGTCTCAATGAACAAAACATTAATATGGTAACCTGCGGCGGTCAGGTAACCGTTCCTATTATTGCCGCAATACGGAGTGTCCACCCCGACATAACCTATGTTGAAATTGTCGGCAGTATTGCATCAAAATCTGCAGGAATCGGAACAAGAAATAATATTGATGAATATACCCAGACAACAAAAGACGCTATTGAATTGCTGGCAGATGTACCAAAGGCAAAAGCGATTATTATTTTAAATCCTGCGGATCCACCGATTATTATGCATAATACAATCTATGCACAAATAAAAAATCCAAAGATGGATGCACTAAAAAAAGCAATTGACGATATGACAAAAAAAGTGAGACACTATGTTCCGGGATTTCATGTAGTAGTTGGACCGATTTCTGATACAAATAAAGTTACCCTGATGATTGAAGTAGAGGGTGCCGGAGATTTTCTTCCAACTTATGCTGGTAATTTAGATATCATCAATGCCGCTGCGATCACTGCTGCAGAGACATATGCCAAAACAAAACTGCTCTCTTAGAACATATTATGACAAACAAGCTACTCATCGTTGATTCAACACTACGAGATGGTTCACATGCCCTCAGTCATCAATTTTCTGCTGAAATGATAACAACCTATGCAAGAGGGGCAGAAAATGCAGAGCTTCCCCTGCTCATTGTGGGACATGGTAATGGTTTGGGTGCATCTTCTCTGCAACTGGGGATTTCACTTTTAAGTGATCGTGAGATGCTCCTTGATGCCAAAAAGCAATTGAAAAAAACAAAACTGGGTGCATTTTTGATCCCCGGATTCGGAACGATAAAGAATGATCTGCAGCCTGCCATCACAATTGGTATCGAAGTATTGATGGTGGCAAGCCATTGTACAGAAGCAAATGTCACGAGAGAACATATAACCTACGCATCAAAAAAAGGTATCGACACGTATGGTGTCCTGATGATGTCACATATGATAACGGCTGATGAATTGTTAAAACAGGCAGTATTGATGCAGGAATATGGTGCAAAGGGAGTGATTCTTATGGATTCTGCAGGAGCTTATCTGCCGGAAGATGTAACAGAAAAAGTTAAGACATTGGTCAAAGGATTAAAAACAGCGGTGGGATTCCATGCGCATAATAATCTTGGTATGGCAGTTGCAAATTCTGTTGCTGCAGTTAACGCAGGTGCCACTATTATTGATACCACAGCCCGCGGACTGGGAGCCGGAGCAGGTAATTGCCAGCTGGAAGTTTTTGTGGCGGTTATGGAAAAAATGGGGATTACTACCGGTCTCGATCTCTATAAACTCATGGATAATAGCGAATATATTGCAACAATTATAAAAACCCCGCAGGTTATAAGCAGCATCGGTTTGACAAGCGGACTTGCCGGCGTCTTTTCCGGTTTTGCCCCTCATGCAATCAGAAACGCACAGGAGTTTGGTGTCGATGTTCGTGATATACTTATGGAACTTGGAAGCAGGAAAATAGTGGCAGGACAGGAAGATATTATCATTGATGTTGCAGTCTATTTAAAAAATAAAAAGAAAGCAAAAGAAGAAACAGATGAGATTGAAGCGTTACTCTAATTTATGAATGTCGCAGATTTTATCATTGACTATTTAACAAAAAAAAGTGTCGATACTATTTTTATGGTAACCGGCGGTCAGGCTATGTTCCTCAATGATGCCGTCTTCAGAAATAAAAAGATAACGCCAATCTTCACCCATCACGAACAAGCTGCAAGTATGGCAGCAGAGGCCTATGGAAGAACCAAAGGCACCCTTGGCGTTGCTATGGTCACCGCAGGACCGGGAGCAATTAATGCACTAAACGGTGTCGTCGGCGGCTGGGTTGATTCTTCGCCAATGATGGTCATCTCAGGTCAGACAAATACCTCTGTCAATCACTATATGCAGGAGAATCCCATCCGGCAATTTGGCGTACAAGGTATTAATACAAAGGCACATGTCGCTGCTTCGACCAAGTATTTTGTAACTGTTGATGATCCGACAAAAATTTTATATTATCTGGAGAAAGCATATTATCTGGCAACGACCGGCAGAACCGGACCTGTCTGGATCGAAGTTCCACTGGATATGCAACGGATGGAAGTACCACTCAGACTTCAAAAAAACTTTGAAGCACCGAAAAAATCCGTAAACGAAAAGTTGCTCCAACAAAATACAGAAAAAGTAATTAAGGCGTTTGCAAATGCAAAAAGACCGCTGATTGTAGCAGGACAGGGAATCCACATCGCAAAAGCAGAAAATGAATTTACACAACTAATAAAAAAACTCAAACCGGCTGTTGTGACAACACGTCTGGGCATTGATCTTATCGACAGTGACAATCCTCTTTTCGCCGGTAGGCCGGGACTCTACGCAGACAGATATGCCAATATTGCAGTACAGAATGCAGATCTTATTCTCATTATCGGAGCAAGAATGGACACCGGTATTATCGGATATCACCCCAAAGACTGGGGAAGGCATGCGAAAAAAATACTAGTCGATATTGATGAAGAGGAAATAAAAAAACCGGGAATACAAATTGACTTAGCAATCCACAATGATGTCCGGGATTTTCTTCAGACGCTAAATAAAAACTTAGCCACTAAAAAAATGCCAAGCTATTCCAAATGGATAACTATTTGTAATAACTGGAAAAAGCGTTACCCAACTGTTTTTGCATCGTATAAAAACGAACATCCTGTGAATAGTTATTATTTTAGCGAACAATTATCCCTCGCTGCAGACAAAAATGATATGATTCTTGTTGATACGAGTTCTCCTTTCCATGTTGTTTGTCAGGCGTGGAAAATAAAACAGGGACAACGTTTTTTAACTACGGGAGGCATCTCTACAATGGGATACTGGCCGGCCGGTATTGGTATGAGCATGACAAATCCAAAAAAAAGAACGTTTATTCTGACCGGCGATGGATGCCTGCAGATGAATCTTCAGGAACTGGCGACACTAAAAAAAAATAACTTACCAATTAAATTATTTATCTTCAACAACAATGGCTACCTACTCATCCGGCATACACAAAAAACACATATGGAGGGTCGTTTTATGGGAGAAAGTCCAAAGACGGGTCTCTTTATTCCTGATTCAATAAAACTTGCTAAAGTGTATGGAATTAAAGGAGTCCGCATCAGAAATACGAAAGAATTAAGCCGGAAAATTAAAGAAGTATTAGAATACCCCGGCCCTGTTATCTGTGACGTTATGAGTCCACAGTGGCAATTGATTGTCCCGAGAATTTCATCTGAAAAAGCAGCGGACGGATCATTGATATCCAAACCCTATGAAGACTTATTTCCCTTTCTCAGCAAAGAAGAGATGAAGTCAAATATGATTGCATAAAATGAAAAATAAATTGCCTGTATTGCTTCTGGGTGGAACCGGTTTTGTCGGTAAAAATATTCTTGAACAGTTGTCTTCAAAATACCGGCTAATTGCCCCAACACATAAAGAGTTGGATCTTCTTAATGAAGCTGATGTTCGTGCTTTTTTTTCAAAAACCAAACCAGATATCATCATTTACGCGGTAAATCTGGGGGGGACAAGAAAAAAAAGAGATTCATCACTTTTGTTCTCTCAAAACCTGCGAATGTTTTTCAATGTTGTCCGTTGCAATAACTATTTTAAAAAAATGATTTTTCTCGGCTCCGGTGCAGAATATGATAAAAGAAATCCGCTTGTCAAAATAAAAGAAACAGACTTTGATAAAAACGTTCCCGCTGATGAATACGGATACTACAAATATATTTGTTCTAAATTTATCGAGCAATCCGACAACATTATTAACTTAAGAATTTTTGGATTATTTGGCAAATACGAAGATTATCAAATACGATTTATTTCAAATGCAATTGCCAAATCGATCAATAATCTGCCGATAACAATTACCCGAAATGTTCGTTTTGATTACACCTCTATAGACGATTTTGTGCAAATAATTGATTATTTTATAACGCATAAACCAAAATATAAATTTTATAATATCGGATCCGTGCAATCGATGAACCTTGTCTCTCTCGCAGAGTATATAAATAGTATCGCTAAAAAAAACCAAAAAATTATTATCAAAGAAAAAGGACATGGTAACGAATATACCAGTGATAATTCCCGTCTAAGAAAGGAAATTCCCACATTTACTTTTACTCCCCTTGTGAAATCAATTAATGAATTATATAGATGGTATGCAACTCATCAGAAATTGATGAACAAAAACTCTCTTGCCCATAATTATGAATAAATTAAAAGAAAAACTGAGTATTGGTAAAAATGTGTTAGGTACATGGTGTGAAATTCCCTCACCTGAATTTATCAATGTGTTGGCAAAGGCCGGTCTGGATTTTGTTATTATCGACATGGAACATGGCACGATGGACTTTACAACTGCATCCAGAATGGTCATGGCAGCACAGGCAGAAGGTTGTTCGGCAATTATTAGAGTATCCCGAAATGGTGAATCTGAAATTCTCCGTGCTCTTGAGATTGCACCTCAGGGAATAATTGTCCCTCATATTGAATCACCGGCCGACACAACAAAAGCACTCTCGTATACAAAATTTCCACCAGTTGGAACACGAAGTTATAATCCATTTACCAGAGCCGGAGGTTACCATACTTCTGCAGAAAATCCCAAGGAGCAGAATACTGATGTTTTGTTATCACTCATTGTTGAAGGCAAAAAAGGTATTCACAATTTAGAAAAAATAGTTGATGAGAACGTGGATAGTATTTATATAGGGACGTATGATATTTCTATGGCGCTGGGGATACCCGGAGATGTAAAAAATAAAAAAGTAACTAAAACTCTGGAAAAAATGGTAAAAACAATTACAAGGAAAGGCAAAGTCGCAGGATGTATGTTTCACGATGAAAATGAGCTTACTTATTTCAAAAGTATCGGAATTCAATTTTTATGCTATAAAGCGGATACTTCAGTGATATTTGATGAATTTCAAAAGATAAGGAGCCTACTATAATAGTATGAAAATGCGCGTTGCTGATTATATCGTCAAATTTATCTATGATCAGGGAGTCAAAGACATTTTTACCGTATCCGGTGGCGGAGCTATGTATCTTAATGATGCACTTATCTGCCATAAAAAAATGCGCTACATTTGCAATCACCATGAACAGGCGTGTGCATTGGCTGCGGAAAGTTATTCACGTGTTACGCAAAATATGGGAGTTGCTATGGTTACTTCAGGTCCCGGAGCAACAAATGCGATAACCGGAGTTCTGGAAGCGTGGGTAGATTCGACTCCCCTCATGATAATTTCCGGCCAAAGTAAAAGTAAGGAAACCATTGCCAATGCTCATCTGTGTCTGCGGCAATTTGGTGTCTTTGAGGTCAATATCGTGCCGATGATAGAACCTATTACCAAGTTCTCGGTCATGATAAATGACCCTAAAAAAATCAGATATTATCTTGAAAAAGCTTTTCATCTGGCCAAAACAGCAAGACCCGGTCCGGTTTGGATAGACGTACCACTTGATGTACAGGGCGCATTGATAGAAACAGATAAATTAATTGGATTTACACCGGACAAAAAACAAAAGTATGAAGTACCTCAATCACAGCTAAATACTTTTATAAAATTACTTCAGTCGTCAAAAAAGCCTGTGATAATTGCAGGAAATGGTATCCGGATAGCAGGGGGCCTAAGTCAATTTGAACAAATGATTAGACAACTGAAAATACCCGTCGTCACGACGATTATGGGTACAGATTTACTCGATGAGAATAATCCTTATTTTGTCGGAAGAGTTGGGCTAAGAGGACAACGGTCGGCCAATATCGCTATCCAGAATGCCGATTTGGTTATCAGTATCGGATCGCGTCTGAGTATACCAGTTATTGGTTATGAGTATGCTAAATTTGCACCACTTGCCAAAAAAATAGTAATTGATATTGATCCGGTTGAGCATAAAAAAGACACGATTACTATTGATCTGCTCATCACAACCGATGCAAAATATTTTATTGATAAAATAACTGCCTTATCAAAAAATATTTCATTTGCTTTTAAAAATACGTGGTTGAAAACCTGTAAAAATTTAAAAAACACCTATCCTACGACGTTACCTGAATATGCCAAATTAAAAAAAACGGTCAATATGTATTATCTCGTCGAGAAGTTATCTGACATGCTCACAGCAAAAGATGTGGTAGTAGCTGATGCAGGTTCCGCTTTTTACATTGTAAGACAGGCAATAAAAGTTAAGAAGGGACAGCGGGTATTGATAGCAGCAGGTACCGGTGCGATGGGAATTAACCTTCCTGCCAGTCTGGGTGCAAGCTTTGGATTATCCAAGGGAAGGATTATTTGTATAACGGGAGATGGTTCTTTGCAAACAAATATTCAGGAGTTGCAAACAATACAATTTCATAAATTGCCGATAAAAATTTTTGTGTTAAATAACGACGGCTATCTTTCGATTAAAAATACACAAAACAACTTCTTTAACAAGAGACATATGGGTGTGGATGCAAATTCCGGCGTTTCACTGCCAGATACCGGAAAAATTGCCAGAGCATACGGCATCCCTTACTTTAAGGTAAAAAATAATAATGAATTGCTAAGAACTATTCCGCTTGTATTGGAAACAAAAGGTCCGGTAATCTGTGATGTCATCTGCCCTCAGGATCAAAAAATTATTCCGACTGTTTCGTCTAAAAAGTTGCCTGACGGGACGCTTGTTTCAACAAGCATTGATGATATGTTCCCTTTTCTGCCGAAAAAGGAAATGGAAAAAATTAAATATGATTTACAATAAATCTATAGGTATACTATGAGCACATTTGCAAAAAAAATAATGTCCCAGATAAGAAGATCACTCGGCATAACAGATATGGCAAATGATATTCATGCGCTGAGAGATATTTATACACAAAATTATATTTCCGGAGAATTAAATACAAACCTGAGATATGCTAATAAGTTACATTTGAATAGATATGAATATAAAGTTTTTTCCCAGTTTGGAGAGGATGGAATTATCTCTGAGATATTTAAGAGAATAGGATCAACCAATAAATACTTCGTAGAAATCGGGGTTGAAGACGGGAGAGAAAACAACACGCTTCATCAGCTCACACAGGAATGGAATGGTTGTTGGATTGAAGGAGATAAAAAACATACAGAGAACATAAACAAAAATTTTTACTCACTTATTAAAGCACATAAACTGAAAGTAATTAATTCATTTGTAACCAAAGAAAATATTAACACACTTTTTAAAGCATCTAAAATTCCTACGACGTTTGATTTTTTATCGGTAGATATTGATGGCAATGATTATTGGATTTTACAGGCACTTGAAAAATATTCTCCGAGAGTAATTTGTGTAGAGTACAATACTCTGGTAGGCCCTGAGACAGACTGGATAATGAAATATGATCCTTCCTATGTGCTTGATGGGAGTATGCACTTTGGAGCAAGTCTTGTATCATTTGAAAAATTACTCAACTCACGGGGATATCTACTTGTGGCCTGTTCGCTTGCCGGAACAAATGCTTTTTTTGTAAAGAAGAATTTAGTAAAAAAGAAATTTCTAGAACCATTTACCGCTAAAAATTTTTATCAGACGCAGCGATTTTTTCTTTATCAAAAAACTCCCTATAGCATCTCAGATGATTTCTTAAAAAGCATCGGGTCATAACTTCTAAGAAAGTTTACTTAAAAAATCAATAAAAGCTTCTTTCAGCCGATCGATATGTTTCTGTTCCAAACCCTGATGGCAGCCGACAACAAATCCCCTCTCCATGATCTCCTGAGCTACAGGAAAACTTTTAACCCCCAAACGGTGCGGAATATTACTAAATCCCGGCTGCTGTGTAATAATACCGGTAAAGATGGGACGGGTCTGGATGTTATTCCCTTCAAGAAATTTTACAATTTCCAAGCGCGTAAACGGAGCACTCTTTTTAATTGTTAACGGAAATGATAACCATTGGGTCTGCACCAATTTACTTTGCTGGGGTATAATAAAAAATTCTTCAAATTGTTTAAAAAATGCATTGAGCTTTTTAAAATTTTGTTCGCGGGTTTTTTTAAAAGTTGCAAGTTTTTTTAGTTGTGCGATACCAAAAGCGGCACCCAGTTCCATGGGCAAAAAATTATAGCCAATTTCGGTGAAAATAAATTTTGCGTCATACGGTAATTTTCCTATTTTTGTTCGGAACCGTTCTTCAACACTTTCAGATTCTCCGAACAATGCTGATCCTCTTCCCCATCCACGCAGGGTTTTGGCTCTGTTTGCAAATTTCTGGGAATTGATAAGAATCATTCCTCCATTGCCGCCTGCAGTAATAATATGTGAACCATAAAAACTCGTCGTGCAGATATCACCAAATTCGCCAACTTTTTTCTTATTATATGTTGCTCCCAACGTATCACACGAATCCAGAATTACCTGTAATTTATATTTCTTTGCAATTTTTGCAATCCGCGGCAGGTCCGGAACATTTCCTAAAAGAAGCGGGACCATCAGGGCTTTGGTTTTTTTCGTAATAGCTTTTTCCACCTGATCTAAATTGAGTTGATAAGTACCTTCCTCAACATCGACAAATACCGGTACAAGCTTTTTCATAAGAAGCGGTGCAACTGTTGTTGCAAAAGTAAGCATCGGTGTAATAACTTCTGATCCTTGGGGAAGATCGAGTAATTCAACAGCAAGAAGATTTGCCGAGGATCCTGAATTTACCATAACTCCGTGTGCCATTCCAAAAAGAGATGCAATCTTTTTTTCAAATTCTGCAGTTTCCGGCCCCATGATGGTCCGGTGTTCTTTCAGAACAGACAGAACCCGTTCTTCCTCTTCCTTTCCATGAAGTGCCAAACCATACGGTACACGAAGTCGTTTATCTTGTTTTGTCGGCATAAAAAGATTATAGTAGGAATTATTAAACTTTGCAATAATTTAAATTTTTATTTGCCTAGCAATATAACTGTGCTCACAAGGTCAATTTAGAGAGAAATAGTAACAGTTTATGGTTGGGAAATATTTATCTCTTTGGAGCGAAACGAAGAGGTTTGGTTAATCTCCTTATCAGTACCAGATAAAGCGAATAAATTAGTAGGATAAATCCTGCTATTCCACTTATCCATTTTCCAACTACTCTATCAATCGTATCGGTAAATAGCACATCGATTTTATACAGCCCCTTTTTAACAGTAAATATCATAACACCGGGATACGATTTATTTTGGTAACTAACTGGCACTTCCTGATTGTTAACAAGCAGCTTCCATCCCGGATAATAAAAAGTGTTTTCTTTGAGTTTTGCATTTGTCTTAGCATCAACAACATATTCATGTTTGGTTACCTGCCTTGTAACTTCTACGATTTGGGCTCTGCCGGACAGCACTTCCAGATGGGTCTTTGGGGTTTTTCCTATCCAAGGTTGATATTGATCAACCCATTTTGGTGTTGTTAAATCTACAAAACCCGATTTTTCGTCAAAAAGTGTTTGGGTACTTAGAGTGGCATCGGTAACTTTTGGTAGCATTGTCCTGTTGCTCCAATTTAAAATGGTATAAAAAATTGTTATGACACAAAGGATAAGAGTAAATGTATTCCTGTTAATTGTCTTGACAACGATTGCCGCCATTATCGAAATAAAGACGGTTATCTCTATCGAAAGTCTCCATGAAAATTGAAAACCTTTAAGAAGCGGCAGGATCTGCCAAAGAGGTTTGGTAAAGGATTGCATCAAGATAAAAAAGAGAGCAAAGAATATGACATTTGCCCAGAGCAATACTTTTTCTTTTTCAGGAATTTTTTTCCTGAATAACATAAACAAACTGATCCCGATGACAATCCATTGGGTATAGCCAATGAGAAAATAAAGTTCTCCATGATGTCCCTGAAACAATAATCCAAAACGATTTGGTGAATAGAAAAAATACTGGAACGGGTTAAATTGAATATCATTCTGTCCGCTGAAAAGCGTATATTTGCTTTCCGAAAGAATGGGCACCCAGTAAAAAGCTGAAAGAAAAAGTCCGGAGATAATTGATGCAAAGGTAATTAGAAGCATGGAAAGTTTTCTTTTTTTAATTCTTTTCCAGACGAGGAAACCATATAAAAGAACGAGAGGAAAGGTGACAAAAGAAGTTACCTGATGAGAAAGAATAAGACAGGCAAAGACAATGGCATTACCAATAAAAAATACCGGACGATTTGTTTCTGCCATTTTTTTCGTAAGTAAAAAACTGAAGGGCAGAAAAGCCATCGATAACAATTCACCAACACTTGCGCGAAAACTCAAATCGATCAGATGATAGGGGGCATAAAGATAAAAAATTGCCGCGACAAATCCTGCTTTTTCTCCAAGTTCATCCTTGATCCACAGATACATGCCAATTCCCGAGGCAATAAAAGAGACGGCGAGCAGCAATTTTGCACTGGCAATAAATGAAAATCCAATGATGTGAATAAATGAAATAATATAATAAGGAAGGTCAAATAAATATAAATACTCAGGACATCCATATCCATAGCAATGTCTCACAGTCCATTCAGGTACAATATTTCCCTGCTGTAAATTTTCAAAAAATTCCATTGTAGCTTTTATATGAAAACTTAAGTCTCCACTCTCATAAGTTCCATTGCGCAGAATACTAATAAGTGGTAATAATAAAATAATAAGAAGCAGATAAAATAAATTAATCTTTTTTTTCGGGTATATATAATAGTAGATGAGAATACCAATTCCCACGATCGCACTAACGATTATATTTAAGAAAACCATTTTATACGTTTCAATCATATTTCGTTATTTGAAAGGTAGCTTTTTTAATTTTTGGAATTTTTTACTATTCAAGAGAATTATAAATATTCGTACGACAATAAATAATACAAGAAGAGTAAATGAAATTATACTGATAATATCTCCTATGATCCTATCAGTTGTTCTGCTAAAGACAACATCAATTTTATACAAGCCCTTATTAATATTAAAAGTAATAACACCCGGATATTTTTTATTTTTGTAATCTATTGCGACAGGATGATCGTTGACAAGCACTTCCCATCCGGGATAATAAAAGGTATTCTCTTTGAGTCTGGTATTCGTGTCTGCTAAGACAATATATTCATGTTTGATCACCTGACGGGAAATTTCTGATATTTGAGACTTTCCGGATAGCACTTCCATATGCGATTTGGGTACAGATCCTATCCAGGGTTTATATTCATCAACCCATATGGGTGTAGTGAATTCAACACCCCATTTACCCGGATGTTCAACAAAGAGAGGTTGATTTAGTAAAACGGCATCATTTATTTGCGGCTCAGTTTTTCTGTTCCCCCAATTTAAAATTGTATAAAGAATTGTAATGACGCATATGAATGTGATAAATTTATTATTTGGAAAAGTTTTTGCGACGATTGCTGCCATAATCGATACAAAGAATATAATTTCAATCATCAATCTCCAAGCAAATTGGAAATCCCGAATAAGCGGCAGCGTATCCCAGATCGGTTTTGAAATCGGCTGCATCATAAAGAAAAATATACCAAAGAGCAGTAAAGCCCCTCCCAACAGAACCTTATCTTTTCCCTGGATTTTTTTTCTCAGAAAAAGATACAGAGCAACAATAATAATTATCCATTGCACATAGCCGATATTGAAATATAGTTGACCCATATGTCCCTGAAATAATAATCCGAAGCGGTTGGGAGAATAAAAATAACCGGCTAAATGATCGAAACTTATTCCTATATCATGTCCATATTTAGTATATTTTCCTTCCACAATTATTGGCAGCCAATAAAATACAGTTAATAACATTCCAGTTAAGAGAGAAAAAATTTCAGTTGCCAATGCATGTAAGGTTCTTTTTTTATTTCTTATCCAAACAACTACACTATATAGAAGCAATAAAGGTAATGAAATAAATGATGTAACTTGATGCGAGAGAATAAGTAACCCAAAGAGAACAGCATTGAGAACAAAAAAATTAGCTTGTTTTGTTTCTATTAGTCTCTTAGTGCTGAAAAATAAAAAGGGAAGTATTGCCATTGAGACGAGTTCTCCAATACTTACACGAAAACTCAAATCTATTAAATGATATGGTGCGAAAAGATAAAACATTGCCGCTACAAAACCAGATTTTTCTCCAAATTCATCTTTCATCCATGTATACATGCCAATTCCTGAAGAAATGAATGCTAGCATTAAAAGGAGTTTGGTACTTGCTAAAAATGATAGTCCAAAAAGATGAAAAAATGAGATGAAATAGTAAGGCAGTATGAACAAAAAAATATATACGGGACATCCATATCTGTAACAATGATTTGGTATCCATTGCGGTACAAAAACTCCCTGCTGTAAATTTTCAAAAAATTGCATTGCTAGTTTTGTATGAAGTGACAAATCTCCGGTTTCATAGGAGCCCTGTCTAAAAATACTGATTATAGGCAAAATAGAGATGAGTATAACAAGTGCAAGAAGATTGATCTTCTTTTTAGGATAAACAAACCGGTAAAAAAATAATCCTATCAAGAGGATCACTGATGCAGCAAGACTAACAAAAACCATTTTAAACGGTTCATGAAACATATTTTATTGTGTGAGAATTAGTTGTGTCTTCAGTCTTTTCAGGCATATTTATATACCTTAACTATAGCACAGTTACATTCATAGCGTAAAGAGAAAACTATGAAGAATAAATTTTGTTGACAACCAGTTAAAAGTATGAAAAACTAATTACAGAACGACTGTATGAAAAAATTAAGTTTAATTTTAGCTGTTGTCATATTTTTTTCTATAGCTATAGCTCCACAACACTCCTATGCAGAAGATAGTGCAGGTTTTACATTTCCTGATTTAACCCCAGGGATGACTTCCTATACTTTCACTTACCACAACTTAACTGGATCTCCTGTAGGAGTAGTAGGTATTGAAACCCCGGGAATCAATTGGGCAGAAATTACATCATCTTCTTGTAACACCTCACGCAAATACAATCCCTGCTGTTGAAGGCTGTAATTTAGCACCAGGTGACACAATGACTATAACTGCTACACTTGCAACAGTCATTTCAAACGAACCTAGTTCATTTGATATTTCTGCCACTTCATATGATACAAACTCAGGATTTTTAAGCTTGCATGGCATGTTTCCAAAAAAACTATGTTACAAGTCATTAGCTAAATTCATCAACGGTTAAAGTCTTTTCCAAAGAGATAAATATATATCAGTGACTTTTTCCCATGTCTGCTTTTTCACCCATTCGTATCCCTTTTCAATCATCTTTTGTTCTTCTTTTGGATGCTCTAAATAGTAAGCAATTTTTTCAGCCAATTTTTCCGGATCATTTTCTATCACAATCCATTTCGAATAAGGAGCTAATCGCAAATAATCTTCTTTCACAGGATTGTCATAAACCGCGAAAACCAAACGACGCGCAGCGAAGGCTTCAAGAATTGAAAGGTAGCGTGAGACAAATGCAAAATGATATTTCTGAAAATATTTCTCAGGTTCATTTTGAAAACCCAAAACCTCAAACTTTTTCTCAATTGTTTTTCTATACTTTCCGTCACCAATAAAGGTAAGATCAAACTTCGGATATTTCTTACGTAGAATTTCAATTGCTTTTGTATATGTCAGAACTCCTGTCTGCTCATCCAGCCGCCCGATAAATACCGCCGATTCTTTTTTACTTTTCAAATTTGAAACATTTTTTGGAATATCTGTTCCTCCATAGGAAACAATCGTCGGTTTGGTCCCATACCATTTTGGGATGAAATCACCAACGCAAATATTTCCCCAAGACAATTTTTCTGAAAGCTTTCTTACACGAATTGCACTTTTTGTAATCGGATAACTTTCATATCCATGGAAGGTTGTGAATACGGGTTTGGTGGGATATAAAAACCGAAAAGGAAGATACCAGAAAAAAACATCGTGGCAATGAACAACGTCTGCATCTCGGATTATCTTTTTCAAACTACCCATTTCCCGCCAGATTCTGAATTTTTTCACTGTATTATCCGGTCCAGTGGAAATTCGATAAATTTTTATCCCATTTACTTCATTCACTGGTACGTGTGGCAATTTACCCGCAGCTTCAGGCAGTGCCTCAGTGATAACAGTCACTTCATACCCCTTCTTAATGAGCAGCGTAGAAATCTCCATCACATGCCTCTCCACCCCACCGATATGAGGATAAAACAACCGACAAAGAAAAACAATTTTCATAAACCTATATCGAATTATACAATAATAGACACTGAAGAGATAATTTTGTTATACTTATGAACGATATGCCAGTGAAAAAGAAAACTGAACTATATGAAACATATCATGGAAGTAGAAATTTACAAAAAAGGATTATTGCCGATAATAATTTTACCTATAGAGAACTTATAAAGATATTAAAGCCTCATCTGAATAAAATAAACTCAGTACTTGATATCGGTTCCGGAGTTGGAACAATCGATTTCTATCTTGCGTCAAAAGGCAAAAAAGTAACCGGAATAGAGATTTCCACAAATGCCGTAGAAATTGCGAAAGCAAATGCCAAAGTTTTTAAGCTGGATAAAAAAATTAATTATATTGCAGCTGAATTTCCCAGTAAAGTCCCTCAGAATAATTACGATCTCGTGTTATTTTCAGAAGTCATTGAACATTTAGAAAATGATACTAAGGCACTAAAAGATATATGGAAAGTACTAAAACCCGGTGGACTTTTGATCATCACAACGCCTTCCAAGAATGCTCCATTATATCGACTCGGACTGTTGGACAATTTCGAAAGAGAAGTAGGACATCTAAGAAGATATACTCAGGAAGGGCTTAAAGAGTTGGTAGAAAATAATGGTTTTCAAATAATATCTTCCGGAAAACATGAAGGAATCCTAAGAAATTTCTTATTCACTAACCCAGTCGCAGGAAAACTTTTAAGGTTTGTCAGATGGAAAATTTCCGATATTGTCACTACCATAGATTATTTAACCATCCCTCTTTTCGGGGAATCTAATATTTCTCTCATAGCAAAAAAAACCATAAGCTTTTAAATTTACTAACTCATGTTACGCAGAGACAACAGGATAAAAATGTGCTAGAGTAAATATTCTGCCATGGATAAACAAATGCTGGATATTTACACAGATTATTTGATTTCTTCATTTTCCTATACAA
>Ga0137379_10000160_pt1 | contig 55789 bp, 49 predicted proteins | sample SagtaG_18_FD_104812 | JGI IMG/M metagenome (GOLD analysis project Ga0137379, IMG submission 104812) | Vadose zone soil microbial communities from Sagehorn Ranch, Mendocino, California, USA - Sage2_L_80_16 metaG | ecosystem: Environmental > Terrestrial > Soil > Vadose zone | place: USA...
CCACGCGAAAGCGAGTGAAGTCGTCAGTTCCGAGTGACGCGATGATGGACAGGACGCCGTTGTGCCCCGCGCCCGACCCACCGCGCCGGATCCGCATGCGGCACATCGGCAGATCGAGCTCGTCGTAGACCACCCAGGTCTGCTGTGCCGTCAGGCCGGTGTCTTTCAGGGCCTTGGCCACCGCCTGGCCGGAGACGTTCATGTACGTCTGGGGCAGGACGAACCAGACGCCGCGCGCTTCAGACCTTCCAACCAGCGACTGCCAACGCTTCTTCTCGACCGGCGTGCCGAGCCTGCGTGCGAGCTCACGCGCGCAAGCAAACCCGAGGTTATGGCGCGTGTCGGCAAACTCCGACTCGGGGTTGCCGAGTCCGACGATCATGACTTCTCGTCTCTCTTCTCCCATGCAGACGCAATAAGGCCTGCGGCGCGCGCCGCAGACCGTGGATTCGAGTTTAGAGCCGCCGTGGCGCGAGCTTGATCCTGGACGCCTGCAGCGCCGCGACCGTGAGACGGGTCATCTCGGCGCGCTCGGTCGCCGTCGCGTGGTCCCACCCCAAAAGGTGGAGCAGGCCGTGCACGGATAGAAGGGCGAGCTCGGTCTTCTCGTGCTGCCGGAACCGCGCCGCCTGGCGAGCCGTGGCCGGCCACGAGATGGCGATGTCCCCCAGATGCTCACCCTGGCCCGCGAACGAGAGCACGTCGGTGGCATGGTCTTCGCCCGCGAACCGCCGGTTGAGATGGCGCAGCTCCTCGTCGCTGGTCAACCTGACCGCGACGGTCGCATGGCCCTCGGGCAGGCGGGCCGCAATCTCAGGCACTGTCGCGGCACGCGAAAGAACGCCACGGATGAACGCCGGCCGAACGTCGGCGGGCACCGCCTTCACGACTTCGGCTTCGATTACAGTCACGGTCGGTGAAGATTCTCGTCACTGGCGGCGCCGGTTTCATCGGCTCGCACGTCGTGGACGCTTACGTGACCGCCGGGCATGAGGTCGCGGTGATCGACAATCTCAGCACGGGCCGCGAAGAAAATGTCAACCCAAACGCGCGCGTGCACCGCGTGGACATCACGGACCTCGCCCAGGTGCAACAGGTCTTCGCCTCCTTCCAGCCGCAGGTCGTCAACCACCACGCGGCGCAGTCCGAGGTGCCGAAATCGGTGGCCGACCCGGGCTACGACGCGCATGTCAACGTGGTGGGCGGGCTCAACGTGCTGCGCGCCTGCGTCGACAACGCGGTGCGGAAGGTGATCTTCAGCTCCACCGGCGGTGCGCTCTACGGCGAGCCCGACATCGTTCCCGCGGATGAGGACCATCCGGTCCGGCCGCTGTCCCCGTATGGCACGAGCAAGTTCGCCTTCGAGCAGTATCTCGCCACCTTCGACCGAACCTTTGGCCTGGGTTTCACCACCCTTCGCTACGCGAACGTCTACGGCGCCCGCCAGGACTTCGCCGCTGAAGAAGGACGAGTCGTCGCGATCTTCGCGAGCCGGATGATCGAGAACAAGTCGGTCACGATCGACGGTGATGGGAACCAGTCGCGCGACATGCTTCATGTCGGCGACGTCGCCATGGCGAACGTGGCCGCCCTCGAAAGAGGCGACGGAGGGACGTTTCACATCAGCACGGGGATCCCGGTCACCGTCAACGACCTCTTCCGCAAGCTGGCGATCCTCACCGAGTACAGGCTGGAGCCGCGATTCGGTCCGTCGCGCAAGGGCGACGTCTACCGCATCGCGCTCGACAACACGCGCGCGAAGGTGCAGCTCGGGTGGGAGCCGCGAATCCAGCTCGAAGAAGGGCTGCGCCTGACCGTGGACTACTTCCGCGACCAGATCTCACGCCTCAGTGCTTAACACCCTCAGCTTCTTCCACACGCTCGGTGCGCGGGCCTTGCTCACGTTCGCGGTGGTGCTCGGCCTTTGGGGCACATACACCTACTTCCGCAATCAGCGGCTCAGCGCCGGCTTTCGCTCGAGCTACCTGATCATGGCCGGGTTGACCGCCCTCCAGGGCTTGCTTGGCGTGGCGGCGCTGCTTGCCGGCGGGAGCGCACGGGAAGGCATCCTGCACGTGGTCTACGGAGTCTTCGCGGTGCTGTTCCTCCCCGGTGCGTACCTCTACTCGCGAGGCGGAACCGACCGCCGCGAGACCCTGATCCTTGCCGGCGCGTGCTGGATCGTGAGCATCGCCTACCTCAGAGGGATGTCCACCGGCTAACGTAATCGCGGCCGATGGACCCCTCCGCCCGGAGCAGCAAGACCAAATCCCGACCGCCGATGCCGGCCGAACCCGACCGGAGAATCTTGATCACCGGCGGGGCCGGTTTTCTCGGAGTCAACGCGGCCACTCACCTGATCAAGGAAGGGTGGAACGCGACGGTGCTCGACAACCTGAGCCGGCCTGGGACCGAGCGCAACCTGAAGTGGCTCCTCACGCGCTACCCCAACCGCATCACCTTCATCAAAGAGGACGTGAGAAACGCCGCCGCCCTCGCGGAGCACGTGAGAAACCAGGACGCGATCCTCCATCTCGCCGGTCAGGTCGCGGTGACGACATCGCTGGTCGACCCCAACACCGACTTCGACGTCAACGCCCGAGGCACTCTCAACATGCTCGAGGCGGTGCGTCTGCACAACCACGACGCACCGCTGGTCTTCGCGTCGACGAACAAGGTCTACGGCAAGCTCGACCACAACAACGGCCCCTGCGGCGAAGCCCAACCGATCGACTTCCACAGCCCGTACGGCTGCAGCAAGGGCGCGGCCGACCAGTACGTCCGCGACTACGCCCGCTGCTTCCAGATGAACACGGTCGTGCTGCGCCAGAGCTGCATCTATGGGTCGCACCAGTACGGCACCGAAGACCAGGGCTGGGTCGCACATTTCGTGCACTCGATCCTCAAGGACCGGCCGCTGACGATCTACGGCGACGGCACGCAGGTCCGCGACCTGCTCGACGCTCGCGACCTGAGCGCGCTCTACGCGACCGTGATCGACAAGATCGGGATCACGCGCGGAGAGATCTACAACGTCGGCGGCGGCCCCGAAAACCAGCGCAACCTGCTCGAGGTGATCGACCAGATCGGGGAGTTGACCGGTAGAAAACCGCAGTTCGCCTTCGCCGGCTGGCGCGAAGGCGACCAGAAGTTCTACGTCAGCGACGTCACCAAGGCAAAGCGCGACCTGGGCTGGGAGCCACGGGTCGCGTTCGACCGAGGGCTGCGCGACCTGATCTCCTGGGCCGAGTCGGTCAACTAGACCCGAACGCCGTCAGGTGGAGTGACCGCAGCCGGTAGGAGCCGAGCTTCACCAGGCGTTTGTGGACCGGGCACGGCGGCGCGCGCGGATGGAGCCCACAACAAGCGAACCGAGCAAGCCCACAAGAGCCAGAAGGGAGATGACGTCGCTGATGAGTTCGACCGGCGTGCGCGTGAATTGAAGCTCGACGGTGGCCGGGTACACCGCGCCAGGCGGCAGTGGTACATACATCAGGTCGGGGCCGGCCCGATAAACGTCGACCGACTTCCCGTTGACGCTAGCCTGCCAGTTTGGCACCCAGCTCTCCTTCAGCAGTATTCCCGAGGCCGGGCCGGCCACGACGACGCGACGGAGTGCCGGGTTGACGAAGGTCGCCGTGTAATCTGGCTCAGCCGCCTGTCTCGGAGTGGTCCACACGATCGCCTGGGACAGCAGGCGCGACTCCTCGACCGTCCGTGTGCTCTCGATGTGATACGGAAGATTCATGCCACTCCACACGACACGGCCGCTCCCGAGAATGCCCGCGACCATAACCGGGTCACCATCACTCATCAGTACTGGCTCGGCCCACGCAGGCACTGAAGCCTGCGGGATGTAGCTGATGCCCCACGGCCCGCCGTTGTAGACCGCCGGGGCAAAGGCCTTCAGGTCGAGGCCTGAGCCGATGGTTTGACCGACCCGCTGAAGCTTCCAATCAGGCCCTATGCCCTTTCTCTTGATCTGACCCCCCGGCACCGGCGCCGGTGCGCTTCCCGTCTGCTCGAGCGCAGGATTCCCGCCTTCGATGATCAAGCCGCCACCACGCTCGACGTATGCGTCGAGGAGGCGGAACGCCACCGACTCGTCGTGGAACCGGTAGCCGTAGAGGATGACCATGTCGAACATCGCGAGCTCGGTGGCAGACCGGTCGTCGAGGTAGGCGCCACCGTGAATCGGGATCAACGACCGGCTGTCGAATCCTGATAGCGCCAGGGAGCGCACCACCAGGCTGTAGGACGCGTCGTCTGCGATGACGAGCGCAGTGCGCGTCGAGCGGGCCGACATTATCGGAGTCGACTGCAAGTAGTCGAATGTTTGAGCGCTCGTCTGGGCGTAGAGGTCTGGCCTCGCGGCGAAGCGATTCGCCACCGCCGCGTCCGGTCCTCCGTAAAACTGCTTGACCGCATACCAGTCGAGCAGGAAGTCGGCCTCGTCGTAATTCATGTCGCGACTCCAGACGCGCGTATCGAGCCAGTACTGCCACTCCCCATTGACAACTCCCTGCTGCTGGTAGCCGCGGGTCTGCGGGACCCCGACTCGGCTATTGATCCAGTCCGAGCCGTCGTCAAAGCTCACGCCGACGCGATAGTCCCTTTGATTCGAGTCGAGCAAGAGCGCATTCTGCAGCTCGCGCTTCTGGGGATTGTCTCCATTCACGATGGTGCCCGCCATTCCGGGCCCTGTGAGAACGATCTGTGCAGCAAGCGCGGCAACCACGGCTCCGGCGATCCTTGGCCGTTCCGATAGCCGGCTCAGCGACAAACCAATGAGCGCGGCGAGGAACCAGGACGCGAAAAACAGCGCCTGCCCGGGTTGGAAGTTGTAGATGAAGACATGTGGCGCGGGCAGCCCGACCAGCGCGTAGACCAGCGAGGCGAGCGCCGCGAGCGCGACCGCGATCATCGTGCGGCGTCCAACCGGTGACCCCGGCAGCTGGCGAAACCAGAAGACCTCAACCGGCGCCAGCACGGCGAGCAGCACCATGAGCAGCGGGAGCGACTCCGCGCCGGGAGCGAGCAGCGACCCGAGCGTGACCGGCGAATATTCGCGGGTAAAGGTGGGCACCGGAGCGGGCCTCGACAGCGCGAGTGCGTACGGCACGTAGAAGTACGCCACCACCAATGCTGTTGGGACGAGCAGCTTGAGCGACTCGATGAACTTCTGCCTAAGGCTCGACGGCTTCAAGCCAATCAGCACAAACGAAATCGCGACGGCGATTGCGCCCAACAGGAGGTGTGTGCTCAGTGCGCCTGCGAGGGTGAGCACCATCGCCACGAGAACCTGGCTCGAGGGCCGCTTGGAGTAGACGATCGCGAAGAAGGCGAAGAGGGTCAGAAACGCCATCCCCAGGATTCGCGGGTACAGTCCGTCCTCAAGCACATAGGACCAGTACGCGTTCGCCGCGAGAAGCGTCAGCGCGGCGATGAGCCCCCCAACACGGCTCCCACCGGCAACGCGAACAAAGCCGTACAGGGCGCAGCCGATCGTCACGAAACTGGCCGCGGCGATTCCGATCAAGGCGGCCCCCGACGAGAGGCCGAACCATCCGACGAGCACCCCAGCCAGGTAGTGGAACAGCGGCGGAAATGAACCTTCCGAGAAAAACTGCCCGGAGTACCACTCGTAGTTCCAGTCGACGTTCGGAAAGTTGTCGACGAGGAACTTGATCTTCGACATGTGGCCGTAGGCGTCGTAGCCTTTGGGAAATCCCATGAACGCCTGGTTGACGAATCCGACGCCGACCGTCAGTGCGGCGATCGACGTCGTGCACGCGACGTCGGCCAGCCACCATGGGCGCGATCTCAGGCGGTTGCGACCTCCGCGAATTGCTCATGGACTTGAGCGACGTCCAGCACCGCTTTCTCGAGAGTGTCGATGTGCCTCTCCCAGTCGAAACGTCGCGCCCACTCAAACGCGCGCTCGCCGGTCGCCTGGTTCTCGGCCGGCCCGTCGAGCAGCCTGGTGATCCCGGTGGCGTAGTCGGCGATGTCGAGCGGCTCGGCCAGGTGCCCGGTGCCGCGAGCCACCGTGACCGTCGGGCCGGCCTGGTCCCACGCGACCACCGGCACCCCCTTGGCCATCGATTCGATCACGCCCATGCCGAAGTCTTCTTCCGGGGCGGGGTAGACGTACACCGCTGCGCCTTCGTAGAGCGACTGAAGCTCGTCCTCGCTGATGTGACCTAAGAAGAGAACAGCGTCCTCCATGTCGAGCTCAGCCACGAGCGTCTTCAGCGAGGGGGTGTGTGAAGTGGCCGCGCCCGGAATCACGAGCTGGGCGCGGGGATGCTTCTTGCGGACCTCGGCCATGGCCTTGATCGCCAGGTCGAAGCGCTTCTGCGGGTAATGCCGGTTGGTCAGCAGGACGTAGGGGCGCCGGATTGGATATCCGTTTATCGTCAGCCCTCCGCTGAAACGTGACTCGACCGGCAGCGGAAAGCCGGAGCTCGCAACGTGGCATCCCGCCGGGCAATCCACCGCGTCCTTGCGGTACGTCTTGCGGATGATGTCGCCGATGTAATTGCCGTTGACGAGCAGCAGGTCGGCCTCCTGGATCGAGCGCAGGTCGGCCCACGCTACGAATCGCGTCGCGCGCAGGACGATCGCAGCCAGCAAACGGTAATCCGGGTTTGACACCCACCCGGTCTGGCGGTCGATGCTGCGCGGGTAGACCAGGCGGTTGGGCTGGTTGAGATAAACGACGTAAGGCACGTCCATCAGGCGCGCGGCCCACCACGCGATCCATGCGCTCGGCTGATTGCAGCCGACGATCGCATCCACGCCACGAAAGCGCCAGGCATAGAGCGGCATGAGCAGCGACGTCGCCGCCATCTGCACCGCCTCTCGGAAGGGGAACCAGCGGGGCAGCTGGGGCAGGAATGTCTTGACCCGGACCTGGCCGATGAGGTCGGGATAGCAGCGCGACGCGTCGACGGTCGGCGCATAGCACTCGACTTCGTAGCCGCGACGACGCAGCCCGAGCACCTCCTCGATCACCAATCGCTCGCCGCCGCCCGCATACGTGAAACCGCAGTGGAACACGGCGACGCGCCGCGGACCCCCGGCCTTCGCGTGCCGCTTCCCCCCGACGAGAAGCAAGCCCAGCAGCCCGAGCACGCGTGAGTAGCCCGCGGTGATCGCGTGGTAGAGCACGATCGCCCCGGCGGCGACCGATGAGCCGAGGCCCAGCCCTCCGCCCAGCACCAGCGATCCCGCGACCTCGAGGCTGCCCACGTAACCAGGTCCTGCGGGGACGGCGAACGCGAGCAGCAGCGCCGGGTACGCGGCCATCGCCTTCAGCGTGGGCACCGAGACGCCGAGCGCCCAGAAGAGCAGGCTGAAGTTGAAGGCGTCGATCACAAGGGCGATTCCGGTCAGCGCGGCGAGGCGACCGACGACCGCCGGTGTCCACGCCCCCCTGGCCACGGCCCGAAAGGCGAACGCCTGGCCGGCCACGCCGGCAGCCACGGATGGCGGCAAGCGGCGCCGGATTCGTGCTGAGCCGGCGATGCGCGGACCAAGGACCGCCGTGCCGAACACCGCCGCCAGCAGCAGCATGGCGAGGGCCGCCGCGCCAAAGAGGCCGCGGGGCGCGCTCACCAGACCGGTCGAGGCGACCAGCGCGAGCCCGCCGAGAACGATCGCCACGCCGGCGAGGTCGCAGGACTTGTCGATGACGATCGTGGCCAGCGCCGAGCCTGACGGCACGCGATGACGGCGCCACAGCCACCAGTACCGCGCGGCGTCACCGGAGCGGATGGGAAGGACATAGTTGAGGAGGCTTGCGCCCGCGTTCATCGCGAACGCCCTGACCATGCCCACGGGAGCCAGCGGCCGCAGGAGGATGAGCCAGCGCCGGGCGCGGATCACGCTCGTCGTGAGGGCCAGCAAAAGCATCACCGCGACCACCCACCAGTTGTGGACTCGCGCGTGGCTCAGGATCTCGGGCAGCGATACCGTGCGCAGCCACAGCCAGAGGAGAGCCAGACCCAGGGCTGTCTGCAGACCGAGCCGGAGCCAGCGGTTCATGCGGTCATCTCTTGCTGAGACGACGCCGGCGAATCGAGAATCCAGCGCTGCGCGAAGGCCCAGAAGGCGAACAGAAAGCTGACGAACAGGATGGTGCCGCCGTAGTCGTGAAAAAGAATGGCCGGCGTCACGCCTACTGTCGCGGCGATCGCCGCCACCGCGGAAACGCGGACCAGGTTGAGCAGCATCGTGCCGGCGACGCCGATGCAGATGACCTGCACACGTGACTCCAAAGACTGCGTCCCTCGCAGGCCCGAGATCAGGCTGACTCCGAAGAGGATCAGGCTCTGCCAGCCGATGCAGTTCCAGGAGATGTAGAGCGTGTGCATCGACCCGGAGCCATCCCACACCACGAGATGGCTGCCTGAAGCCGCGGCGTGAATGCCGACCAGGCTGAGCATGCTCACCACCATCCGCGATTCCGCGGGCACGATGGCCTGCAGTGGATTGTTCGCGCCCAGCTGCATGGCCCACGCGGTGAGCAGGTCATCGAATGTCGTGACGAGCGGGAGCAGCATGAGCATTGCGCACGTCAGCGCGATGAGGGTCAGGTTGATGTTGTCGGGGTCGCGACCTTTCATCGACGTCTCCTCAGGCGCGACGCAAAGATCGGAATGACCGCGGCGAAACCGAGGAAGCCAAGCAGCGACTCAGGCACGATGATGCTCGGCGCGACGACGTTCGTGTCTCCGGAACCGGCAGGGCCGTCGTAGACGAGAGACGGTTTGCCGCCCGTGTTGTGGGTGAGCGTCACCTGGACACATAGCGAGCCTCCGGCGGTGATCACCATCGGCAGCTGGCTTGCGCTCGTGCTGAACGTGAATGGGCTTGTCGCGTTGGCGCCGCTCGATCCGTACGTTGCGGACCATGTCGAACCAACGTTGGGAATCAGCGGCACGAAGGCCGCGCAGCTCGACGTCGCCGACACCCCGACCGCGATGCTCACGGTGTCGTTGGTGTTGCCGGTGCCTCCGGTCCAGTACATCTTGAAGCTCCACACGCCGGCGGCCACGGTCTGCGCCGGCAGGTTGCTGAACGACCACGTGGTCGCTGCGCCGCCGGACTGGATCTCACAGGCGGGGCTCTGCGAGCCGACGGTTTGGTCGAGCGTGCTCGCGGTACACGCCGGAGCCGTCCCCGTTCCGTGCAGGTAGAGCGGGTTGCCCGCAGCTTTGACCACGGGCGCTCGCACAGACGCGATGGCGAGGCCGCTGAACAACAGCGCCAGCACGCCGACCACAACCCAGCCGAGCCAGCGTCGATGCCGCCGCGGCGGGCGCACCGGCGAGGCTGCCAACGGCGCGGCCGGCGGCGTCCATCGCGCGTTTGCAGGGCGGCGCCCGCGCAGCCAGCGGCCAAGCAGGTAGAGCCGCCGCAGGTGATGGACCTCGTCGGTGACGCGTCCGGTCTTGGGGGTGCGGAACCACGGCCCTTCGTCTTTGCTGATCAGGCCCTTGAGGGCCGCCCACCCCTGGAAAGGCACCAGGGCAAACGACAGGACGAGCGCGCCGAACACGCCTTGCACATCTCGCGCCGGCGCCTCTTCGAGGATCAGCCCGCCCAGGTTCATCAGTGGAAGCGCGAAGACGTTCGAGAAGAGGAGCGACCATCCAAGAAGCGCCGTCCATCCGGGCACGTGAGTGCGGAACACTACCTCGGAGACGAGCCAGCTCACCGAGCCCAGCACGAACAATCCCGCCTGCAGATAGTAGGTCGAGTCGTAGAGGAACTCGAGCTTCTCGATCGGCGTGATCAGTGGCGAGCGCAGGATCGGCAGGAACCACTTGCGCACGTTGTGCGTGTGCCCCTCCGCCCATCGCATGCGCTGGCGGGCCAGGCGCGCAAACGTGCTGACGCATTCGGCGGGCGTCTCAGCCCACGGCGTGTAGATGACCTTGTATCCGCGCGCGTAGAGCTTCAGGGTCAGCTCCCAGTCTTCGGTGATGCTGGTGCCCCAACCGACGTTGCGCAGGACGTCGGCGCGGATCATGTACGCCGTGCCCGCGATCATCTTCAGCGACCCGACCGCGTCCTGGAATGGACGCTCGATCATGTAGCTGCCGGCATACTCGGCGCGCACCGCTTCGGTCAGCCAGCTCTCGGACTTGTTGAGCACATGCCACTGGTAGCTCTGCACCGCGGCGACCTCGAGCCGGCGCTTGATCTGCCCGGGTTCGGAGGGCGGCTCCGTGTGCCCGAATGCCGCCTCAAAGCGCCGGCTGGAAGCGCCGTCGCTGACGCGATAGAAGAGGGGCAGCAGGCGCTCGATCGAGTCGGGGAACGGGACCGAGTCGGCGTCGAAGACGACGACGTACTCGGTGCGCGGGTCCATGACCTTGAGCGCTTCGCGCAGCGCGCCGCCCTTGTATCCCGAGCGGCTTGTCCGATGCAGGATCTTGAAACGCGGACGGCCGACCCATTGCTGCAGGATCTGCACCGACTCGTCAGTCGAATCGTCGACGACGACGACCTCGTACTCGGGATACTCGAGCTGCGACAGAGCGTTCAGCAAGCGTTCGATGACGCGCTTCTCGTTGTACGCGGCGACATGCACCGAGACGAACGGGTGGTAGCCGAGATCCATGTGATAGCCGTTGCCATTGCCGTTGATGCGACTCAGCCCGTTGCCGTTTGTCTTTGACCCGTTTCCGTTGCCATTCCGGGCGCCGCCGACCAGCGTGGTCAGCAGCACCATCACGGTGCTCAGGTAGTACTTGACCGCGTAAGCGAAAAAGATCGCGCCGAGGAGAAGCCCGGTGAACGCAAAGCCGTACGCGGTCCAGTCGGCGCCACTCCGGATCTTCGACTGCTGGACGAGGTCGATGAAGCCGTGGACGATGGCGACGATCGGGACGAAGCCCACGACGAACGCCGCGACGAGGACGCCATTGAGGAGGATGCTCCATGCGAGTTGGCCGCGCTCCGGTCGCGGCCCCATCAGCCTGCCGGGATCTTCTCCTTGCGCCATCAGGCCGTCTCCTCGACGAAGAGCGCCGCGCTGAGCTCGGCGCTGTCGAAGCGCCTATGCCCTCCCGGCGTGGTCAGCGTCGGACGGAGGCGCCCGTTCCTAACCGCGCGGTTGAGGGTCGGCTGGCTGACCCCTAGCAGCCTGGCGGCCTCCCCGGTCGAAACGAGTCGCGCGCCGTCAGGCTCGTCCTGCAGGCCGGCGGCAAAAGCCTCGACGTCATGCTCGCTGAAGCGGCGATGCCCGCCGGGCGTGACAAGCGCGGGGTGGAGCAGTCCTCTTGCGACCGCACGCAAAACGGTCGCCTGGCTGACGCCGAGGCGAGCCGCCACATCCTTCGAACTGATCAATCTGTGCAAGACGTTTGCTGGAGCAACGCAGCTTAAGCATTTGGAAGTCGCCTTTCACGACTTAAGGGCTTGGGATTCCAAGCGTGGCGCAGGCATTTCGTCGTTGAAAATGTGCAAAGATCGACCAGCCCGTTGGTGGGTTTCGTGCCAAAATTTTCACTGCGCAACCGTGCGCGTGGGCCTTCAGAAAGGAATCAGGTACTCATTCTCAGTTAGAACCTCACCCCCCGCAGCCAAGCTCGGAGCCGGTGTCGAGAAATCGCCCGGCCCGAGCCTTTTTTAGGGGTTTTTCACCCTCGCCGCCCAATCCCGCAGCGCGTCCCGCCATGGCCGCAGGGACCTGAAACGGGTGGTGGCCAGGCAGCCGTTGGGCGGTCGCCGCGCGGCGGACGGATAAGCCGCGCTGCTCACAGACTCGACGGGCGTTGAGACACCGAACTCCGCCAGCGTGGCGCGAGCGAAGTCGTCCCAGCCGGTGCAACCCCCGGCGACCACATGGACGATGCCGGCCGTGCCGTCCTCGATGAGCTCCACCGCCGCCGCGGCAAGGTCTTTGGCGTAGGTCGGGTTGACGCGCTGGTCAGACACGACCCGCAGCTTTTCGCCCGATCGTGCCAGGTCGATGATGCGCTGGGGAAAGCCGTGCGGGCCGCCGAAGACCGCCGCGGTCCTGATCAGCAGCACATGCGCGCCGGTCTCGAGCACCCTCCGCTCGCCGTCGAGCTTCGAGTGACCGTAAGCGGAAATGGGCGATGGCTCGTCGGCCTCGACGTACGGCTCGTCGTGCACGCCGTCGAAGACAAAGTTCGTTGAAAAGTGGACGAGCGTCGCACCGTGGCGCCTGCACGCGGCGGCGACGTTGCCTGGACCTTCCGCGTTGATGGCGTGCGCAAGCTCTGGCTCTCTCTCGGCGCGGTCCACCGCGTTGTATGCGGCGCAGTTGAAGACGACCTCCGGTTTTCGATCCGCGATCAAGGCTTCGACCGCATCCGCGTCGACGACCGAAAGCCGGTCATGCGGTACACCGGTGTCGGTGCCGAACAGCTGGACGAGCTCTGAGCCGAGCTGCCCGCCGGCGCCGAGGACGAGTGCTCTCAGAGCGAAGCTTGATCGGCCTGCGGAGCGAGGCCGGTTTGTGCCGTCAGCAGAGCTGTGATCTCACTTGCCTCGACCGGCCGGCCGACGAGGAAGCCCTGCGCTGCATCGCATCCGGCCTCGAGCAGCACCGCTTCAGCCATGCGGTCCTGCAGGCCTTCGGCGACGACGCGCAGGCCGAGGTTGTGTCCCAGGCCGACCGCCGATCGAACGATGGCGCCCGAGTCGGGGTCGGTGGCCAGCGCGGAGACGAAGGACCGGTCGATCTTGATCTCGTTGACCGGCAGCCGCATCAGATAAAGGAGAGATGAATAGCCGGTGCCGAAGTCGTCGAGCGCGAGGCGCACGCCGATCTCGTGCAGCCGGTGCAGCGCCTTGGCAGCGGCGGCCGCCATCGCCACGCCCTCGGTGATCTCCAGCGTGAGACGGCTCGGCTCGACCTTGAAGTTGCCGAGAGCTCGCGCGACCATCTCTTCGAGCGAGTGATCCTCGATGTTGCGCGGTGACACGTTGAGCGAGACCGCGACGTCGAGCCCATCGTTCAGCCACTTGCAAAGCTGCTCGAGCGCCGAGTCGATGACCCACGCCGTGAGCGGATGGATGATTCCCGTTTCCTCAGCCATCGGGATGAACCGATCCGGCGGCATCAGGCCTTCGCGCGGATGGTTCCAGCGGACGAGCGCTTCGACGGTGTGCACCGCACCCGTCGCGAGCGTGACCTGCGGTTGATAGTGGAGGATCAGCTCGCCCTGCGGGATGGATCGCCGCAGCTCGCCCGCAAGCCCCGAGCGGCGCATCGTCTGGGCCTCCTGCTCAGGCTGGTACATCGCGTAACCGCCGCCCGAGCGCTTGGCGACATACATCGCGACGTCGGCGCGGCGCAAAAGAGTTCCCGGATCGTCGCCGTGCACCGGGTACATGGCAATTCCGATCGACGCGCCCGTCTCGACCATCTGGTCGGCTATGGCGAAGGGACCTTCCAGTGAGGCTAGGATCTTGCGCGCCGAGGCGACGACGTCTTCTGGATGCTTGGCGTCGGTCGTGAGCACGGCGAACTCGTCACCGCCCAGCCTGGCGATGGTGTCCGTCGCGCGAAGGACACCGCGCAGCCGAGCCGTGACCTCCTGGAGCAGGCTGTCGCCGCGGTCGTGTCCGAGCGCGTCGTTGATGTCTTTGAACCGGTCCAGGTCGAGCAGCAGCACGCCGAACATCTTCTGGTTGCGCCTGGCGGCGAGCAGCGCCTGGCGCAGGCGGTCGCCGAACAGGCTCCGGTTCGGCAACCCAGTCAGCGCGTCGTGAAGGGCCTGGTACTCGAGCGCGTCCGTGTGCGCCTTGCGTTCCGAGATGTCGCGCAGCGTCGCGATGAACAGGTGGCGTGAGCCGACCTGCATGGAGCTGACGACGAACTCGAGCGGAAAGAGGCTGCCGTTCTTTCGCTTGCCCATCGTCTCGTGGGCGCCGCTGACCGGGATGTCGACGTTCAACCGCCGCTGGAGGTAGTTGTCAAACGCGGCGCGATGGGTGGTCGCGATGAGGACGTCGGACTGCTGGTTGACCAACTCCTCTTCCGAATACCCGAACAGCTTCGTCACGGCGGGGTTGGCCGACTCGATGATTCCGGCCGGGTCGATGGTCGCGAGGCCGTCGGAAACGTTGTCGAGCACCGAGCGCATGCGCTTCTCGCTGTCCTGCAGCGCGACTTCCGCCCGCTTGCGCTCGACGAACTCTCCAATCTGCGAGCCGACGTCGTTCATCACCGCGATCAGCCCGTCGTCGAGATCGCGGGCCGCCCAGGTGTGCAGCGAGATCATGCCGACCACGCGCCGTCCGCTGCGGACGGGAAACCCGACGATGCCGTGCAGCCCGACGGCGACCGCCGCGCCGGCCCGCACCGATGTGTCGCCGGCCAGGTCCGGCATCGAGACCGGCGCGCCCGCTTCCCACACGCGTCCGGCCAAACCCTCGCCGCGCCGGTAGGACACCTGCGATGCGGTCGCTTCGTAGGCAGTGGTGTCACGACCGGGCCGCTTCCAGGAGGTGAGGAAATGCATCGCCTCGCGATTGACGTCCACCTCCCAGTACTCGGCGAGCTCCCAATCGAGCGTCCGACACAGGCCTTCGAGGACCCCCGCCGCGGCCTTGTCCCAGCCTGGCGACGTGACGAGCGCCTGCGTTACCGCGAACCGCGCCGCCTGCAGAACTTCCGCGCGCTTGCGGTCGCGGATGTCGACCGCGACCGTCTGGAAGTACATCGGCTTGTCGTCGGTGCTGCGGACCAGGCGCATAGTGAGGTCGACCCACACGTGCTCGCCGTTCTTGCGCGTGTACCGCTTCTCGATGCGGCGACCTTCCTCCTGGCCCGCCAGCATCGAGTGCATCGCCTCCTGCAGGGCGGCGACATCGTCGGGATGCGTGATGTCGAGAAGGGAGAGCGTGCGAAGCTCAGCCTCGCTGTAGCCGACGAGCTCACAGAAGGCGGGGTTCACCGTCGTGATGTGGCCATCGAGGCTCGTGAACGCCATGCCCGCCTGCGCCTGCTCGAAGAGGATCCGGAACCGTGTCTCGGTCTCGCGCTCGGCGGCTTCGGCGCGCCGTCGCTCGCTGATGTTGCTGACCAGGGTCAGCAGCTGGTTGCGCTTGGTCGTCACGCGATGGATCGCGACCTCGACCTCCACACGCGCCCCGGATTTGGTGAGGATGGCCGAGGTGTACCGGGCCGGCACATCACCGCCGGCGAGCCTTTTCGCGAGGTTTGTCGAGAGGCGTTCCCGATCCTCGGGGGGCGCGAGGTCGATCATGGACGGCATCGCCGCCAGCTGCTCGCGCGTGTAGCCGGTGAGGTTCACGTAGGCGTCGTTGCCCGCGACGAACCTGCCGCTCTCTGTGATCACCAGGCCTTCGCCCAGGTCGCTCAGCGTCGCGAGCAGCGAGCTCTGCCGCTCGACCTGCAGGCCGAGGTCGCGTTCAACCGCGCGGCTGGTGAGCATCGCAAGGATGCCCAGGCCGACCAGCACGAGGGTCCAGATCAGGATGGTGCTCAGCGAGACCATGAGCTGGCTGACGGCGTAGACCCACAGCACGCCCAGGCCGAGGATGGCGATGCCGAAGACGTAGCCGAACTGGCGCGAGTGCAGTCCGACCTCGAAATGGAGGACCACCGTCGCGAAGCTCGCCGCCGCCAGGGGAGGCAGGTCATCGCCCAGCCAGCGGCCGGCCGTTCCCATCACGAGGACGGTGAGGACGGTCGCGATCGCCATGACCGGCAGCTGGACGAGCAGGCTTGCGCCTCGCGGCGAAAGCTTTATCCACACCGCAACGACTGCAAAGACCGCGCCGATGCCGATCAGAATCGCCTCTTCGCGCAGCACTTCGGCCGGCGGATGGGCTTCCCAGATCCGATAAGCGACGGCGCTGATGATCGCCGCCACGGCGGCTCCGTTGACCAGGGGCAGGGTCCACGGCCGGGTTGGCCGCGGAAGCCCGATCGCGGCCCACGCCGCCCCGAACAAAGGATCGGCGGCGGGCACCGGGGACATGCTCAGCTCTCTAGCCAACTCGCAGAAAGATAACGGTCGGCCCCCGAATTTGAGTTCACCGGATTTGCCTCCTCCCCAGGGGGAGGGGCCGCGCCGAGTCCTTACTTACCGCTCTTGGTCTGCGGTCTCTGGGGCACAGTCCGCTTCAGGGGCGGCCGGCGGCCGGCGTGGAGGGGGTTCACCTTCTCGCCGTCGCCATCCTTGCGGCTGGCGCGGCCGGCGGTGGCGTGGAGGGTCCGAAGCTTCGCCAGGCGCTCCTTCTTGGCCGCCAGGGCGGTCTTCAGGGCGTCGGAAAGCTGGGTGTCGTTCATGGGCACGACCCGGAGCCGGGCTTCCAACTCCAGGACCTCAACTTCGGCCCTCGTGAGTTCTAGATCGATGGTTTTAGACACTGTCATCCTCTTCTATACGGTTCAAAGCTACTGAACCTCATAACTACCCCGCAAGTACCGAAGTTATGCCTTAGCCGACAACGGTGACCGCCGCGCTAGAGGAGCAATGCACGCCGGAGGCGCAGAGATTGCTCTCCGTGATCTGCACCGTCAGTGTTCCAAAAGTCGCCGGGTAATTGGGCTGATACGTCAGGACGACCGTGACCAAACCAGGCTGGTAGGTCTCAGCGAAGCTGGGCTGCGGACACAGCACCGGTGCCACGGCCCCGCAGCTGTTTGCTCCAGCCCAGCCAATGGGCGCCGCGGAGGGCTGAGGACCCGGCGTCCCGCCGGTGTAGGCGAGCGTCACCTTGCAGGCTCCCCTACCGGTGCAGGTGCCGCCGCCCAGGGAGATGTGGTCGTACATCCAGAAGGTCGGAGCGACTGTCGCGCTGCCGCCCATGGCGTCCGTGACCAGGACCGTGAACTTCAGGTAGCCCGACAGGCCGCCGAACGTCCCCGTCAGCGAAAGGCCCGAGAGGGACGTCCCGACGGGCAGCGGTCCCTGCGTCAGCGTGTAGCTGTAAGGACCGACCCCGCCGCTCTGCTGCCCGAACCCGCCGCATACCCTCACGCATCCAAGCTCGACCCTGCAGTACTGGGCGCAGCCCGGGATCAGGCTGCCGGATAACGCCGCGGCGATGCCGATCACTCCGGGCAGGCTCGCCGTGCCGGTGCCTGCATCGGCGACCTGGATGGTGAACGAGAACGATCCGGCGCCGGTCGGACTACCCGAGACGGAGCCGTCGGGCCCGAGCGTCAAGCCCGGCGGCAGCGCCCCGGAGCTGACGGTCCACGCGTACGGCACGAGTCCGCCGGTCGCCGAGAGGGCGACCGCCGCATAGGCCACTCCGACCTCGCCGCCATGGAACGGCGGGCTCGAGGCCTGCAAGGGCGCGCTCGGGGTCGGCGAGGGCGATGGAATCGCCGCGACCGGGACGGTGCCTGGTTTGATCGCTGTGCCGCATTGCGGGGAGCACGCTGAGGCGGCAAGCAGCATCGCGGCAACGGCTACCCACCTTCCTCTCGCGGCTTCAGAACGCACGGAACGCGACGCGAATCTTAAGTCGGTACTCGCTCAATCGAGACTGATTGCGTCACGCAGCTTGTCGAAAAAGCCCCGCGAGACCCTCTCCGGCTTGCCGGTCAGGCCCCCCACCTTGCGCAGCAGCGCCTTCTGCTCGGGGTTCAGATCCTTCGGGATGACGACCTGCACGACCACGTACTGGTCGCCACGCCGCCCGCCGCGCACGTCGGGCATGCCCCGCCCCTGCAGGCGGAAGGACTGCCCGTTTTGAGTGCCGGCGGGGATCGCGATCTCCACTGCACCCTCCAGCGTCGGGATCTCGATCCGGTCCCCGAGCGCGGCCTGGACCATGTTGACCCGCAGCTCGAAGACGATGTCGTGCTCATGGCGCGCCAGCTCGGGGTGCGCCTTCACGCGCAGCACCACGTAGAGGTCGCCCGGCGGGCCGCCGCGCAGCCCGGCTTCTCCCTCGCCGCTGATCCGGATCTGTGAGCCGGTGTCCACGCCGGCCGGGATCTTCACCGCGAGCCGCGCCGACTTCTGGACCCGTCCCTGGCCCCGGCACTGGTGGCACGGGTCGCTGAGGATGCGACCGGCGCCGCCGCACGTCGAGCAAGTTGCGGTCGTGACCACCTGCCCGAAGAACGATTGCGCGGCGCGGCGGATCTGGCCCGAGCCGCCGCACCCGGGACATGTGTCCTGTCCGGTGCCAGGCTCGGCCCCGCTGCCGGTGCACCGTTCGCACGTCGCGAGTCGCGAAACCTCGACCTGCTTCTCGACCCCCGTGAACGACTCTTCGAATGTGATCGTCATGTCGAAGCGAAGGTCGTCGCCTCGGTTGGAGCGCTCGCGGCGCCCACGGCCGCTGAATCCGCCCCCGAAAAAGGTGTCGAAGATGTCCGCGAAGGGCATGTCCGAGAAATCGACGGCGGGTCCGCCCGCTCCCACCGCTGCGTGCCCGAACATGTCGTAGCTGCGGCGGCGGTCAGGATCCGAGAGCACGGTGTAGGCCTCGCTCGCTTCCTTGAATCGAGTGTGGGCCATGGCGTCGTCCGGGTTGCGGTCGGGATGCGACTCCATCGCGATCTTGCGAAATGCCCGCTTCAGCTCGTCAGGCGAAGCCTGCTTCCCGACGCCGAGCACCTCGTAGTAATCGCGCTTCACCGCCACGGGCGTCTGCTAGGCGGGGTCGCTGTCGGCAGGAAGCGCGGGCGGCCGGGCGACCTTGACCAGCGCCGGTCTCACCACGCGATCGCGGACGCGGTAGCCGCGGCGAAGCTCGGAGACGACCGTGTCTTCAGGGTGCTCCGTCGATTCTTCGTGTCCAACGGCTTCGTGGACCTTGGGGTCGAAGCGCTCGCCGACCGAATCGATCGGCTGCAAACCATGGGCGCCCAGCGCCTCCTCGAGCTTGCGGACGCTGAGCTCCAGCCCTTTGACCCAGGACTCATCGATGCCCTCGGGCTTGTGTTCGAGCACGTTCCTCAGGTCGTCGAGCACCGGCAGCACGCGCCCGATCAGGTCTGCCGAAGCATGCTGCATGGTCTCCAGCTGCTCCTGGCGCATACGTTTCTTGTAGTTGTCGAAGTCGGCAGCGAGGCGAAGGTGGCGGTCACGGCCCTCCGCGAGCGCCGCCTCGAGCTCCGCGACCTTGCCTTCGAGCGAGGCTGTGGCCGGCTCGGGCTGGTCGCCTTGACGCGGGTCGTGCGGATGCTTGCGAGTCGTCATCGATCTGTAGATACCGCGTGAGGCGTTCGCGTCAAACTCCCAGCTCCGCCATGCGGTCGCTCGCCCCTCGGGCTACGGCCTGCAAACGAGCCACCGTCTGGCTGTACGCCATGCGGGTCGGGCCGATCACGCCAAGCACGCCTTTCAAGCGTTCCGAAGGACCGTACGTCGTCAACACGACCGCGCATCCCTGAAGCTGGCTCGTCAGGTTCTCCGACCCGATCACGATCTGCAGGTCCGATTCGCCGATGAGCTGGCGCAGAAGGACGGTCAGGTAGCGCGTCTCCTCCAGCACCTCCAGCACCTGGGTCAAGCGCGACGATTCCGCGAACTCCGGGTGGCGCAAGAGATTGCGAACACCGTCATGGACGACCAGGCTTTCGGATCCTTTTTCGTACAGGTCCAGGACGGCGATCACGCGTCCGAGCAGCTCCTTCTCCAGTCCCAGCGGCGCCGCATCGTAGTGGCGGCGCGCCTCGTCGCTCGCCCGGCCACCCAGCGAGGAGTTGAGCCGGGCGGTCAACCGAGTCAGCTGCGTCTGGGTCGCAGGCTCCGTCGTGGCGATCACCTGCTGGCGCAGCAAGTTGCCCTCGAGCAGGAGGATCAACAGCACCTCTTTTGGCTCCAGTGAGACCAGGTCCAGGTGCTTTATGTGGGCCATCGAGCCCTGCGGCGCGCTCGCCACGGATGCGTTCTGCGTCACGGCGGCGACCGTCATGGCCACACGCTCGACCATCCCCTGAACGTCAGCGGGCGCGGTGCGCAGCTCGTCGGCGATGAAACCCTTGACCCGGTCAGGGATGGGCTCGAGGTCCATCAGGAAATCGACGAAGTAGCGGTAGCCGGAGTCGGTCGGCATCCGGCCGGCTGAGGTGTGCGGCTGGGTGAGGTAGCCGAGATCGGACAGGTCAGCCAGCTCACTCCGGATCGTGGCGGACGAGAGGTTCACGAAGTACCGGCTCTGCAGCGCCTGCGAGCCGACCGGAACCGCACTTGTCGTGAACTCGTGCACGACCGCCCGCAAGATCGCCTGTTTTCTGTCTTCCAATTTCGATTTCAGCACTCTCCCGGCGAGAGTGCTAAATCAGGTTACAGGAGTCCCTAGCCGTCCGAACCCTCGTCGGAACCGGCCGGCACCTTGGCGGGCAGCCGGGCTGTGCAGCTGCCGTTCTTGCCCAGGCCGCTCTTGGCGATCCCGCTCACGTAGCGTCCGCCCTTTTTCGAATGGGCGGCCTGCGAGACGTAATAGCCATGGTTGCAGGGGTGGCCGGTCGTGGTCTGCTGGTTGGAGCTGGCTGCCGGAGATGGCGATCTCGTGGCGACGAGACGGGTGGCGATCACCGCGTCGACAAGCACGAGCAGAACCACGATCGCGGCCAGCACGGTCATCGCCGGGGTGAGTCGTGGCAAGCCTCGCTGCAACATACCTTTGACTCACCAACGCCGGCGGATTGTTCGGCGGTCGCCCCCCGATCAAAGGACGGCGAGCGCGATCTGGTTGTGCAGGTCGAGGCCGCGGCGCGTCGGGACGATCCTGCCGTCCACGCGCCGGACCAGGCCCTGGTGCTGCAGGCGATTCAGCTCGACGTCGAATCCCGCCGGCGCGGTCATGCCCTCGGCCGTGCGCAGGCCGAGCATCAGCGACTCGGCTGTCGCCTTGCGTGGATCAAGCTCCTCCCCATCGGCTTTGGGGACCGGCGCCGCGGCGATGTAGTCACGCGGCCGCGCGATGTTCCACCACCGCCACGCGTTGGCGCCGTCGGTGGCGTAGGAATGCGCGCCCGCGCCCGCGCCGTAGACCGGCCGGCAGCGCCAGTAGGCCTGGTTGTGGCGTGACTCGAAACCCCCGCCACGCGCCCAGTTGGACACCTCGTAGCGGTGGTAGCCGCCGGCTTCCAGCTCCGCACATGCCGCGTCGAGCTGGTCCCACTGCAGATCCGTCTCGATCTCCGGCACCTTGCCCTCCGCGCGCCGGCGGTAGAGCAGCGTCCCCTCTTCGAAAGAGAGGCAGTAGGTCGACACATGGTCGGGTCCCAGCGCGATTGCCCGGCGCAGCGTGTCGAGCCATGTCGCGAGGCTCTGGTATGGCACGGCATAGATCAGGTCGACGCTGATGTTCGCCAGGCCCATGTCTCGCGCAAGGCCGAACGCGTGGGTGGCCTGCGCGGCGTCGGTCCTGCGCTCGAGCACCGCCAGCGCGCGCCGGTCGAATCCCTGCACCCCAAGGCTCAACCGGTTGACCCCACCTTCGAGCCACGCGGCGACCTTGGACTCGTCCGTGCTGGCGGGGTTTGCCTCCAGGGTCACCTCCGCGTCCGGCGCTACGTTGAAATTCGCCCGGATGAAATGGAGCAGCCTCGACGCCAGCGGGGCGGGCAGCAGGCTCGGCGTCCCTCCGCCCAGGTAGACCGTCTCGAGCTGCTGAAAGGGATGCCGCTCGCGAGCAAAGATGAGCTCCCGCTCCAGCGCGTCGACATAATCCGGCATGAGGCGGTCCATCCCGGCGTAAGCGTTGAAGTCGCAGTACCCGCACTTGTGCTTGCAGAACGGAATGTGGACGTAAAGATGCCGAAACGCAGTAAGTTCCCTTTCCCGCTCGCCGGGGAGGGTCGAGGTGGGGAGAAACGGACTCTGGTCAGACACCTTTGATCGTGTAGCGCTGGCCGCGCGCCGCCTCCAGCTCGCGTTTCAGGTAATCGACCGCTTCGCGGTCGTTGGGCACGAGCTCCTTGATCCGCTGAGCGATGCGGTCCTCCGTGCGCGCGATCTGCCTTCCGATCTGCTCCACGTTCGCGTTTTGCGAGCGGTAACGTTCGCGCTTGCGCCACAGGCGCGCATGCTCGTCGCGCAGGTCGGCAACCGACCGCCGCACCTGGCAGTCCAGGCACCGGCCGTCCCTGGTCTGCGAGCTGCCGACCTGCTTTCCGCAGTCCCGGCAGAACACGAGGATTCCGCTCACTTGAGATCAACCACCATCGCCTTACTAAGTTCCCGCAAGCGCTCGGGTTGAATCTCAAACACCGAGTCCTGCCGGCCGGCAGCCGCCCAGACCACGCCGTAACCGAACAGGTCGCGATCCATGAATACGGGCACGTCGGTGGCGTGGCCGAAAGGCGGGACTCCGCCTATGGCGTAGCCCGTGACCGTGCGCGCCGTCTCTGCGTCAGCCTTCGCCACCGGGTCACCGGCCACCTCTGCCAGGCGGCCTTCGTCGAGCCTGTTGGCTCCACTGACCAGCGCGATGACGGGCCTGCCGGCCGCGACGAAGACAAGCGACTTCACGATCTGACCCACGTCGCATCCCACCGCGCGCGCGGCGTCGACCGCCGTACGGGTGCCCTGGGGGAACTCCCGCACCGTCACCCCGAAGTCGGTGCTCGCCAGCCACGACTCGAATCGGCCCACGGACATAAAAGATAGGTCGAGGTTGCAAAACGCCGGTCGGGCGCGGCACTCTTGTCCGAATGCTCAGCGCGCCGACGCGGGTCATCGTCACCGGCGCCGCCGGTTTCATCGGCTCGCACCTCTGCGAGCGGCTGCTGTCGGCGGGCCATAAGGTAGTCGGCGTCGACAGCTTCAGCGACTACTACGAACGCGACCGCAAGGAGCAAAACCTGGCCGGCGCCCGCGCGCACGAGAACTTCACCCTCGAGGAGACCGACCTCGTCGACGCGGACCTGAGACGGATCCTGAGCGGTGCGACCGTCGTCTTCCACCTCGCGGGCCAGCCCGGCGTGCGGCCCAGCTGGGGAGGTCACTTCGACCGCTATGTGCACGACAACATCGTTGCCACACAGAGGCTTTTGGAATCGCTGCGCGACACGCCGGTCGAGAGGCTCGTGTTCGCGTCCAGCTCCTCTGTTTACGGCGATGCCGAGATGTTTCCAACCAAGGAGACCGCACTTCCGCGGCCAGTCTCGCCGTACGGCATGACGAAGCTGGCGGCCGAGCACCTCACCTTTGTGTACATGCGCAACTTCGGCATTCCCGCGACCTCGCTGCGCTATTTCACGGTGTACGGCCCGCGCCAGCGTCCTGACATGGCGTTCTGCCGATTCATGGAGGCGCTGGTCGAGGAACAGGAGATCGAGGTGTTCGGCGACGGCGAGCAGACCCGCGAGTTCACCTACGTATCGGACGCCGTCGACGGAACCGTGAAGGCGGCTTCGGCCGACGTGGTCGGCCAGATCATCAACCTCGGCGGGGGCAGCCGCGTCACCGTCAACCGCGTGCTGGACACGCTGGAAGACATCAGCCGGATAAAGGTCAGGCGCCGGCAGCTGCCGGCTGCGCCGGGCGACCCGCGTCACACCGGCGCGTCGATCAATCTCGCTCGCGAGAGGCTCGGCTGGGAACCGCGCGTGTCGCTGCGCGAAGGCTTGACCAGGGAGTGGGAGTGGTTTCAGGCAACGCGGGAGTCGGCTCGAACGTCGGAAGCGTCTAGCCGCTGATTGACGACGGCCAGGCTCCGGCGACCGTTTCGAGCGGCATTTCGCATGCGCGCGATGCCGCTTCGCGCACGTCGAGCTCCGCCGTAGATTTGCAGATAAGCAAACCGAGGCGGACTCCCGACACGATGAAATACTCGTACTCCCCTGCGGCATCGTTGTAGAACGCGAGGACTCCGTTGGGACCGAGAGTGTCGCTTCCCTTGAAGGCGTTGAATGCATCGCTCGCTCGGCTTGCGCTGGGAAACGTCAAGACCGAAGCCAGGACTTCCATGTGGGTGTCGCTGTCCAGGACGTAATCGCCGAACACGAACTCGTTGATCTGGTCGGACTTTAAAGCGTCGACGAGCGTGGTTGGCGTCGCCAGGTTGAGCATCAGCGGCCACGCTTCGATCGGCAGGCGCACCGCGCTGAGTAACGTGATGTTTGCGTTCGGCGGCGGCAAGGTAGCAAGCTCGTTCGCCGAAAGCTGCGTGCCGTGAACCTTGCCAGCCAGGACGTTTTTCACCCCCGACGCTAGCCTGTCCGCCAGCTTGCCCTGCGCGTCCAGGCTCGGAAACCCATCGTTCTTCAACCAGATGCTTTCGATGAAGACTGAGCCGACGCGAATCAACGTGAACGTTTCGTACGGCGCTCCAGTGTCGGCCGCGTTTGAGATCTTGCGCTCGAGATAGTCGACCTGGTCACCGACCTTCTTACCTGAGTTGCCAGTGCCGAACTGATCCTGGGCGGCGGTCATCGCCAGGGTCGCATTGCTGGAGCTGTCGTACTGAAAGTAACGGACTCGCCACCACTCCGCCGTCCCGACGTTGGTGAAACGGCGGATCAGGAGGAAGGAGACTCCAGGCGGAAATGTTGCGTCGTTGAGGGGCTTGATTTGGAAGGTGGGGGCGGCTGTCCACCATGTCCCTCCGCCGAGCAAAGCGTTGGCGTCCGAGGCAGTCGGACTTCCGGCGTAGAGGTCGGCCGGCTTGGCGGCCGCTGAGGAGGACGATCCGAGCGACCTGAGACTGCAGGCACTGCAAATCACCGCAAGCAAACCGAGCAGTGCAAAGGCGCGGACGGCTCTAGTCAAGCTTGAGCACCGCCATGAACGCCTCTTGCGGGATCTCGACCGCGCCAACTCTCTTCATTCGCCGCTTGCCTTCCTTCTGCTTCTCCAACAGTTTGCGTTTACGGGTGATGTCGCCTCCATAGCATTTCGCGAGCACATCCTTGCGCATCGCCGGGATGGTTTCCCGCGCGATCACCTTTCCCCCGATCGCGGCCTGGATCGGCACCTCGTACATCTGGCGCGGAATGATCGCCTTCAGCTTTTCGACCAGGCGGCGCCCCTGCGCCTGGGCCTTGCCACGGTGGGTGATCAGCGAAAGCGCGTCGACCGGCTCGGCGGCCACCAGGACGTCCAGCTTGACGAGGTCGCCCTCGCGGAAGCCGATCATCTCGTAATCCATCGACGCGTAGCCCTTGGATCGTGACTTGAGCTGGTCGTAGAAGTCGTGGATGATCTCGCCGAGCGGGATCTCGTACTCGAGGACCACGCGGTCGCCCGGCCGGTGCTCCAGGTGCTTGAAGGCGCCGCGTCGCTCCTGGCAGAGCTCCATCATCGGACCCACTGACGCTGTCGGCACGATGATCGACAGCTTCACAAAGGGCTCGGAGATCGATTCGATCATCGTCGGGTCCGGCAGCAGGGCAGGGTTGTCGACTGCTATCACCTCGCCGCGCTTCAGCGTGACCTGGTATTCGACCGTCGGCGCTGTCGTGATCAGGTCGAGCTCGAACTCTCGCTCGAGGCGTTCCTGGACGATCTCGAGGTGAAGCAGCCCGAGGAACCCGCAGCGAAACCCGAAACCGAGGGCCGCCGAGTTCTCGGGCTCGTAGGACAGCGCCGCGTCGTTGAGCTGCAGCTTCTCCAACGCCTCCTTCAGGTCTGAGAACTGGTCGGACTCGGTGGGAAACAGTCCCGCGAAAACCATCGGCTTGACCTGCCGGTAGCCGGGCAGCGCGGCGGTCGCGCCATGCTCGGCGGTGGTGATCGTGTCGCCCACCCGAGCGTCGACCACGTTCTTGATCGCCGCCGTGACGTAGCCGACCTCGCCGGCTGTCAGCTTGTCTGCGGGCCGCGGCCTCGGCGCGAACCAACCGACCTCGTCCACCTCATGGACCTTGTCCGTGTTCATCATCCGGATCCTGGTCTTGGGGACGATCTCTCCGTCGACGACGCGGACGTAGGTGATGACGCCGCGGTAAGGGTCGTAGTGGGAGTCGAAGATCAGGGCCCGCAGTGGCCTGGACGGGGCGCCTCGCGGCGGTGGCACGCGGCTCACCACCGCCTCGAGGATCTCCTCGGTGCCGATGCCCAGCTTGGCCGAGGCGAAGATGACCTGCTCGCGCGGGATGCCCGTCACGTCCGAGATCTCCTCCGCCACCATCTCCGGCTGCGCGGCGTCGAGGTCGATCTTGTTCACGACCGGCACGATGGTGAGCCCGGCCTCGACCGCCTGGTAGAGGTTGGCGAGCGTCTGGGCTTCGATGCCCTGCGCAGCGTCCACGACCAGGATCGCGCCCTCGCAGGCGGCCAGTGACCGTGACACCTCGTAGGCGAAGTCGACGTGGCCCGGCGTGTCGATGAGGTTCAGCTCGTAGCTCAGGCCGTCACGGGCCGGGTAGGTCATGCGGACCGCCTGCAGCTTGATCGTGATCCCACGCTCGCGTTCCAGGTCCATCGTGTCGAGGACCTGGTCCTGCATGTCGCGCTGGCTGATCGATCCGGTGTGCTCGAGCAGCCGGTCCGCCAGCGTCGATTTGCCATGGTCGATGTGGGCGATGATGCAGAAGTTCCGCACCAGCGCCTGCTTGGTCGTGACCGCCACGTCCGCGAGAATACCCACGTGGCCGTGCTGCTTGTGATCGGCGTGCTGCTTTGCGGTGCCGGGCTGGCGCTCCTGGTGAACGTCGCCGGGGCCGGTGACTACGTGATGCGGACCGTCACGTCCCGGTATCTGGGCAGCCTGCCGCCTGGTTTCGCCGCGTCCAAACGTGGCTTTCGGATCTACGCCACGCTCGTGCTGGCGGTCGGCCTGATGTGCCTTGGCCTGAGCCTTGTCGAGCAGGCGCTGCCGGTGGCGGCCGGCCTGATCGTGGTGGGCGCCGTCATCTTCGGCATCGCGTCCGTGGTCGCCATTACTGGCGAGGTCGAAACCGCCCGCCGACCCAAGGGCTGAGCTCCATGCTCCGCGCGTACGACCAGTCCCGCATCTGCAGCCGGGAGGTGCGCCTAGCCTCCGCGGGCCGCGAGGGCGACGGCCAGCCCGACCAGGGCCGCGGTCTCGGCGCGAAGATTGCGCGGGCCGAGTGAGGCGATGGTCATCCCAAGCTCTAGCTCCCGCTCCGTCCACCCTCCTTCCGGGCCGACGAACAGCGCGAGGTCACGTGGGGTCGTGATGTCGGCAAGCCTTTGCGGCGACTCACGCGCCAGCAGCACGGGAAAGTCCTCGGCGCCGATCGCAGCGTCCGCCGACGACGCGGCGTGCACCTCCGGGACTCGAAGGCGCCCGGCCAGCATCGCCGCCTCGCGGCAGATCGTGCTCCATCGCTCCAGCTTTTCGCCGCGGCCGACGCTGCGGTCGGCCTGGAAGACGACGAAGGCGTGAGCGCCCGCCTCGGTGCAGCGCGAAAGGACCAGCTCGAGCGCAGGGGCCGGCAGATTGGCGATCGCGATTGTGATCCGCGCCGCGGGCTCCGGCTGGTGGGGTCGCTCCGCCACCACTGCGCCCTCGACTCGCGACGGGGAGACCGAATCCAGCCGCACCGTCAACATAAAGCCCTCGGGGTCGATCACCTCGATCTCCTCCCCGGGCCGTGCGCGCAGCGAACGCGCGAGATGACGCGCGTCGGCGCCCTCGATCACGGCCCGGCCACGCTCCCGCCGGGCAAAGAACGCAGGCAAGAGACGACTAAGATCCCCTCACTTACATCACGTTGAAGGTTTCGTACACCGCGACCTGCGCACCACCCTTGATCACCGGGCAGCCCTTCGCCATCTTCGTCGCCGCGTCGAGCGACGGCGCCTCGACGATGCTGTAGCCGGACGCGCGCTGGCCGACCGGACCTTTCGCGATGGTGCCGTCCGGCTTGATCTTGTTCACCGAGCCGGAAAACGGGTTGCCGGGGTCGACGATCGCCGGACCCAGCTTGGTGAACCATGTCGTCCACTGCTTCATCACCCGAGCCTGCTGCGCGGGTGTGTCCGGCATCGAGCCGCCGTAATAGACCAACAGATATTTCATTTCTTCGTCCTCCGCGTTTTCTTGGCGACATTCGAACGCAACTCGCTGATCAATGCAAGCGCTGTGTTCAACCGCTCGCGGTTGGCCGGTGCGTTGAGCCAGCGGCTCTGTCCAGATGGATGAGGCAGCGGAATGATGACCGGTCGATCGCCGAAACTCTTGCCCACGCGCTCTTCCAGCGAACCCGGTCCGAGGAAGCGCGTGATCGCCATCTGTCCGACGGGGATCAGAACTTTGGGCCGGAGCAGCTTCAGTTCGGCGTCCAGCCAGTGCGCGCAGTTGGCCACAGCGGCGGGTGGCGGCCGCAGGTCTCCGGTGTCCTGGCGATTGCGGCCCGGGAAGCAGCGCATGAGCGCCGCGACGTACGTCAGGCGGCGGAACTCTTCGGAGTCGCGAAACCCGGCGCGCAGCATCCAGCGGTCGAGCTCTTTGCCCGCGCGTCCTGAGAACGGCCGTCGCGATTCCCGTTCCATAGGACCGGGCGCCTGTCCGACGAGAAAGAACGGCGCCCCCCACTCACCCTCGAAAGTCGGATTGGCCTCGGGGATGATTCCCTGGTCGACGCACACGTGGCACGCCCGGCAGGCGGCCTGATGGGCGAGTAGAGCGGCGCGAGATTGAATCAGATCACGCGAGCAAGGCGTGGATTCGGAGCAATGCCCGGAATGCGGCCCCGCTTTGTCGTGGGTTTACCCCCGATCTCTTTGATGTCGGCGGTGAAGGCGATCGGCGGCGCGGAGCTGATCGCCATCCCGACGCCGTAGGAATGAATCGGACACTTCGCGGCCTCGAACTCGCGAATCCTTGCCGCGTCCAGGCCTCCCGAGACGAAGATGCCCACGTGCGAGTAGCCGGCCAGATCGAGGCGGGCGCGGACCTCTTTCACCAGGTCGACGGTGACTCCCCCTCGCTCACCCGGTGTGTCGAGCCGGACGCCCCGCAGGCGCTTGCCGAGTGCCTCGGCGACGCGAAGCGATTCCTCCGCCTCGTCCTTGAATGTGTCGACCAGCACGATGCGCAGCACGTCGTCTCCCATGTGCCTGTCGAATGCCTGCGCTGCTTTCACGGTGTCGCCGAACAGAAGGATCATCGCGTGGGGCATGGTCCCCGACGCGCCTTCCAGCCCGGCGAGCTGAGCCCCGAGCGGCGTGGCGCAACCGGCGCATCCGCCGACGACGGCTGAATACTCCATCGTCGGCCCGACCAACGGGTGGACGTGCCGGGCGCCGAAGCTGATCACACGCTTGCCGCCCGCGGCGTCGACGACCTCACGCGCGGCGGTCGCCCAGCCGGTGCCGCTCGAAAGCATGCCAAGCAGCGCTGTTTCGTAGACCCCGAATCTCGAGTAAGGCGCGCGCACACGCAGCGCCGTCTCCTTCGCGCCGATGGCCGCGCCCTCGGCGATCGCGTAGGCCTCATCGCCTTCCTGGAGCACTTCGGCAAGCAGCCGCACAGCCTCGGCCACTCCGCACAGCACACCGGCCCGGCTGGCGAAGAAGTCCATCGCGACGACCGCATCAACCTGCGCTCCGGCGAGGGTTCTTTGCGCGCGCTGGAAATAGACGTCGGAGGCGGCGGTCGAGTAATAGGTGAGCAGTTCGCTACTCGGAGCGAGCGCCGTCACCTGCTTCATGCCGCATTGAACTTAGCAGCCCCGGTAACATCCCGTGCCAATGGCCACGCCTTCGTCGCAGAATTCAATGAGTCCCAACCTGGACGCGCTTGCGCGCCAGGTGCTCGAGGTACTCGGCCGGATCAAGGACCCGGACCTGGGTCGCGACGTGGTGAGCCTCGGGATGATCAAGGAGCTCGACGTGAGCCCGCAGGGCAAGGTCAGCTTCACGTTTGAGCTCACGACTCCCGCGTGCCCGGTGCGCGACCGGTTCAAGTCGCAGGCCGAGGACGCGGTCAATGAGCTTCCCGGCGTGACGGCGGTCGAGGTGCGCATGACAGCCAACGTGCGGCCGGCGTTCCTCCGCCCGAAGCCCTCCGAGATCCTGCCGGGCGTGAAGCAGACGATCGCGGTTGCCTCGGGCAAGGGCGGAGTCGGCAAATCGACGGTCGCGGTCAACCTCGCCGCGGCGCTGAGTAAGAGCGGAGCATCGGTTGGACTGCTCGACGCCGACATCTACGGGCCGTCGATTCCCGCCATGACCGGCTCGCGCGTCGTCCCGCAGCAGGCCAACGGCCACCTCCTGCCCATCGACGCGCACGGTATGAAGCTCATGTCCTTCGGCCACATCAATCCCGGCGACCAGCCGACGATCTACCGCGGCCCGATGGTGGGCAAGGCGATCGAGGCGATGATGGTGCAGGTCGACTGGGGACAGCTCGACTACCTGGTCATCGACCTGCCGCCCGGCACGGGCGACGCATCACTCACTTTGGCGCAGGCTGTCCCGCTGACCGGAGTCGCCATCGTGTGCACTCCGCAGGACGTCGCCACCGATATCGCGATCAAGGCACTGCAGATGTTTCGCAAGCTCAACGTGACACCGCTCGGCCTGATCGAGAACATGAGCTGGTACGTGTGCCCCGATTGCGGCCATCGCCACGAGATCTTCAGCCACGGCGGGGCCGAGGCCGCGGCCAAGCGCCTGGGGGTTCCCTTTCTCGGTGCGATACCTTTGGAAGAGGGGATCCGCCAGGACGCTGACTCCGGCACTCCGGTCGTCATCTCACGGCCGGAATCCGCGGGCGCGAAGGCGTTCGTCGAGATCGCGTCGCAGGTCGCGGCCCGCACGTCCATCCAATCGTTTCGCCAGCTTCCCGTCATCAACGTGCACTAGGCAAAGCCGCTGCAAGATCCGGATCCGTTTCCGACCAACGTCGACGTCGACCGCGCGCGCCAGGTGATGGAGATCACGTGGGAAGACGGAACGCGATCGACCTATTCAGGTGAGCAGCTGCGATGGGCTTGCCCATGCGCCGAATGTCGAGGCGAGGCCGGCCTGCCGGGCCGGTTGTCACGCCTGAAGACCCTCAGCGATGCGGAGCTGCGCATCCGCGACGTGACGCTGGTCGGTCAGTACGCGCTGCAGATCGCGTTCGAAAGCGGTCACGCCACAGGGATCTATACGTTCTCCCTCCTCCGGCACCTCATGGCATAATGCCCGCGGCCGTTGTCCATATCTACGTCACTCCCCGAGCTCGAGCCTGCATCTCCCGCGGCCCCGCCTCTAAGGCGACCAGTCCGCCGCCGCAAGCGGTTCGGCCGCCGTGGCTGGGCCGCGGCGGGCATGGTGGTCCTGGTCGTGGTCCTCGGCATGGGCGCGTTCCTCGCATACGAGAACACTCTGCCCACCACCGTGGCGACAAACCTCAAGAGCGGCCAGAAGGACATTCCGACCGACGGCAACTTCGTCTTCAATTTCTCGCGCTCGATCTCGATCGAAGCGGTCCGCTCCGCGTTCTCGATCGTGCCGGCGACCGACGGATCGCTCAGTGCGGTCTCCGGTCAGTCGACATACGCATGGACTCCGAGCAAGCCGCTCCAGGAGCTGACCACCTACACCGTCAACCTGAAATCCACCGCTGACGCGAGTCGCCACCACGTCAATGGCGGGCAGTGGACCTTCACGACGATCATCATTCCGCGCGTCCTCGCGATCACCTCCGGCAACGGCAGCCCGCTGAAGGACGGAATGGAGATCGACCCCGGCTCGACGATGAAGCTGACCTTCAACGACACGATGGAGCCGGTGACGATCAAGGTGTCGGTGGACAGCCAGATCGCGACCTTGAAATGGGCCGCGGACTACAAGAGCGCGACATTCGTCACGACGGGGTTGCCTTCCGGCCCGCTGACGGTCCAGATCGTGCCCGGGGGTCGCGACCAGACTGGCCATCTGGTAGCCGCCGCGTTCACATTGAAGACCGGCATCTACTGGCACGACGTCGAGCACACGATCGGGCTGAACTATCCGGCGTTGATCCAGATCCCCAACGATGAGTTCGCGCGCGACCAAAACGGACTGCAGGCAGCCGACATCGTTTACGAGTACCTCGCCGAAGGCGGCATCACGCGCCTGACCGCAATCTTCGAGAGGGCACCGGACGTCATCGGTCCGATGCGGTCTGCACGTTTCATATCACTCAAGCTCGGACGCCATTACCGCGGCCTGCTGTTCCAGTCCGGCGAGTCACAGGCCACGCTTTCTCGCGCCGCTCAGGACCCAACGCCGCAGTTCTTCGACCAGGTCGGGTACCAGTATCGGACCGGCGCGCGCGACGCGCCGGACAACTTGATGATCAACGGCGACAGAGTGTTGGCCGCTGAGCAGCTCTATGGGATCGCGACCTACACGATCCCCAAAGCGCGGCCGACGCTGACGGGGGGAACCGCCGTCAACAGCACCAGCGTGGATGAGCACTACTCGACGTACGCATATGACGCGGCAACCGGTACCTACAGCAAGACCGAGGAAGGCCACCTGTACCAGGACGCCGGCCTGCACCAGCCGCTCCGCATCGAGATGTTGATCCAGCTGCACACGCGCGAGCAGCTGCTCGACGTCGGCGACGGACACGGCGCGCACATTCACGACTTCGACATGGATACGAACGGCCGGATCGACGTCTTCTACAAAGGACAGCACTACACGGGCAACTGGGCCTCTACCGACAGCCACGGCCCGTTGACGTTCACGCTCGACAACGGCCAGCCGGTCACGCTGCCGCCGGGCCTGGTCTGGATCGACGTAACGCGGTAGAACGCCACACGGCTTAACCGCAAGGTTCAGGTTCGAATCCCTGTCCCGGAGCCATTCTCATCTCACGACATCGTGGACTCCGTCTCAGGACAAGTCCACCCATTCCACATTGCTCTCGGCCTGATCGTCTCGGTGATCGGCGCCATCGGTCGCGCAGATCGTCACACTTGCCTATCTGGAGCGCCGGCCCCAGCTGAGCTATTCCGCGGCGAGTGATCGGACGTTGCTCAGAGCTTCCCCGCGCTCAGTCCCCGTGCCAGAGCCCAGGTTGCTTCGTGCAACGCAAGTGGGCGCGTCTTCGGGCTCTGCGCATGGCCGCCCGCATAATGCAACTCTAGGAGGAGCCAATCATCCGCATGAAGTTCATTTTCATGGTGTTCCACTATCCGAAACCAGACCACAGAGAAAGCTTGCTCAAGGGCATGTCCGAAACGGCATCTTTCTTTAAAGGCAAGCCAGGCTTCATCGATGCTGGAGCTTGGGTGGATGAGAACAACCCCGAGTGCCTTGTTGGAGTCTCGTTTTGGAATTCGAAGCAGGCGTTCTTCGACGCTGGGATGACGTTCGCCAAGCCTGATGAGATTGTGGCGGGCGAGACCAAGCCTCGAGAGCGCTTCTTCTTTGAACGCATGTAAGCCAGCTCTAGGCGATCCGGCGCCTCAACGACCAGGAAGTAGTGGCGCCGCAGGGCCTCCGAAATCGACAAGGCCGAGAACCAAAAAAAGATCAGCCCAACCTCAGCGACTGACCGGGGTGGGCGGTGCCGCGGATTCCTGCGTTGATTTTTCGCCGCAACAACCTCGGTGCATATATGCAACACTAATGCTGCATGGATGCTTCAGGGACGCTGCCCACCATCGATGAGGAGATACGCCGCGCGACGATCGAGGTCCTGCGCGAGCGCGGCTGGACGGGGCTCACGCTCGAGCGGGTTGCCGAGGTGGCCGGTCGTGCGCGGTCCACTCTGTGGCGACAAGGCCTTAGCCGCAATGTTCTGCTGGGCGCGCTCCTGGGCGAGCTCGTTGAGGACTTCAGGTCGACGATGTATCCCGTGCTGAACGCGCGTGGCACGGGCCGGGAGCGACTAGTGCAGGGCCTGGAGGCATTGTGCGACCTGCTCGAGCGCCACCTAACGCTGATGCTCGCGACCGACGAGGCCTTCCACCAGGAACCGGCGCCGGGCGAGCCGCCCGACTACTTGCACCCGTTCATCGTCTTCTTACGTGAGGGCGCTCGCGACGGCTCGCTGGCGCCCGGCGAGGATATTGTCGCAACGGCCGACATTGCATTTAACGCCGTCGCCTGGCCCTACGTTCACCTGCGCGGTCGGCACAACTGGGCCCGGGAGACGGCCCGCGGCCGCGTCGTCGATCTGGTGCTGCACGGCATCGCCGGCAAGGTGGCACCTACTACTCATATACCTCACAAGGAGCGAACATGAGCTTCCCGTACCGCGAGCCGCTGGTCCTGCGCCCAGCAGCCACCCGCCAGATTCCCGAACCGCCTCGCCGCGGGGAGCCAGGCGGGCTGCCCTGCCGCATCTGCCTTGGCGAGACCACCCCAGCCGTATGGTCCGACGAGAACTGGACGCTGCACCCACCCGTCGGTGGCAGCCTGCCCGGCGCGGTATGGCTCGCCAGCCGAGTCCACGTCGACTCGTTCTCCGACTTGCCCGAGCAATTGGCGGCCGACTTCGGCCACATCGCGGGACGTGTCGAGCGGGCGATTCTGTCCCTTGGCAAGGTCGCTCGCGTCCACCTCTACCGCTGGGGCGACGGTGGTGCTCATTTCCACGTCTGGTTTCTGCCGCGGCCGCTAGGAATGGTCGAGGCCGCCGGCATGTACCTGCCGATCTGGGAGGACGCTCTCCCGAACGTGCCCGACGACGAACTCGCGAAGGCGGCGCAACGGGTTGGAGATGCAATGTGACTGGTGGGGTCTCGCGCGTTATGCAAGGCGCGGCCCGCCGTCCTTCATTCGACACTTGCGTATCAACCCAGTGCGACAGAGCGAAAACCGTCTTTGAAGTACGGACTTGAGCTGCCGAATGGTGGTCAGATCGGTCATCCGCGCGTCCTGACTGAGCTGGCCAGTCTCGCCGAAACGTCGGGTTGGGACGGCATCTTCATTGAGGAATACATCGTGTGGCAGGGCCACCCAGAAGTGCCCGCATACGATCCATGGGTGTTGCTAGCCGCGATGGCAATGACAACCGAGCGCATTCGTCTTGGGACGACCGTGACTCCGGTGACCCGCAGGCGACCCTGGAAGCTTGCAGGTGAAGCGGTGAGCATCGACCACCTCTCGAACGGCCGCCTGACCCTCGGGGTGGGACTGGGAGACGTCGCGGATCAGAGCTTTACTGCTGTCGGCGAAGTAACAGATACCCTCGCCCGGGCCCGGATGTTTGATGAATGCGTAGACGTCATCACCGGACTGTGGTCCGGCAGGGCGCTGACATTTGAGGGCCACTACTTCCAAGTCCATGGCCTCACTTTGGTCCCGCCTCCGGTCCAATCCCCGAGGATCCCCATTTGGGTTGGTGGAAATTGGCCGCATCGCGGCGTAATCAAGCGTGCGGCCCGATTTGATGGGTTCGTCGGGGGAAAGGAGCACGGCGAGAATGAGGATTGGCGGCTGACTGTGGACGAAATCGCGGAGCTCAAGGCGCAGATCGACGGTTCGCGCACGGACCCTCGATCGTTCGACATCGCTCTGGGCGGCGCTCCCCGGGGAGCCGATCCGGCGGCCGATCGGGACTACATTCGCTCAGCGGCAAAGGCAGGTGCCTGGTGGATGGGATACTTGCCTCCGGACTTTGGCGGGTTGAATACAATCCGATCCTTCATAAAGGGCGGTCCGCTTCTGTAAAACCGCTGTGCAAGATTTGGCATCATGGCTGCGGTTCAGGCTGGGCGTGTCGCGACATGTCGCTCATCGCCGCCACCCCGCATGAGTCGTGGGATCAGGCTCCGGAGCCTGGCGCGCGCGCCCGCAGCTGCGGTGCTGGCGGACCTGGGTGTGCTTGCCGCCTTCGACGCCATGCGGGCGGGCCGGTGGCTGAAGACCTGTAGGCCATCTACCTGGCGGCGCCGTGATCCCCCTCGCCACGCGCCAGAGGACCCCAGTCGTAGAGCTGCGCGAGGCGTCTCGCGTACCTGACTTCGGCATTGAAGTCCGAGTTCCTCATCGTGATGGTGCGCCCCGCCCAACGCGAATCCGGTTGCGCCACAACGGTGATCGCGTCGATCAGTTCGTCGCCGCCCCAGTTCATGACCTCCTGGCTGACGCACCACAGGCCTGCCGACTCACATGCATTGCGGGCGGTCTCGGCCGACACCGACAGCGCTCGCCAGTGGGGATTCTTGATCTCTGGAGGCAGCTGGCCTGACGAGCGGTCGACGTGCTCCGCCATGTTCGAGTGGTGGATGAACGCGACCCCGTCAGCGGTCAGCTTGTGTGCCAGCTGCTCGACGTATGCGCCGAGCACATCGGACTCGACATGCACCAGCGAGTCGAAGGTAAACGCGAGGTCGATGGAGCCGTCCGCGACCATGCTGAGCGAGCGGCCGTCGTTGACGTGGTACTGGATCCGCGGATCCGCGGCAAATCGACTCCGGCACGCCTCGATGCACTTGGCGCTGATGTCGACCAGGATCAGGTCGTCGCAAAGCAATCTCAGGAATTGCGTCCAGCGGCCAAAGCCTGGAGCTATTTCGAGGATCGTGTGCGCCGGGACGAAGGACTTCAGCCGCGGAAGGATCGTTCCGTACCACTGTGACGATGGCCCGCCCCAGGCGCGCGACCACTCGTCGCCTTGCTCCAGCCACTTATAGGACTCTTCCCATGCTTTGATGTTCTGGTCGATCGTTGGCATCAGCCCCTCCTGCCAGCCGGCCCGGCTGGTTGATTTCGTGAGATGTCGGCGAAGGAACAGGTGTCGATCCCATTGGCGGCGAGGGCGGCGCGAACCTGCGTATCGCACAGCGTCTGCGCCTCGACCGAGCGCTCTCTCCCGTACGGGAAATCGAGCTCTGTGTCGATGCCCGGATGGCACCCCAGCTCGGTGATGCCCCAGGCCAGGTCACCGAGCAGTCGGAGCAACGCCCGCACGCTGATCGCCTCGAGCAGGGGTTCTCCGGTCGCGGTCTGACCGTAGAAGTCACCGCAGAAGCGAACTTCGGCGTCACGGCCGCGCAGCGGAATTCCCAGCTCCAGAGCCAACGCCTCCATCAGCGAGGCGACGGGCTGCTCGCGATGGACGTGCTGGTGCGAGTCGAGGTGGGTCGGGTCTCGCCCGACGAGGGCGCGAAATCTGGCCAGCTGCTCTGCGATCTCCGCCCCCGGGGGGTCCGCCACCTCTTCGACCGCCTGCCACCGGCCGTCGCGGTGAACCCACTCGCCGAGATCGACGTGAAGGCCCAGACTCAGCCGTGGGTGCCGCAGCGCGTACGCCGCGGCCTGCTCCGCGGCCGGTCGCCGCACCATCAGGCTCGCGCTCGTCACGATCCCCTGTTCGTGCGTAGCCGCGACTCCGTCGTTCACGCCCGGACTGCGTCCGAAATCATCAGCGTTCACGATCAGGATCTTTTTCGCCCGGGTCATGGGCTCGACTCGACGACCAGCGGACTCCGCGCCGGCTGCGAGAAATCGAAGAATGCGGACAGCCCGTTGGCGACCCGATCGCGGGCCGTCAACGGTTCCAGATGAAAGAGATCCTCGATGAACCGAAGCGTGCTCACATGCGACATGAGTTGATGCGAAACCGTCCCTGCCGCAGTGAATGGACTCAACACGAGCAGGGGGACTCTCAACCCATAACGAATGGCCTTGCCGGTCGCGGAGCGCTCGACCACGGGTGGCGATACATGATCTGCGACGTCTCCGGCGTCGTCCCAGGTGACGAGTATCGCCGTCGAAAACCAGAACTTGCTTCGCATGATCGCGTTGATGACGTTGACGCTCCATTTCTCCCCGCGCTGGATGTTGTATCCCGGGTGCTCACTGTCAGGGCCGGACGGTCGGACCCATGCGACAGCCGGGAGGTTGCCGGAGGCGAGATCGTCGAACAGCTGTGTCACATCCACGTTGTGGATGTGATCGTTGGCGTAACGGTTGATTGATCGGAACGGGTCATAGAGCTGCTCGCCGTAGTTCCGCCAGCTGATGCCAGCATCACTCAGCCGGTCGCCGATCGTCAGAAAGTCGTAGCACGTCACCGGACACACCCATGTGCTGAGCGGTGGAGACGGATCATCAAGGAGTGGCGACTGGCCTGCGGTCATCATCATGTCGTTTGGCCAGGACGCTCCTCGCACGTCGGTGAAGTACCTGTCCGCATATGCGAAATCGCGCGCGTATCGATAGTAGGAAGGGATGTCTGAGCTGCCGTACTGGCAGCCCACCTGTGCGACGAGACTGGTGCAATACGGCAGTGACACAGGCGGGCTCTCGAGAGACCCGAAGTAGTTGTCAAAGCTGTGGTTCTCCTTGACCACGATCACCACGTGTTGAATCGAGCTGCGGATAGGTGCCGGTGCAGCGACCTTCGAACCGCCGCACGCGACGATGCCGACCAAGGCCGCCGCCACGAGCGCCTTACAGGCCAAGCCGTTCCGCTGCTTCCAGCGCCTCCGCCAGCCAGTCGCGAGCGTGCTCGGGCGGCGGCGTCCAATCCGCCGACCATCCCAGCCACTGCACCGCGAGGTGGAGCTGCGCCGCGTCGAGCGCTTCAGGCGACACCTTCGGGTAGCCGGCGATGATGGCCGCGCGATCCTGACCCTCCCAGCCGGTGACGAGCGCGGCAAGGTCGAGCACGGCTGGACCGATGCCGGCCATCTCCCAATCGACGGCCGCGATCCTGTCTCTGGCCACCAGGATGTTCGAGGCGTAGAACTCGCCGTGGATGAAGGTGCGCGGAAGCCCCGCGAGGATGTCGATCACGCGCTGGTAGTGCTCGAGCGCGGGAGCAAGGGCGGGATGCCGGCCCCGGAGGCGATCCGGCCACATCCGAAAGTAACGTGCGTCGTAGCGAAGCAGCCGATCGCCATCCGGCGGAGCCGCCGCGAAATGCCTGTGCAGCCGGCCCAGCCATCGCGCTGCCGCGACCCAGGTCTCGAGCTCGCCCACCTGCCAGAGCTCGATTCCGGGAACCTTCTCCAGCAGCAGCCAGTGCTCGCCGGCGTCATAGCAGACGGGAGTGCCCAGCCTCGCCTCCGCAAGGACCCGATAAGCCTGGATCTCACGCCGCGGGTCGTGCATGAAATCAGGCCTGACGACGCCCCCGCCAGGCGTCAGGTCCTTGTGAAGGACCTCGACCGACCTCCCGTCGGCCAGCACCAGGTGCAGGAGGTCGAGGCGGTGGCTCGTCCCGAATGCATACGGCCAGCGCCCCGTCTCGATCATGCGCCGACGCGCTCCAGCAACCGCATCAGCACGCGGTCGGAGTCGAGATACTCCTCGGCGATCGACCGGGCCGCGCGGGAGTGGCGCGCGTAGTCACCGCGAATCTTTTCGATCGCGGCCACCGCACCGTCTTCATCGCCGAAGGCGAACAACCCTTCACCGGTGGGCACGTACCTGGAGAAACCGGTGTCCTGCGCGACGACCGGCCGGCCCGAGGCCAGGTAGCAGGCGCTGCGATCGCTGAACCACGCGCAACGTGACGCCACGTAACCGCTCTTGGTGATCGCGATCTCCGCCCGGGACCCCTGGACGAATCTGCGGTAGGCGTCAGGTGTCGAAGCAACCACATACGGATCGACGAGCTCCCAACCATGTTCGGCGAGGGCCGCGATATCGTCGCGCTCATCGGGGTGGACCCGCATCGCAAGCACAAAGCGCTCGGGCACGCGCCGCGGAAGGTTCATCAGCCTCCGCAGCGAGTGGACCTTCTGTCCGTAGTGCGCGCCATCGCGACCGATGGAGCCGTAAGCGCGAAAGTTCGCCACCGTGGTCAGCGCATCCAGCTCGATGCCGTGCGCGCGAGGCCACTGCACCAGCACCACGGGTGGGAGCGTTCCGATCCAATCCCGGCGATCTGTGGGCACATCGCATCCGTCGCGTCCGATCGCCTGACCGACGGTCACGAAATGCGTGTGCCCCTCGAACCGCCTGTCGATCCCGTCCTCGTGCCATAGCTGGTTGAACGCCGGGTCGAGGTCGAGGTAGATCCGGATCGGAATGGCGGCGATCGACTCGGGCGCAATCATTCCGGACGTGTTGATGACGGCGTCGAACTTTCCATCGACTTCGAGCGAGAGGACAACTTCGTGGCCCAGCCGCCGCAGGCCGTGGACGTACTGTTGGGTCGCCCAGGCTGCGCCGCCATGGCCTGGCACATGGGCCGCCTTGCCGGCCACAAGTATTCTCACAGCCCAACTTCCTCGAGCATTCGCGCCAGCACCTTGTCGGAGTCGAAATACTCAGCCGCCATGGCGCGCGCACACTCGGCATGCGCCCGATAGTCGCGCTGGATCGAGTCGACCCCCGCTCTCGCACCTTCCAGCGTCGTGAACGCGAGCAGGCCTTCGCCGGTCGGCAGCGCGTCGGAGAAGCCGGTGTCCTGGACGAGGACCGGTTTGCCGGAAGCGAGAAAACGCGTCGTCCGGTCACTGAACCAGCCGCATCGAGTCTCGGCGTAGATCCCCTGGGCGACGGAAAACTCGGCGCCGGCGCCCTGGACGTAGCGGCGAAAGTCGTCAGGTGTGGAAGCGACCAGAGCCGGGTCGACCAGGCGCCAGCCGTGGCCGCGCAGCATCTCCGCGTCCGCCGCGTCGGCCTCCCCGATGTCCAGGGCGATCTCGAACGGGCGCGCGGTCAGCTCCGGAATCTGCGCGAAACGGCGAAACTCGTGCGCCTTCTGCCCGTAAAGATGCCCGTTTGATTTGACCCGGCCGTAGCCCCCGCGCCAGCTGGCGACGGTCCTGAATTCATCGCCACCCCCGTTCGCGACCGGCCATTCGTCGAGCACCACCGGCGGCCGGATGGGCCGCCAACGGATCCCATCGACTGGCAGCGGGCAGCCCGACCGGCCGATGTTGGCGCCGTAGGTGAAGTGATGGTCGTGCCCGGCGAGGCGATCTTTGAGGAGCCCCGCCTGATGCCAGAGCTGCGTATATCCAGGGTCGTCGTCGAGGTAGACCCTCACCCGCGGCCCCCGCTTCATCTCGGCGAACGTCAGATGGCCACCGACGTTGAGGAGCAAGCTCGCCGCGTCGGCGCGGGCGACCAGCTCGTAGGGAGGTTGTCCGCTCAGCAGGTAGCCTTCGATGTTGAACCGTGCGCACAGACGCTGGAAGTGATCACGCTCCGCGGTTGGGGCCCCGGCGAGCTCTTCCACGAACACCACACTGAACCCCAGCCTGCGCAGGCCGAGGACGAGGGAGATCCGCGTCCACGCGTGGCCGCCATTGCCCATTTTGGCGGCGAGCGCGCCGGCGACGATCGCGAGGTTTCGCCCCGAGGCGCTCAAACGGAAAGCCCATCCAGCAAGGCGCCAAGCACGCGCTCGGAGCCGAACTCGCCCTCGGCGAGCTCTCGCGCGGCTCGTGCGTGTCGCGGATAGTTCGCGCTGACGGATTCCACGCCGGCGACCGCCTCGTCCAGGGTGTTGAAGACCAGGAGTCCATCGCCGAGCGGATAGAGACCGGCGAGCCCGGTGTCCTCCGCCACCACCGGCCTGCCGCTTGCGAGGTAGCAGGCGCTGCGGTCGCTGAACCAACCGCCACGCGTCTCGACGTACATGTTCTTCGCCACCATGAACTCCGCCTTCGAGCGGCCGATGAATTCGCGGTAGTCACGCGGGTCGCCGGCGACCACCTCCGGGTTGAGCAGCCGCCAACCGGAGCGATTCAGCTGCACCAGGTCGGAAACCTCGGCGTCGTCGATGTCGAACGCCAGGTCGAACTCGTCGTCTGCCAGCCGTGGAAGCTCCATGAACTTCCGAAACTCGTGCGCGCGCAGTCCGTAGGTGGTGCCGTCGTACTCGATCGGCGCGAAGGGTCCACGCCAGCTCCCGACACTTGTGAACGCACCCCCATGTCCGTTTTGGGCCGGCCAGAGGTCTAGGACGACAGGCTGGCGCGTCGTGATCCAGTCGAGGCCGCAGGTCGGTATGCGGCAGCCGGGCCGCCCGATTTTCTCCGCGATCGTCACGAACGCGTCGTGGCCGGCGAACGCGTCATGTAAGCCAAGCTCGCGCCACATCTGGGCAAAGCCGGGATCGATGTCCAGGAACACACGAGTGTCGGCGGCCTGGAGAAATTCCTCATCGTCGAGGAATCCGTTCACGTTGAGCAGCAGCGAACCCTGCGTGCGTGCGAGCGCCTCGGCGCGCTCGATGCCCGCGAAGCGTTCGCGGCCGCTGCCCAGGAGGTGGTAATCGCCTCCCAGCCCGAACTCTTCCATGACGGACGCCAGGTACGCGCGGCCTGCATGGCCGGCGCCCATCTGCGGCGTCAGCCTGTCGACGAAGAGAACGTCAAGCCCAATCGCCCGAAAGCCGAGAAGATACTGAACAAAGACCCAGGCATGACCGCCGCGAGCCGGCTGCTGCGCCAGCGATCCGCACAGGACGACGCGGTCGCGCCATGTCATGTGGATGGCGCGTCCACCACCTCGGCCGGGATCGCTGTCGCACCGAAGACGCGCGCGGCAAACAGCCGGTGCCATCCGTCGATGGCCCAGACGTGAAGCGGCGCGGCTTGCTCCCTCTCGTAGACGACAAGCTTGTTGGCGGCGCCATCAGCGGAGCGAAAGATGCCGATCGCAGGAGGGACGTATCCGCGGGGCGCCTTGCGAAAGCGGTCGAGCTCGCGAAAGCGCTTGGCGACGCACTGGAGCGCGAACGTGGGGTCCTTCAGGGCGTCACACAGCGCGGGATCATGGCCGCGCGGCGCGTAGTACTCCGTGATGTAGTCGTAGTAGAGGTTGCCGCGCCCGAGCAGCTGAGCGTCGAGGTACTGGCAGTATCCCTTCAGGAAGACGAGCCAGTACATGCGGCCGCTGTACACGAGCGTCGCAAGGTCAGAGTCGTCCGCCACCTGCGCGAGGTCGACCTCCGTCCCTCTGACCTCGGAGAGGAGTGCTTCGCCCGCCGAAGATTTGAGGTTCTCAAAGAAAATCCGCTGCAGAGCGGTTCGCTGTACATCGATCCACGTGGTGCGCTGACGCCTGGCCCGTAGGCCCAGGGCCCGGTCGAGACCGGCCTGGTCGCGCGCGAAGACGATGACTGCCCTCGACTGGTCGTTCGGAAGCGAGCGGCCCCAGTCTGACTCGCCGAGGACCTCGTAGACCGGCAGGAGCTTACGCACCGGCGCCAGGTACTGGCTCTCGAGATTGCCCTCGAGCTTGTGCGTCTCGATGACGAGGACCTCATCGGTCATCTCGGTGACGCGGTCGAGGACACGGTGGACGTAGGTGAAGACTGAAAAGGCCAGGACGATGTCGTAGTGCTCGACATACGTCTCCGCCTTGGTGATGTCGCGTTGGTGGAAAGACACCCGGGTGGTGCCGTTGTACGCATTGACCAGCTGGGCTATCTCCACGAAGAACGGGTCGTACTCGTAGCCGTCGACCAGCGCGGCGCCTCGCGCCCGGGCAGCCCGGCTCATCTCACCGAGGTTGGACCCCAGGTCGAGCACCCGCTTGCCCTGGAAGTCGATCCGGTCGAGGAACTCCGCGCGATCTGACCGAAAGCCGCTCGTCCGCTCATCGCCGAGGGTGACGGACTGGTAGTGGTTGCCTGTCTCGATGCTGTCGTCGCCCGACACGCTCACATACCTGCGCTTGAGGCCGTCGAGGATCAGCTGTTTCAGCTCGGATTTGAGGGTCGGTATCTCGAGCAGTTTCATATGGCCTCCGCCACCACGACATCGGCAATCCGAACGCGCGGACGCGACGGTCGCGCCTCGTCTGGTGCGTCAAGCTCGCGCATCAAGGCGGCGATGCGGTCGCTCCAGAGGTGGCTGTGCAGCCACGCGTTGTAGCGCCACGCGTGGAGCCGAAGGCTCGACTCATACGACTGGCCCTCGAGGTGATACAGCGCGACGTCGGCCAGGTACCAGTTCTGGCGACCGGCCTCGAGCAGCCGCAGGCACAGATCCGAGTCCTCGAAATCTCCCTGCACGAAGCAGGCTCGAAATCCCCCTACGGCGTCGAACAGCGCACGCTCGACGAGCATGCACGCCGCGGTGACCGCCGGTACGACGCGCGTGGTCGTGGATGGCGCCACGTCGCGATGCAGGCCTTTGAAGTAGTGCTCGTTCGACCACAGCGCGGAGTTGAGGGGCCGCCGAAAGAACAGGCCGGCGTGCTGGATCGAATCGTCCTCGAAGAGCAGCTTCGGACCAAGCGCGCCGATGCCCGGGGTCGAGTCGTAAAAGGCAACCATCCGCCCGAGCCACCCGCTTGCCTCGGGCAGGACGTCTGAGTTCATGAACAGGAGCAGCCGCCCGCGCGCGAGCGAGGCGCCGGCTCGGTTCGCTCCCGCAAAACCGTTGTTCTGGGCGAGGATCGCGACTCGAAACGGCACGCGGTAGAGGTCGATGAGCGACGAGGCCAGTGTGATCAGGTCGCGCGACCGCTCGGGCGAGTCGAGGACATAGATCAGGTCGCACCGGGCCAGCTCCGGGTCGAGAGAGAACTGCGCGAGCTGGTGCTCCAGAAAATCGATCCGGCGATAGAGCGGCACCACGATCGACACCGCCGCGTCGTCGGGAGGCTTGCCGAACTGAATCAGTCGGTCGATGCGAAGGCGCTCTGAGTTGAGCTCCTGGAGCCGGCTGATGGCAGGGAACAGGTGGTCGCGTGTCAGGGCTTCCTCACCCGGGCTTTCCAGGCCGATGTCTCCGAGCAGCCGGTTTCGGACTTCGTCTCGGCCGGCTATCACGCCAGGTCCGGCGGCCTCGACCGCGCTGCCCGCGGCGTTGCGAAGCTCGAGGATCCAACCCGCCGCCGCGCTGCTCGGGGCATCCAGGTCGAAGCAGCACGCGAACCCTGCGCCGGCGCGTGGATCACCAGGAGGCACGCCGTAGAGGGTCTCGAGGTCCGGTCGCTGGAAGCGATGGACCGCGCCCAGCAGCTCGACCGAGGCACCTTCCGGCGAGACCGCCCGCAAACTGGTCACCGGAGCCTCGACGTCTCGAAACCATCCCTGCACGAAGAAGCGGTGCTCATCGACGGCAAGCAAGCACTCGACCGCCAGCCCGATCGCCTCATCGCGACCGACGACGCACGGTGTGAGGCGCTCCCGAAGCGCCTCACGGATCGCGACCAGCGTCTTGGTCAGGGTCACGCCCGCGGCGAACATGTGAGCGGACGGCGTGGCGGCCAGGAACTCCAGGACTTCCGCGCGCGCCTGGGGAGCCAGGGGCGCCAGCGCGGATCGCAGCAACGTCTGGAGATCGACCGTCGCGTCGGCGATGTCGGCTGGCAGGAACGAGATCGAAGCGCCGGCCGAGCGCAGGCTCAGTCGCCCGAGACGATCGCCGGCCCATGCTCGACCGGGCGTCCGCAGTGTCGCCAGCCACATGTTTCCCTGCGTCCCCACGCACTGGAACCAGCGCGCCTCGGCAGGCTCGCCGTCGAGTAGGGTCTCGGCGGCCGGCGAAAGCTCATCTTCCGCGGCGCCGGCAAGCAGAGCGAGCCCAGGGGTCAGCAACGCTAGCCAGTTGATCCGCGCGCTCACCTGGCCACCGCCTTCGGCGCGGCCTTCCGCTTCAGCGCGATGAGGTCCTTGTACAGCTGCGACAGCGTCGCGACGTGATCCTCCATCCGGTAGACGTCGGGAATGCCGCGGTGCAGTGAGCGCCAGAGCTCTGGATTGGTGGTCGCGCGGCGCAGCGTCTGCGCCAGGCTCACGGCGTCCCGCGCGTGGAAGTGGAGGCCGTTGACCCCATCCGCAACCTTCTCGGCCATGCCCCCGATGTCGGAGCAGATGACCGGGCGGCCATGCAGGAATGCTTCCTGGATCACCAGCGGCGAGTTTTCCCACCAGATCGACGGCACCACCACCCAGTCGACCCCGGACATCAGCCGCGGAAGCATCTCGGGTTGATACCTGCCGACCAGGGTCACGTTGTCCTTGCACCGGTCCAGAAGGTCCGCCACCTGTTTCTGAAACTCGGGCGGCTGAATGTCGAGGTTCGCGCCGTGGATCCACAGGTGGGCGTCGACCTCCTCCTTTTTGAGCAGCCGCATCGCCTCGAGCAGGACGTGGATTCCCTTGAACCGGTTGAGCTGACCGAAATAGCCCACGCGGTTGCGCGGACGCTGGTCATCTTCGCCGTCGCTTTCGGCTTGTGGAATGCGGTGGGCGCACCCGTTCTCCTCGTACCTGATTCGCTCCGTCGGCACGCCCCAGTCGATGTAGCGCTGGCGCAGGAACTGGCTCGGCGCCAGGAACATGTCCACGAGCTCGAACATCGCCTGCGCGTATCGCTTGCGCATGAAGAAGTCCTGCGGGGAGTGGTTGGGAAAGCACTCATGACACCGCCGCGTCGACGCATGCGTGCATAGCTCGTCGTCGTTGAACGGACGCACCATCTGACCGTGTTGATGGCAGATCGGGATGAAGTCGTGCAGGGTGTAGAGGATCGCGGCGTCCGGCAGCGTGTTGCGGACCTCACGGATCATGTCGTAGCCGAAGAAAAGCGTGTGCTGGAAGTGGACGACGTTGGGCCGGTACGCCTGCAGCATGTCGCGCAGGTAAGTCCACAAGCTCTTGTCGGAGTTCCAGCCGTAAAACGTATCGAAATTCGCGAATTCGTTGTGGCAGTAGTACTCGTCTGGAAAGCGCTCATCCAGCGCGAGGAGCGCGCCTTCGTGGTATCGCTTCACCGTGGCCAGCGGCGGACCCGAATGGGCGAGGAAAACCGACTCCCATCCAGGTGACGAGCGCATCGCGCGGTGCAGCGCAAGCGCGTATCCCTCCGCTCCTCCTGGCCGCACGTCCGGATGGTTATGGCATACGTAAAGGACGCGGTTAGGCATGTTTCCTCCGGCGCCGTGGTTTCGGCTCAGGGCGGGCTTCTCGGAGGTCGTAGATCGTGCACACGTTCTCCTGCCGAGTGACGAGGGCAAACCTCGCCTGTAGGTGCGCGCGAAACGCGCCGTAGCGCTCGAGCCACCAGTTCGCGCTGCGGGGGATGAGCAGGTATTCGGCGCCCGTCTTGCGCAGGGCCTCGAGCTGAGCGGCGGCGCGCTCCCCATCGTCTAGCGAAAAGTGCAAGCCGACCGGGCCGCCGAGGTCGAGCAGCCGGTCATCGCCACTGCTTGCAACGAGGACCCCAGCGCCGGCGGGCAACAGGGCGGCGGCCACCGACCGCACGTTGCCCAACAGCGCTTCGTGGTCGTGGTAGCGCGCAAGGTCGGGGATCGCGACGACGCTTTCCAGCGAATACACGATCGCGATGTCGGGTTGCTCAGCGACTCGGCGGTACTGGGCATCGAGATGTCGCGCGAACCCCGCATAGTGGTCGAGCCACCATGACGCCGAGGCGGGGATGACCAGGTACCGGGCTCCTCCCTGGCGAGCGAGCTCGAGCCGCGCGATCGCGTCCGCATCGTCGGCCGGATGGTGACCCGCATACTCCCCGCTCTGGGCACGAGGGAAATGCCAGCCGGCGCGACCGGCAAACTTCAAAAGCTCACCGTCTCCCCGGCTAACCACCGCGACGGTCGCGCCTTCAGGCGTGCACGACTGCACCAGCTCGCGCACTCGCGTAATCAGGCCTGGGTAGGAATCGGTTTGTTGATCGACGACCGTGGACATCCTCATCCCGGTGAACTCAGGGCGAAGATGACGCAGGCGTCGTCGCGCCGGGCGACCTGCCGATACGAGCTGCCCAGGTGCTCGCGAAACTCGCCGTAGTGGTCGAGCCACCACAGCGACGTCCGCGGTATGACCAGAAACTCCGCGCCTCCTGAGCGCTGCTGCTCCAGCTCGGCGATCGCCTCGGTGCTGTCCGCGGGGTGGTGACCGGCGTACACGCCGCCCTCGACCTGGGGGAAGTGCGCCCCGACACGCCCGTCGAGCCGGAGCAGCTCGTCGTCGCCTTTGGACACGACCAGGACCTTCGCGCCGGCGGGCACGAATCCTCGCACGGTTTCGCGAATCCTTTCGATCGTCTCCTGGTACTCGTCGGACTGCCGGCGCCCATGGGCACGCCACTGCGTCCCCCACTTCTCTTCGAACCGGCGACGGTTGTCCTCGAAAAGGCTCGCATGCTCTCCGGTCGGCACGAGTGATCCCAGAGACGCCTCGCCGAAGTGATGCACGAGCACGTCCTCCGCGCATGCGATGCGGTACCCGGCCTGGCTGACCCGCAGCGAGTAGTCGTCGTCCTCGAAGAGCGCAACCTCGAAGCGCTCGTCCAGAGGGCCGACACGCTCCCACACGTCACGGCGGAAGGCGACGCAGAACATGGTGAGCATCGGCACGTCGAAGAGCCGGTCCCCCTGACCTTGCAGCCGCTCCTCGGCCGCTTCGACCATCCCCCCATAGGTGGTGTAGATCACATCGATCTCCGCTTCGGTCGCCGCCTCGTTGCTCACGGGCCCGACCAGCCCGAGCGATTGGTCTGCGAGGTGATGCAGCAGACGGCAGATCGAACGCGGCGGCACGATGGTGTCGTTGTTGAGCACCAGCAGCATGCGACCGCGCGCAGCGCGTATGCCCTGGTTGACGGCGGCAGCAAAACCTGCATTGCGGCTGTTGTTGATGACGCCGAGCCGACCGTCGCGCGCCATCAACTTGCTGAGGTAGTCCAGCGTGCCGTCGGTGGACCCGTTGTCGACAACGATCAGCTCGAGCCCGGGCGCCCCAAGGCTGCCGAGCACGCTTTCGAGACAAAGCCGGGTGAACACCAGGCCGTTGCATGTCACGACCACGACACTCGCCTCGGGTTGCTCCGCCCTGGCGCAGACCGTGACGGGCAACCCGGCGTTGAGCACGGACTCCTCTGTTTTCGGCGGGAGTGTCGTCGGTCGTCGCGACGAGGGAGCGATGACGAGGCCCGGTGGCGTGCGCGGCATCCCCACCTGGTCGAGCAGTCGCCCCAGCACCTTTTCCGCATCGAAGTGCTCGTGCGCGATCGCAGCCGCCGCGCGCGCGTGGCGCGGATAGTCCGAATCGATCGCGTCGACCGCGGCTAGGATGTCGTCGAGAGTCGAGAACGCGAACAGCCCCTCGCCGGTGGGAAGCACTTTCCCGAAACCGGTGTCCTGGGTGATCACCGGCCTTCCCGCGGCCAGGTAAGTCGCGCTGCGATCGCTGAACCAGCCGGTCTTGAGGCGCACGTTCTGGTCTTTGGCGACCGTGAACTCGCCTCGCGAGTCGCAGATGTAGTGCCGGTAGACGTCGATCTCCTGGGAGAGTGGGAGCGCGTCCCGCACGTGCCAGCCGTGCTGTTCCAGCACGAGCCGGTCGTCGCCCTCGCAGCCTGCGAGCGCCAGCTCGAATCGAGGCCCGCTGAGCGACGGCAGGTCGAGGAACTTCAGGAACTCGTGGTGCTTGCTCCACGTGTAGGTCTTGCCGCTGAACTGGATGTCGCGCCAGCGCTGCCTCCAGCTGCCGATCGTCGTGTACGACTCGCCAGGTGTATCCCCGAGCCCCCGCCAGAAGTCGAGCACGACGGGCTGGCGGGTGGGGCGAAAGGTGAACTCGGTCGAAACTGGGAGCAGGCAGTCGGGCCGGCCGTAGTTCTCGCCGAACGTGAAGAAGGCGCAGTGAGGCCGCAGGTAATCGACGGTTTCCTTGCGTCCGGCGGCCAGCTGAATCTCGACTTCGACGGGGTCCGTCTCGAGGTAGACAAGCCGGTCTGTCGCTATGTGCTCCGGACGTGGTTCGGTGCCGCCGTGGAGGTTGACGATCAGGGCGGCTGAACGGTAAACCTCGCGGAGCTCAGACTCGCTCAAGCCGTAACAGCGCCCGTCGTGGTGCAGCGCGTGGTACGCCCACCGGTCGCCAAAGCCAAAGCGATCGAGGGCTCCGGCGATGAAGGCGGCGGCCCGGGCAGAGCTGTCATCGTCCGCCCTCTCCATCAGCATCGATGGCGTCCGGGCGTGCGCCTCGACGTAATAGGCCTCGTAGCCCAGCCGTTCCAGGCCGACCAGGTAATGCACCGTCTGCCAGATGACGCCGGCGACCGGGATCTTCGTCATCATCCCGAGCAGAGCGATTCGCGGCCTGCTCATTTGACGAGAGCTCCCTCGGCCGGAGACACCCCTAGGTCTACAGCCAGATCCTGCAGCTCGACCAGCGCGTCAGCGAACGCAGCGGCGATCCTGGGCTCGGCCAATGGATCGCCGGATCGCAGCGCGGCAAGCATTGCGGGGGCGTCCGGGCAGCCAGCAGCGAGCATGGGCTCGACGGATTGCACCAGCAGGGCGGCCGCGTGGGCCAGCGCATCCTGGCCCACGGTGCCGTGGAGCTTCGCCGCGAGCGCACGCTGGATATCCGAAACCAGCGCCGAAGAAGCGTCGTGAAGATCACCGTTGGCCGGTGAGGTCGCGATGACTCGTCTGGAACGGCTCTGTGTGAGATGGACCCCCATCTGGACGTCGTAGAGCTGGCGATAGAGGCCCTTGCGCGCCAGCAGCTCCTCGTGCGTGCCGCGCTCGACCAGCTGCCCCTCGTCCAGGACGAGGATCAAGTCGACGTGCCTGACGGTCGACAGGCGATGGGCGATCACGAACGTCGTCCGGCCGATCGAGAGCCGGTCGAGGGCGTCGAGGATCACCGCCTCGGTCATCGAGTCGATGGACGACGTCGGCTCGTCGAGGATCAGGATGGGCGCGCCCTTCAGAAACGCCCGGGCCACGCATATGCGCTGGCGCTCGCCGACGGACAGCTGCGCGCCGCCCTCGCCCAGCTCGGTCTCATAGCCGTTGGGAAGACGCGCGATGAAGTCGTGCGCGTTGGCGGCTCTGGCGGCTTCGATGATCTCAGGCTCCGTCGCCTCCAACCTCCCATAGCGGATGTTGTCGCCGATCGAGCCGGAGAAAAGCTCAGGGACCTGGAGTACGACGCTGACCTGCTCCCGCAGCGACCTTACCTTCAGCTTCCTCACGTCGACCCCGTCGATGAGGACGCTGCCCGACTGCGCGTCGTGGAAGCGCTTGATCAGGCTGACGAGAGTCGTCTTCCCCGCACCCGTCGGACCCACGATCGCGACGCGCTGTCCCGGCTGGACCGCAAACGTGATGCCCTTGAGCGTGCCGGTCCTTCGCGCATAGTTGAAATCGACGTGATCGAATGCCACCTCGCCCCTCGCCTGCTCGAGGTCCACGGCATCTGGTGCATCGACGATGTCCGGGCGGGCGTCGAGCAGGTAGAAAACGCCCTGCAGGCTGACCAGTTGAAACTGCATCGAGCCGATCGTTGAGCTGACGGTTTCCAGCGGCCCATAAACGGCTGCGATGTAGGAAAGGAACACCAGGAGCTCGCCGATGCTCAATTGACCCTGCAGCACGTGGAGCGCTCCGACGCCGAGGACAAGTGCGGTCCCGGTGGCTGTCCATGTGTTGACGATGAGCGAGAACAGCGTTTGCCGGACGGTGAGGTTGACTCGCGCACCGGCGGCAGTCTCACCCTGTTTGCGAAAACGCTGGAACTCGAAACGCTCGCGAGCAAAGGCGGCGATGACCCGCAGCATCGCCATGGCCTCGAAGATGATCGACAGGGTCTGCCATTCGAGGCCGCGCACCCGCTGCAGGCGGGGAACGATGCGGGCGCTGTAGACCCCGATCGAGTAGTAGATGACGGGCACTACGGTGAGCGCGAGCAATGCGAGGACGGGGTCGAGCTTGATCGCGATTATGAACATGCCGATGAGCGTCAGCACGCTCTGGATCAGGGGCGGAATTCCGATCAACAGGTTGCCGGCCTGATCCGGGAGGTTGTTGACCTGGCTCATGAGCTGTCCGGTCGGCGTCACGTCGTGGTAGCTGACGGACAGTCGCTGCGCGTGATTGAAAAGGTCGCTGCGCAGGTCCAGCACCAGCCACTGATGCAGTTTCGTGTTCACGTACTCGTGCAACACCGTCATGGCGTTGCGCAGGGCCACCAGCGCGAGCCCGGCGAGCGCTGCAAGGACCAGGAGCGTGTAGCGGTCGTGCGTCCCGATGAGCCGGGTCACGAGCGCCGGCGGACGGTGACTCCCAAGGACGTTGTCGACCATGAAGGCGAGCGGCCAGGGGTCGGCGAGACCGATCAGGATCCCGGCCGCGCTCAACACGATGGAGCCGGCGACGAGGCGCCTGTACGGCCGCAGGTAGGGAAACAGCCTCGGGATGAGGCGCCACAGCATCCAAGCTCCGCGGGTCAGGGCTTCGTCCCCCCCGAGGTCAGGACCTTCCGAAGCCCTGGCCCGGTGCGCCACCAGCCGAGGGCGACGTTCGCCACTGAGGCAATGGCAAGCACGACCGCCAGCCGGACATCCGCGACCACGGCGATGCCGGTCACGGCGCCGACAAGCACCAGCGGCTTCAAGCGGACGAACCGCCGCAGGCGAAGCTGCAGCCAGCCTGGAGGATGGGCACTGGTCACGAGCTCGGCCCCGACGAGCGCGCTCGCCAGGACCATCGCGTCGTACGACTCCCATCCAGTCGGCGGAACCACGCGCATGCCCGCGCGGCGGAGCAGCTGGACCACCGTCTCGGCAAGCTCTGGCCGCGGACTCTTTTCGGGAATCAGGAAGACGCCGCCACCCAGGTTCTGAACCGGGCCGGCGATCTGGCGCACCGCCATGGCGTTGCGGCGCGCCAGCGCCCGGTTCCGGGCTCTTCCCCACGCCCGCGCCACCGGCTGGAGCAGGTTCAACAGCGTCAGGGTCAGCCGGAACCGGGCCGCCGAATCGCGCGCGTGTCCTGGAACTGTGATACGAGCGAAGTCCGACGTCGCCAGGGCAAGCAAGAAGGCCAGTCCGAGCAGCGGGATCAGGAGGAGCGCATGCGCGAAGACAACGGTCGGCGCCAGGAGAAGGGCCGCTCCGGCAATCGGCACGCCCAGCTGGTGAGCCAGGTCACGAAGCTCGCCACCGCCTCGATAGATCGACTGATACGGAGCCGCGCCGTAGAGACCTCGATAGATGCGCTCGCGCCAGGCCCGCAGTGGAGCCGCCGAGTAGATTCGGCCCCGCCATCGCGCCGAACCGACCATCGAGAAGCGATCGGGATGGCGCGCCTGGACGAGCGCCTCGCTTGCTCCGTACCCCAGCTGCTGTCGGAGGTACGCATAGATCGCTGGTCGCGGGTGATGCCACACGAGGGCAGCCGGGTGGAATGCGATCTCCCAATCGCGGTCCAGGACGCGCCAGCACAGATCGACGTCGTCGCCCGCCACCGTGTAGATCGGGTCAAACCCGCCGAGCTCCTGAAGCGCCTGCCGAGTGAAGGCCATGTTGCAGCCTGGGATGTGCTCTGCCCGGTCATCGGACAAGAGCACGTGGATCGGCCCACCTGGCGCGGCCGCGATCTGGCGCGCGCGCATGGCTTCAGTGGCTGGGCATTCGTTGGGGCCGCCGACGCCGACGACCTCCTCTCTGTCAAAGCCGAGGGCAAGGTAATACGGCCACTCGGGCGCCGGATAAGCGTCACTGTCGAGAAAGGCGACGATCTCGCCCGACGTCGCGCGCAATCCCTCGTTGCGCGCCGCGCTGAGACCTGAGTGCGGGATCGAGATCGTGCGAGCGCGGGGATGTCTGCGCGCGATTTCGGCCGTGGTGTCGGTCGAGCCGTCGTCCACGACAAGGATCTCGAGGTCCGGGTAATCCAGAGAGCACGTGTGCTCGAGGCATTCAGCGAGCGTGGCCGCTGCGTTATGAGCGCAGATGACAACGCTCATCGACGGCCAGTCGGACCTTAGATCAGAAACCTCGCGGCGGTTCCACGACTTCGCGACCTGTAAAGAAGGTTTTGGTGAGCGATCGCTGCGCGTCAGACCGAAATGCCAGTCCGCGATCGGCCGGCCCGCAACAGTCCAGGAGTCCGTCCACGAGAACACGCAGCAGCCGGCGATGCCTCGCTCCATCGCCACTTGCAGCTGCCAGTCCAGAACCGCGGCCTGGCGCGCTTCGCCGCGAGCATCGTGGCCGCTGTCCAGACCGATCTCGCCAAGCACGAGCGGCCGGCCCGCGGCCGCATGTTGGAGCTTGGTGAGGTAGCGATGAAACGCCTGCCGCGACTCGAGAAAGACGTTGAAAGTGATGAAGTCCGAATCGTCGCCTCGGAGATACTCGGCGGTCGGATAGTTCGCGTACGTGACGAGGCGATGCGGATCGACATCGTGAATCAGCGCGCAGAGTTCGGACAGCAGCCGGCTCACTGACTTTGTGCCGACCCAGCGGATCACGTCGGCCGGGACTTCATTGCCAACCGAGATCCCGAGAATCACAGGATTGCCGAGCACCCGCTTCGCGAGAGTCACGGCCGCCTCACGGGCTTCGCGGCGCACCGACTTGATGTCTGCTGATCGCGTCCCCAGCAGGTAGCGCCAATCCTGATAGTCGATGCCGGCCAGGATGCGAAGTCCGAAGTCAGCCGCCGCTTCGAGCATGTCACGCGGCGGCGGGGTGTAAGTGCGGAGGACCGTGAAGCCGGATGCGGCTATAGCCTCGAGGTCTTCGCGCAGCTGATCTGTTTCCGGAAACAGGGCTCCGTCCGCCCGCGCGGCGAACGTGCCGTACGTAACCCCGCGGAAATTGAAGCGTGCGCCTCCGGCCTTGAATTGCTTGCCATCGATTTCAATTCGGCTCAGCGGCGGCGCCTTGAGCAACCGCGGTTGCGGGCGCCAGGCTTCGAACGCTTCTGCTGCCGTCGCCGTCTCTACTGCCACGGGCCTGGCGATACCCCCTGAGATTCCCGGCGCAAAGCACGAAGAGCCTGCGTCGGTCTGACGTTCTAGGCCAGTGGGTGGGCCCTAGACAAGTGCGGCTCCGCTGGTCGGTCGCACAGGTAGGGAAACGATGAAAAGCGCGAGAATTTGCACCCCTCAGACAGCGCGGCCGGCTTAAGACGACGGGAAGCCCTCGGTATTTCCAGCACGAAGGCAGAAGGCGGGGCCAAATCACAGAACGCGTCGCTCCGGCGCGTCTCGGGCGGTCCCAAGACTTCTTCGATTTACAAAATCAATTTTTGGCGGTAGAGATTGCGGCTAGCCGATGCCGTTCTCGGTCTTGCCTTTGGTACAGCAACGCCTCAAGCTGCCCAGGTCATCCCCCCACACGACGCCCATGCTAAGAGACTTCCGCGCCATGCGGGCCACATCCTCCCGCCGCAGGGTGGGTGACCGGCGCCCCTGTTGGATGGCCGCTGGGTGATCCGACTGGAAGCGCGGGAGGAGCGTTGGTCGGGTTGCCGTCGCAACCCGGGTCTGTCGACGCAGTTGTGCCAGCGGCCGGATTTCCGGTCTGGCCCGTTGCGGAAGTGCCTCTCGGCAGCTGTCCAGATTCCGTGACCGTGCCGCTGGGTGTCACAGGAGATTGAGCTTTAAAGGGATAAGCGTGCTCTTTCAGTGAGCCGAATGGGTAGGGACTACCGGTTACTTGGGCAGCCTGATGCCTCTGGGCGGGGGAGTCATTGCTCGCCGCCACCAATCCCAACGCGATCGCCGTTACGGTGCCGGCCGCTGACACCGCAACGATGTCCGGCCAACCTGCCGAGCGCACCGTGCTGACCAGTCGTTGAAAGCTCGCGGTGCGCCTGAACATGTGACCGAGACCCAGAAAGACGATGACTGAGACCCATATCCCGGCGCGCCACACCTGGTGCTCAAGCCTCTCGAGTGCTGCCGAAAGGCGCCGTCCGACTGTGCTCACAGAAACGGACAACATGGCCGCGATTTCGCGGTTGGTGTGCCCTTGGAGGTAGGCCAGAGTCAGGACCTGGCGCTCCCGTTCGTCCAGTTGAGCTAGCGCGCTGTGCACCGTATGGCGCTGCAGCGCCGACACGAATCCGCTCCATCGATCATGCATGGTTGCGACGGACGTGCCGTTCTCAGCCAGCAGTTGTCTCGCCTGCCCGTGCCTACCACGGTTGCGGCGGGGATCAATAGCGAGCCAGCGCGTTCCCCCCACCAACCACGACCGAATCGCGTTCGCCTCCGAGTGACCTACCGGCGGCCCGGGCGCGTTTTCATGAAAATCTGCCTGCTCGTC
>Ga0137379_10000161_pt1 | contig 55579 bp, 56 predicted proteins | sample SagtaG_18_FD_104812 | JGI IMG/M metagenome (GOLD analysis project Ga0137379, IMG submission 104812) | Vadose zone soil microbial communities from Sagehorn Ranch, Mendocino, California, USA - Sage2_L_80_16 metaG | ecosystem: Environmental > Terrestrial > Soil > Vadose zone | place: USA...
CACGATGAGCGGCCCGTACGGGAGATAGCCTCCGTAACCGTCGCAGTCAACGCGCCTATCGGCCACGCATTGCTGATAAGCCGCCATCATCGATGCCTCGGCCTCGGCCGCTGCCGCGTACTGTCGCGCCTGACGCTCCGCCTGAAGTTGGCGCTCAAGTCTGTCCACCCGGTCTGCGAGCGCTGGATTGACGCTTGCTGTTCCCGTCCAAGATTTGTCCGGGGTATAGAAAGAGATCTTGTCAGCCACGACGTCGACCCTTTTGACGGTTTTGCGATGGGTAGGCGCCTCATTGGAATAATTGGTCACGCCCTTTTCGTCCACCCACTTATACACCTGCGCGGAAGCGGGCACGGTCGCCAGGATCGTTCCGAGCGTGGTCACGAGCTGGAAGAGGACGCGCATGCTCCGGTTAACGCACGCGCTTTTCCGATGGATGACTATCTCAGGCACGGCCTTGCCTCCTTTCAAAGGACTCGCTGAACGGTGGGCAGAAAGAAAAAGCCAAAGCCATCCCCCAGAAAATGGCGGCCGCGTCACCGAAAACATGCGCGATGCTGGTATGCATCAGCGGATGCACGAACACCTCGCTGATTAGGAGGACAATCGTCGCGGTCACGGCGAGCGTACGAGCCGGACGCCAAAAGATGCAGAGTCCCAAGGTGGCGGCGAGAGCGAGTATGTAACCCAGCCCGGCGATAAAGAGAGCGGCGATATCCTCGGGATGTAGCGGCGCTTTTTCCAGCTCCGACAGATAGGCCCGATGTTCCGGGGGCGCCGAAAACCCCGCCCACAGATCGAGCGCCATGCCGGCGACTGCGCTCACGAGCGAAGCGAGCACGATGATGCGAAAGCCGGTCTTGGTGATCATGGCGAAGGTCGCGTTATCGCACGGGCTGCCCGGGCGGTGGCCCGGCTGCTACCCGCTGCCAGCCTCCGGGACATTGCTTGACATACGGGTAGTACGCCTTCGCATCGGCGCAGTAATACCAATGCCCAGCTGGCGGCGCCGGGGGCGCGCTGCTTCGTTCGACGTAGGTCGGCGAGGTCGGCGCCACGACGGCAGGTGGGTAGTAGGCCGGCGGATAGTAGTAGTAAGGCGCCGGGTAATACCAGGGGAATGGGACGCCTACTACGATGCCGAAGCGCACATGCTGTGCATGAGCCAATCCGGCGGATAGGGCCCCCAACACCATCACGATCAACATCAAGGCTGCCTTCGCCGTTCTCATGATCGCGCACCTCCGGCAAGAACGGAAAATACTATCAAAGTCGTCTTGTCACGGTGCAGCTAAAGTGTTTCAAAATGTGATACGCGTGGCCCCTCGGTTACACCGATCCTGACGAATTGCATCGGCGCGGGAACGCAGCCCGGTCCCTGCCCCGGGAGGAATTCGCCGGTTTTACGCGGCGCCCGCGGGATCGGCACCTTCCTCGAGCTGGGAAAACCGCACCGGAAGGATGTCCCGGGTGGCAAGTTTGCCGTTTTCCGCCTTCTGCAGCAGAACCAGTTGCTGCTTTTCGGGAATGCCGGTCGGGATGACCAACTTGCCGCCGGGCTTGAGTTGCGTAATGAGAGGCGGGGGAATCAGATCCGGCGCCGCGGTGACGATGATCTTGTCGTAGAGCGCGTGGTCAGGCCAGCCGTAGTAGCCGTTGCCGACGCTCACCTCAACGTTGCGATAGCCGAGGCGCTCCAATCGGCGCTGGGTGTCGAGCGCGAGCTCCTCGATGATCTCGATACTGTAGACCCGGCTCACCAATTCCGAAAGAATCGCAGCTTGGTAGCCGACCCCCGCTCCGACTTCGAGCACTACGTCGCCAGGTCGGGGTTCGAGCAGGTCGGTCATGAGCGCGATGATGAAAGGCTGCGAGATGGTCTTGCCGAAACCGACCGGCAAGGGCACGTTGAGGTAGGCGTAGGGCCGCAGCTCCAGGGGCACGAACTCGTGGCGCGGGATCCTGCCCATCACTTCGATTACCCGCGCATCGAATGCCGACTTGCCGAGCTGCGGCGTGAGAAACACGGCTTCAGCCACCACTTGGGCGATCATCTGCTGCCGCATCAGGTCAAGTTGCTGATTGTCCATCGCATCATTTCCGTAGGTCGATCTCCGCTGCGGGCAGAGAGAGCTTCAAGCCTGTGCACGGACCGCGGTCCCGCAATCCGCTCGAAATCGATCGAGCGGCCCGCTGTCAATGCAGCGGCGGTTTCTTGAGCAGGTCTTGGCGGTCGGCCGAACGCACGCGCACGCGCGAAACCGCGCCCTCGCGCACAAGGGTGAGCGGTACCTCGACGCCCGCAGCGCCGAGCCGCCAGATTTTGCGAAAAAGATTGGCGAGCCCGGAAACGCGCTCGCCCGCGACCTCGAGCACGATATCGCCGGTCTGCGCCCCCGCGCGCTCCGCCGGTCCGCCGCCCGCGAGGCCCGATACCACGATGTGTCCCCCGACCTCGGTCGCGTACAGTCCGAGCCACGGGCGCGCCGGTCGGTTCGCGCGCCCCAGCTTGACCATGTCCTCTAGAACAGGCTCGAGCAGGTCTATCGGCACCACCATGTTACCCTGGACAGTGCGCTCGCCGATCTGTTCCTGAACGAGCAGCGAACCGATGCCCAGAAGCCGTCCGTCACCAGCGATCAATGCCGCGCCGCTCCAGTGCGGGTGCGCCGGTGCGGTAAAGAGCGCTTCATCGAGAACATACTCCCAGTAGCCGGCGAACTCGCGCTTGGCGATGACTTTCGCCTTGAGCGCGTGCGCGCGGCCACCGTGCGCGGCGACGACCACGTCATCGCCGACGCGACACGACGCTGCCCTTCCCCGCGCGAGCGCCGGAACGCCGAGGCGGCCCAAAGGCTGCACCAGCCCGAAGCCGGTCGGTTGATCGTAGGCAAGCGGGAAACCCGCCACCACCGTGCCCGTGCTGGTGTTGAGCCATATCTCCGCCGCCTCGGTAATCAGGTAGCCGATGGTGAGCACCAACCCGTCGTCGCGGATGACTACGCCGTTGCCGATTCGTTCGGTGCCGAGAATTCCGGCGGTAAACGCGTCCTCAGGAACGCCGGCTCGCAGCTGGACGAGCGACTGAAGAGCCGTCTCGAGATCGAAGCGCGACTCCTCCGGCTTCGGCTGCATTTCGGGTGGAAAGGCCCAGTCGCTCGGATTCGCCATCAGTTCTCCCGTTTCCTTCCCGGACATTATTTTATTGCAGCGCCCGGCGTTGCGCCCGCGCCGAGGTTTCCCGGTAAACTTTCTCCGACTACCCCGGGGGAAGGCGCTCATGAACATACAGCTCAGCGTCGCGATGGCGTCGAATCCGCGGACCTGGCCGATCTTTGACGGAAGGGTGAGTCCCGACGGCATCGACCTCATCCCGAGCGTCGTGCACCCGTCGGAACTATTCTGGCGGCAGTTGCGGTTTGCGGATTTCGACGTCTCCGAGATGTCGTTCTCCTCGCTGATAATGGCGAAGTCCAAGGGGGATAACCGCTGGGTCGGCGTGCCGATTTTCACCACCCGGAAATTCTTTCACGCCGAAATCTTGGTGAGGCGGGACGCGGGGATCGACGCGCCCGCGGACTTGAAGGGCCGGCGGGTCGGCGTGCCGGAATACCAGCAGACCGCGGCGCTATGGGCTCGCGGTGTGCTCCAGCACGAGTTCGGCGTCGAGCCGAAGGACATGCAATTCTGGATGGAGCGCACGCCCTCCCACAGCCACCGAGGCGCGGTCGGATTCGCGCCGCCGCCCGGTGTCACGATCGAACAGATTCCGTCCGACAAGAGCATCGGCAGCATGATGCTCTCAGGCGAGCTCGAAGCAGTGATCCATTACATCGTCGACCCCAACCTGGTCGACCGCAGCACCGCCGATTTGTGGAACCACCCGGACATCAAGCCGCTCTTTCCCGACCCGGCTGCCGAGGGAATTCGCTACTACAAGAAAACCGGCATCTTTCCCATCAATCACGGGGTGGTCATCCGGAAGGAAATCGCAGACAAGCATCCCTGGGCCGTGCTCAATCTGATGAAGGCTTTCGAGCGCGCCAACGAGATCGCGAACCGGGAGCGCTTGCAGCATGTCGAGTATTACCTCGCCTCAGGCCTGATAGCGCGGGAGGCCGCGGAGGCGCTGCGTATCCCGCTCGTGCGGCACGGAATCAAAGCCAACCGCCGCGTGCTGGAAACCGCGGTGCGCTACTCCCATGAGCAAGGCCTGACCCCGAGGAGGGTGGGGCTTGAGGAAGTGTTTGCCGCGAGCAGCATGGAGCAGTAAGTACGGGCTATCCGCGCTGGCGACGTGACCTCATCTGCGTTGCTACCACACACCAACGACGGGACGCTGAGGCTAGCCGATATGCATCGGGTCCGGTTAGACCGCAAGCGGCCCGCGACGATGCGCTGCGGAATCACCAGCGCTGGCGATGACGGTACCAGGGCTGATGGGGGACTTTTTTCTTCTCCGACTCTGCCTGAGGTGAAGAGTCCGCTTGTGCATCGGGCTCGTCCGACGAGGAGGACGAGCGCGACCGCTCGGCGGGTTTGCCCGCTGTTTTGGGGGGCTTGGTCTTCGCCGGCGAGCGAAGGAAGCTTTTTCGCAGTCTGTCCAGGCCGCGAAGGATCGAGTCCGAAATTTTCCGGGCCATAAGGCGGCTTCAATGACCCCAGCGGGGGATACGGCGGGCCATTTTATTACAACGGCCCGGTCCGCGGTCGAAGCAGCCCCGGCAGCGGCGCCATCATGGCCTTTCTCCTTTCGTCCATCCATCAGAGCCGGGTGGATCGCGAATTAGCTCGCAATCGGTTAGCGCCGGGAGATGCAGGCGGGCGCAATGCACAAAGGAAAGGGCCGGGCTCTTTCTCCCGGCCCCTTATGAATTATCGTTCTCCGACTGAGACGGTCGATCGAATTTACAGAGCGAGCTCTTCGACCGGTCTGTCCGGACTCACTCGTGCACGCCGGAACCTCACAATATCAATATGACCACGATGACCGTGAGAAGAATGATTATAATGAACTGGAAATCGGTCATACCCCCGGCCGGCAGCGAGTTCAGCTTTCCGGCGATTGCATGTACCTCTGCGTCGGTCATGGCGTCAAGTCGTGCCTGGACTAGTTCCGGCGAGATGCCCATGGCCTGCAGTTCTTTCGCGACGTCCTGACGAGCTGTCAAAGCCTTGACGCCTTCGCGTTCCTGATTTGCCTGGGCCGGTGACAGGATTTGCTCGGTCCCGATCAGATCAGCTTTTGCGCTTTGAGAAAGTAAGCCAAGGCTCAGCAGGGACACACCCAGGAAAAAAGACAAAGATCGACGTGATGGTTGTCTCATAGTTGGCTCCAAAGTAACGTCCCCCCCGATTGGACTGCTTGCGCGGCAAATCTTGTGGCCCATTATATTATGGATTGTTGCCTTCGTTGGCTACGCACTACCCTGAGTGCCGGACGGCATGGTAACGGGAGGGTGCAGGTAAAAATCGCCATGACAACCGGGTCGCGCACCAAAACTTGCCGCATCGTGACAGTCGCCAGCAGGGTCCGCCTAACCGCCCGTATCACGAACGCGTATGGCCTTGCCGTAGCAGTTGAAATCCGACCCTGTCGATCCAGGCAGAGAGAACAGTCCTCGATCCTTGTAGCAGGCTACGTTGATCAATCCGTTGGCGCCGAGTTGCGCGGCTTTGTTGCGAAGCGCGGACAGGCCATCTTCCTCCGTCGAATAGGAGGGAACCCAGAACTTTGCGCGCCACGACTCGACCCAGAGGCGCCGGACGGTCTCGTACTGCGCCGGCAACAACTGTGCCGGGCTGTAGATCCTCACCTCGTGGGCGGTCGCGGGTCCGCCTGGATTTTCGGAAGTGCTCGCGCATCCAGTCATTGCGGCGGCGATTGCCGCCGCATATATTCCTCGGGTGTTCATCGTCAAACTCCAGGGCTCGTAGCACGAGCTGAAACCGCATTTTCTCACAGCACTGCATGATGGTGCACTACTTTGAAATTCTTTGTCGGGGCGCCTAGACGCGTGACCGAATACAATAGAATAGCCTTACCGCGCGAATAGTACCCTGAAGACGGCCATCGAAAGGAGGTGTCGTGTTCGAATATTTTCCGCACGGCTCCATTTGGATGCTCGCCTACAAGCTTGCGCTCGGCGTGGTAATGCATTGAGCACCGAGATTTCGCCGGACCTTAGCGGTGGCGACTTACGCGATCGGCGATGTGCAGGGTTGCTTCGAGGAGCTGCGGGTGCTGCTAGCGGCGATCGACTTCGATCGCGGCGAGGACCGCCTGTGGTTTGTCGGCGATCTCGTCAACCGTGGACCGGCGTCGCTCGCGACGCTGCGCTTCGTGCACGAATTGGGCGAGCGCTCGGTGACAGTGCTCGGCAACCACGATCTGCATCTTCTTGCGCTTGCGCACGGCTTTGCCGAGCGGCGCGGAGACGACACGCTTGGCGAGGTGCTTGCAGCGCCCGATCGCGACGCGCTGCTTGACTGGCTGCGGCGCCTCCCGTTGATACATGTTGAGGGGGGCTACATCCTGGTACACGCCGGGCTCCTGCCGCAGTGGGATCCCGATAGGGCGCAATCGCTCGCCGCCGAGGTCGAAGCCGAGCTGCGCGGATCCCGGTACCGTGAATTCCTCGCGCAACTGTACGGCTCGCGCCCAGAGCGCTGGAACGACGAGTTGCAAGGGATCAACCGGTTACGCGTCATCGTCAACGCCATGACGCGCATGCGTTTCTGCTCGCCCGAGGGCGCGATGGAATTCCGCGTCAAAGGCGAAACAACGAACGCCCCGCCCGGCTACCTTCCCTGGTTCGACGCACCGGGCCGCAAAAGCGCGGGCAACACCGTGATCTGCGGACACTGGTCGGCGCTCGGATTGCGCATCGCGCCGAACCTGCTCGCCCTCGATTCAGGATGCGTTTGGGGCGGGAAACTCACCGCGATTCGCTTGGAAGATCGGCACCTGTTTCAAGTCCCTTGCGCGGCGAATGCCGCAATCGTGAAATCGTCCGCGGGGCGGGCACCTTGAGCGCGCCGGCGATAGCGGCTTCGGTCTTTTCCGCGAGCGTACGCCGCGTTTGGCCCTTGGCGGAGACCGGCGCGAGAAAATTGAGTTCGGCCACCATGTGGCGGGTCGAGACGATGGTCCAGACCGACGCGAGCAGAGATGTTTCGCCGACATAGCCGGCCGCATCCGTATGCCGACCCGCCGGATCGACATAACGGAGCGCCACGGGCTGCACCGTTGCCGCGGCATCGATCGCTGGCTGAAACAGCGCCGCGTGAAAGCGCTCCAGGCTGCGCCCGAACGTCGTCGTTCCTTCGGGACAGACCGCCATCAGTGCGCCGCGCTGGAGCTCGCCCGTTACGGCGTCGCGCGCATGCCGCGCGGCGGAGCGCTTGCCCCGCTCAATGTAGAGCGTGCCGACACGCGTGCATAGCCACCCCACCACTGGCCAGTCGCGAATCTCTGATTTGGCGATAAAAGTCGCAGGAAAGCGCGCGTCGATAACGAAGATATCCAGCCAGGATATGTGATTGAGAGCCAGCATGCAGCGCTTGGAAAGCGTCTTTGGGGCGTTCACCTCCCGCACCGATAAAGAAAGGATGGAAAGCAGCTTTCTCGACCAGCGGCGCTTTTGCGCGTGCCGCTCGGGCTCGGGAAGCCCGGGGTAGCGCAGCCAGGCGATGGCAAGCCCCTGGGCCAAGTGCAGCGCAAGTCTTGCAAGGCGAAACAGACGCAGAGGGATGGAAGTGCGGTTGGCCACCATCGGTAAGACGTTCTTTGTGCGACCCAGCGCGCATTCTACTGGCTGGCTGGCCGTAGCAAAGGGCGCGCAGTCGCATTTTTTTTCAAGTTTGCGGCAAGGACTGTTGCCGTTGCTTCGGGGCGCCGACAAAACAAAAAGGGCGCAGCGTTAGCGCCCCCTGCTATTTGGAACGTGCTGGTGATCGATTTATATACCGTGCGCTCCAATGCATGAACTTCGAGCGGCGCTCTGCGCCAGCACGACCAGGACTTTAGTGCGTCACGCGGGTGACGCCGCCGCCCGAGACCAGGCGCACGCGCTCCCCGGGGTGAAACTCCTCGTCCGCATCTTGCGCGATTGCGCGCAGCTCGCCGTTGTCTAGGCGAACGGTGATTTCCACGCCCTTTTTCTGAGTGACCCCGCGCTCGATCGCGGCGCCTGTGGCGCCGCCCGCCACTGCACCGAGTATCCCGCCGACGCCTGTGCCCCTGCCGCCGCCGACGGTGCTGCCAGCGATGGCGCCGACTGCGCCGCCGGCGAGCGTGCCGACTTCGCCTCGCGTGCCCTCGATCGTGACCTGCCGCACCGATTCGACGACTCCCATACGCACCGATTGTTCGCGCCCGGCCTGACCAGGGGTATAAACAGCCCCTGATGTGGGTGGGGTATAGCAGCCCGACAGCGCCAAGGGGGCTGCAATCGCCATTGCGGTAAGAATCATCAATTTCATGTCGTACTCCTCACAAGTCTGAACCAAAGCTCTCTCGGTACTTAAGAGCGACCTCTTCGCGGCTTATTTTATGGTTCTGGCCGCCGCGCGAAGCGACCTTGATTGCGCCCATCAGCGCTGCAAGCCTGCCGGTCTTCGGCCAGTCGAAACCCGCAGCGATACCATAAAGAAGGCCGGCGCGGTATGCGTCACCGCAGCCGGTAGGATCCACCACCTCGGCCGCCTTAACGCACGGAATGTCAAAACGTTGACCATCGGTGTAAATGATAGACCCTTCGGCGCCGCGCGTCAGGATAAGCGCTTTCACCTTTTGCGCAAGCGCTTCGAGCTTGACACCGGTGCGCTCCTCTAGAACTTTGCCTTCGTAATCATTGACCGCCACATAGCTTGCATGTTCCACGAATGCGAGCAGTTCCCCGCCCGAGAACATAGGCAGCCCTTGGCCCGGGTCAAACATGAAGGGGATGCCGAGCTGCGCAAGTTCGCGAGCATGCTGCAGCATGCCTTCGCGCCCGTCGGGGGCGATAATGGCGAGGCCCGCACCGATCTCGGCGGTCACGTGATTCAGGTGCGAATAGTTCATCGCGCCGGGGTGGAACGCCGTGATCTGATTGTCGTCAAGGTCCGTGGTAATAAACGCCTGGGCCGTGAGCTGGTCGGGCACTTGGACTACCCAATCGGGAGCAATCCTGAGTTGCTCCAGTCGCTCGAAATATAGGAGCGCGTCCTCGCCCACCGTGGCCATGACGAGCGGCTCACCGCCGAGCAACTTCAGGTTGTAACCTATGTTGCCGGCGCAGCCGCCAAACTCGCGCCGCAGCTCGGGAACGAGAAACGCCACATTCAGGATGTGGATTTGCTCAGGCAAAATATGTTCCCGGAAGCGGCCGCGGAACACCATGATGTTGTCGTAGGCGATCGAGCCGCAGATCAGAATTCGCATGGGCGCGATGTTCGTGAAAGAAACCGAAGCCTTAAGAACGCGTTCAGAAGTATGCAGGTCGCTGAATGGATCGCCAAAGCGCCTTTAACCGCGATTATCCGAGTTCATCTGCGGTCGGTTTTTTCCGGTGCGATGTCGGAAATTTGCGAAGCATAGCGGAATTCGCCGACTCAGGCAGCGGTTTTCCTCCGGTTCGCTAGGGGTAGAAGAGATATAGCCGGTAACCGGTCGCCTTCAACGCAGCGGCCTCAATATATACCTTGACTTGAAGCTCGCTCCCAGCGGCGAAGCCAGACTCCGGGCGCACTCCCCGCGGGATGTAGTTCTGCGGCATCAGCACGCGCCGTGCGACCGTTTTATCCTGCGCACTGGTAAGGGAGAGCTCTAGTGCCGGCAGCGCCTGGACGAACGCCGCCCGATTCCTCAAGGTCGCCGTGAGCACCATGACACTGGAGTTGGTCCCGTCGGCCTGCAGGTCGGAGGATTCAATGCTGAGCAGCTCGGCTCGGCGCGGCAGCGGCACGTCGCAACCGAGCTCGGCACAGAGCCGCTGGATGACCGGCTTTGTTTCCGGCGCAAACAGTGCAATCTCACCTCGATAGCGGTAGGCACACTGGACCGTGAGCACGAGGAGCGCGAGCGCGCTTGCCAACCACCATAGCCAGTTTGCACGGCTGCGTGTTGCCGGGCCGAAGTCAAGCACTGGGTCTCCATCGACGTCGGACCAGGTTCCCGCCGCCGTGGCGGGAGGATTCGTCAGCGTGGCCTGGGCATCGAACACGGCTCTGCAGCGCCCGCAGCGAACTCGCCCGCTGCGCGCCTCGAGCTGCCCCGCGGTCACGCGAAACGCTGTCCCGCAGCTGGGACAGCGGGTGACCATCTTCGAGGGTTTCACTGGCGTACCCCGGACAAGCATACCCAACCGTCCGCTTCTGCGGATGTGTCAAACGCAATCCAGGGCAAGTAGCACTTTTCGATTTCTTTGATCTGTGGGGCGAGGATTCCCGAAAGCGCTATTCGCCCGCCGGGCGCGCAATGCGAAATGAGCAACGGAGCGAGCACTTTAAGTGGATTGGCTAGGATGTTGGCAACTACGAGTTCGGCGGTGAAGGTAAGCGGTGTGCGGCCGTCGAGAAATTCTCCCGCCACGCCATTGCGCTGTGCATTAGCGCGGGCCGCCGCTATGGCGTCGGGATCAATGTCTACGCCGACTGCCCGGCGTGCGCCGAGCTTGAGTGCGGCAATTGTCAATATACCGGAACCGCAGCCGTAGTCGAGCACCGTCTCGCCGCCAGTTATGTTGTGATCGAGCCACTGGAGGGACAAGAGTGTGCTAGGGTGGCCACCAGTGCCGAACGCAAGCCCGGGATCGAGTATAAGATTGATGGCGCCCGGTTCTGGCGGTATGTGCCAAGTGGGCACGACCCACAAACGCTCTGTGATGCGGGTCGGCGCGAATTGCTCCCTGGACCTCGTTATCCAGTCCCCGTCAGCGACGGTACCCAGTTCGTACGCCGGAACCGGCAAGCCAGTGGCATCGCAAGCGTGCCGAAGCAATTGCTCTGGGTTGTCTTGTGCGTGGCATAAAGCCGTGAGCCTCAGAAACGGCCACGAGGCAATCTCCGCAGGTTCATCGAACCGCCGCGTCTCCGCCGCGGGTCCCGCTTGCGCATCCTCGCAGGTAACCGAAAACGCGCCTGCCTCAAGCAGTGCGTCTGAGAAACAGTCGGCTTCCGATGCTTCGAGTTCCAAAACGAGCACCGTAAACGTCGTCACGCCCCCGGCCCTTTACTTCGCGGTGTCGCGCCTTTTTTGTTGGGCGAGTTTTTGTTCGAGGTAATGGATGCTCACGCCTCCCCGGATGATGCGGTTATCAGTCAGCAGTTCTTGATGCAGCGGAATGTTGGTCAGGATACCTTCGATCACCATTTCCGAGAGGGCTATGCGCATGCGGCGGATTGCTTGGTCACGGTTGGCACCGTAGGCGATGACCTTGCCGATCAGTGAATCATAGTTGGGTGGTACGGTGTAGCCCTGGTAGATGTGCGAGTCAACGCGTATACCGGGCCCGCCCGGCGGGTGATACGACGTGATGCGGCCCGGCGAAGGCGTGAACTTGACCGGGTCCTCGGCATTGATGCGGCATTCGACTGCGTGGCCACGGATCTCGACATGCTTCTGCCGCACCGACAGCTTTTCACCGGCGGCGACGCGGATTTGCTCCTGCACGATGTCAACGCCGGTGATCATCTCGGTCACCGGGTGCTCGACCTGGATGCGTGTGTTCATCTCGATGAAGTAGAACTCGCCATCTTCATAGAGGAACTCGAAGGTGCCCGCGCCGCGGTAGCCAATCTTTCGGCAGGCCTCGATGCAACGCTCGCCGATGCGCGCGCGCAGCTTCGGCGCGATGTCGGGAGCAGGCGCCTCCTCCATGATCTTCTGGTGGCGGCGCTGAATCGAGCATTCGCGCTCGCCGAGATGAATCACATTTTTATATCCGTCTGCCAGAATCTGCACCTCGATATGACGCGGATTCTCGAGATATTTCTCGATGTAGATGGTGGGGTTGCCGAATGCGGCTTCGGCCTCCGCGCGCGTGAGACTCGCTGCGCCTTTCAGCGCGGCCTCCGTGTGCACTGCGCGCATGCCGCGTCCGCCTCCGCCGCCCGCTGCTTTGATGATCACCGGATAGCCAATCTTCCTCGCGATCTTGAGGATCTCTTCGGGGGAATCGGGCAGGGGCCCATTCGAGCCCGCGACGCAAGGCACCCCCGCTTTCTGCATGATTTGTTTGGCGCTTACCTTATCGCCCATCAATCGGATCGTCTCGGCCTGTGGTCCAATGAAGACAAAACCGCTCTTGTCTACGCGCTCCGCAAAGTCCGCGTTTTCCGCAAGGAACCCGTAGCCTGGATGGATTGCCTCCGCGTCGGTGACCTCTGCGGCGCTGATGATTGCCGGAATGTTCAGATAGCTCGCGCTGGAGGCCGCCGGCCCGATACACACTGACTCGTCGGCAAGCTTCACGTATTTGGCTTCGCTGTCGGCTTCGGAATGCACTACCACGGTCTTGATGCCGAGGTCGCGGCAGGCCCGCTGAACGCGCAAGGCGATTTCGCCGCGGTTGGCAATGAGGATCTTTTCAAACATGCCCTGCGGCTACCCAATCATCATGAGCGGTTCGCCGTATTCCACCGGTTGTCCGTTCTCCACCATAATCGCTTTGACCACGCCGTCCTTGTCTGCTTCGATTTCGTTCATCAGCTTCATCGCTTCTATGACGCAGACGGCCTGTCCGGCTTTGACCGTATCGCCGACCTCGACGAAGGGCTTGGCACCTGGGGAGGCCGAGCGGTAGAACGTGCCCACCATGGGTGACTTGACGAGATGACCCTCGAGCGAGGTCGGCGCCTCCTCCGCCGCTGGACGGGCCGCGGCGGCGGGGGCCCCCGGCGCTGGCGCGGATGGCGGAACAACGGGCGTACCGGCCGTCGGAATCGAAGCAGGCGGAACCACGACATCCCGCTCGCCCGCACCGCCTTTCACTATCTTGACTTTTTCCTCGCCCTCGGTCACCTCGAGCTCAGCGATACCCGATTCCTCGACAAGGTCGATCAGTTTCTTCAGCTTGCGCAGATCCATGCTGGCTTCCTTCCGTGCCACCGGCTCAAGGCTCAGGTGGCTCGAGGATTAGCTTAAGTTGACTGCAGTACGAACTGCAGCGCAAAGTCGTAACCCCGGCTGCCCAGTCCGCAAACGGTGCCGACCGCGAGGTCGGAAAAATACGAATGACGCCGGAACGACTCTCTGGAATGGATATTAGACAGATGTACTTCAATGAAGCGGAGCTTGACCGCCGCAAACGCATCCCGCAACGCCACACTGGTATGAGTCAGGCCCCCGGGATTAACGATGATCCAAGAAATTCGCTCCTTTTTCGCGTTGTGCACTCGCTCGATCAACGCACCCTCGTGATTGCTCTGGAAGATACAGAGCGTCGCTCCGTGCCGGCGGGCCAAGTTGCTCAGCCGATCGTTGATGCTCTTCAGAGTTTCGGTCCCATAGATGCCCGGTTCGCGGGTACCCAACAGATTCAGGTTCGGACCGTGAAGGATGAGAACTCTCCTGACCTTCCCCGGGGACGCGCCACGAGCGCGTTTGGGCTTGGACATGGCGGCAAGTTTGCCGCAGATGCCAGCAAGTTGTCCAGCAGTTGGGTGATTTTTCCTTTAAATTAGGCCCTTATCCCCGCATGATCGCGGCAATTTGGGGTCGTTTGGCGTAGTTTTTGGGTGAAGGCAAATCTGGCCCCGAGAACTTGATTTCGTCCGGATGGACCGCCTCATTTTCAAATCTATCGGGATTCACGTCACCCTGCACGAGGCTCCTTAGCTCCGTGGCGCGAGAGTGCATAAGGTTCGTAAGCGGTGCCGCCGCCTGTTTGCGTTCCCGCAAGGACAGCCTGTTAGCTAGCCTGCCGGGAAAGAAGCAGGGACACCGCTTGAATTCCGGCGCGTTCCATCGGCCGGCCCGCGAACGATGTTTTCAGTTTGCCACGCTCGTCGTTTAGGCTATAAATAGCAAGATTTATTGGCACGTCCCGCCACTCGACCCGCAAAACTGAAACTGCGCGCGTTTGATCGCCAGCAAAGCAACGCTGGTCGGAGATATCGTAGGGAATATCTCGGTTGACGAGGAAGAGTTCGACTGCTTTGCAATCGTCAGTAAACAGTTGCAGGTCGATTTCGCTATAGCGCCCGGCTGTGCCCTTGAGCACTGGACCCGCGAGATAGGGGCGGAATTGCGAGAGCAACCGCATCGCGTCGAGCGCCCGCTCCCGAAGATACTGGATGCGCTCACGTTGTTCCTCGCCTTGGTAGAGTGATTGATAGGCCCGCAACTCGGCCTCGATCTCCTCGTTTCTTGGCAGCGCCTGCGTGTCTTCGGCACCTAGCTGGCGCGCAGCTTTGCGTTTGGCGAGCGCGAAATCCTCGATACCGTCCTCTGCCATGATGCGCGCCGCGGCCGCGGCGATGAGCATGCGCATTTGTTGCTGCTTGAGTTTGCCGTCTTTCGGCATGGAAAAGAAGCCCGCGGGAGCTCTGGCATGATACAGCAGCCGGAACGAGCGGCGGAGTAAGCTAAAATCCCTGCTTCGTTTGCAAACCGGGTTTTTCATGGGCGCACTAGCAGGCGCTCCGGACACCAAGCCTCGTGCATATCCACATTCTCGGGATCTGCGGTACTTTCATGGGAGGCATTGCTGCGATCGCCAAGGCAGCGGGGCACCGGGTGACGGGCTGTGACGCCAATGTTTACCCGCCGATGAGCATCCAGCTTGCCGGCCAAGGTATTCAGCTCACCGAGGGTTACGGCGCCGATCAGATCGCCTTGAATCCCGATCTCTGGGTGATCGGGAACGTAATAAGCCGAGGCAATCCATTGATCGAGGCGATATTGGATCGGGGCGACCGCTACGTTTCCGGCCCTCAATGGCTCGCGGAAAACGTTCTTGCAGGCAAGTGGGTGTTCGCGGTCGCAGGAACTCATGGGAAAACAACGACTTCTTCAATGCTGGCTTGGATTCTCGAGGATGCCGGGCTGGACCCCGGATTTTTGATTGGCGGCGTGCCGCAAAATTTTGAAATATCGGCAAGGCACGGAAATAAAAGGTATTTTGTGATCGAAGCCGATGAATACGATACCGCCTTCTTCGATAAGCGCTCTAAGATGGTGCATTATCGTGCTAAAACGGCAATTTTAAACAACATCGAGTTCGATCACGCCGATATCTTCCCGGATCTTGCTGCGATCGAAACGCAATTTCACCATTTCGTAAGAACTATTCCCAAGTCAGGTCTACTTATTGTGAACGGCGTAGATCCAGTGATCGATCGGGTTCTTGCTCGCGGCTGCTGGACGGCAGTCGAGCGCTTCGGTGTAAAGGGGGGGTGGAACGCGACCGAAACCGGGCCAGAATCCTTCGAAGTGTCCCAGTACGGCAAACCGGTCGGGCGGGTGCAGTGGGGCCTTCTCGGTGAACACAACCGGCAGAACGCCCTTGCCGCAGTCGCCGCCGCGCACTCGGTTGGGGTTGATCCGGCCAGTGCCGTACAGTCACTGACACGCTTCAAGAACGTAAAGCGTCGCATGGAGCTGCGAGGTATGGCGGCGGGCGTTTCGATTTGGGACGACTTTGCCCACCACCCGACGGCCATTGCTGCGACGCTTGCCGGCCTGCGGAACAAAGTCGGGAGCGCGCGTATTCTAGCCGTGCTTGAGCCGCGCTCCAACACGATGAAGCTCGGTTTGATGAATGACAGGTTGGTGGCCAGCCTCAAGTACGCCGACCGAATTTTTTGTTACGGCGCAAACCTCGACTGGGATGCGGCTGCAGTGCTTGCGCCACTGGGTGCCCGTGCGAGTTGCGAAATAGATTTGGAGCGGCTTGTTACGGTCGTCATCGGCGAGGCACGGCGCGGCGACCACGTGCTCGTCATGTCGAACGGAAGTTTCGGCGACATCCACGAGCGCCTGCTCGCTGCGCTCGGAAGACGCGCCGCCGAGGCAATCCGCGCATGATCATTTACTTACACGGGTTCAACAGTTCACCGCAGTCTAGCAAGGCGCGAATTCTAAGGAGTTATCTGGAAGAGCGAAGGCAAGGTGCGAAATTTGCCTGTCCGCAGCTATCGCATTGGCCGGATAAGGCCGTCGCTGCGGGGGAGACGGAAATCGCGCGCCATCCGAAGGAGAAAATCACCTTGGTCGGGAGTTCGTTGGGCGGCTTCTATGCCACTTGGCTAGCCGAAAAGCACGAGAAACGAGCAGTTCTAATCAATCCTGCGGTTACCCCGCACATCGGTCTTCGCGCCTATCTCGGCGCACAGCAGAGCTCCAATGGTGACCAATACGAACTCAGCGACGAGCACCTGCGGCAATGGAAAAATCTTGTCGCCTCCAAGGTTGACCCCGATCGTTACCTATTGCTGGTCGAAACCGGGGACGAAGTACTCGACTACCGCAAGGCCGTGAGAAAATACCGAGGCGCAAGGCAGGTAGTGGTGCAGGGCGGGAACCACACTCTGGCGAGCTTTCCCCGACACATCCCGCTTATCCTGGAATTTGCCGACATGACCTGATTACCGCAGTAGTTTCCAGGTCGAGCTTCCGTCCTTGAGCGCGTAGCGCGTCACCGCTTTTTCGTCGAAGTTGAACCCCAGACCCGGAGTCTTCGGCAGAACCAGCGTGCCATTTTTCGCCATTAACTGTGTGTCGATGAGGCGCCGGAAATTAAGCACTTGGTCATTCGGGAAGAACTCGACGTAGCGCGCGTTGGGGGTCGCCGCCACGAGGTGCGCGTGCAGGTCGTGAAACCAGTGCGGGCAGACTGTCACACCGTAACTCGCAGCCGTCGCAGCGATTTTTCTCCATTCGGTAATTCCGCCGCATACCAGGGCGTCGGTCTGCAAGATCGCCGCCGCACTCTTTTCGAGGATTTCCCTAAAGTGCCAGCGGCCGGAGCCGATTTCGCCGGTGGCGATCGCAACGCGTGTGAGTTTCGCGAGCCGCGCATGGTTCTCGATATCGTCGGGAAAAAAAGGCTCCTCGATCCAATAAGGGTCGTAGCGCTCGAAGCGTTCCATGTAACGCATAGCCGTCGGCAGATCGCGCCAAGCATTGTTGGCATCGAGCATCAGATCGACCTCGGGTCCCACGGCGTCGCGCGCAGCTTTCACGCGCGCTTCTTCCTCATGGCGCGAGAGCTTTCCGACCTTCATCTTCACGGCGTGAAATCCCGCCTTCACGTAAGCGGCCATCTCTTCACCGAGATTCTCGGGTGTCTTGCCAGATAAGTAGTAGCCTCCGCTGGCGTACGCTGGGACGGCATCGTTCACCATGGCGCCCAAATACTTGAAGAGAGGCAGTCTTGCCGCGCGGGCGTTTAGATCCCAGAGCGCGCAGTCGAGGATTGAAATCGCACGCATGACGCTGCCCGCGCGTCCTTGCAGCAATGACTCGTCAAACATTTGTTGCCACAGGCCTTCCACGAGCAGGCTGTCTTGGCCAAGAAGAATCGGGGTAAGCAGTTGCTCGACGGCTTCCGCGACCAACGTTCCACCCGAAGAGCCGGCGTAGCAGAAGCCGATGCTCTCGACACCGCCGGCGCTCACCTTGACCAGTCCGTAGTCGCGCGCCGACACCGTGCGCGTGGCGAAGCTGGTGGCGCTGTCCAGCGGAATTCGGGCGGTTGCGACGGATATCGATTCGATTTTGGGCATTCTTGGTCCTTAGTCGTTGGTTCGAGGGAGTCGAGGCGGCGCTGCGATATAATTATGTCATCCGCCGGGCTCATACGATGCGGCTCCCCTTCCCGGTTTGGCTCCCTTGTGAACGTTCTTTACGAAGACAACGGTGCTTTCAAGGTCGCCGCCGTGCTCACCGACGGTGACATCTCCCTTCAAGTCGTAGCACCGCATGGCAGGCGAGCGAAGATTAAGGCGAAGGACGTACTGCTGCGCTTTCCAGAGCCCGCCCCCGCCGATCTGCTCGCGCAGGCCGAAAGCATGGCCCGCAGCATTGACATCGATTTCCTTTGGCAGTGTTGCGGAGCAGAGGAGTTTGGCTTCACGGACCTCGCGCACGAGTACTGCGGTCGCACGCCCTCCGCAGTGGAGGCAACCGGGATCCTGGTGAAATTGCATTCGGCGCCGATGTACTTCTACCGCAAGGGCAGAGGGCGTTACCGCGCGGCGCCGGTCGAGACGCTGCACCTCGCCCTTGCCGGGATCGAGCGTAAGAAACAGCAGCAAGAGCAGATTGAGGCGTGGGCTGAACAGCTCGCGCGCGGGAAACTTCCCGATGAGTTCCGGTCGCTTCTGGCCCAGCTTCTGTACAAGCCCGATCGCAACCGGCCCGAGACCCGGGCGCTTGAGGAGGCCTGCGCCAACACCGGACTGACGCCTGCAAAATTGCTGGAGCGTTGCGGGGCGCTTCCCTCCAGCCATGACTATCACTTGAACCGGTTTCTCTACACGTATTTTTCAAAAGGGACGGATTTCCCCCAAGGGCTCGAAGTCACCGAGCCCCGGGACTTGCCCCTCGCGGAAGTGGCGGCCTTCAGTCTGGACGATGCTGCCACGACTGAAATCGACGACGCGTTTTCGCTCACTCGGCTCCCGGGAGGCCGACTTCGGATCGGCATCCACATCGCCTCGCCGGCGCTCGGGTTCGCTCCCGGCTCGCCACTCGATGCGGTGGCGCGCGGGCGACTCTCGACTGTCTATATGCCCGGAAGAAAAATCACCATGCTGCCGCCCGCTGTGATCGGGCGTTTTTCCCTTGCGGAAGGCTACGAGCGCCCGGCGCTGTCGCTGTACCTCGACGCCCGCACCGAAGATTTCGCCGTCGAGAACCGCCACACTTGCGTGGAGCGCGTCCCCATTACCGCGAATCTCCGCCATCAGGGTTTGAAGGGGCTCGATGCCGCCTTTCTCGCCGGCGAGAGGCGAGAGGATATCCCGTATTGGCTCGAATTGAACGTGCTCTGGCGATTTGCGAGTTCACTGGAACGGGAACGGGGCAAGCGCTCCACTTCGGCGGAGCGGCCTGAATATGATTTCCGTGTCGAGGGCGAGCGAGTAGCCATCACCGAGCGCAAGCGAGGTACGCCGCTCGACAAACTAGTCGCCGAGCTGATGATCGCCGTAAACAGCACTTGGGGAAAGCTGCTCGACGATCATGACGTCGCCGCGATTTACCGTGTCCAAGCGAACGGAAAGGTGCGCATGAACACCTCCGCCATGGGGCATCAAGGCTTGGGCCTCAGCCATTACGCCTGGGCGAGCTCGCCTCTGCGGCGCTATGTCGATCTGGTCAATCAATGGCAGCTCCTTGCGCTGGTGAACGGAGAACCGCCGCCGTTTGCGCGCAACGCCGAGGTGATGTTCGCCGCCGTGCAGGATTTCGAGGCGACGTACGCTGCCTATGACAATTTCCAGCGTCGCATGGAACACTACTGGTGCCTGAAGTGGTTGTTGCAAGAGCGGATCGAAGTTGCGGGGGCCGAAGTGGTGCGCGAAAATCTAGTTAAAATCGACGGTCTGCCTCTGCACGTCAGAGTGCCGTCGCTGCCCGAGCTTGCGCCCGGGACCGGCGTCGAAATCACAGTCACACACATAGACCTTGTCGAACTGGATCTCAAGTGCGTATTTCGTCGTCGTCGGGACGCTTTGGGAAGCTCCGATTAGACTTCCGCGTGATCGGAGAGCCCGTTGGTCTGGCGGATTAAAAACAGGACGCTCGCCCTTGGTAGCGGACACTTAAGACAAAACCCTAAAAGAGGCTTAGAATTATCTGATTCAAAACGCTTTTGGTAAACATGGATCTGAACATGCCAAGATCGTTTTCCATCGCGCCTGCGTGGCCCCGACCGCTCGCCGAGCTGGATCCGGAATCGCGCGTGCTGGCAATGGCGCTGACAGCCTCGGTGGTGCTGCACGCCATCGTGCTCTCGATCCAGTTCAGGCCTCTTGATACCATGAAAAAGCTCGCACCGGCGCAGCTCGAAGTGGTGCTGGTGAATTCCAAGACTCGCTTGAGGCCGGTCCGGCCGGACGTGTATGCCCAGGCGAACGTGGACGGCGGCGGGGACACCGACCTGAACCGCCGCGCCAAATCACCGCTTCCCCTGCTGCAGCTGACTGAGCGTGGCGCAGACCTGAAACAAGCTACCCGCCGCGTGCAGGAGTTGGAAGCGAGGCAAAAGCAGCTGCTCTTACAGCTTCGATCCCTCAAAAAGGTCGCAGCTGCCGACTCCATACCGCAGACCGAAGCCAAGGCGGAGCTGTCCGGGACGGAACTCGCGGAGAGCGCCCTTATGATTGCGCGCTTGGAAGCACAGATTGCACGCCAGGTCGAGGAATACAACAAGCGCCCGCGCAAGGCATTCATTGGTGCGCGCGCAGCCGAGGTGCGCTACGCGCTGTACGTCGAAGACTGGCGCCAAAAAATCGAACGCCTCGGAAACCTTAACTATCCTGAGGGCGCTCGCGGCAGAGTCTATGGGAGCTTGCGGCTCACGGTGTCAATCAACGCTAACGGCACCTTGGCCGGTATCGAGCTTGAGCGTTCTTCGGGACACAAAATCCTTGACGCCGCAGCCGAGCGCATCGTCAACTTGGCGGCCCCTTACGCAAGATTCCCGCCCGATATCCGCAAGGACACCGATATTCTGGTGATTACCCGCACCTGGCATTTCGTGCCCGGTGACAAGGTTTTCAGCGAATAAAGGCGGCGTGCTCACCGACGGCCTGGGTATGCTGATCGAACAAGCTGCCGAGTCTTTCTTCGTCTGGCGCGGCGTAAGACCGAGCACCCAGGTCGCGCTCGCGGCGCTGCACAAGGCGAGCTAATCTGGCTTGCGCGCTGGCGCCGCGGTGAAACTGCTCGTGCTGTCGTGGCGGGTGTTCTGCTACTTTCTCGGCGCGCTGATCGTCGTGCTCGCCCTTTATCAGTTCTGGATCTTCGCGCAGATTCTATACTGGAGCGGACATAACCCAGAAACGACGCGATTCATGGATGCCCGCCTCGAGGCGGCGCGGCGGAGAATTCCGAACGCCCGGCTGCGTCAGCAATGGGTCGGCTATCAGCAGGTCTCGCCCCACTTGAAGCGTGCCGTCATCATTGCGGAAGACGCCAAATTCATCGACCACGAAGGTTTCGATTGGGAAGGGATCCAGCGCGCGATCGAGAAGAACCAGCAGCGCGGAAAGGTCGTCGCCGGCGGCTCGACCATCACGCAACAACTGGCAAAGAATCTGTTCCTGTCCGGCGAGCGCAGCACGCTGCGCAAAGGGGAGGAAGCGGTCATCGCCGCCATGCTCGAAGCGGTGATGGACAAGCGCCGCATCTTTGAGCTCTATCTCAATGTCGCCGAGTGGGGCGAGGGCGTGTTCGGTGTCGAAGCCGCGGCGCAACACTATTTCGGCGTGAGCGCGATGGACCTCACGCAGGAACAGGCGGCGCGCCTGGCGGCGATGCTGCCGCGACCGCGCTTCTATGACCGCAACCGCGATTCTCCATATTTGGAGACCTATAGCGATTCAATACTTGTAAACATGTCCGCGGCACAAATTCCGTGACGCGCGCAAGCGCTCGGTTCCAAATGCACGTATCGGGCGCTGGTCGCGAAGCAATTGACGGCTTAAGGGGTCACGTAAAGGTAGCCCGCTGCCCGGCGGCCGCGCGGCACATCGATGCCCGCCAGTATCAGCAGACCGACCACGAAAAACGCCCCGGTCGCGAGCATGGCCAGGCGATGGTTCCCGCCTGAAATCCAAGTCACCGCGCCGTAGGTGATCGGCCCCAGAATCGAAGACAGCTTTACCGCCAGGCCCCAGAGGCCAAAAAACTCTGCGCGTCGATCCTCCGGGCTGAGGTAGCCGACCAGCGCACGTCCTGCCGACTGCGATGAGCCGAGGCATAAGCCCGCTAAGTTTGCGGCACCCCAGAACAGACCCGGTCCAGCCGCTGCCCACGCGGTCAGTGTGGTCGCGATCCAAAGAAGCAGCGTAAGTGCGATGGTGCGCACATGTCCGAGCCGGTCCTGGATGTGGCCGAACGCAAAGGCGCCAACCGCCGCCGTGACGTTGACCACCAGAATCAAGACGATCGTTTCCTGGGTTGAGAAGCCAAGCGCCTGCTCGGCGTAAATTGCCGCAAGCGCGATGACGGTCTGAATCCCGGCCTGATAGAAAACGATGCAAGCGAGAAACTGCGCGAGATCGCGGTAGCGGGCGGCTTCGCGCAGCGTCTGCGCAAGCCGCGCGAAGGCCGCGCGCGCCATGTTTTCTCCAGGCGTCGGCGACGTCGGGTGTGCGCGTTCCCGCAGCACCAGGAAAGTCGGCAGACTCGCAGTGGCAAACAACGCCGCCGTGATCAGCATAGTTACAGGCACGAACTGCTGAGCTTGCTGACCTTGCGCCTGTGCCCAAGTGACGAAGCCAAGGCAAATCCCCAAGGTCAGGAGCCCGCCTAGGTAACCGAGGCTCCAGCCCCAACCTGAAACCCGCCCCAGCGCCTCGCCTTGCGCGAGCTCGGGAAGGAAAGCCGCGATGATATTCTCGCCGGAGCCGAAGCAGAAGTTGGAAAATATGAGCAGCGCCACAGCAAGCGCGAGCGTCCCCGGTCCGGTGAAAGCGAGCAGACCGGTGGCGACAACACAGCCGAACGTGGTGAGTACCAGCAGCCGTTTCTTCGCCGCGCGCAGGTCGGCGTACGCCCCCAACACCGGCGCCGTAAGGAGGATGCAAGCATAGGACACCGACAATGCCAACGTCCAGGCGAAAGTCGCCCAAGGCGCATTGTCTGCAATGACGGCTACGAAATAGGCGTTGAACACAGCAGTGATCACCACCGTGGTGTAGCCCGAATTGGCGAAGTCGTACATTGCCCACGCGAGGACTTCTGCGGGGCGGACGTCTTCTCCGAGGGCGGCGCGGTTTCGGTTCATCGGGCGAGAATCTTCTTTCGCCATGATACAGCCCGCTGCTACAATCGCCGCAGCCGCGCAGCGTGTCCGGACATGTTCCGCGGCGCCAATCCGGGCGTAAAGATCAGACACTGGCCGGCGGGCATGATCGAAACCCTGAGCCCAAAGAAGGAACTGGAAGACCTCCAGGCCGACTTGCGCGAGATTGAAGAGCTGCTGCACCGGCAGCATGCAGTCGGAGACCGCCTCGACCCCGGTGAAGGCGAGCCGCGCGCGGGCTCCCTCGTTCACGGCCGGAACATCGTCGAGCTACACGTGAAGCTCGAGTCCATGCACCCGGCCGATATCGCCTACGTGCTCGAGGCGCTTCCGCTCGAAGAACGGCTGGCCGTCTGGAATTTGGTGAAGGCGGAACGCGACGGCGAAATTTTGCTCGAGGTCTCCGATGCGGTGCGCGAGACCCTCATCCGCAGCATGGACTCGCAGGAGCTGGTCGCTGCGGCCGAGCAACTCGAGACCGATGAAATCGCCGACCTAGCACCGGATCTTCCGGATGAAGTCATCCATGATGTCTTCCAGGCGCTGCCGGTCGAGGAACGCGAGCAGCTGCGAGCGGCGATGTCGTACCCCGACGGCGCTGTGGGCGCGCTCATGGATTTCGATGTCGTCAGCGTGCGAGAGGACGTCGGAGTCGAGGTAGTGACACGCTACCTACGGAGATTCGACCAGTTGCCTCACCACACCGACCAGCTCTTCGTCGTCGACCGCGACGAGAATCTTAAGGGCGTGGTGCCGCTCTCCAAGCTTATCGTCTCCGAGCTCCATCACGCTGTGGGAAGGATCATGGTCACCGATGTCGTCACCCTCCGCCCCGACGACAAGGCCCAAGACGCCACCAAGGCCTTCGAGCGCTACGACTTGGTGTCGGCGCCCGTGGTCGATCAGCAGGGCAAGCTCTTGGGCCGCGTGACTGTGGACAAGGTCGTCGACTTCATTCGCAGCAAGAGCGAGAGCGATCTCCTCACCCAGGCGGGCTTGCGCGAAGAGGAGGACGTGTTTTCCTCAGTCTGGGCGAGCGTGAAGAACCGCTGGTCGTGGCTTGCCATCAATCTCGTCACCGCTTTTGTCGCGTCGCGCGTGATCGGCGTCTTTGAGCATTCGATTGAAAAGCTGGTCGCACTCGCCGCGCTCATGCCGATCGTCGCGGGGGTGGGCGGCAACTCTGGCAACCAGACCATCACCATGATCGTGCGGGCGATCGCGCTAGGCCAAGTGCAGAGGGAGCATGCGAGTGGCCTGCTCGCGAAGGAATTGGGCGTTTCCCTTGTGAACGGCGTGCTCTGGGGGAGCGCGCTCGGCCTTATTGCCTACTGGCTGTATCAAAAGGTGTCGCTCGCCCTGGTGATGACCGCGGCGATGACGCTGAACCTCGGACTCGCCGCTATAGCGGGGGTGCTCATTCCGCTCACAATGGTTAAGCTCGGACGCGACCCTGCTCTCGGGTCCTCTGTGATGATTACCGCGATCACCGACAGCGGGGGATTTTTCATTTTTTTGGGTCTCGCCACCCTGTTGCTGCTTTGATTGCGGCCTCCGAGGCGGACTCGAAGAACCTTCGGCGACGTCAGGCTTGCGCCATCGACGCAAAGACTGCATCCGCAGCGGCAATGGTTGCTGCGATATCGACTTCGGAGTGTGCCGACGACACGAAGCCCGCCTCGTAGGCCGAAGGCGCGAAGTACACGCCGCGCTCGAGCATCGCATGGAAGAAGCGGTTAAACGTGTCCTTGTCGCATTGCATGACTTCGGCGTAGCTCGATGGCGGCGCAGCGCGGAAATAGAGGCCGAACATGCCGCCGACCGATTGCGCCGAGAAAACGACCCGGCGCTTTCGCGCGACGCCCGCAAGACCGTCGCAAAGCGCGTGCGCAGTGGCGGAGAGGCGCTCGTAGAATCCCGTGGTCTGGACTTTTTTCAGCGTCGCAAGCCCAGCGGTCACGGCGAGCGGATTGCCCGAGAGCGTGCCGGCTTGGTACACCGGTCCGAGCGGCGCGATTTTTTCCATGATTTCGCGCCGGCCGCCAAACGCGCCCACCGGCATACCACCCCCGATCACCTTTCCGAGCGTAACGAGGTCGGCGCTCACGCCGTAGAGTCCCTGCGCGCCGTTCAGGCCCACGCGAAACCCCGTCATCACTTCATCGAATATCAAGACTGCGCCGTGGCGGGTACACAACTCGCGCAACCGCGGCAGAAACTCCGGTCGCGGGACGACGAGGTTCATGTTGCCTGCGACCGGCTCGACGATCACGCCGGCGATCGATTTGCCCAGGTCGCGGAACGCCGCATCGAGCTGCGCGACGTTGTTATAGGCGAGGACGAGCGTCTGCGCCGCGATTTCGGCCGGCACGCCTGCCGAGCTCGGCCGGCCCAGCGTGAGAGCACCCGAACCGGCCTTCACCAACAGGCTGTCGGCGTGGCCGTGATAGCAACCCTCGAACTTGACGACGCAGCTGCGGCCGGTGAAGCCGCGCGCCAAGCGGAGCGCCGACATGGCCGCCTCAGTGCCGGAGCTCGCCAGCCGCACCATTTCCAATCCCGGAACCAGACGCACGAGCAGCTCGGCCATCTCGGTTTCAAGCTCCGTGGGTGCGCCGAAGGAAAGTCCCCGACTGGCCGCTTCCCGCACCGCAGCAACGACTTCGGGGTCGGCGTGCCCAAGCACCAGCGGTCCCCAGGAGCCAACGTAGTCAAGGTACTCGCGGCCATCCGCGTCCCAGATACGGCTGCCTTCGCCGCGCACCACGAAGCGCGGCGTGCCGCCGACCGCGCGAAACGCACGCACCGGGGAGTTGACGCCTCCCGGTATGGCCTTTTGCGCACGCGCAAACAGAGCGTCGTTTTTAGTCACGGGTTTTTCCGCTGAAAAAGGCGGCGGAACTTGCGCGCAGCAGCCGCCACGTCCGGCGCGTCGAACAACGCGCTGATTACGGCGATCGCGTCGGCGCCGGCTTCGATCACCGTGTGTGCATTGTCTGGAGTGAGCCCTCCGATCGCGACAATGGGTAGATCGATGCGCATTTTTGCTTCCCCATAGAGGGCTGGCGGCGCGCCTACTGCCGCGGGTTTTGTGGAGGAGGGGAATGCGGTGCCGAAGGCGACGTAGTCGGCACCCTGCTGGCGCGCGGACACCGCAAGCTCGATGCGATCGTAGCAAGACACGCCGAGCAGCATGCGCGCACCCAGTTTCGCGCGCGCCTCTGCGAGCCCGCCGTCGCCGCGCCCGAGGTGCACGCCATCGGCATCGATGGCGACCGCAAGCTCGAGGTCGTCATTGACGATGAGCGGCACGCCTGCGGCGCGGCACAGTGCAAGCAACCGCTCGGACTGCTTGCGCTTGAGAGCGGCATCCGCGGATTTGTTGCGATATTGCACGATTCTCGCCCCGCCGGAGAGCGCCTGCCGCACCTTGCGTTCGAGAATTTCCGTGTCCGCTTCGTCGGGCGTGATGGCGTAGAGCCCCGCGATCTGCCGCGACACCGTGGAAAGCGGCTCAGGCCGCGCCGGAATCATCCATTTCCCGTGCCCAGAAGAACCGGTCCGGAAGATATTGGCCCATGCCCGGTCGGAAACCGGCATTGAGCGTCTGCCAAGTATATTCCTGCGCTTCCCGCACCGCCTCGGGCAGCTCGAGGCCATTGGCGAGAGTCGCCGCAATCGCGGCGGCAAGCGTGCAGCCGGAGCCGTGATAGTTCCCCGGCAGTCGCTCCCAGCTGTCTGTGCGCACCACGCCTTCCGGGCCGTACAGCGTATTGACGACCTGCGGAGTGTTTTCATGCGTGCCCGTGATGAGCACGAATTCGCACCCCAGGCCGAGCAATTTATCGGCGCACCCGGAAAGCGCGAGCTCCTCTTCGTCCTCACCGTCGGCTTGCGCAAGGTGCCGTGCCTCGCGGCTGTTCGGCGTGAGAATGGTCGTCTGCGGAAGAAGCAGCTCCCGCATCGTCGAGATCATTTCCTCGTTTGCGAGCTCGTCGCCGCGGCCCGAGGCGAGTACCGGATCGAATATGAGCGGCACGTCGGGATAATCCGAGACGACTTCCGCAATGGCGGCAATGTTTTCGATGCTGCCGACCAGACCGATCTTGAACGCCGCCACCTGCATGTCCTCGAGCACCAGCCGCGCCTGGTCCACTACCCAATCCGATTCGATCGCCTGCACATCCTCAACGCCGGCGGTGTCCTGGACCGTGATCGCGGTCACCACCGAGAGTCCATGGCAGCCCATCGATGACAAAGTCAGCAGATCCGCCTGAATGCCGGCACCCCCTGTGGGGTCGGTGGCGGCAAAAGCGAGCACGATGGGCGGGTGGGCCGGAGAGGACATGGGCAGCGAACGCTCGGCGCTGCTGGTCGGCGGCAAGCCGGTCGGGTTAAGATGCGAAGTCCCATTGTAACCCAATCCCAACTTGATGACGGAAAAGAAAGAATTCAAAACTTGGATGTGCCTCATATGCGGCTTTGTCTACGAGGAGGCAGCTGGATTGCCTGAAGAAGGCATTGCTCCAGGGACGCGCTGGGAGGACATCCCGATGAACTGGACCTGCCCGGAGTGCGGTGCCCGCAAGGAGGATTTCGAAATGATCGAACTTTAAGCTGGCACGACTCCTGCCTTACTGTGAGGCTCGCTCAAATAAGCCGGGCAATATGCCTCCCGCAACCTTTATAGCTATTATGAAATAAACCGTACAAGGCTTTGTTTTGACAGGATTTGGTTGTATAGTATGAGGAGATTCCTCACTGGGTGCGGCCGCGCCACCGCCCAAGGGCCGACGCCAGTGTCGGAAAGATAGGAGCGAGAAGGTGGAGAGCGTGAGCGAAACGGTAAATCTTTCCGGAGTCAAAGTAATGGTGATAGACGATTCCAACACCATCCGACGCAGCGCGGAAATTTTTCTGGTTCAGGCCGGATGCAAGGTAATCCTGGCCGAAGACGGCTTCGATGCCCTTGCCAAGATCACCGACCACCAGCCCGACATCATCTTCGTTGACATCATGATGCCGCGCCTGGACGGCTACCAGACCTGCGCATTGATAAAAAAGAACACGCGCTTCGCTACGACGCCCGTCGTCATGCTGTCGTCGAAGGACGGCCTCTTCGACCGCGCCCGCGGGCGTATGGTTGGCTCTGACGAGTATCTGACCAAGCCATTCACCAAGGACTGCCTGCTGAAAACTGTGGGTGCCCACGCGCCCGTTCGAACATAAGGAGGTTTGCATGCCCGTGAAGAAAATCCTGATCGTGGACGATTCTCCGACCGACCGCCAGTTCTTCCTGGAAGCACTGTCCAAGCAGGGTTACCAATGCGTCACCGCATCGAGCGGCGACGAGGGGATCGCGAAGTCGAAGACCGAAATGCCCGACCTCATCCTGATGGATGTCATCATGCCGGGAACCAATGGCTTCCAGGCGACGCGCATCATTGCGCACGACGAGGCAACCAAGCACATTCCGGTGATCGTGGTCACCAGCAAAAACCAGGAAACCGACCGCATCTGGGGTATGCGCCAAGGCGCCAAGGATTACCTGGTGAAACCGATCGAAGTCAAGGACCTGTTGGCGAAGGTCGCAGCGATCAAGTAGAACGGCCGCGCCATGGCGAAACAAATCAGTCTGCGCGAATTTCAGCAGGGGCTCGCCCTGCGGCTGCGCAACGCGCAGGCCGAAGCCGAGCCGACCTCGCGGCTGGGGGTACAAGCGGGCAGCCGCAACTGGCTGATCAAGCTCGACGACGCGGGCGAGATGCTGCCGCTGCCCGTGGTCTCGAGCGTGCCGCTCACCAAGCCTTGGTACCTAGGCCTCGCCAATATCCGCGGCGTGCTAGCGAGCGTGGTGGATTTTGCGGCCTTCATGGGAGGGGCGCTGACCACGCGCACGCCCGATTGCCGCCTGCTTCTGATTGCCGAGCGTTTTCAGTCCTTCAGTGGTCTGTTGATCAGCGGCATGCTGGGCCTGAGGAACCTCCAGGCCCTTCAGTCGGTCGACGAAACCCCCGACAAACCCTGGGTAGGCGCCACATACCGGGACGGGGACGGCCAGGTTTGGCACGAGCTGAATATCACTGAACTGGTCGCGCACCACGAGTTTCTGCATGTGGGCGGGTAGCGCCGCGCACTGCGGGCAACGCAAGCAATAGACCGGAGGTCTTATGGGATTCAAGTTGCCGAGCAGTTTGGGAAGCAAAAAAGCCGCCGCGCTGGCGCCGCAGCCACCCAAAGTAGTACCGAAGGTTGCGCCCAAACCGATGGCTGCCCCTAACAGGCCTGCACCGGGGAAGGCACCCGGCCCGACGACCGTCATGGAGGGCCCGAAACGCGCGATGTTGGGGCTTGGCACGATGCGCGTCGGCCGGCAGTACACGATCCTAGGTGCGATCTTTGCGATTCTCTTTGTCGTCGCCGCAGGCATCGTGTTCATCGACAATCGCGCAGCCACCTACGGAACTGCCTACGTTTCCACTTCCGCGCAAATGCGCATGCTCACGCAGCGCATCGCCAAGGCTGCGCAGACCGGCCTCATCGGCAGCCCCGAGGCCTTCAAGCAGCTGCAGCAATCGCGCGAGGAGTTCGTCGCTGCGCTGAAGCTCCTTACGCAAGGCGGCCAGGCGGGTGATGTCTCCTTGCCGCCTACCTCCGACGCGGTCAGGCCGACGCTCGACGCGCTCACCAAGGAATGGGAAAAGACCGACCAAAGCGTGCAGTTAGTGCTCGCGCAAAGCAAGAACCTCATCGGCCTCGGCACGGCGGTGCGCTCGATCAACAGCAATAACCCGGTCCTGCTCGACCTCGCTGAGCAGATCCAGGCCCTGAAGCTGCAGGCCCAGGCGCCGGCGAGGGAGATCTCGCTTTCCGGCCAGCTCGTTATGCTGACGCAGCGATTGGCGAAGAACGCCAACGCCATGCTGGGCGCCGATGTCATCGACCCGGAAGTGGCGTTTCTGATGGGCAAGGACACCACGAGCTTCCGCGAAGTGCTGCAGGGAATGGCAAAAGGCAGCGACGTGCTGCGCGTAGCGGCGGCAAGGGATCCCGAGCAGCAGGCAAAACTCGCTGAGCTAGACAAGGCCTACCAGGAATTCCAGACGGCGGTGGCCTCGATTCTAGGTAACTTGCAGGCGCTCGTAAACGCGAAGCAGGGCGGTCGCAGAGTGGTGGACGATTCCGAGCCGCTGCTTGGCGCGGCCCAGAAGCTGGGCGACGCCTATGAGCAGGAGCTTGGCGGCCGCACGACCAACCTCATCGTGCTCGGCTTCGTGGTGTTGCTCGGAATTTGCGTCATCGCGTTGCTGGTCAGAGTGTACCTGAGCGACACGGGCCGGCGCGCCGAGGAAGCCGAGCGCCAGCGCGCCCAGATCGAGCGCACCAATCGGACCAACCAGGACGCGATTCTGCGCCTCATGAACGAGATGGGTAACCTCGCGGAAGGCGATCTTACCGTCAGAGCGACGGTCACGGAAGACATCACCGGTGCCATTGCCGACTCGGTCAACTTCACCATCGATGAATTGAAAAACCTCGTCAGCCGCATCAACAACGCCATGGCGCAGGTGACGACCGCCACCGAAACCGCGCAGAAGACCTCGTCGCAACTGCTCGCTGCCGCGGAAAAGCAATCGGTCGAGATCCGCCAGACCAGCGCCTCGGTGCTCAGCATGGCGAGAGCCATGAGCGAGATGTCGACAAGCGCCTCGCAGTCGGCGAACGTAGCGCGCCAATCGGTTGCCGCAGCGCAAAAGGGCACGCAGGCGGTGCAGAACTCGATTTCCGGCATGAATGAAATCCGCGAGCAGATTCAGGAAACCTCAAAGCGCATCAAGCGCCTCGGCGAATCCTCGCAGGAGATCGGCGAAATCGTCGAGTTGATCTCGGATATCACGGAGCAAACGAACGTTCTTGCGTTGAACGCCGCGATCCAGGCGGCAAGCGCGGGTGAAGCCGGGCGCGGGTTTACCGTTGTGGCGGAAGAAGTGCAGCGGCTGGCCGAGCGCTCGGCGGAGGCGACCAAACAGATCGGCGCAATCGTGAAGACGATTCAGACCGACACCCACGACGCTGTGTCCGCCATGGAGAAGAGCACTCAGGGCGTGGTCGACGGCGCGAAACTGTCGGATGCCGCGGGCCAGGCGCTCTCGGAGATCGGCTCGGTGTCGCAGCGCCTCGCGCAGCTGATCGAGGGCATCACGACGACCACCCAGCAGCAGGCGAAGGCCGCGAACGAGGTGGCGACCAACATGCAGGACATTCTCAACATTACGCAACAGACCACCGAAGGGACCAAGCGTACTGCGGTGTCGATCGGCCAGCTCGCGGATCTCGCCAAAGAGTTGAAGGGCTCGGTCGCCGGGTTCAAGATCGCCTAAGGGAGGGGCCTCGCGCCTCCGATGACTCCGCGCGCCGAGTTTGATGTCGGGCCGCTCTCCTGGGTGAAGGGCGAGATCGATCTCGCCATGCAGCGCGCCCGGGTCGCGCTGCGCGCGTTCGCCTCGAATACGGCCGACGCAACGCAACTCAAGTCAAGCCAGACACACCTGCATCAGGCGCACGGCGCGCTCTCCATCGTCGGGCTCGACGGAATCACACGCATATCCGAGGAGCTGGAAGGCCTCCTTGCCGGCCTTGAGAAGGAAGTGAACCTGAGGAGCGTGGAGGTCTTCGCGCTCGCGGAGCGCGTGTTCGGCGGCATCCTGACCTACCTTGACCAGCTCATGGCCGGCAACCCCAATCAGCCGACCAAGCTCTTTCCCATTTACCGCGAAATAATCGCCGCGCGGGGAGGGCAGGCCGATCCCGCGGATCTCTACTACCCGGACCTGTCTTTCCGCCCGCCCAAGCGCGACAAGATCCCGGTGGCGCTCAAGCCCGGCGAGGTCGAGAAGTACTTGCGCGACCAGCGTACTCGCTATCAGCGCGGCTTCGTCAAATGGCTCAAGAGCGATTCGACCGGAGCCGAGGACATGCGCGCCGCGGTGGCGGCGATCGAGGCAACGCAGGGGCTTACCTCGCAGCGCGCCTTCTGGTGGGCGTCGCTCGCTTTTTTCGATGCGCTCGTTCAGAAAGCACTGCCGCAGGATCTTGACCTAAAGCCGCCATGCCACCGGATCGAGCAGCAGATCAAGCGCATGGTCGAGGGCTCGCCGAGCGTTCCCGAGCGCCTGATGCGCGAAGTGCTGTACTACGTCGCGCGCGCCGAGCCCGGGAGCGATCATCTTCGGGAGGTCCAGGAGGCTTACCGTCTTGCACAGACCCTTCCCGCGGCGGAGGGCGGCGAGGCCGCGCCGTCGGAGCTGCCTGCGCTGAAAAGCGCACGCGAGCACCTGACCCATGCCAAGGATGCTTGGAACAAATTCGCATCGGGCAACCCACCGTCGCTGCTCGCGTTTCGCGACGCCGCGGTCGCACTCAAAGACAGCGCCGCGCAAGCAGGCAACAACGACGTCGCGTCGCTCGCACGCGAGATTGCCGTCATCGCGGCCTGGCTCACAACTCATCGCGACAAGATGAGCGAAGCCGTTGCGCTCGAAGTTGCGACCGCCCTGCTGCTGCTCGAGAACGCGCTCGCCGGTTTCGCCAACCTTTCGGGAGAGTTTGCACAGCATGCCCAGCTCGTCTGTTCGCGCCTGAAGGATTGCGTGCTCGGCAAGCTCCTGCGCGCCGCGCCGGAGGTGCCGCTGCTCGACGAGATGTCGCACAAGGCGCAGGAACGGCTGCTCATGAGCCATGTAGTGCTGGAAATGCAGGTAAACCTGCGCACGATCGAGCAGACGCTTGACACGTTCTTCCGCGATTCCTCCAAGCGCGAAGACCTTGCTTCCCTCGACAAGCCGATGCGGCAATTGCTCGGGGCGCTCAAAATGCTCGGCGAACAACGTGCCCACGAAACACTCGGCGCCGCCGGAGCCGAAATTCGCCGCTTCGCCGACGCGGCCTACGTTCCCGAGCAGCGGGACTTCGAGCGCATCGCCCAGACGCTCTCGGGCCTCGGGTTCTACATCGAGGCGCTGACGCACGGCAAGGCGGATTTTGACGCCGCGATGCAGCCGATCGCGGCGAAGAAGACGGAAGAGGAAACGACGCAGCCGGTCGCGACGGTCGAGGCGCAGGTCGCCGAGCAGCAGCGTGAAATGGCGAGCCTGTATGAGGAGTGGAAGAAGCAGCCAGAAGACAAAGCGCTCCGGGCGGAGCTGCAAAAAAACCTTGCCGCCTTGCAAAAAGGCGCAGGGCTGATCGCGGACCAGAAGCTGGAGGCCTCGAGCGGGGAGGCACTCAAGGCGCTCGACAAGTCGAGCACCATGCCGCTCACGCCCTTCCTGAGGGAAGCGATCGAGAAAATCGCGCCTGCGGCGAACTCTCCCTCGCCCGAGGCGGCGAAACTGATCGATGCGAGTGCCAAGACCATCGACGCCGAGCTCCTCGGGGTTTATCTCGAGGAAGCCGAAGAGGTGCTCGCGACCATCCGCGGGCACCTCGAGACCCTGCGCGTCGAGCACGCCAACAAGGAGGCGCTCACCACGATCCGCCGCGGCTTCCACACGTTGAAAGGCAGCGGACGCATGGTGGGTCTGATGCGCCTGGGGGACGCTGCTTGGGCGGTCGAACAGACCATGAATCTCTGGCTGCATGAGGAGCGTGCCGCCACGCCCGATCTGCTCAAATTGATCGGCGCGGCACATGACTATTTTTCCGAAAGCATCGCGCGCCTGAAAGCGGGCAGTGCGTCGGGCGACGAGCACGCGTTGGTCGCGCTTGCCGATAAAGTCCGTCAGGGCGACTCCCTCGCGAAAGCCGCCAGCGCGGCTGCGGCTCCGGCCAGGGGGGCCCCTTCCGCCACAGCGGACGAGGCCGAACCCGCGACCGCTGAAGCTTCCTCTGTGCCGGCTCCGGCGGAACCGGCCGGGCCCGAGGAATTCGTTCAGTTTGGCCCCCATCGCGTTTCGACGACCCTGTTCACGATCTTCAGCGGCGAGGCGAGGACGCGCGTTGCGGTGATCCAGGAGGAGCACGAAACCTTGCGCCAGCACGGTGTGGTCAGCGACGTGTTGCTGCGCGCCGTTCACACTCTGGCGGGCACTTCCGGAACGGTGAAGATCGAAGCCCTTCGCGACCTAGGCTACGCGCTAGAGCGTGTGCTGCAGAAGCTCGCGACAAGCGAGTTGTCTGAGGAGGAGCAGATGGTGGTCGGAGAGTCGATCGACACGATCGGGGCGATGGTTTCCAGCGCGGTCGAATTGAGAGTGCCGGCGCCTGCGCCCGAGCTGATCGCCAGGCTGGATCACATCGGAGAGCTGGCGCAGGCGGCTGCGCCGGAACTCGCGGTGCCGGAACAGGAATTGTCGCAGGCCGCCGCCTCACCTCAGCAGCCCGTCCCGTCTGAGCTCGCCGAGCCCGCTACGGTGGAGGCGGAGCTGCCCGAGCTTACCTGGGATGAGCTCGAGGTCGACGAGACTCCGGCCGAGCGCCGCCAGCGGCGGCTTGACGACGATTTGGATCCGGAGCTCCTGCAGATCTTCCTCGACGAGGCCCACGAGCTTGTCCCGGCGGTCGGGGCCGCGCTGCGAGACTGGCGCGACCATCCGGATAATCCCGCGCTCGGTCAGGCGCTGCAGCGGGTGTTGCACACGCTCAAGGGCAGCTCGCGCATGGCGGGCGCAATGGCGATGGGCGAGCTCACTCACAACATGGAGACGCGCGTCGAGAACGCGCTCGCGCTCAAAAGCTCGCCCGCCGCGCTGTTCGAAGACCTGGAAATCTCCTGGGATCGCATGGGCGTGCTGTTCGAGCGGCTGCAGAAGCCCGGCGGATCCGAGGAAAAGCCCGCTCCGGCTGCGCCTGAACTCGCTTCCCAAGCGCCTGCTGCCGTTCCCGAACCCGCGCCCGCGGCACCGAAGTTGCCCCCCGCCGAGCGCGAACTCCAACAGCGGGCGCTGCTGCGCGTGCGCGCCGACGTCGTGGACCGCTTGGTCAACCAAGCGGGCGAAGTCGCGATTGCGCGCGGCCGCATCGAGAGCGAGATGCGCACGCTCAAGGCGGCGATGCAAGAACTCACCGACAACGTGGTGCGTCTGCGCGCCCAGCTGCGCGAGATCGAGATTCAGGCCGAGTCGCAGATGCAGTCGCGCATGGAGCTCGCCAAGGAAACTCAGCGCGGGTTCGATCCGCTCGAGTTCGACCGCTTCACCCGTTTCCAGGAACTGACCCGGCTCATGGCGGAGAGCGTGAGCGACGTGTCGACCGTCCACGGGAACCTCGTCAATACGGTGGACGAGACCGACGCCGCGCTGCTCGCGCAGGCGCGGCTCAACCGAGACCTGCAGCAGGACCTGATGCGGGTGCGTATGGTGCCGTTCGGCAGCCTCTCGGAGCGTCTCTACCGCGTCGTGCGCCAGACCGCGAAAGAAGTCGGCAAACGCGCCAATCTGGACATCAAAGGTACCCAGGCCGAGCTCGACCGATCGGTGCTCGAGCGCATCACCGGGCCGTTCGAGCACCTTCTCCGAAATGCCGTCACCCACGGGATTGAGCGGCCCGAAGCGCGCCGCGCCGCAGGCAAAGCAGAGATCGGCGAGATCCAGCTCGAGCTCAGGCAGGAGGGCAACGAAGTGCAGCTTTCACTCGCCGACGACGGCGGGGGCCTGGATATCGAGCGCATCCGCGCCAAGGCGACCGAGAAGGGCCTGATAGGACCCGGGGTGACGCGGTCAGATGCGGAGATCGCGGACTTTATCTTCCAGGCCGGGTTCTCCACCGCCACCGAGGTGAGCCAGGTCGCCGGGCGCGGCGTCGGAATGGATGTGGTGCGCAACGAAATCGCCGCGCTTGGCGGCCGCGTCGAGATGCGTTTCACGCGCGGGCAGGGGACCCGCTTCACCATCTACCTGCCGCTGACCCTTGCAGTGACGCAGACGGTGCTGGTGCGCGCGGGCAGCAAGACCTACGCGATTCCCTCGGTGATGGTCGAGCAGGTGCAGCAGATCAAGCAGGAAAAGCTGGTCGCGGCCTATTCATCGCGTCAGACCGAATGGCAAGACCGGCGTTATCCGTTCCATTATCTGCCGCATCTTCTGGGGATATCCGACGCGGTGGCCGATCAGAAGCGTTTCTCGCCGACCCTGTACCTGCGCAGCGGCACCAACGCGATCGCGCTGCATGTGGACGAAATGGTCGGCAGCAACCAGGAAATCGTGGTCAAGGCAATCGGGCCGCAGCTGCAGCGCATCGCCGGCATCACCGGCGCCACGGTGCTCGCCTCGGGAGAGATCGTGCTGATCCTCAACCCGGTGCAGCTCGCGCTGAAGAAAGTCGGCACCGCGGTGCCGGCGGTTGTGCACGAGGCGCCCAAGCCGCAAGCCGTCGCGGCGCAACCCACGATCATGGTGGTGGACGATTCGCTCACCGTGCGCAAGGTCACCGGGCGGCTGCTCGAGCGCCAGGGCTATCTCGTGGTCACGGCAAGAGACGGCGTCGAGGCGATGGAAAAACTGCAGCAGCTCATTCCCGACGTCATGCTGGTCGACATCGAGATGCCGCGCATGGACGGGTTCGACCTGACGCGGAACGTGCGCGCCGACGCGCGCCTGTCCAAGGTGCCGATCATCATGATCACCTCGCGCACCGCCGACAAGCACCAGAACTACGCCAAGCAGATCGGCGTCAGCCACTTCCTCGGCAAGCCTTACCAGGAAGACGATCTGCTCGCGAAAATCGCCGGTTTCCTCAAGGACCAGCGGGCCGCCGCCTGAAGTCTCGCGCCTGCGCCGTGCGCGGGCGGCGCGCTTCCATCCGATGGTTGCGTTACAATGGAGGCTTCCCATCCATGGCCCAGGTCAATCTCACCAACCACTTCCTGATTGCCATGCCCAACATGGCCGACCCCAACTTCGCTCGCACGCTCACCTTCATCTGCGAGCACAACGACCAGGGCGCTCTCGGCATCGTGGTCAACCGGCCGATCGAAATGACCCTCGGAACGCTGTTCGAGCGGCTCAACCTTTCCCTTTCGTCCCAGATTCGCATCAACGAGCCGGTATATTTCGGCGGGCCGGTGCAGACCGACCGCGGCTTCGTCCTGCATCAGCCGGTGGGCAAATGGCAATCGACACTCTCAGTGCGCGAGCAGATGGGACTCACGACTTCGAAGGACATTCTGGAGGCAGTCGGCCAGGGCAGCGGACCCGCGAGGATGCTCGTCACGCTCGGCTACTCCGGCTGGGCGGCGGGGCAGCTCGAGAATGAGATCAAGCAGAATGCCTGGCTCACCGTCGAGGCCAAGGACGCGATCATTTTCGATACCCCGGCCGAGGATCGTCTGCCTGCGGCGATGAAACTGCTCGGCGTCGACTTCGCCAAGCTGTCCGAGGAGGCAGGGCACGCGTGAGCGCGGCGGCCGTGGCCCTGTCGAAAATCTCCGGCCACACTGTTCTTGCTTTCGATTTCGGCGAAAAATACATCGGTGTCGCGGTCGGCGACACCGAAACCGGCCTCGCCAATCCCCTCGGCATGATCGCTCAGGCGAGCCGTGAGAAGCGGCTCGCCGAAATCGGCCCGATCGTGCGCGAGTGGCGCCCGGGAAGACTCCTGGTCGGCCTGCCGCTCGCGATGGACGGAGCGGAACGCGAAATGACGCGGCGCGCACGGCGTTTTGCGCGGCAACTCGAGGCGCGGTTCCGTCTGCCGGTCGAGCTTGCCGACGAGCGGCTCACTTCGGCTGCCGCGCGGGAAACCCTGCGCGATTCCGGCCGCGGAGCACGCGAGCACAAACACGAAGTCCACGCGCTCGCCGCCCAGATCATCCTGCAGAGTTATCTCGATGAATCTGCCCGACGCTGAAGCCCTGTGCTTGGACCTCGCGCGCCTGTTGCGCCCAGAGGTCACCGAATCCACCGCCATCGTCGGCATCCGCACCGGCGGCGCCTGGCTCGCCGAGCGCCTGCACCGGGAGCTCGCGCTTGTGACGCCGATGGGCGCGCTCGACATCTCCTTCTACCGCGACGATTTCGACAAGGCGGGGCTGCACCATCAGGTGAAGCCCTCGCAGATCCCGTTCGAGGTCAACGGCCGGCACATCGTGGTGGTAGACGACGTGCTCTACACCGGCCGCACCGTGCGCGCGGCGATGAACGAGCTCTTCGATTACGGCCGGCCTGGCAAGATCGAGCTCGCGGTGCTGGTGGACCGCGGCGGACGGCAGCTGCCGATCGCGGCGCAGTACGTCGGCGCCACGCTCCACGTTCCGCAGGGAAAGCTCCTGCGCCTCGCGCGCGACGCGAAGGATAAATTCTTCTTGCGGTTATCCGATGCGAAACCCGCAGCTTAACGACGAAGGGCAGCTCCAACATCTCCTCACCATCGAGGGGCTGCCGCGCGAGATCCTCACGTATATCCTCGACACTGCCGCCTCGTTCATAGGCGTGACCGAGCGCGAGGTGAAGAAAGTGCCGCTGCTTCGCGGGAAGTCCGTGTTCAACCTGTTCTTCGAGCCTTCGACGCGGACACGCACCACGTTCGAAATCGCTGCAAAACGCCTCTCGGCCGACGTCATCAACCTGAACATCGCCGTGTCGTCATCGACGAAAGGCGAAACCCTGCTCGACACGGTGGACAACCTCTCGGCGATGTACGCCGACATGTTCGTCGTGCGGCATTCCTCGAGCGGCGCGGCGCACCTGATCGCCCGCCACGTCGCTTCCCACGTGCACGTGATCAACGCCGGAGACGGGCGCCACGCCCACCCGACCCAAGGGCTGCTCGACATCTACACCATCCGCCACTACAAGAAGGACTTCACCAAGCTCACCGTCGCGATCGTCGGCGATGTGCTGCATTCGCGCGTGGCGCGCTCGCTCATCCATGCCCTCACCACGCTCGGCACGCCCGAGGTGCGCGTTGTGGGCCCGAAGACGCTGATGCCCGCCGGGGTCGAGCAGCTCGGGGTGAAGGTGTTTCACGACATGCGCGAAGGACTCGCGGGCTGCGACGTGGTCATGATGCTGCGCCTGCAGAACGAGCGCATGAAGGGGCCGCTTCTGCCCTCCGCGCAGGAATTCTTCAAGTCCTACGGCTTGACGCCCGCGAAGCTCGCGCTCGCCAAGACCGACGCCATCGTCATGCATCCGGGGCCGATGAACCGAGGCGTCGAGATCGATTCCTCGGTCGCCGACGGCCCGCACTCGGTGATCCTGCCGCAGGTCACCTTCGGCATCGCCGTGCGCATGGCGGTGATGAGCATCCTCGCGGGAAATTGATCATGACGAAACTTTTCTCTCCCGCCCTCGATCCCGCGCACGTGCCCGAGCAGTCGAGCTCGGGCTATCCTGAGCCGTACAAGAGCCGCGTTGCCGGCCGCCACCGCAGGCGCCTAGGCGACGCCGCGGGGCTCAAGAATTTTGGCGTCAATCTCACTCGGCTCGATCCGGGATTCGAATCCTCGATGCGCCACTGGCACGCGAGACAGGACGAGTTCATCTACGTGCTCGAGGGCGAGGTGACGCTCGTCACCGATGCGGGGAGGCAGAAACTCGCGGCCGGAACGGCGGCCGGCTTCCCTGCGGGCAAGGCGGACGGCCACCAGCTTGTCAACGAGACGGACAAGCCCGCCGTGTACCTCGAAATCGGCGACCGCACGCCCGATGACGGCGCGAACTACACCGAAGTCGACCTCGCAGCGCGCCTGGTCAACGGCAAATGGGTGTTCAGCCACAGGGACGGGCGGCCTTACTGATCGATGAACATCCAGATTAAGAACGGCCGTCTCGTCGATCCTAGAGACCGCGTTGATGGGAAGCAGGATGTATTCATCGCGGGTGGAAAGATCGCCGCGCTCGGAAAAGCGCCCGCCGGCTTTCGCGCCGAGCGCGTCATCGACGCGTCGAACCTCGTCGTCTGCCCGGGTCTGGTCGATCTTTCCGCCCGGTTGCGCGAGCCGGGCTTCGAGTACAAGGCGACCCTCGAATCGGAGATGCAAGCCGCCGTCGCGGGCGGGGTGACGAGCCTTGTCTGCCCGCCCGACACCGATCCGCCGCTCGATGAGCCGGGGCTGGTCGAGATGCTCAAGCACCGCGCGAAGAGCCTCAACCTCGCGCACGTCTACCCCTTGGGCGCGCTGACGTGGAAGCTGGGCGGCGAGCGGCTGACCGAGATGGTGGTGCTGCGCGACGCGGGCTGCGTCGCATTCTCGCATGCCGACACCCCGCTCCCCGATACGCAGGTGCTCTGGCGCGCATTGCAGTACGCGGCGACCTTCGGCTTTGCGGTGTGGCTGCGGCCGCAAGACGGATATCTCGCGCGCGGGGGCGTCGCGCACGACGGCGACGTTGCCACGCGGCTCGGGCTCCCGGGGATCCCCGCGTTCGCCGAAACCATCGCGCTCTCGACCATCATCCAGCTCGTGCGCGTCACGCGCACGCGCGTGCATCTGTGCCGCCTGTCCACGGCGGAAGGCGTCGCCATGGTGCGCGCCGCAAAAAAAGAGGGGCTGCCCGTTACTTGCGACGTGAGCGCGCATCACGCGCATCTATCGGAGATGGACCTCGGCTACTTCGATTCCCACTGCAACGTGATCCCGCCGTTCCGCTCGCTGCGCGACCGCGACGCGCTGAGGGCGGGCCTTGCCGAGGGCGCGATCGATGCGCTTTGCTCCGATCACGCGCCGGTGGATGAGGACGCGAAGCAGCTCCCGTTCGGCGAGTCGGAGCCGGGAGCGACGGGTCTTGAGCTTCTCCTGCCGCTCACCCTCAAATGGGCCGAGGAGGCGCGCGTGGCGCTGCCCGATGCGCTGGCGACGGTGACGTCGAAGCCCGCAGCGATCCTCGGGGTGGGTGCGGGCAGCCTTGCGGTCGGCAACGACGCCGACGTGTGCGTGTTCGATGCGGACGCGCACGCGAAGGTCACCCCCGAATCCTTGCGTAGCCAGGGCAAGAATACGCCGTTCATCGGCTACGAGCTGCCCGGCCGTATGCGCTACACCCTCGTCAGCGGACGGGTCGTGTACGAGACTTAGCCTCTTTATCAGGGAGGCGAACGCTTCAGCAGTTGTGTGGGATCGACCTGCGGAACAGCGACCGACACCGTTTTACGCCGGGACGCTTTGCCTTTCACCACCGTCACGCTTTTCCGGGGCACGCCGAGCGCCCCGGCTATCAAAGCTACCAGCTCATCGTTGGCACGCCCCTCGACCGGCGGTGCCGCCACGCGTACCTTGAGCGCCTCGCCATGCAACCCGGCGACGTCGGTGCGCTTTGCTCCGGTCTGCGCGTGGATCGCAAGCAGCCAGCCTGCGCCGGTGCGCCTCGCCCAGGCGCTCAGAGCGGCACCTTCGCGAAGTGCGCGAGGTTATCGAGCAGGATCAGGAGGACCTGCGCGACGAGCAGCACGAACAGCGGCGACAGGTCGATGTTGCCGATCAGCGGGATGAAGCGCCGGAAGAGCGCATAGAACGGGCGGGTCAGCGCGTCGAACACCGGCGCAAGCGGAGCGTACGGATTCACCCAGCTGATGATGACTTGGACGATCACCACCCCGATCAGCAGATAAAACGAGGCCCGCGCGAGCTCCACCGCCGCGAGCGTGAACAGCACGCCCGCGGCGATGCCGGGCGTTCCCGCAAAGGAAAATCCCCGCAGCCAGTAGATCAGCACGAGCATCAGCGCCTCGGCAATCCAGGCGATGAGGATGCTGGCGAGATCGAGGCCGAGGAGGCCGGGGATCGCGCGGCGCGCCGGTCGCACGATCCAGTCGGTCAGCGCCGTCACGAACTGTCCCACGGGGTTGCGGAACGGGGCGCGCAGGGCCTGCATGTAGAAGCGCAGCAGCAATACGTAGATGAACAGCCCGAACGCGGTCTGGATCAGCAGGTGCCCGATCTCCTCGAACATCATTCCTTGCTCAGCTCTTCGCCCAGTTCCTTGCCGCGCTCGTTGGCGGCGTGGATGGCGCGGATGATCGCCGCCTTGACCTCGTCCTTGGCCATGCTCGCGAGCGCCCGCTCGGTCGTGCCGCCTTTGGAGGTCACGCGCTCGCGTAGCACCGCGACCGGGTCCGGGCTGGTCGCTGCGAGCTTGGCCGCCCCAGTGAACGTATCGAGGACGAGGCGATGCGCGATCGGCACTGGCAGCCCGAGTTCTCCCGCCGCTTCCTCGACTGCCTCGATGAAGTAGAACACGTACGCCGGGCCGCTGCCCGAGATCGCGGTGACCGCGTCCATTTGCGACTCATCGGTGATCCAGACGGTGTCCCCGACCGCGCCGAGAACCGTTTCGGCTTCCTCGCGATCGGTGCGCGTGACCGCCTTCGAGAAAGGGTAGAGGCCCGCGACGCCCTCGCCGATCAACGCCGGGGTGTTCGGCATCGCCCGCACCAGGCGCGTGTGGCCCTTCAACCACTTCGAGAGGTTGGCGAGGCGCACGCCGGCGGCGATGCTGATGACAAGGTTGGCGTTGTCGGCGATTCCCGATTTTGCCGCCGCCTCGCGCAGGTGCTGGGGCTTGACCGCGAACACGATGACGTCCCCCGCGCGCACGGCGTCCTTGGCCTTGTCAGAGCAGGTGACGCCGTACTTGTCAACGAGCTTGCGGCGCGCCTCGGCGCTGATCTCGACCACGCGTATGTCCTGCAGCGGGAAATCCTTGCGAAGGAGCCCGCCAATCAGCGCGTCGGCCATGTTGCCGCCGCCGATGAAGGTGATTTTCATGACACGCTGTCCATTGGCCTCGGATTTTCACCGGTAAACACGGGTCTTGAAATCCGTATTATCCGTGCCGATCCAAGGCTCAGATTTGCCTTTCTCCAAAAATCGCGGTGCCCACGCGCACCATGGTCGCGCCCTCGGCGATTGCCCCCTCGAGGTCGGCCGACATCCCCATCGACAAGGTGTCGAGGGCGAGCCCCTCGCGATTCAGCCGCTCGCGCAGAGCGCGCAGTTGCGCGAAGCGCCGGCGCTGCAGTAGCTCATCCGGCGTCGGCTCGGGGATCGCCATCAGCCCGCGCAGCCTCAGGCGCGGCAGCGCCGCCACCTGCTCGGCAAGCGACGCAAGCTCCTCGGGGGCGACGCCGCCTTTGCTCGCTTCGCCAGAAACGTTGACCTGGATGCAGACCTGCAGGTCACCGAGCCCCGGATCGCGCGCCTCCGAGAGCCGCGCCGCGATTTTCGCACGCTCGATCGAGTGCACCCAGTCGAAGTGTTGTGCGATCGCGCGCGTCTTGTTGCTCTGGATCGGTCCGATGTAATGCCACGTCAGGCTCAGGCCGGCGAGCGCGTGGATTTTTTCGACTGCTTCCTGCACGTAATTCTCGCCGAAGTCGCGCTGTTTCGCTTGGGCCGCCTCGCGCACCGACTCAGGCGGAAAAGTCTTGCTCACCGCCACCAGCCGCACCGAATCCGCCCCGCGTCCGGAGGCGCGGGCCGCGGCCTCGATGCGTCGTCTCACGGCTTGCAAGTTCGCGGTAATTGGGGACATAATCAGCGCGGAAACGCAAACGCGGCGAGCCCGAAAAGCTCCGCTCTATCATTTGCTTAGGCCTTTCCTTCCGGCGCGCCCGGGGCCTCACATTCAAAGGTGGATTATAGTGGATATCTCGGAACTCCTAGCCTTCGTCGTCAAGAACAAGGCGTCCGACCTGCATTTGTCGGCGGGTCTCCCCCCCATGATCCGCGTGCACGGGGACGTGCGGCGCATCAATCTGCCCGCGATGGAGCACAAGGACGTGCACGGAATGATCTACGACATCATGAACGACGGGCAACGCAAGCACTACGAGGAAAATCTCGAGTGCGACTTCTCCTTCGCGATCCCGGGCCTGGCGCGCTTTCGCGTCAACGCCTTCGTGCAGAACCGCGGGGCGGCGGCGGTGATGCGGACCATTCCCTCGAAGATTCTCTCGCTCGATGATCTCAAGGCGCCCAAGATATTCGCCGAAATCGCCGACCAGCCGCGCGGCATCGTGCTCGTCACCGGGCCGACGGGCTCGGGCAAATCGACGACGCTGGCGGGCATGGTCAACCACATCAACGAGAACGAGCAGGGTCACGTCCTCACCATCGAGGACCCGATCGAATTCGTGCACGAGTCGAAGAAGTGCCTGATCAACCAGCGCGAGGTCGGTCCGCACACGCTGTCGTTCGCGAATGCCTTGCGCAGCGCGCTGCGCGAGGACCCGGACGTCATCCTCGTAGGCGAGATGCGCGACCTGGAGACCATCCGCCTGGCGCTCACCGGCGCGGAGACCGGCCACCTGGTTTTCGGCACCGTGCACACCAGCTCGGCCGCGAAGACCATCGACCGCATCGTGGACGTGTTCCCGGCGGCGGAGAAGGAAATGGTGCGGGCGATGATCTCCGAGTCCTTGCGGGCGGTGATCTCGCAGACGCTGTGCAAGAGCAAGGACGGCTCGGGGCGCGTCGCCGCGCACGAGATCATGATCGGGACGCCGGCGATCCGCAACCTCATCCGCGAGAACAAGATCGCGCAGATGTACTCGGCGATCCAGACCGGCCAGCAATTCGGCATGCAGACGCTCGACCAGAACCTGCAGGACATGGTCAGGCGCAACGTCATCGCGGCGGCGGAGGCGCGCACGCATGCCGCGAACAAGGACAACTTCCCGGGCGCGTGAATCGCGCCCGGAAAGTCCCGGCTGAGAGCGGAACTTAACGTCTTAGAGAGGCAATATGGAACGCGAACAGGCAAACAAATTCATGTACGACCTGCTTCGGCTGATGCTGTCGAAGAAGGGTTCGGACCTCTTCCTCACGGTGGGTTTTCCTCCGGCGATCAAGATCGACGGCAGGATGACGCCGGTGTCGAACCAGCCGCTGACGTCGATGCACACGGTCGACCTTGCGCGCTCGATCATGAACGACAGGCAGTCCGCCGAATTCGAGGCAAACAAGGAGTGCAACTTCGCCATCAACCCCGCGGGGATCGGGCGCTTCCGCGTGAACGCCTTTGTGCAGCAGGGCAACGTCGGAGTCGTGCTGCGGGTGATCACCACCGCCATCCCGAAGATCGAGGACCTCGGCCTGCCGCCGGTGCTGAAGGACATCATCATGACCAAGCGCGGCCTGGTGCTCATGGTGGGCGCCACGGCCTCCGGCAAGTCGACTTCGCTCGCGGCGATGATCGGCCACCGGAATGAAAACACCCACGGCCACATCGTCACCATCGAGGACCCGATCGAATATACCCATCCGCATAGGGGTTGCCTCATCACCCAGCGCGAGGTGGGCGTCGACACCATGTCCTGGGAAAGCGCGCTGAAGAACACGCTGCGCCAGGCTCCGGACGTCATCCTCATCGGCGAGGTCCGCGAGCGCGAGACGATGGAGCACGCCATCGCTTTTGCCGAGACCGGCCACCTGTGCCTCGCGACGCTGCACGCGAACAGCGCCAACCAGGCGCTTGACCGCATCATCAACTTCTTCCCCGAGGAGCGGCGCCAGCAGCTGCTCATGGACCTGTCGTTGAACTTGCGCGGCATGATCTCGATGCGCCTGATTCCGCTGAAGGAGGGCAAGGGCCGCTGTCCCGCGGTCGAGGTCATGCTCAACTCGCCGCTCATTTCCGACCTCGTCTTCAAGGGCGAGGTGCACGAGATCAAGGAGGTCATGAAGAAGTCGCGCGAGCTCGGCATGCAGACTTTCGACCAGGCGCTGTTCGACCTGTACGAGGCGGGCAAGATCAGCTACGAGGACGCGCTCAGGAACGCCGACAGCGTCAACGACCTGCGCCTCACCATCAAGCTGCAGTCCAAGGAAGCGAAGAACAAGGACATCACGCAAGGGCTCGATCACCTCAACATCGTCTGACCTTGCGGCGCGCCGGTCAGATGCGCGGGATCGAGGTGGACGCCAGAGCGCCGCTCACCCCGCGCATTTGAGTACGGATCTTTCCTCGAACGCAGCGACGCGTTTCTATCTTTTTTCGGAGAACGAGACATGGGCCATACCTTTCTCGAGCTGAAGAAGAAGACCCTCGTCGAACTGAGGGAGATCGCGGCTGGCATCACGCACGACGCCGTGCAGGGGCACACGCAGATGAACAAGGACCATCTGCTGGAGGCGATCTGCAAGGCGCTCGGCCTCGACATGCACGTGCATCACGAGGTGAAGGGCGTCGACAAGACGGCGATGAAGGCGAAGATCGGCGAGTGGCAGAAAAAGCGCGACGAGGCGCTCGCCGCGAAAGATCGGAAAAAGCTGAAAGTCGCCCTCGACCACATCCACCACTTCAAGCACCAGCTGCGCAAAGCGATGGTGTAAGCCGCCCGCGACGCCGGCCGATCCGCGCGCGCAAGTCGATATGCTTCCCTCAAGCGCCGACGACATCGTACACGTCATCCAGCTCGCCGTCGCGCCGGTGTTCCTGCTCACCGGGGTGGGCACCCTCCTCATGGTGTTGACCAACCGCCTGGGGCGCGCCGTGGACCGGAGCCGCGTGCTGGAGAAGGCGTTCCCCGAGCAGCAGGGCGAGGCGCTTGTCGCCACGCGCGAGGAGCTCGCGCTGATCGCGCGCCGCACCCAGCTGATCTACGTCGCGATCGCGCTCGCCGTTTTGTGCGCGCTGTTCGTGTGCCTGCTTATAGCAGTGGCCTTCATCGATGCTTTCGTCGCGGCCGATCTCGCCAAGCTGCTCGGCGCGCTGTTCGTTCTGGCGATGCTCGCCCTGATCGGAAGCCTGGTCGTGTTCCTGCGCGAGATCTTCCTCGCCGTCACCAGCGCCCGCCGCGCGATGCACTAGGTAGTACTAGGCCCGCGCGCGCGGCGCATGCTGCCCGCAATCATCTTGTACTCGTAGAGCCGGCATTCCAGGGGACCGTTGTAGAGCGGCGTGCGTCTGGACGCCGTCAGCCGGATGAGTTTGGGGAGCCGCGTATCCCCGGAAAAAAAATAGCAGCGCCAGCCGGCGTAATATTTTTTCAGCGTGTCGCCGAGCTTCGGATAGAAATCGGCAAGCGCCTTTTCCTCGCCGAGTCGCGCGCCGTAAGGCGGATTGGCGACGAGCACGCCCGCGGAAGCCGGCGCGCCCGCGTCGAGCATGTCCGCCTGCTTGAGCTCCACGCAATCGGCAAGCCCCGCGGCATCGAGGTTCGCGCGCGCTTTTTTCAGCTCGTCGCCGTAACGATCGCGCGCGAAGATGGCGAGCTTGCGCGGCCGCTCCCGCTTCTCAAGCGCTGCTTCGCGCACTTCCTTCCAGCGCCGCGCGTCGAAGCCCGCCAGACGCTCGAAGCCGAACCCGCGCGCGTGACCCGGAGGAACGGCGAGCGCCATCATCGCGGCTTCGATCGCGAGCGTGCCGCTGCCGCACATGGGATCGAGGAGCGGCTCGCGAGGATCCCAGCCGGTCAGCCGAACGATGCCGGCGGCGAGGTTTTCCTTGAGCGGCGCCTCGCCCGCGTCCTGCCGGTAGCCGCGGCGGTTGAGTGCTTCACCCGACGTGTCGAGGTAGAGCGTGACGCTTTCCTTGTCGAGAAACCCCTGGATGCGGGCGCCGGGTGAGCGCGTGTCCACGTCGGGGCGCCGTCCGCGCTCGGCGCGAAATCGGTCGCACACCGCGTCCTTGATGCGAAGGGTGACGAAATCGAGGCTCTTCAGCGGCGAGCGGATCGCGTTCACGTCGACGCGAATGCTCAGCTTTTCGCTGAAATGCTCGGGCCAGCGCACCGCGAGCGCGGCTTCGTAGACGTCCTGCTCGTTGCGGTAGGGCGCGCGCCCAAGCCGCAGGAGCACGCGCGTGGCGAGGCGCGACTCGAGGTTGGCGCGGTAGCAGACCTGCATGTCGCCTTCGAACGCGACTCCGCCCGGAAGCGCTTGCGAGTTGCGCGCGCCAAACTGATGCAACTCGTCCGCGAGCAGAGCTTCGAGCCCCCTCGGGCACGAGGCAAAGAACGCTTGCAGGCTCACTCCAGTTTCAGCATGATGAAGGCGCGACGAGACTAACACAGCCGGCCATGACCAACATCGCGAGCCTGCTCAAGACGCAGCTGGCGACACCCGAGCGCATTCTTTACCGCCAGCACTTCGAGAGCGGCTGGCGCGACATTTCCGCGCGTGAAATCGCCGCCTACGCGGCGCGCTGGCAGCAGTTCTTTCGCGCGGAGGGCTTCGCGCAGGGCGAGCGCGTCGCGATCTGCCTGAGAAACGGCATTCACTGGGTGGCGGCCGACCAGGCGGCGCTGGGGCTCGGTCTTGTGGTCGTGCCGCTCTACGTGGACGACAATCCGGAAAATGCCGCCTGGTGCCTGGAGAACAGCGGCGCGCGCCTCCTCGTCGTGGAGTCGAGCCGCATGGCGCAGGCCTTGGCGAAAGTGAGCGCGGCGCTGCCGCGCGTTCTTTGCCTCGCCGTCGACCCGGGAACCGGCCGCGAGTCGGTCGAGTCGGCGCTGCCGAAGGAGGCGCCGGAGTTCGAGGCCGTGCCGGTCGAGGACGGGGCGCTTGCCACCATTTGCTATACCTCGGGCACCGTCGGCCGGCCCAAGGGGGTGATGCTCACACACGGCAACATCTTTGCCAACGTCGCCGCCTGCGAGCGCACGCACCTTGCGCGGCCAGACGACCTGTTCCTTTCCTTTTTGCCGGTGTCGCACATGCTGGAGCGCACCGGTGGCTATTACCTCCCGCTCTCGATCGGCGCGAAAGTCGCGTACGCGCGCTCGGTCTCGCAGCTCGCCGAGGATCTCGTGAGCGAGCGGCCGACGGTGGTGTACGCAGTGCCGCGCGTGTTCGAGCGCTTCAACTCACGCATCCAGGAGATGCTGGCGAAGTCGCCGGCGAAAAAGCGGCTGTTCGAGCTCGTGGTCGCGGCCGGAGGGCGCGCTGCACGCGCCGAAGCCGGTATCGCCGACCGTATCGTGCTCGCGCTGTTGCGTGCCCGCGTCGCCGGGCCGATCCTCGCGAGGCTCGGCGGGAGAATGCGGCTTGCGGTGCTCGGCGGCGCGCCGCTCGATTCGGCGATCGCGTGGCTCTTTATCGGCCTCGGGCTGCCCGTGCTGCAGGGTTACGGCATGACCGAAGCGTCGCCGGTGATCTCGGTCAACCGGATGGAGGACAACACGCCGGAATCGGTCGGCCGCCCGCTCGACGACGTCGAGGTGCGCCTCGGCCCGGGAGGCGAACTTCTCGCGCGCGGTCCGAGCGTGATGAAGGGCTACTGGAACAATCCGGAAGCGACGGCAAAGTCGATCGACAGCGAAGGCTGGCTGCACACCGGCGACCTCGCCGAGATCCGCGACGGCAAGATCTTCATCCGCGGACGGATCAAGGACGTGCTCGTGCTCTCCAACGGCGAGAAGCTCCCGCCTCAGGACGTGGAGCTCGCCATCCTCGGCGACGACATATTCGAGCAGGGTATTTTGATCGGCGAGGGCCGGCCGTTCCTGACGCTGCTCGCGGTGACGAAGGAGACCGACGAGCGGCGCCTTATTCAGCGCGCGAACGAGCGCCTCAAGACTTTTCCGCGCTACGTCCGGGTGAGGCGCGTGATCGCGACGCAGGACCCCTGGACGGTGGACAACGGGCTGCTCACGCCCACCCAGAAGGTGAAGCGCGAGCGGGTGGCGCGGAAGTTCGGCGCGGAGATCGAGCGCGCCTACGCCGACGGGGCGTTGGATTGACGCGCGGGGGGGAGTCAGATCTTGGGGAGCTTCGGTACCGGCCAGCGCGGCAGCGAAGCGCCCGGCCTGCGCAGCGTGCGAATCATGCGCAACGCCATCTCGCGGCCGCGGTAATAGCCCGGGATGTAGGCCGACTCGGAATATCCGAGCGCCTTGTAGAAGCTGCGTGCGGCGGAATTGGCCGCGCGCAGCTCTAGGTGAATCGTGGCGATGCCGGCGGTGTAGGCGGACTCGGTCAACCATTCGACCATGCGCCGGCCGATGCCGAGCCTCTGGTGCGAGGGCCGTACCGCGAGCAGGTTGAGATGCGCGTGCTCGTCTCCGAAAAACATGATCGCGAAACCGACGAGGCGGTCGTGGTCGTTGGCGAGCAGCGTGAACGTATCCTTGTTTCCGATCGAGCGGGCCACGCGGTCGGGGTCCCAGGACCAGCCCAGGCCCGTCTCGATCAGATCGCGCGACATGGCCGCGATTTTTCCCGCGTCGGCGAGCCTACCGGGTCTCAGGATGATGTTCTTCGATTTCATGCGCAAAGTCGTGTTCGGCGACTGCACCAAGCTTAGCACGAAGAATGGCGCAGCTAAAACGGCTTCACCACCGCCAGGATCAGCGCCGCAGCGAGCAGCGCCACCGGCACCTCGTTGAACCAGCGGTACCAGACGTGGGATCGGGTGTTGCGATCGCGCGCAAAGTCCGAAAGCAGCCTGCCGCAGAAGAGATGATAGGCGACGACGAGGGCGACGACGGCGAGCTTTGCGTAGAGCCAGCCGCCCATCGCGACGTAGTTGAGCAGCAGCATTCCGAAGAGAATGGTCAGCACCGCGCCCGGCGCCATGATGCCCCAGTAGAGCTTGCGCTCCATCAGCTTGAAGCGCTCCCTGCCCGTGGCGTCCTCGGCCATGGCGTGATAGACGAACAGCCGCGGCAGGTAGAAAAGCCCGGCGAACCAGGTCACCACGAAGATGAGGTGCAGCGCCTTGAGCCACAGCATCGTTATTTAAGCAAACGCCTTCGACACAGGATCGTGGCAGCATAGAACCCGGCTGCCGCATAGGCAAGCAGCACGCCCAGATGCAGCAGGATGCCCGCTGGGATCTGTCCGAGCAGCAGCGGGCGGGCGAGCGCGACCGCGTGGCTGAGCGGCAGAACTGCAGCGGCCGCCCGGAATTCCGGAGGAAGCTGCTCGACTGGGAAGAAGACACCCGAGAGCATGATCATCGGCGTGATCACCAGCGTAAAGTAATACATGAAGAAATCGTAGTTCCAGGCGACCGCGGTCATCGCGAGGCCGAGCGCACCGAACGTGAGGCCGACGAGCGGCACGAGTGCGAGCGCCCAGAGGGACACTGGCGAGGTGGACAGGCCGAGCGCCCAGACCACGAAGAGGATCGCCAGGCCCGAGAGCACGCTCTTCGATGCCGCCCAGATGAGCTCGGCGAGCACCACGTCGTCCAGGTCGATGGGCGCGTTCATGATCGCGTCCCAGGTGCGCTGCACGTGCATGCGCGAGAACGCCGAGTACATCGCCTCGAAAGTGGCGCTGTTCATCGTCGAGAGGCAGACCGTGCCCGCAGCTAGGAAACTGATATAGGGCGCCCCTTCGACCTGGGGCAGGAACGAACCGAGGCCGTAGCCCAGGCCCAGCATGTAGATCATCGGATCGGCGAGATTGCCGAGAATGGACGGGATCGCGAGCTTGCGCCAGACAAGCAGATTTCTCCGCCACACCGGCGCGAAGCGCAGGCTCACCGCGGGCGGGGCGAAGTTGAGCATCAATCGCGCAGCTCCCTGCCGGTGAGCTTCAGAAACACGTCTTCCAGATCCGCCGGCCGGTGGAGGTAGCGCAGCTCGGGCCGGCGCGCAAGGCTCGCGATGAGCGGCGCCGGATCGGCCGCGTAGCAAAACGCCGTCTCGCCGCTTTTCTCGACGCGCGAGGCGACCGTTCCGGCTTCGCCGTCGGCCCACTCCATCACGCCGTCGCCGTGCACTTCCACCACGTGCGGCTCGATGTGACGGGAAATCAGCTCGCGCGGACTGCCCTCTGCGATGAAGCGGCCGCGGTCCATGATGGCGAGCCGCGCGCACAGGCGCTCGGCCTCCTCCATGAAGTGCGTGGTCAGCACGATGGTCTTTCCTTGACCGAGCAGGCGCTTGAGGCGCTCCCAGATCAGGTGGCGCGCCTGCGGGTCGAGCCCGGTGGTCGGCTCGTCCATGAAAATCAGGTCGGGATCGTTGATGAGCGCGCGCGCAAGCGTCAGGCGCCGCTTCATGCCGCCCGAGAGCGTCTGGATGCGCGACTCGGCGCGTGCGGCGAGCCCGGCGAACTCGAGCAGCCGCGGGGTGCGCTCCCGTATGGCGCGGTCGGAGAGGCCGAAGTAGCGGCCGTACACGAGCAGGTTCTCCGCGACCGTGAAATCGGGGTCGAGGTTGTCCATCTGCGGCACCACGCCCACGCGCAGGCGCGCCGGGCGAGCTTCGCCCGGTACCGGTCTTTGCATCAGCTCGATGGAGCCCGCGTCCGGATCGGTCAGGCCGAGGCAGAGCCTCAAGGTCGTGGTCTTGCCGGCGCCGTTGGGCCCGAGCAGCCCGAAACATTCTCCGGGCGCGATGCCAAAGCTCACGCCGGCGACGACTTCCTGCGCGCCGTAGAACTTCCGCAGGCCGTGCGCGGCTAATACCGCCATGAGCCCTTCACGACGCTCTTGATCAGGTGCAGGCGCAGGTGGAAGAAGTGATCGGCGCCGGGAATGACGACGACCGGCAGCTCCTGCGGCCGCGCCCAGTCGAGCACTTGAACGAGCGGCACGGTTTCATCTTGCTCGCCGTGGATGACGATCGAGTCGGCCGGCACGGGCTCGCACTTGAAACGCCCGGCCGCGGTGCCCACCAGCACGACACGGTGAGGCTTCAGGCGCGTTGCGACGCGAGTCTGCACGAAGGCGCCGAAGGAATAGCCGGCGAGCACGAGCGGCAGCCCGCCCAATGTTTTCTCCGCGTAGGCGGCGACGAGCAGCATGTCCTCGGTTTCGCCCTTGCCCTCGTCGTGCGCGCCCTCGGAATCGCCGACGCCGCGGAAATTCGGTCGCAGCGACACATAGCCCAGCTCGACGAACGTCTTGGCGAGGGTCTGCACCACCTTGTTGTCGAGCGTGCCGCCGTAGAGCGGGTGAGGGTGAGCGACCAGCGCCACGCCGCGAGCGGCGTCGTATGCACCCCCTCGCGGCGGGTCGGTGGGACGGTCGACGGCCGTTTCGATTTTGCCTGCGCTGCCGTCGATGAAAATGCGCTCGCCCGCGCGGCTCATATGCGCAGGCGTTCGACCACCCGGCCGTTCCGAATGTGCTCCTCGATGATCTCGTCGATATCGGCGCGGTCGATGTAGGTGTACCACACCGCTTCCGGGTACACCACCACGCACGGCCCCTCTTCGCAGCGGTCGAGGCATCCCGCCTGATTCACCCGAACCTTGCCGGGGCCGCCGAGGCCCAGCTCCTTGACGCGCTTCTTGGCGTAATCCCTCATGCCGCTCGCGCCCTTGTCGTTGCAGCAGGTTTCGCCGTTCTGCCGCTGGTTGCAGCAGAAAAAAATGTGTTTTTCGTAGTAGCTCATGTCAGTGGGTGGCGCGCTAGGCGGAATTATAAGGGGTGTAATTTCCGCACGCGAATGTCCGCGTCAACCGTACGGCCTTGCCTGTTCATGCGCGGCGGCGAGCAGGACCGAGTAGAACATTGCCGCGAACGGCCAGATGATCGAAACCACCCGCGTCAGGCCGTTGAAGTTGAGATAATGCCCTTGCTGCCACAGCGAGAGCGTGGCCGTATTATAGGGATTGGCCGGTGCGAGATTGACGATCGCGGTGGCCGCGAGCAACGTGAGGCCGACGAGCGCGAGTTGCGCGGTGCGCGGCAAGCCTACGGCGATCATCAGCAGCACGATTGCCCCAGCCACACCGTAGAGGGCTCCGGGCGTCACCCACGAAAGCACCTCCTGCGAGCTGATGAGCAAACCGAACCCGAAGCTGTGCGCTGCCAACGCGGCGGCCATCAGGAATACGACCACTCCTCGTGTCGGCTGATCGCGCTCGATGAGGCAGGAGGCGAGCAGTCCGGCGGCCAAGCCGTTGGCGCAGGCGACCCCTGCTTCTACTCGCAAGAACACTTCGGCGGGGTAGAGCTTGCCCGAAGGCGCCTTGAACAGATCGCGCAGGTCGCCGGTGCCGAACAGGAGCGTCTCCGGATTGAGCTGTGCGAAAAGCCACAGCCCGAGCAGCACCAGGCCGAGGTCGATACGGCCTCCCGGGAGGAACAGCCTGTTGCGTAGGCGCTGCAATCCTCCGGCGTCGATCAGGGGCCGCATCGCGGCGAGGGCGGTAAGAGCGCCGACCAAGCCGCCTGCGGTATTCGCGAGCAGGTCGAGATTCGAGGAGGTGCGCGTAGGCAGATAGAGCTGCAACGACTCGAGCGCGAAGCTCAGCGACGCCGAGCAGGCGAAGCTGAAAGCGAAAGCGTAGCCGAGGCGCAGCCGGGGGTACGCCGCCAGCACGGCGAGAAAGCCGAGCGGCACGTAACCGATGATGTTCGCGACGAAATCGAATGCCGGGATGGGGCGAGCAAGCGGCGCCGTGAGAAATGTGAACGGCGGCAACCCCCGGTCGCGCCAGCCCGAGAACGGGTGCAGACTCGCGTAGACGACGAGCAGCACGTACACGACGAATAGATAGCGCGCCAGCGTGGAAGGCCGCTCACCTGACATGGCGGTCCGATTCTCTCACGGCTGGAGTTTTGCCAGCTCCCGCTCGTAGATGGCCAGCGCGTCGGCGCCGAACAGCGCGAACGCGACGGTCTCGATCGCGTCATGGTCTTCAACGAAGCGCAGGCACTCGCGCACGGCGATTTTGGCGGCCTGCTCCATCGGGTAGCCGTATACACCGCAGCTGATGGCGGGGAACGCAAGGGTGCGGATTCCGTGCGCGAGCGCCAGCTCGAGGCTCCTCCGATAGCAGGAGGCAAGCAACTCGGGCTCCCCGCTCCTGCCTCCTTGCCACACGGGGCCGACGGAGTGAATGATGTATTTTGCCGGCAGCCGATAGCCGCGGGTGAGCTTGGCGTCTCCGGTCGCGCAGCCGCCGAGCGTGCGGCACTCGGCGAGGAGCTCGGGTCCCGCGGCGCGGTGGATCGCGCCGTCCACGCCGCCGCCGCCGAGCAGCGTGTTGTTCGCGGCGTTGACGATGGCGTCCACAGCGAGCCGCGTGATATCGGCTTCGATGGCTCGCAGCCGCGCGGGCATCTAGAAGTATTCTGTTCCCAGCAGCCAGGCGATCCCGGCGATGAACGCCGAGCCCGGGATGGTGAAGATCCACGCCCAGACGATGTCTCCGGCGACGCCCCAGCGCACTGCCGAGAACTTTTGCGCCGAGCCCACGCCGACGATCGAGCCGGTGATGGTGTGCGTGGTCGAGACCGGGACGCCGAGGGCGGTGGCGAGAAACAGCGTCATCGCGCCGCTCGCCGAGGCGCAGAAGCCGCCGACGGGTTTCAACTTGGTGATTCGCATGCCCATGGTCTTGACGATACGCCAGCCGCCGAAGAGAGTCCCCAGGCCCATCGCGGCCTGACAGGCAAGCACTACCCAGAAAGGCAGCGGCTCGCTTGCGACTGAAAGCCCGGATGCGATGAGCAGCATCCAGATGATGCCCATGGTTTTTTGCGCGTCGTTGCCGCCGTGTCCGAGACTGTAGAGCGCAGCCGAAACGAACTGCAGCCGCCGGAACCAGCGGTCCACGCGCCGCGGGGTCGAGCGCGCGAAGATCCAGGACACGGCGATCATCAGGGCAATGGCGAGCACGAAACCGAACAGTGGCGATATCACGATCGCGGCGGCGGTCTTGAGAACGCCGCTCGCCACTAGCTTACTAACGCCGGCTTTCGCGACACCGGCGCCGATGATGCCGCCGACCAGGGCGTGAGAGGAGCTGGACGGAATGCCGTAGTACCAGGTAA
>Ga0137379_10000168_pt1 | contig 54030 bp, 54 predicted proteins | sample SagtaG_18_FD_104812 | JGI IMG/M metagenome (GOLD analysis project Ga0137379, IMG submission 104812) | Vadose zone soil microbial communities from Sagehorn Ranch, Mendocino, California, USA - Sage2_L_80_16 metaG | ecosystem: Environmental > Terrestrial > Soil > Vadose zone | place: USA...
GGTCAGGTCGGCGACACCGGCTGGTTCACTTCAACCGACGGCAACACCACCGTTGCGGAGATTACCGGCTGCGTGCTTCCTGTGCAGGGCGTACGCGCGCACAAGGCCGTGCTCAAGCAACCCCTGGCCGTGGGCGATCACGTGAACACCGTGGTCGACGGAGAGCGCCGCGACAATATCAAGCGCAATCATACCGGTACTCATTTGCTGCACGCGGCCCTGAGACAGGTGCTTGGCACGCATGTCAAGCAGGCTGGATCGCTGGTTGACCCGACGCGTCTGCGATTCGATTTTTCTCATTTCGCGCAGGTAGCCGACGAAGAGTTGCAGGAGATCGAGTCCATCGTCAACCGCGTAGTGCTGGGTAACGCGCGCGTTGAGACGATTGAAGATGTCCCTATCGACGTTGCCGTGAACGAGTACCATGCGATGGCGCTCTTCGGCGAGAAATACGGCGACAAAGTTCGCGTGGTGAAGCTCTCGGATGGTTTTTCGACAGAACTTTGCGGCGGCATACACACGGCGGCCACGGGCGAGATCGGCCTACTGAAGCTCACGAGTGAGGGTGCGGTCTCCTCCGGCGTGCGGCGTATCGAGGCCATCAGCGGACTCGGGTCGCTCGACACGTTCCGCCGCGACTTTGAGGTTGCGCAACTCGCTTCGCAGATCGGCCCTCCGGGCTTTACCCCTCTGGAAGGGCTCCGCATGAAACTTGAATCTCAGGAAGACGAGCTCAAGCGTCTGCGCCGCGAGCTCGAAGAAGTGCGCATGAAGTCTGCTGCTGGAGGCCTCGATGAAGCGGTGAGCCGTGCCGTGGAAGTCAAGGGCGTGAAGGTCCTCACACACCGTGCCGATTCGCTCGAGCGTGGGCAGCTTCGCACGCTGGTCGACAACCTGAAGCAGAAGCTCGGCGAAGGTGTAGTGGTGTTGGCCTCGGCGCAGCCCGAGGGCAAGGTCGCCATCATCGCAGGCGTCACGCCGGGGCTTACCAAGCGCATCCAGGCGGGCAAACTTGTCGGCGCAGTCGCGAAGTTCGTTGGCGGCTCCGGCGGCGGCAAGCCCGAGATCGCCGAGGCCGGCGGCAAAGATCCATCGCAGATTGAAGCTGCTCTACAGGCAGCGCCCGGAATCGTTGCCGATCTGCTCGTTTGAGCGATCGCGATCGATGATCGCATTCCAAAGGGCCGCGTGAGGTTCGTGACGGCAGTCGGGCTACGCGTTTCGCAGCCCTGCCAAATGCCGTAATCTGAGCGCATGGCATCTCCGAAGCGAACCAGCCCCTCGAAAAAATCAAAGACTACCGCCGCACTGCGCGTGATTCTTTTGGAGTGGTACGGTCGAAGCCGACGCGACTTGCCGTGGAGACGTACGAAAGATCCCTACGCCATCTGGGTTTCTGAAATCATGCTGCAGCAGACCAGGGTCGCTGCGGTCATCGAGCGATTCACGTCTTTCATGGAGAGGTTTCCGACCCTTGTCGCGCTGTCTGAAGCCCCGGAGCAGGAAGTGCTGGCGCAATGGAGCGGCCTCGGCTACTATCGCCGCGCTCGGATGCTGTACGAGGCGGCCAAGGATGTCGCCACGAATTTCCGCGGCATACTGCCCACCACAGCCGCTGAATTGCGCAAGCTGCCAGGCATCGGCTCGTATTCTTCCGCCGCAATCGCGAGTATCGCTTTCGATGAGGCCGTCGCAGTGGTCGACGGAAATGTCGAACGCGTGCTGTCTCGCCTGCAGGGATGGGAATCGCATGACACCGCTCAAGAATCCGCCATATGCCGCAGAGTTGAATCGCTTGCGGATGAGCTCGTCGATCCTGCGCGTCCCGGCGACTTCAACCAGGCGCTAATGGAGCTTGGCGCTATGGTCTGCACTCCGCGGAACCCGCAATGCCTCGCGTGCCCGTGGCGTGACGGCTGCAAAACGCGCGGCGAACACAAGACACCTGAACGCGCACGCATGACGAGCAGAGAAGTAACCTGCGCGCTGGCGATGCGCTGTCCAGATACGGGTGGAACGGAGGTGCTGCTCGAGCAACGGCCCGCTTCAGAGACGGTCATGGCGCTCATGTGGCAGCTTCCATGGCTGCGCGAAAACTCTGTGCCTGCGCAGGAACTTCGCATGACGGTGCGGCATTCGATCATGCAGGTGAATTACCTGGTGCGAGTTTATGCCGTGGCTCAATCGGAGATTGATTCGCTGACTGAGGCAGGCGGTCAGCGGCGATGGGTTTCACTGACAGAGGCGACCGGCATGGCGCTCACGGGCCTCGCACGCAAGATACTTTCTCGCTCGGACCTGCTGCATGAGGCCGCGCCGGATTCGACGTCCCAATTGCTTCAGGGCCCATGCTCAAAGTAGTCTGAATTCTCGCGGCTGCATTTTCCCTTCGCCTTACTCGGAGAGTCCATGATTCGCAGAATTGTCTTTGGCCTTTCGGCTGTCGCCGCTATGGCCGTTAGCGCCGCTTTTTCTCAGGAACCCTCGGGCATAGAGGCTGCCACCGTTCCCGCGATTTCGGGTCTTTCGCCGGCTGCCCGCGCCGCTGCTGCTTCGATTGACCCTGAAAAGATTCGCGCCCACGTTCGATTTCTGTCGCTCGATCTATTGGAAGGCCGGGGCCCTGGAACCCGCGGCGCCGAAGTTGCCGCTGAGTATATTGCTACGCAGTTCGCGATCTCCGGAGTCGAGCCTGCCGGCGACAAAGGCAGCTACTTTCAGTCCGTTCCACTCTTCGCCGTGCACACCGATGAAGACAAGACGAGGTTTGCATTCGTTCCCGCCACAGGGCAGCCCATCGACCTTGCTTACGGCGCAGAGATCGTCTCCAAAGACGAGACCGGCCAGGCCATCGCGGATTTCGATGTGCCTATCGTGTTTGTCGGCTATGGAATTCATGGTCCCGAATACAACTGGGACGACTACTCGGGTGTGGATGTGAAGGGGAAGATTGCGCTCGTGATCGTCAACGAACCACCTTCTGACGATGAAAAATTCTTCAAAGGCAAGGCGCTCACGTATTACGGCCGCTGGACCTACAAGTATGAGGAAGCTTCGCGACGGGGCGCCGTTGGCGTAATCATCATCCATCGCACGGATCTTGCGAGCTACGGTTGGCAGGTCGTTCGCAACTCGCAGGCGATTGAGAAGAGCTATCTCGAAGGCGATCCGACCAATACGCTGCGTGCAGCTGCGTGGATCCAGCATGATGTGGCGCAGCGCCTCTTTACGCTGGCGGGACTTGGCGATCTTGACAAGGCGATTGACAATGCGGGCAAGCGGGGATCGTTCCATGCGGCTCAGTTGCCGGTCAGATTGCGTAGTCATATTGAGAGCCGTGTCCGTCATTACACATCCACCAATGTCGTCGGTCGCGTTGCCGGCGCGAGTGCGACGAATCATGCAGTCTTCTACACTGCTCATTACGATCATCTTGGAATCGATCCGAATGCCAAGGGGGACGGTATCTACAACGGAGCCGCCGACAACGGCACCGGCTGCGGCATCCTGATCGAAATGGCGCGAGCGTTTGCGCAATCGTCTGAGCGGCCGCCACACGCGGTCTACTTTGCTGCCGTCACCGCCGAAGAGCAGGGCTTACTTGGGTCTGAGGATCTCGGCATGCATCCGCCGGTGCCGGCGCGGCAGATTTCACTCGATCTCAACTACGACATGCTGCTTCCCATTGGCATCCCGCGCTCCGTGAATCTGAGTGGCGCTCTGCGCATCGATTTCTGGCCGACGGTGCAGACGGTCGCAATGGCGTTCGACCTGGCACTCATGGCTGACCCCGATCCTACGGCAGGTCATTACTACCGTTCCGATCATTTCTCGCTGGCGCGCGCGGGGATTCCCGCGTTTTCGATCGACCAGGGCCGGTTATTTGAAGGCCACGATGAAGCGTGGGGGCGCGAGCAGTTTGGAGACTACGTTGCGCATCATTATCACCAGCCGTCGGACGAGTACCGCGCCGACTGGGACTTTCGCGGCGACGCCAAATTGGCCCGATTTGGCTTCGTGCTGGGCTGGCTGGCAAGCAAACAGCCGAAACCGGTCGAGTGGCGTGCCGGAGATGAGTTCGAAGCGGCGCGCAAGGCGAGCGAAGGAAAATGACGTCGATGCCATCCACGTGACCGAATAGTTCGCAGACCCGGTCACCCAAGCAAAAGACCAGCAAGCGGAAGAGCCCTGCTGGTCTTTTTGCTTCGCCAAGTCAGGACCCGATAAGGGATCAGTACTTACCGGGCCCAGTTATCGAGCTACTTACAGGAACAGCTCTAATTCGCAAACCATATATATGTGTAGTAAGGTACGACGTCGAGTATAAGTTACGAGCTGGTGGTGGAGTGTTTGTTGGGCTTCACCTCAATTTCATTTACGACCTGTTGCACGTTGGGAACTTTCTTGGCCAAATCCTCGACATCCTTCTTTTGCTTCGCGGTCTTGACCCTTCCCTTGATCATGAGGGTGCCGTTTTTAGCGGGTCCCAAATCGCTTACAGCAACTCAGATGTGGACGGGGCATTGACGGTTGTCCCTCTGCATGGGACGTCGTTATCGAGTTGAGAGGCAACGTTCTTGCAGGGAGAATAGCGGGTACGAAAGGTGCTGGTCTCTCGTCATGCCAAATTGAAGCAATAGAATCAGTTACTTGCATTGAGTACGGCCCTGCGCAAAGGCGCTTTTTGAAGCCCGCGACTTGTTTTTCGGAAGAATTTATTCCGCTTCGAAGTCACCAAGTCGTTAAGACTCGCACAGCAGAGTTATCGCGGTTACCTGGGAACAGGACGGGTGACTGTCATCACAGTCCCGACTCTCCGGCGGGGAGCACCATATTTCGGGCTTTGGAGGAGAAATTCCTGGGGTCCAAGGCGCCGCGTTTTAGCTGGTTTCGGCGCAGGAACGGGAGTCGAAGACGTTGAACTGGAGTGAAGAGTACGGCAACAAACGAATGAGTGCCGAGCAGGCGCTTAAGGCAGTGCGTTCCGGGGATCGCGTGTGGATTCAGTCGGGGTGCGGCACCCCGACGCCGCTTGTGAATGCGCTGGTTGCACGTGCTCCTGAGGTCATCGATGTGGAGATTGTGCACATGATGACGTTGGGATGCGCGGACTATACGAAGCCGGAGTACGCGGGACACTTTCGCCATCGCGGCCTGTTTCTCGGTGCGAACGTTCGCGAAGCAGTTGCAGCGGGACGCGCCGATTACACGCCGATATTTCTCAGCGAGATTGAGGGCCTGTTTGAGAGCGGAGCGTTGCCTCTGGACGTAGTGCTGATGCAGGTTTCGCCGCCCGATGAGCATGGCTTCGTGAGCCTGGGCACCACCGTGGATTGCACGATGACGGCGACGCGTTGCGCCAGGTTTGTAATTGCCGAGGTCAATGACCGAGTGCCGCGCACCCATGGAGACACCTTTATCCATGTGAATCAGATCTCGGCATTCGTTGAGACATCGCGTCCGATTCTGGAAGTGTGCACGGAGCCATTCACCGAGATGCACATGAACGTCGCCCGAAATGTGGCGTCGCTGATTCCGGATGGCGCAACGTTGCAGACCGGAATCGGCGGGGTATCTGAAGCTGTGCTGAGATGCCTCGGGGATAAGCACGATCTCGGAATCCATACGGAGATGTGCCCGGACGGCGTGGTCGATCTGATTGAGTCGGGCGTGATCAACGGGCAGCGGAAGTCGTTGAACAGGGGTAAGGCAGTGTCTTCGTTTGTGCTGGGAACCCAGCGGCTCTTCGACTTCATTCATGACAATGCAAGCTTCGAGTTTCGGTCGATCTCTTACACCAACGATCCATTTGTAGTCGCGCAGAACGACAAGATGGTTGCGATCAATTCCGCCTTGCAGGTTGATCTGACGGGACAGGTCTGTGCTGATTCACTGGGCACCAAACCATATAGCGGATTTGGAGGGCAGCTTGATTTCATTCGCGGGGCGGCTCGTTCCCGCGGAGGCATTCCAATCATTGCTTTGCCGTCAACCGCGATGCATGGTGCGGTGTCGCGCATTGCGCCGATGCTTGAGCCGGGCGCGGGGGTTGTGACATCGCGCGCGGACGTGCACTACGTGGTGACCGAGCACGGCATTGCATATCTGCACGGGAAAACGCTGCGAGAACGCGCCGAGGCTTTGATTGCAATTGCCGATCCGCGATTCCAGGCTGAGTTGGAAGATTTTGCTTTGCGCGCGCATTACCTGGAACGCAAAGCGGCGGTGTGCGTTTGAGAAGCAGCAGCAAAGAGGAGTGAACGATGGCAAACGCGGAGAAGCGGGATCGAGGCTTGCTGCGAGTGGATGTGAACGAGTGCAAGGGATGCGCTCTGTGTATCGAAGCTTGTCCGCCGAAAGTGATTCATCTGAGCGAGCGGCTCAATCACTATGGCTACCGCACGGCAATGTATGCGGGCGCGGGCTGCACGGGATGCGGTATCTGCTTCATGGCGTGTCCCGAGCCGGGAGCGATCAAGGTGATGCGTTTGGTCAATCGCGTGACCCTCGTTGACCGCAGTTTGCACGCAGATGGGAAGGAGGCAACCGCATGCGCAAGCAACTGATGAAGGGCAATGAAGCAATTGTGAAAAGCGCGATTCTGGCTGGTTGCCGCGCGTTCTACGGATATCCGATTACACCTGCGAGCGAGATTACAGAGGCTGCGGCGTTGTATATGCCGCAAACGGGCGGAGTGTTTCTGCAGGCCGAGAGCGAAGTAGCGGCGATCAATATGCTCTACGGCGCTTCATCGGCCGGTGTGCGCTGCATGACCGCGTCGAGCGGGCCGGGCATCAGCCTCATGCAGGAAGGCATCAGCTACATGGCGGGCGCGGAATTGCCATGCGTCATCGCGGACATCACGCGCGGTGGTCCGGGGTTGGGAAACATCGCATCGGAGCAGAGCGACTATCACCAGGTGGTGAAAGGCGGCGGCAACGGTAACTATCGAACGATCGTTCTCGCGCCGCATTCAGTGCAGGAGATGGCCGATCTTACGTCGCTGGCATTTGAGCTCGCCGATCGTTATCGCACTCCAGTGGTGCTGCTGGCTGACGGATTTGTCGGGCAGATGATGGAGCCGGTGGAGTTCGCGGAGATTGCGACGGCGCCGCACCAGCCGGACTGGGCCGTTGCGGGTACGGCTGAAACACGCGCCAACATGATCACCTCACTGCACATGGGCACCGATGACCTTGAAGCGCATGTCCACGCGCTGGAAGCCAAGTATCGGCATGCCGAGCACCGTGAGACGCGAGCCGAGAACTGGTATGCCGAGGACGCTGAAATTGTGCTGGTGGGTTACGGGATCGTAGGCCGCATATTGAAGGCAGTGGTTGCGGATGCTCGCGCCAGCGGCATCAAGGTGGGATTGCTCAGGCCGATCACGCTCTATCCATTTCCGACGGCGGATTTTCAGCGGCTGGCGAAACGCGCGCAGGTTTTCGTCGTGGTGGAAATGAGCAATGGCCAGTTGATCGAAGACGTGCGGCTGGCGCTGAACGGCGCACGGCCCGTGGAGTTTTTCAGCCGAGTTGGCGGCAATGTGCCATCGCACGAAGAGGTACTCAAAATTGTGCAGAAGCTGGCGCGTCAGTACACGGAACAGGAGCAGAAAGCCCATGTCTAGCACGATCGAGTCTGATTACGAAGTGGTGCACGCCAAGCCAAAGGTCTTCTACGAGACTTACGAGCGGAAAGAAGATCTGCAGCACCAGACACACTATTGCCCTGGATGCGGGCACGGCATTGTGCACAAGATGCTGGCCAAGGCCATCGATGAACTCGGCATTCAGGACCGTACGGTGCTCATCAGCCCTGTCGGCTGCTCTGTGTTTGCGTACTACTACTTCGATGTGGGCAACGTGCAGGCCGCGCATGGCCGGGCGCCGGCGGTGGCCACTGGGGTGAAGCGCAGCAGGCCCAACAGCATCGTCATCGGCTACCAGGGCGACGGAGATTTGTCGGCCATTGGCGCGGCGGAGATTCTGCACGCGGCCAATCGAGGCGAGCACATCACTGTCATCTTTGTGAACAACGCCATCTACAGCATGACGGGCGGACAGGCAGCGCCCACGACTCTGCTGGGGCAGAAGAGCACGACGACCCCGCTTGGCCGCAGCGCCGCGCATGAAGGCTATCCCCTGCGCATGAGCGAATTGCTGGCTACGCTCGATGCGCCGGTGTACATCGAACGCGTGGGGCTGGGCGACAACAGGCAGATCGCGCAGGCAACACGCGCCATTCGACGAGCCGTCGAAAACCAGGTGCGCGGGTTGGGTTTCTCGCTGATCGAGGTGCTTTCACCCTGCCCGACAATCTGGAAGATGTCGGCGGTAGAGGCTCAGCACTGGGTACGAGATGTGATGGAAAAGACTTATCCGCTGGGAGTGGTCTGCGACCGCACCAAGGAAGCGCAGCCACGACCGAAGCCGGAATCAGCGCCACCGCTCGAGGAGATTCCGCAGATTCTTGGCGTTGCTCATGACGACGTGCGAAGAGATGGGCCGGCGTGCAAGGAGCGCGGCGACGTTGACCTTCACGTGCGCGTCGCGGGTTTTGGCGGGCAGGGAGTTTTGCTGCTCGGAGAGGTGCTGGTGGAGGCGGGGCTCGATGCGGGACTCGAGGTTTCGTGGCTGCCGTCGTATGGACCTGAGATGCGCTCCGGAACATCGAATTGCCACGTGCGCTTGTCGAATGAGCCGATCGATTCCCCGCTCGTCACGGTGCCCAATGTTCTTGTTGCCATGAATGAGCGGTCGCTGCGCAAGTTTGACTTGAGCGTGCAACCGGGCGGATGGGTGATCTACAACGGCGACACTTTTCCGGCTGACTGCGAGCGTCCGGATGTAGATGTAAATGTTCTGGCGCTGCCTTTCACCCACGCAGCGGATGAACTGGGCGATTCGCGGGCGACGAACATGGTGATGCTTGGCGCGCTGCTTGAGATTACCGGAGCTCTGCCGCAGGCAAGCATCGATGCAGCGCTGCGCAGGTTGGTGAAGAGCCAGCGCTGGCATGAACTCGATCAGCGCGCGCTGACAAAGGGCCGGGAACTCTACAGAGAGTCGCGCAAAGAGGTTGTGGCATGAAAGCTGATGCAGATCCGAATCTGATTGTTTACTTCGGCGGGCAATACATTCCGCTGCGTGAGGCGCGCGTGGGAATTTTGACACATGCGCTGCATTACGGCACCGGCGTGTTTGAAGGTATCCGCGCGCACTGGGATCGGGACGAGGAGGAACTCTTTCTGCTGCGCCCGCGGGAGCACTACGAGCGCTGGAAACGGAACTGTGGAATTTTGCGCATTGATGTTCCGGCCTCCCCTGCTGAGTTATGCGCGATTACCGTGGAACTCATGCGGCGAAATGCGTTTCACACCAATGTCTACGTGCGGCCCCTGGCTTACAAAAGCGCGGAAAGGGTTGGTGTCAGCACAGACGATCAGGATGCATTTGCAGTAATCGCAATGCCTTTTGGCGAATATCTTCATAGTGACAAAGGATTGCACGCCGGAGTAAGCTCTTGGCGGCGGATTGAGGACAATGCGATTCCTGCGCGCGCGAAAATCTGCGGAGCCTACGTAAACAGTGCCCTGGCTACAGATGATGCGCGGCGGTGCGGGTTTGACGAGGCGATCTTTTTGAACGAAAGCGGCCACGTCGCCGAAGGCGCGGCCTGCAACATTTTCATGGTACGCAATGGAAAGCTGATAACTCCGGCGGTGACCGAAAATGCGCTGGAGGGGATTACGCGGGATTCAGTGATGCAACTGGCGCGGCGCGAATTCGGCATGCCGATTGTGGAGCGGCCGATCGACCGCAGTGAACTCTATGTATGTGACGAATTGTTTTTCACCGGCACGGCCGTTGGCGTTGCACCGATCGTGCGCGTCGATCATCGCGCGGTGAAGGCTGGAGAAATAGGCGCGGTGACGCGCGAGATACGACGGCTGTATTTCGAGGCGACCCGCGGACACTTGCAGGCTTATGGGAACTGGCTGACGCCGGTTTACCAGTCGCGGATGAAGCACGAACAGGACCTGGCTGCATTGGTTGGATGATAGTTGGATGAGCGAATGATCCTGTCGTGACCGCGCGGTAGAAGGTGCGGCAAGGAGGAAGAACAATGCTCATGACAAAGGTCGCAGATAACGCCTACGACGTTGCGCTGGAGAATTTTGATACGGCAGCGGACGCACTCGGCCTCGACAACGATACGCGGGAGATGATCAAGTTTCCCGAACGCGTGCTGATGGTAACAGTCCCGGTGCGCATGGACGACGGGCACATTCGTCGCTTTGAAGCCTTCCGCGTGCAGCACAGCACGGCACGCGGCCCCGCGAAGGGCGGCATTCGCTTCCATCCGCAAGTTACGCTCGATGAGGTGAAAGCACTTGCAACGTGGATGACCTGGAAGTGCGCAGTGGTGAATATTCCATTTGGCGGCGGCAAGGGCGGCATCACTTGCGACCCCAAGCACATGTCGCAGGGCGAGCTGGAACGGATGACGCGGCGTTACACAAGCGCGATCCTTCCGCTGATCGGGCCGGATCAGGACATTCCCGCGCCCGACGTCTATACCAACTCGCAGACTATGGCCTGGATCATGGATACCTACAGCATGACCAAGGGCTTTACGATTCCTGGAGTCGTAACAGGAAAGCCGATCAGCCTTGGCGGTTCGCTGGGAAGAAATGAAGCCACGGGTCGCGGTGTGTTCTACACCGTTCAGTGCGCATGCGACCACCTGGGCATGACGCTCAAGGGCGCCACAGTTGCAGTGCAGGGCTTTGGCAACGCGGGCTCGATTGCGGCGCAGCTGCTGCATGAGGCAGGCGCCAGAGTGATCGCGGTCAGCGACTCCGCGGGCTGCATTTACAACAAGAACGGGCTCGATATTCCGGAGCTGATCCACATGAAGGCACTGGTCGGTCATGTGAGCGGATTCCCGGGAAGCGAGCCGATTGAGCCGGCTACGTTGCTGGCAATGAAGTGCGACATCCTCGTGCCGGCTGCGTTGGAGAACGCAATTACGGGCGAGAACGCGGCGACGGTGGGCGCAACAATCATCGCCGAAGCGGCCAACGGGCCTCTGACTCCGGCGGCTGACAGAATTCTTGAAGGCAAGGGCGCGTTTGTGATTCCGGATATTCTGTGCAACGCGGGCGGCGTGACGGTGTCGTACTTCGAGTGGGTGCAGGACGTGCAGCACCTCTTCTGGGAGGCGCAGGATGTGTACAACCGCCTGGAGAAGGTAATGAAGGTCGCATTCCGCGATGTGCTCAAGATTCACCTTGATCGCAACGTTCCCATGAGAATCGCAGCCAACATGCTGGGCATCGGACGAGTGGCCGAAGCCATACATCTCCGGGGGATCTATCCGTAGTGTTGTGTGTTATTTACCGGCGAAATCGAGCTAGTGGCAGGTCAACCGCGGAGGGGCGGCGTCTTGAGTGGCGTCGTCCTTTCCGTTTCAGGTGAATCCCTGTATACTTGAGATTCGGCAAGCCGTAGGGCGAGTGTGTCTTGATACGCCCAGATAGCCGTTCGAGGCCGAAAAGGGGCCGGAACAGGTTGGATCGCCGCCAGGCAGCGGCTCCGGCAGCGCGAAACTAAGACAAGGTTTGGAGCAAAGTAATGGCACAAGTATGTGATGTATGCGGCAAAGGCCCACAGTTTGGTAACAACATCTCTCACGCGCACAACGTGACAAAGCGGCGCTGGAACGTGAACCTGCAAGCGGTGAAGGCGCTCGTGAACGGAAACCCGAAGCGGATCCGCGTGTGCACCAGCTGCATCAAGAGCGGCAAGATCGCCAAGACCTAACGGCTGTGCTCGAGCTGCAGCCGCCGAAAGATCCGGCTCAGAAAATCAGGATTGACGAAGACCCCCGTCCGACTTGGACGGGGTTTTGTTGTGCCTGCGAACTCGTTGTTATGCTTACCGTGCTCCCGGCACAGTTTCGGCGAGCGGGTTTTCCCAGGAGAAGGCAGCAGCATCGAGACCCTGCGGCGACCAGCTCTTCACGATTGCCTGGGAAAGCTTGCCCAGGGTCTGCTCGGCTTCGTTGTCTCCGTTCCACCGCTGGTCCGCGTTCTCCCAGGTGAAAGCGGAAATCACCACCATTCCCGCTTTGGTTGAGATGAGGGCAACGTCGTTGCGCACTTGATTGAGTGCGCCAGTCTTGTTGCCAATCGCTGAACCGTTCTCGCTGGTGTCGAACGACTCGATGTAGCGCGGCAGGCTGTTGCGATCCTGCTGGCTGCGCAGCATGTGCAGAATGGCTCCACAGAGCGGCCCGTCGCTCGGCAGTGACGCTGAATTATCGAAGGCCAGATGGCAGGTTGCAAGGCGCTCCATGATCGAAGCCATTTCGCGCGGTGTAGTTTTGCCCAGCCCAAACCGAGGCTGATCGGCCGGCATCGGACCGGCGGCCGGCACGAAGACCTTCTTGTAGAGCACGGTCTGCTTGAGCCCCGCGGCGCGCAAGGTTGCGTTGATGTGTGAGAGTCCCAGGCGATCGATGGCCATGTTGGTTGCGGTGTTGTCGCTGACAACGACCATCAGAGTCAAGGTGTCGCCGAGTGTGAGCGCCAAAGGCGGCGTGAGTTGCCCGAGGACGCCGGAGCCCTCGACCTGGTTGGGCTTGGTGAGGACGAGCCGCTCCTCAAGTGTGCCGTGCTTCGAGCGGATCTGCTCCGCGGCGTCGAGCAGGATGCCCATTTTGATTACGGACGCCGTCTGCACCGCCAGATCCGGAGAGAGCGAGGCGGTCTGCCCTGTGCGGAGATTGTGTGCGTACAGTGCGACCTTGCCGTGATGTGCGTCCGCGATGGCTTTGATCTGCTGGTCGAGTTGCTGGTCCTGCTGCAAGGCTGGCTGCTGGACTGGAGCTTGCGCGAGCACCGTGACGGCGAACAGACAGCCAAACATGCACAGGAGGCTCCACCAATTTCGAAAAGAAGTCATGGCGACAGAGTATCGTGGCGAACGGGTGGCAGGCCGCCCGTTGATCTCTATGAAGGTAGATGACGGTGCAATTGAACAAGCATCCCAAAGACGTGCGAGTGCGATGAGCGGGAGCGTACGCGGAAACTCCTTGCAATCTCGAGAAGGGCTGTTAGACTTCGTCACAAATGGAGACCGCATGCATCGCACCTTTGCCATCGGCCCAGCCGGCCTGATCTTTGTGCTGTTGTTTGCTGCTCTATGCGCAACGGCGGCCGAGAAAGATTCGATCACCATCGGGGGAGTCACTTTCGATTTTGGTGCGCCGTCTGCACCCCTTACCGCTTCGCAGCAGGCGTTCTTTCAAAAGTACAAAGACGCTGTGAACCGGCGCGATGAGAACGCCTTGCTGGCGCTGCAAGACCCCGTCCGCAGCAGCTGCAAATTTGACGGGGATCAGATCCTTCTTCGCGAACTGCGGCACGTGATTCCCGACCAGGCGACTGTCAGATTCTTCCCTTCGAATACAGACTTCGCAAAAGTCTTCGGGTTCGGCGACATGGCGTACCTGTCAGTTGCTCCGACGGCGGTCCTCGGCATCAGCTATCGATCCGCGACCAAAGAGCGAGTGAGCATAACGCAGATCATGCGCCCCGTGCGGCAGAGCGGAGAGTCAATTACATTGGTCCCGTATTGCCTAACTGAAAAGGGGAAAAACCTGCTTGAGCAGCGGAAGCAGTAAGGTTCTCGAATGCAATTGCGGTTCGGTATTCAGTCTTCTTTTCGGGTGAAGGTGAGCGAAGCAGAGTTGATGCAGTAGCGGAGGCCGGTGGGGCGAGGTCCGTCGGGGAAGACGTGGCCCAAGTGTCCCCCGCAGCGCGCGCAGGTCACCTCAATGCGGCGCATCCCGAATGTATTGTCCTCGTGCTCTGTGATGGCTTTGGAGTCGGCCGGCAACATAAAACTGGGCCAGCCACAGCCGGAGTCGAACTTGGCTCCCGAGAGGAACAGGAGCGCTCCGCATCCGGCACAGTGGTAGTTGCCTGTGTCGTGGTTCTCGGTGAGTGCGCCTGAAAACGGGCGCTCTGTTCCCTTTTCGCGCAGCACGCGGTACTGCTGAGAGTCCAGGATAGAGCGCCACTCAGCGTCGGTGTGTTCGACCGTTTCGGGAGTTTCGGAATTCTTGAATCCGTCGCTCATTCAGCCTCCTGGGGGGATGCGAAGGTCTTGAAAGCCAATTGGACGCGCGGAAACCTGCAGTGGAAGCGTCCAAGTGGGTCAATATCAGACTTCTGCTATAAGTTCAATCTCTACCAGCACGTCCTTGGGCAAGCGGGAGACCTCAACGGTAGAGCGTGCAGGCGGCGCAACCCCCGCGGGGGCCAGATAAGCGCCGTAAACTGCGTTCATGGCCGCGAAATCGTTGAAATCCTTCAGGAAGACGGTGGCTTTAACCGTTTGCGCGAGGCTGCTGCCCGCAGCTTCAAGGACAGCCTTGAGGTTCTCTAGTGCGCGGGTGGTCTGTTCGGTGATTCCGCCCGCGACCACCTGTTGAGTGACCGGGTCCAACGCGACCTGCCCGGCGGTGAAGACGAGGTTGCCCGCGCGAATGGCCTGCGAATAGGGGCCAATCGCCGCGGGCGCAGAGGGCGTGGAGACGACCATCTTGCTCATCTTCAAATTGTACCGGCAGCGCCGCAGGTTGCCGAAATCTACCGCCAGGTGGCCAGCAGCCCGCCGACAATGAACAGACCCAGCAGCCAGTAGCCACCCGTGATGGCAAAGAGCTTGAAGCGGCGGCCTTCATAGATTCCCTGCGGCAGGTTCGGTGCGGCGATGAAGCCGATCCACACCAGGCAGCCGATCAGCGCACCCCAGCCAAATGTGATAACGCCCGACCAGGAAATGATGTGCGCGAGCACAAACGACAGAACCAGGTCACCGATGAGCGACGAGATCATGCCGAGGTACATCATGTTCTTTTTGCTGTCATCCTTCTTCAGACCCAGCATTTCCATCCAGGGCTTCGCAAAGAGGGCAGGTGAAAACCACCCAGCTCCGAGAATCCAGAGGATGACGGCCGAAACCAGAATGGCAACGTGATTGATGTGCGGTTGGATCATTGAAAACCCTCCACGAAACACGGCAGTCCGCCGGCGTTGATTGAACGCACAGAAACAGGGAACCGAAATCGCAACGGTAATCCGGCCCTGACTTTTGCGCAGTCGGTAGACCCCTGTCAAGGGCAAATGCATACAATCAGTCCGGCGGACCCAAAGAGGGAACGTGCCGAAGTGGGAGCAGGTTACCGATGGACCAGGTGTTTCGACGCCCTTCCGACCGGGATCGAACAGCCCGAAATTGAATCAATTTTCAAAAGTGCAGGAAGGGCGCGAGTTCCAGGAATAGTCGAGACGAGCAAAAACAAGCATCCCATCCAGCCGGTTTTCGCGGGATGCGAAGTGGGCTGGATGGGATTGCGTTTGAACGGGAGAAGCCTCGCTTAGACCAGCTTGGCGTCGAGGGTGACCTCGGTATTGTTGGCGAAGAGCTTCGAGATGGGGCAGCCGCCCTTGGCGTCGGCGGCAGCCTTGTCGAAGACTTCCTTTGACGCGCCCGGAACACTGGCCGTGGTGGTCAGCGCGATCCTCGTGATCGAGAAGCCGTCACCGACCTTGGCCAGGGTCACTGCGGCATGTGTTTCAATCTTCGAGGGCGTCAGACCCGCCCCGCCTAGTTGCGCGCCAAGCGCCATCGAGAAGCAGCTTGCGTGTGCCGCTGCAATCAGCTCTTCCGGAGTGGTGCCGCTTGCGGCGCCCTCAAACCGTGTGGCGAAAGAGTAGTTCGCATTGCTCAGCACGCCCGTCGCCGTCGAGATTGTGCCCTTGCCTTCCTTCAATGAACCTGTCCAAACCGCACTTGCTTTGCTAGCCATAATTTTCTCCTTGGGGATTCAAGATTCCAGTGGTTGCGTGGTGATGGAATGGGCCGCCTGGTGGGAAACGCAGGAGGCGCTACGAAGTTGATGCTTGAGGCACCTGCCCGGATGCCGTGGACTAGGCTGCCCGCCTCTCCATGCTAATCTGTCGAGCATGCTCCCACAGCGGCCCAGCGCCCTCGACGCCGATTTTACGGCTGATTTCTCACAAAGTGGTGCGAACTGTCCCGTCGACGTCGCTCAGCCCGTGGAGCATCACTGCCAGATTTGCCCTACCTGCTCGCATAGGCTGGTCGGCCACCGCTGCAAGCTTGTGTGCACTCAGTGCGGCTACTACCTCAGTTGCGCGGATTACTACTGAGGGCTGCGCTTTCGCAATTCGCCCCATTTTCCCATCCTTGCACTCATCGAGGATTACTCCCGAAATGAGGCGATATGGGTACGAAAAAACTCTTCCGCTGATGTAATAACCATCCTTTCCGAGAACAATGTGAGTTGAATTCTCGCTCCGGAAAGGAAGGTCACTTTGCAATCAACTTGGGTCGGATGGTTATTCCCTTTTTTCCGCGGATTGTTGCTCGGCGTCGCTGCCATGGTCCTCCACGAATGCGCGCACCTCTTGTGCGCGGTGGTTCTGGGAATCAAAGTCAAACGAGTCGGCATCATTTGGAACAAAGGCCTTTACACCGTGAGAGAGGCGGGATCGCCGGGCAAAAACGTCCTCATCGCTCTGGCAGGTCCGTTCATGAATATGCTTCTTGTCTCGTTCTGGATATTGTCGCCAACCTTCGGCATGGCGAACTTCTGTTACGCGCTTGCCAATCTGCTCCCAATCGACGGTTCCGATGGATCTCGCATTGTGAATTGCTGGATGCAAATGCGCAAGAAACAACTTGTCTTCTGATCAGAATCAAGCAAACCAGTTTACGGAAGCATCTAAGTGACTATTCTGCTTGTAGATGTGGGTGATTCGGTGTTTCGGCTCACACCAACAGCCGCGACAATTTAAGTTGTACTTTCTTACCACTGTTGTGCAATCACATCCGGCCTCGATCTCCGCTAGAGTTACGGCACTGGGAGAATCTATTGTGAGACAAAACGCGGATAGAGATGTATATCGTTTTGCATATGATGAAGCTTCGACCGAACTCCGGAAAATCCTGACGGCCTTCCAGCAACTATGCGCCCAGAAGAAGAAGGTTGAACGACTCATGGCCGCACTTGAGCCCGCGCTCGGACCCGACGTGAAAGTTGCGGAGCCCAATCGCAGCGAGCGCAAAACTCGCTTACCCTATTGCACCGTCGTCACTCGGCTGACCGTTCTCGAGAAAACCCCAAGCAGATAGCGCGGAGCCGTCGATCCACACCCCGTAATCCCTCGGATACGGCTCTTCAGCCGTCTCATTGGGAAATCTGATCAAATCGTGCCCATGAAACTCGTGCCCCTGAAACGACCCGCCACAGAACGCCACTTATAGCTTGGCACCTTGATTGAACGGACTTTCCCTCGAATTCTCCTCTTCATTCTTATCCTCCCGGCAAAGACTGAGCGATTCGCACATTGCTTTGTGCGTCCGGTTCTCCCTGCAAACCCTATCTAACTCGCTGAACCTATTACTCCAATCTTAATAAGCGCGGACTCCTAACTGAAGGCTGCTTCATTCGGTGTGCAAGTTCCAATTGAATTTGGTGTATTGGTTTGAGACAATCCGGTATTACTTCGGTAAGCACGAAATCGAGATGAGCTAATAACCGAGAAATCCCCCTCGGGAATAGTGGCCTCCAAGAAACTGGAAAAGTATGGAAACCAAGAGGTACTGCGCGTACAACTTGTCCAGGGAAAGCTCACTCAGCTCAAAGCTGACTGTCGCCGATAGTGCGAACCAACCGTTAAAAGTCTTGAAAGTGATGATAGGCGGGCTCGCCCTCGATGCCGAATCAGGCCTGTGGTTAAAGCCCCTCGCGGCCGTTCCCGAAGTTCCACGGCTCTTCCCCTTTGACCTGGTCTATCTGGATGGGGAGAATCGAGTCATTCGGGGAGTGGAAGTGGTCCCTGGAGTGGAATTCCCGCCACTCAGCAAGCAGGTAACGAGCGCGCTTGTACTGCCGCAGCAGACCCTCTCTTCAACGCAGACACGTACCGGCGATCATCTCGTTATCTGTTCTGAGGATGAGATGACACGCCTGCTGGAGCGCATTTCCGAACCAGCTGTCCCCGCCCCGATGGCGCCGGATCCCGGAGCACAAGCTGAGCAACAGAAAGACGCCGCGCTCCATGCACGAAACGGTAACCTGCCGTCGTTGGCTCCGAGAGTAACAACCCCAATCGAGCCGGCCACTCAGGTTGAACGGACCCACAATCTGGACATCTCCGATCTGTTTCCTGTGGCTCCTGCCGCGCAGAGCGTTGACCGGGTGGTGAAAGACTTCCACGAGCAGCCAAGCGTATTGGCAAAGACCCCCGCACCCACCCCAACTCCAGACCCCATTCCGGTTTTTCAAGGTGCCCAGAGTGCGCCCCTTGTCGTACCGAGAGTCGACTCCGTGGTTGTGGATAGCCTGAATGCCCGTCCAGTTCCAGCCGCTCCGACTCCATTTACTGAGAACCGCACACCCACGGTCGAATCGCTGCCGAGTATGCCTGATCCGGTCCCCAGCGCATCATCCTCGCCAGTCACGCCGGTCGCGAAGCCTCCGGATGAGGAAATCCGGAATCAAAGCGCGCCAGTTCCCGCCGCGCCTGGTCCAGTCATTCAAAGCACAAAGCCGCCGGCCGCGAAGTCCATATCCCCCCGTGCTCCGGTTCCAAATGCTCCTTCCATCGTGATGAAGAGTATGGGATCTACTGTGTCAAATTATCCGAGCTGGCAGGTCTCGACCTCAACCATTCCCGGCCCGCCGGTGCCGAGCGCAAAGCCTGCTAGCGAAGAAGCTAAAAGCTCGAGGGTGCATAAGTCCGACACGCCGGACAGCCAAAGCCTCCAAACTCGCGAAGCTGCCCAACCGGGTACCGTATCTTCCAAGCCAGAACCGCGTCGGTCAGTCGTTCCTCCTGCGATCACGCCCCCAGCGACCAACTCAGCACAAAGAGTATCGGACAACGATGATCTTAAAAATCGGGTTAACGAGTTCCCGAGAAGGCGTAGATCGGTTACAGCCGCACCTGCGCGAGTCGCGCAGAGCCCAAACGAACAAAGTAAGGAACAATTGCCTTCGCATACAGCCGCCTCAGCGCCGGTTGTGCAACCAGAAGCCGCTCCAGCGGTCGGGCCATCTCTGGACACGTCTTTGGGCTTTGCTCCTTCTGCTCCGGCAAAATCTGTTCAGGCTCCAGCGCCGGCGGTGAAGACTCAGGAAAATCGAGTGGAAGCACCGCAACGCGAAGAGACTTTGGCTCATCCCGCGCTCACCAAGCGATCGGACGGCCCGCCCTCTGCAATCCCGCAACCAGCCGCGCAACAGTTTGCCCGGACATTGAAGGTCGAACCGCAGGCAAAGCCCAAACCGCAAGCCGAGCCCGAGCCTCATGCCAAGACCAAAGACTCATTGACTAGCCGGTTCATGCGCTGGCTCGATCCTGAGGTCGCTCCTCACGATCGTCGCAAGGCGGACCGGCGAAATATGCCGGGACTTGTCGCCTATTACTTCAGCGGTGGCGCACCGAAAGGACACGAGATCGCGGATATCAGTCCCAACGGTTTTTACATGATTACAAAAGACCGCTGGATGCCTGAGACCATGATTCAAATGACTCTGCAAAAGCCAAGTATCAATGGCAGGCCACGCAGAGAATCGCTCACCGTGCTTTCCAAAGTCGTTCGCATTGGCAAGGATGGAGTGGGGGCGAAGTTCGTGCATGGAGAGGATCTTGACCCCTACAGCCGCGAAATCCTCCCCACGCAAGCCACTGACAAAAAGGCTCTGGCAAAATTCCTCTAGCGGGTTGGATCTTCGTCCTCTGTGCGGCTTTTCTGAAGACACCCAATTTCATATTCATGCCGCAATTCCGTGCCGCGCATTCTATTCAACGTTGCAATGAATGCTGATATTGCTCGCACCTCGATGCCGCTTCGAGCTGAATCGAGCGCGGGAAATCCCCCATTCACACGCAAGCGGGCGCATTCAAGGCGATTCGTTAGTTTCGGATAAGTCATTGATTACAAATAATAAATGGGGGCTCTAGCACTTAGGTTTGCGGCCTCTAAGTACCTTTGGGTCCGTACTCAACTTTTTGGGGATATTGGCCGCTCATGCATAGGTGCTATTTTTGAACTCCGTCGTAATAGAGCGACATTTGCTGAGCGACGGAGTTTGTCCGCCGCAAAGAACCCTCCGCAAGAAATGAGGCCGTATGAATTCGAAGAACGAGAACGCCAAAAATTGCAGGCAACCAGGCTCCATAATCCCCGGGGTTACTGCCATTGACACCCAAGCCCGCCATTCACAAAGGCAGTCGGGACCGGAATCAATCCCTGGCGCGAAACCGCCGTTGTTTGCTCGCTTTCTGCGTTGGCTCTACCCCGATCAGCGCAAGACAAATCGCCACGCCATGCCTCCGCTTGTCGCCTATTTGGGCGCTGTCCGCACTTCCAAGGTTTTCGAAGTTGGCGACGTCAGCAACGCGGGCTTTTACATGCTCACGCAGGAGCGCTGGTTACCAGGAAGCGAAATGCCGGTGACGCTTCAGCGGACCGACGGAGAGGATCTCCCGGCAACCATTACTATGTTGTCCAAAGTCGTCCGCAGCGGATCTGACGGAGTTGGTTTTTCGTTTGCCGTTCCAGGTACTGACGCGGAAGGCACGATCACTGATTCAGGAGCCTGGGCAATCGAAAACGATCTGAAGCAGTTTCTGAACGGGCTGCATCTCACGGAATTTGAACCGGAATTGGAGCGAGCGTCGTAAATACAGGCGCTGCTTATTCGTGTCCCATTTGTTCTATCGCATTTTAGGAAACCATATAGTCCGAAGCGATGATCTTAAGCGGGCGGCCAAAGGGAGCGACAGCTTTGCACAACGCTAGACAGGCAGCACTATTTCCTAAAATGCCGTAGAGTTGGAGATAGGCCACTCCGATTTTGGCTTCGAGCGAGCTTTCAGTTTTGGAGGGGATACCGGTACACGACACCCTGATTCTAGTTCAATCAGGAGAGGGAGCGAGAGCGGATTCCAGGAGCCATTCAATAGCCCTCTCTAGCCTGTCAGTTTCCACAGGAATCGCATATTTATGGAAACCAAGCAACGCTCCGTATACAACGCGACCAGGGGCTGCTCTCTCAGCTTCAAGGTCACTGTTGCCGACAGCGCGCTTCAGCCCCTTAAGGTCTTAAGAGTCCTGGTTAAGGAACTCGCACTCGATGCCGAATCGGGGCTGTGGTTGACCCCGCTTTTAAATGCACCAAAAATGATGCGGTTGTTTCCTTTTGACCTTGTCTACTTGGACGGCGATCTCCGGGTCATTCAGGGAGTTGAACTGCTGCCTCACGTGGAGTTTCCGCGATTCAACGAGTTGGTTGCAAGTGCATTAATCCTGCCCCTTTACACCCTTTCTTCAACCGAGACCCATGAGGGTGATCAGCTCATTATCTGTTCTGTAGAGGAAATGGAGAGTCGCATTGCAGAGCTCGCGAGTCAAACAGCGATCGTTCCGGTCGAACCTGCTCCTATAATTTCCGTTGAATCTGCAACTTTGCCGGCGACACGAAGTCTGGAATTACCCGGGATGCCTTCTCCGATTCCGCGTGCCCCATTTCAACTTCCGGTTCCTCAAGTCGCACAGGGCACGGGGTTTACGGTGGCGCTACACACGAGTTGGCGGATCGCCAACTCGACTGTGTCCGCAGCCCATCCGGAAGTTATTGATGCCATTGAACTTATCGATAGGATCGAGCAGGAGTTCCCAGTTGCGACTGTCTCCGAGCCGACCGCTCAGCCTGAGGCTGCTGAGACGGTAGAGAGTCCGCTGGAAGTGGCTGTATATAAAGAGGTTAATACTGCGGAGACACAAAACCCGGGGGTAGAGGGCAAATTGTTCCACGTGGAACATTTTCAAAGCGCCGAATCGGCCTTTAAACAAAATGATGTTCAAATGGACGAATCGGGTATTACGGCGGAAGTTAAACAAAACATTGTTTCTACGGGTGAAAAAGAGCAGTCATCGAAGTCAAAAGATGATCTGGAAGTCATACCCAGGTCCGGCTCGGAGGACGTCTGGGCCGCGAATTCTACACGGGCCACGGAGAACCTCAGGTCACCTGAGCACATGGGGGCGCTGGAGCGACTGTTTCCGAACCAGAATATTTCCACTTCGGCGAATGCCGAATCTGTAAGCCCGAGGGCAAGTTCCCTTGCCAAACTGGCGGTAAAACCGGGCACAAGTGTGCAGGCCAAAGAGAAGGATTCTTTGAAAACGCGGGTCAAACGGTGGCTCAATGCAGAAGGCCGTCCTGAAGAAAGGCGCAAGGCTACTCGACTCTCATTGCCCGGCTTGGTCGTCTTTGACGTCGCCAGCGACGACCCAACGCCGCACGAGGTTGGGGACGTCAGCCCGACCGGGCTTTATCTGCGTACAGAACAACGCTGGCCGAAAGGCGATTTGATCTCGCTTTCGCTGCAAAGGAAGGGCTCGACGGAGAAAGGTTCTGACCACCGCATCGCAGTTCAAGCTGAAGCTGTCCGGTGGGGCGAAGACGGAGTCGGGCTAACGTTCGTGCTGCCTGACGAAGTGGAGTTTCACCCGTGGAGGGGCCTGCAAGAACGCAGGACTCACGAGACCGAGGCCGAGTATTTCGTGAGGGAGTTTCGGATGGCCAGGGCGATGGGGTTTCTACGTCGAATTTGTCCTCCTGCGGTGGATGAGATCGGGCAAATGTTTCATAACCGACTCAGTAACAAGAGAGTGGCGAGCGCTGTCGAGATCGCAATTAAGGCGGAGGAACTGCTGGCACAGATTGACAATCCGGAAGGAGTTCTCGCTCATCCGAATGTTGTGGTTCGCATCCTGGATGACGGGTCATGGGCGGAGGTGGATTGGATTCAGCGATTATGGGCGGGCCTCCTGGTTACATCGTGCACGGCGGATGGACAGGACAAATCGAATCTTGTTTTTGTGGAGTTGCTCGACAAGCTCACGCCGATTCACCTGCGTATCCTGTCGGCTGCCTGTCGAAAAGGACATGAGGTTTTGTCGGAAGGCGGATCGACCTCGACCTTGACACTCTATTTCACGGCGGAGGAGTTGATCGAAGCGACTGGATCGCACAGCCTGCTCAAGATTCAGCAGACGATTTCCCATCTGTCAACATTTGGATTGCTTGCCGGGAGCGCGAGGTCCTCTTACGTTCCGATCACGGAAAAGACGAAGACCACTCCGACGACTCTTGGCCTCGAGATGCACGCGCGGTGTCATGGGCGGCGATAGCGATTTCCAATTAGCTGGTTGGGGTAGATAATCTGACACTGAGCATCTTCGCCCTGTTCAAAATCGTAAGCTTGCGCAACGCGTAACTTCTCGCCTCCTCGCGCAACCTGAGCAATCAACCACGGCTTAAGTTCGCTCAACGTGGCAGATTTACGGGAAGCTGACATAGTTACGCTGGTTGGCTAATTCGAGCGGGTCAGGGTCGGATGCAGTCAATGACCATGCTTTTCCAGAGATAGGTGTAACGTCCGGCGCCTTCGAAATGCAACCCTCGGAAGCCAGTTTCGAACATCAGGGCCGACAGAGTTCTTTTGCTGAAGAACTGGATATGACCGCCGTCGAAATGGGGATTGTGGTGGTGGTCCCATCCGCCCGCCAGCGCTATCACCAGATTCTTCAAGTATCCGTGGTAAGGCGTTGTGCAGAGAAATCTGCCGCGCGGTTTGGTGGCCGCGAAACATCCTGCCATGAAAGACCTTGGGTCATAGAGGTGCTCCACGACCTCGACACTGTAGACGAGGTCGAAAGGCGCCTCGTGCAAGACGTCGAGTAGTTCCTTATTCGCGGGCAGAACCTCGAATCTGCCTGTCGGACAAATCTTGCGCGCAAGGCGGACACCGGGTTCGGCGAGATCTACTCCAACGACGGAATGACCACGCTCGGCAAACTCACTGGCTAGACGACCGTTGCCGCATCCGATATCGAGAACTCGCGAGTGGGGCGGAAGCCCGTTGCAAAGACGCAAGAGCCTGGGAAGGATGTAGGCATGAGAGGGATTGCCAGCAAATGTGGAGTATTTTGTTGATTCGATGAACGGTGTAGAGCCCGCTATATGCGGCAATATACCACTGACAGTGCGCCGTATGCGAAAGGGCGAGTGAATCGGGTCAGAAAGAGTAGGCGTGCATGGTCAATTGCCGGCGAAGTTTCACAGTGCAAAAACAGGCGGAGGCACTCAGGAGAAATGGACCGTCACCGCCGATCCAACCGCCCCGTCGAAGCCGAATGTCGCAACCCAGACTTCGAACGATCAAGCCGACTACCGATTTCCTTTATTGATCGCCGATGAAGGCTCCTTCCAGAACCTGGATCTCAGCGAAGGATTCAAGGCAGTCTCGGGGAGTGTTGACCGAGCGGGAGGGATGGCTTTTCGTCTGAAAGATCCCAATGACAACTGCATTGTTCGCGCTAACGCTCTGGAGAACAACTACCCGCTCTACCGTGTAGTGAATGGTCGGCGCAGCCAATTCGCTGGAGCCGATTTCAAGGTCACTTCGGGAGACTGGCACAAACTCCGCGTGGAAGCGATGGGCAACAAGATCAGTTGCTATCACGACGGCAGAAAGAAGATAGAAGCCACAGACGAGACGTTCAAGGACGCGGGTAAGGTCGGCCTTTGGACAAACGCAGATTCTCGTACCTCGTTCGATGATCTGAAGGTCACGGCGAAGTGATTCGGTGTCGTCAGTTCAACTGTCTTCGGTAGACTGTAATCGCGCAACCGCTGCGCTGCTTTCAGCTCGATCTGGAATCGACATATCTACTGTGTAGAGCACGCTCAATCCGGTGCTCCACGCTGCTCAATTGAGGTTAGAAAAGTGAATCATCGAATTGCGACGTGGTTTTTTAGTTACCTAGCTGCGGGCTTATTGACGATGTGTGGCGCAAGCTATTCTCAAGACGCCCCAAGTGGGGCCGCGATTCTCAAAAAGGTCGCGGATATACCGATGCCCGGCGCCGCGGTCCGCTTTGACTACCAAAGCATGGATGTAGAGAACGGCCGCCTTTACATCTCCCACATGAACGCTGACCAGTTGGTCGTCTTCGACACCGCCTCACGTAAGGTAGTTGCGAATCTGGATGGATTCAAGCGTGTCCACGGCGTCATTGCGGTGCCAGAAATTGGCCGTGTGTATGCTTCGGTTACCGGGGAACACGCACTCGCCGTAGTCGACTCCAAAACGCTCCACATCTTAGCGAAGCCGGGACCGATTTCATATCCCGATGGCCTGGCTTACGCACCAAAAGTGAAGCGGGTGTTTGTTTCCGATGAGCATGGCAGCACGGATGCTGTCATCGATGCCACGAACAACACGCTCGTGAAGAGCATTCCGCTCGGCGGCTTCGCAGGAAACACGGTTTACGATCCGACATCCGGGCGAATTCTTGTCGCCGTTCACGGCGTGAACGAACTTGATTCCATTGACCCTGCTTCGGCAACAATCGTCGGCAAACTCTCCCTTCCGGGGATCAAGAGTCCCCATGGCGTCGCGCTGGACATTGCAAATCATCTGGCGTTTGTCGCCGGAGAGGAGAATCATTCGCTCGCGCTAGTCGATCTGAACGCTATGAAGGTGCTGTCCACGTATCAGGTGGGTGAAGACCCCGACGTGCTCGCCTTCGATCCTGGCTTGAAGCGGCTCTACGTTTCGGCCGAGTCGGGGATAATCTCAGTCTTTCAAGAGGAAACCCGGAACCTTAGACGGATTGGGGAATTCAATATGCCCCATGCTCACACAGTCAGTGTCGATCCGAAGACCCATCTGGTCTATTTTCCGCTGGAGAATATCGATGGTCACCCGTTGCTTCGGATCATGAAGCCAACCGATTTGCCATGAAGTCTCCAAGTGCTTCAGGAATCCCACTTCAAGAAGCGAGTGAGGAAGGAATTAGGCTCTATGAAGATGGCACTGCCCGAGAACAGCCATACTCGAACCGGCCTTCTCTTCCTGATGCTTCTGAGCTGTTCCGCTGCGTTGGCTGTTGCGCAGCCGAAGGTCGGTCCACGCCCCGCAAACGCACAGATCAAGGCCCAAAACATGGCAAGAATCGCTGAGGCGAGCCCAGTTGATCGCGCTCCCAAACTGGATGGGACTCTCAATGATCCTCGGTGGAGTCAGGCTCATCCGTCTGCAAACTTTTTGCAGCGAGAGCCTTACGAGGGACATACTCCGACTGAAAGAACAGAAGTCCGCGTCCTCTACACAAAGCATGAAGTGTATTTCGGAATAACCTGCATTGACTCCAATCCCGCAGGGATTATTGCCACCGAACTGCGTCGGGACGTCAGTCAGGAGTTGGACGACTACTTCGAGATCATCATCGACTCGGCTCATGATCGGCGGAATGCGTACGTATTCCAGATCAACCCGCTTGGTACACAACGAGACGCTCTGGTCACCGAGGAGCAGGTCACGGATAGCAGCTTGGGCGATGGAGACCCGGGATGGGATGGCGTATGGAAATCCGAGGCCCGCATCACAGAACATGGGTGGACGGCTACGGTTGCAATTCCGTTTGCCACTCTAAACTTCATGCAGTCGCGAGACGTCGTTTGGGGTGTCAACTTCAAGCGTTTCATCCGCCGGAAGAATGAACAGGACCTCTGGTCCGGCTGGCGTCGCGTGGATGGCGCTGCGCGGGTCAGCCATGCCGGCGAATTACACGGTATCTCTGATATTGGCAGCGGGCGCCTCTTCATCGTAAAGCCCTATGTGCTGGCCGGGTTCAGTCATTTTCCTGCGACTGCCGCAGGAACCGGACTGACTCCCGGAACCTCGGCGCTCAAAACCGGCGGCGTGGATGTCAAGCTCGGTCTCCGCTCAAACTTGGTTGCAAATTTAACCGTCAACACCGATTTCGCCGACGCTGATGTGGACACGCAGACGTTTAATCTTTCCCCATACAAGCTCTTCTTTCCTGAGAAGCGGCAGTTCTTCCTTGAAAATGCGGGCGTCTTCAGCTTCCCTATGGGCGGTGACAGTGGTGACCTGCTTTTCTTCAGCCGCCAGATCGGGATCGATCCCGTAACCGGCGAGGAGGTTCCGATCAACGGCGGGGCAAAAGTAACCGGGGCGCTGGGAAGGTTCGAGCTGGGGGTTATGGATGTGAATACCCGTAGCTCCGGTCCAAACCCAGACGCCAACTTTGCGTTGTTGCGCGTCAAGAGGTCATTGTGGGGCGGATCCTATATCGGCGTCATGGGGATCGACAAACGGTCCGGCAATCGCAGCGACAATTTCAATGAGGAAAGCGGTGCGGACACCCGGTTGGTCTTCCTCAAGGATCTGGTCGTGAATGGTTACGCTGCACAAACGCGAACACCGGGCGTCACCTCCGGGCAGACAAATGCCGGTGCGGGCTTTGCTTACCAAACCAACTGGCTTGAAGTTCTGGCCCAGCACCGGAAAGTCGGCCCGAACTTCAACCCTGAAGTGGGTTTCCTCGAGAGAACGGCCTGCATCTGCAATTTCCTCGATGCGACCATTAAGCCGCGGCCAAAGTTACAAGGTGTGCGCGAGCTGAACTTCGAGGGCTTTATCTTTCACGCTCCCGATACGCACCATACTCTGCAAACGCAAGAATGGCAGGGCACATTTCGGATTGAATTCAATGATGGGTCCTACAGCGATGATGACATTGCGGATGTCTTCAGCCAGAGAATAACCACGCCCTTCAACGTGTACAAGAACGTATTCATTCCCACGGGTGAATATAACTGGACCCGTCATCAACTCACATACGGTTCGCCCCAGGACCGCAGACTGATGGCGAACTTCTTCGAGCGATTTGGAAGCTACTATAACGGGCGCTTGAATGAACTTCGTGCACGCGCGACGTATCGGACTAACGAGAAACTGTCCTTCAGTTTCGCCGAACAGTGGAATCGGTTCCGCCTCCCGATTGCAGGCGGAAACTTTTCAGTTCTATTCGGGAGCCTTCAAACGAACTATTCTTTCTCCAGATTCCTCTCGCTCTCCGCTCACGTGCAGATGAATACCGCGAACACCAAGGCGGCAAGCGCGAACTTTCGACTTCGTTGGAACTATCGCCCTGACAGCGATCTATATGTCATCTACACAGCAGGGCAGCGGTTCGCAAGTCTAACGGCTACAAATCCTCCCCAGTTCTATGAGAACAGCCTTATCGTTAAGTACACCTATTCCTGGCGGCCTTGAGTGAGGCGAGGATGGCTCCATGCGCGCCACTGATAATAGCGGATCGTCTCGACGTTTACGCCGCTGCACTTTGCCATCGTACCGATTGTTAGGTCGTCGATCACATATCTCCCTTGACTCCGCACTATGGTACGGGGTTTAAAGTGACATGAGAAGGGTCGAGACGATGATCCGATCACCCTTGAACACGAAGATGGCTCTTATCGGCGGCGTGCTGGCTGGAATCGGTGCGTCTGCCTGTTGCGTTGGGCCACTTCTGCTCCTGAGCCTGGGGATTGGAGGCGCCTGGATCGCTCACTTGACCGCTCTTGAGCCGTATCGTCCTGTCTTTATCGTGCTAGCGGTGCTGTTTCTTGGACTCGCCTTTCGGAAACTCTACCTCGTGCCTCAGGACTGCGATTTGGAGGGCAACTGCGTAGCCGTCCGCACCCAAACGGTGCAGCGGATTTTGTTTTGGATATTGGTGCCGGTCACGCTCGGCCTCGTCGGCAGCCCCTGGATTTTGCCGATCTTATATCGCTGAAAGGAATTTGTGATGCGTCGATTTCTTGCCTCTCTGCTCATTTTCATTCCGATACCTGGGAATGCCATGACGCCGAAGACCGCTGTTCTGGATGTACAGAACATGACCTGCGCGATGTGCTCGATCACCATTCGTAAGGCGATCGAGAAGGTGCCTGGGGTCATGGATGCGAACGTTGACTACGATCACAAAACGGCAACTGTCAGATACGATCCCGAAAAGGTAAATCCGTCAGCACTTGTGAACGCTACAACGAATGCGGGCTTTCCTTCGACGCTGCATAGCGGAGAACCGAAAAAATGACGCAAGCGGCTGTCATCCTGGAATCAACATTGACCTGCCCGCAATGTGGTCATGCGACATTGGAAAAAATGCCTCTCGACTCCTGCCGCTTCTTCCATGAGTGCGCTCGATGCCATGTTCTGATGCGTCCCAAGATGGGAGACTGCTGTGTCTTCTGTTCATACGGCTCGGTAAAATGTCCTCCGGTACAATCGCAGGGCCGTTGTTGCAATAGTTGAGGTTCATCCGCGAACCTACGGGCACTATGGGAGGAAACGAAGTGAGTGACATCGGGAACGCTTGGGTCAATGTTCGAATTGGTAATGATCCCCTCGAAAACCCACCTTCGCCGTCCAAAGCAGACGTCTCTTTTCCCCACGGCAATTCTGTTGTTCACTTATGATTGAAAAGGACGTTAACGACACAAGGTCGATGATCCTATGAACGTACAGACTCATTGGGAAAAGATCTACGCAGAGAAGGCTCCGAGCGAAGTCAGTTGGTACCGCCCGCACCTTGAGACATCCCTTTCGCTCATAGAACTGACGGCCCCTTCGCGCTCTGCATCGGTCATCGATGTCGGCGGCGGTGAATCCACACTGGTCGATGACCTTCTCTCCCACGGATTCGAGAACATTACCATCCTCGATATTTCGCAAAGTGCCATCGATGCGAACAAAAGGCGTTTAGAGAAGGCCGCGGAACGTGTCCATTGGCTCGTCGCCGATATCACGAAAGTCGAGTTGGAGCGCTCCGCTTACGACGTGTGGCACGATCGCGCGGTCTTTCATTTTCTTACTGCGGCGACCGAGCGTGCCGCCTATGTCCGCCAAGTCGCCCACGCGGTGAGGCGCGGAGGTCATGTAATTGTCAGTACCTTTGGACCAGAGGGTCCCACGAAATGCAGCGGTCTTGAAGTTGCCCGCTATGATGCCGAGTCATTGCACAGCGAGTTTGGTATTCGTTTCCGGATGTTGGGCAGTTCCATCGAGCTGCACCGCACGCCGTTTGGCACAATCCAGCAGTTTCTCTATTGCTACTGCAGAGTTGAATAAATCAGATTCCTGATCCGCCTTTATTTTTTGCGGCTCGCGTAGAAATCGCAATAGATCATCTTGGGAGACTCAGCCTGCGTTTCGGCATGAGGTCATTTGCGGGCAATACCGGACGGAGATGATGCCGTGGGTTTTTATTCCAGATATGTTCTGCCGCGCTTCATTGATGTTGCGATGAGGAATGAGGAAACGACTCGCCTGCGTGCGGCTTGGATTCCGCAAGCTTACGGTGAAGTGTTGGAAGTCGGTATTGGCTCGGGCTTGAATTTGCCGTTCTACTCGTCGGATGTTCGGCGGGTCTACGGCGTTGATCCTTCCGTTGAACTCCAGCGAATGGCGCGCAAAAGGGTCATCACCAAGCCGATTGAGGTCGAGTTCCTGACGCAATCCGCTGAGGAGCAGTTGCCACTTGCCAACGCGAGTATCGATACAGTCGTCATGACCTGGACATTGTGTTCGGTTCCCAACGCTGCCAAGGCTCTTCAGCAAATGAAGCGCGTTCTAAAAGCCACGGGGCGCCTCATCTTTCTGGAGCATGGCCGCGCGCCCGATCCTGGCGTAGCTGTCTGGCAAGACCGGTTTACGCCGGTCTGGAAACGTATTGGAGGCGGTTGCCACCTCAATCGCAAGATTGACGATCTCATCACCGCCGCAGGATTCCGAATCACCGAGTTGAAGACCTCCTACCTTCCCGGACCGCGTCCTATGACCTACACGTATCAGGGAATGGCTGAGACGATAGAGACAAATGCCGCGAATTAGCACCTTCGATCTCTGGTTCCGGCCGAAGCAATTCGAGTCCGAACGCCTCTACGAACGATTGGGTGCTCTCTTGATAAAGCGCTACGTACCGACAGGTGGTGATCTGGTGATGGGACGTCTTCGCCGCAACCACCCGGGGCGCCGATGGGTGACATCAGGTTTCCAGTCACTTTGGAAGTATGAGCGAAAGACCCGTCTGAACGAGTCGATTCACCTGATCGGCTTCATCGGCTTCACCGTTCTTGTTGCTCGCAAGTTCGCCTCGGGTTCGCTCTCTGCGCTGGGGTTAGCCTTCGCTCTAATTTTGAACTTGATTTTCGGACTGTGGCCGGTTGTCTTGCAGAGATACAACCGGCTGCGTCTCTACCGGGTTATGGAAACACGCTCGTATCTGTCTGATCGCCCTCACCGTCGAGACGAGGTGCGCGGGGCCAACGAGAACACCTTCTGACATGATTCCTGCGGGGTAGAGAGGAGACTCGAATATGGAAAGTCAGTTGACGAGAACAGGTCGAGTCACGTTGCCAGACCTTCAGCGCTGGGAAACGCGCTTTGGTGATTATGCGACAACTGAGAATACGGACGGATTGGTCGCAGTCCCTTCGTACTCTTTCATTCACGCGCACGAAACCATCGCCGAGGGAGAACTCCTGCGAGACGAAGCTATTTCTGGTCCAGAGTCAGGGCGTAAATATCGGCGGTTCCCACGTCGTGAATCAATATCGGTGCGTCTTCCGGATCGAGGCCCAGCCAGGCTGTCAACGCCCCCGTGTAACGGAATCCCTTCAGATCGACAACGCGCTCTTCAACGCCATCCGAAACGCGGACTCGGAACACTCCCGGATCATCCCGTGCGCGCAGGAAGTAAATGAATTGGCTATCAGACGACCAGGTGGGCCAATCGGCCTCGCCCTTTTCTGGCAGTACTAACCATCGCTGCGTCTCAAAGTCGAAGACTTTCAGACCTCCCGAGTCACCAATGTGGATCCCCGTGATGAAGCGGCCGTTGGGCGACCATCGCGGCGAAAAGGTGCCGTGCGACCCGGGGAGAGTGGTGATCTGATGGCTGTCAAGGTCGAGTACCCGTAGGTCGTAGTTTAAAGAACCTATTTCTTCGAATGATTGCACAGAAGAAAAAACAATCTTGCGTCCGTCGGGGGCCCAGCTCGCGTCGCCCGTTCCCCCCTTCTCTTCCGGGACAAGCAGCCGGGGTGCACCGCCCTGGGAAGAAACGATGTAGCTTTGCGAGCGCCCCGCCGAATCATTTTGGGTGAACAGAATCTGAGCGCCGTCGGGCGACCAATGGGGAGCTATGGGATACATGGGAGGGTTGGTCAGTTGCACAGGATTGCTTCCGTCCCGATTGGCCCTCCACAGGACGCCCTCGGGGAAGGTAACGTAGGCCACGAACTGGCCGTCTGGAGAGAAGGTGACGAACTCGGCGGAAATGCCTCCGAGCCAGGGTTGGAGCTGATGGGACTGCGCGTCAAAGCGAACCAGTTCGCCCCGCAAGATGACACCCTGGGCAAATATTTTCGTCCCGTCCTTGCTGGGGATGGGCGTATTCCAGCGTATCGGGCCTGAAGTCAATTGAACCGGCTCGGCGGACGAGCGCCTGAAGAGCCCGCGACGCTCATCGAGAGTCCATAGCTGGTTTCCGGGTTCATAGCCGCGACGGAAAGGTTGCTGGAGCAGGAAGACGAAGGATTTACCATCGGGAGTCCAACGTCCACAGCACATCGGCGACGAGGGGCGCCAACCCGGCAGCAACGCGTGGAGTCCCGATCCGTCCGACGACATCTCCCAAAGCCGGCTTCCCTTGAAAAACCGAATCTTGCTACCGTCCGGCGACCAACTGAGCGTGTTGGTAGTACCTCCCACATCGGCCAGTTTTCGATTTGCTGTTCCATCGCTCCGGATGACATAGAGGTCGTTGTTCCCCGTGCTGTAAACCACCGACTTCCCGTCAGGGGACCAGGCGGCGGAATTGACCCCAACGTCTTTCAACAGTTGGCGGAGCGAGCCGGCGGGAATCTGAACGCTCCATAGGCTCCCCTGGCCGCCATCGAATGTGGCTACGAGAAGCGACGACCCGTCCGGCGAAACATCCTGGAGAGAGAAAACCGGCAATGCGGTTGGAATTGCCGCGATCTCTCCGCCGGATATTGCAACTTGTGCAATGGCGTAATCCTGAGTGAAATAGAGCCTGCTGCCGTCGGTTCCAGCAAGTTGCTTACTGCGACCGTCGTGGGTGATCTGGACATATTCGCCGGTGACTCGCAACGGCGGCAACGGGCGGCGCAGATACCAGATTGCGACGGCGAGACCCACGGCGAGAAGGGCGGCGCCGGGGAGCCACTTCCATAGCCTGTTGCGGCTCCCATCTTTCTGCTTCCCCTCTTTTTCCTTGTAGCCGGCTCCCGTGTCGATCTGCCCCGGAGGATTCACCGCGGCCTCCGCAATCTCTCCAATCGCAGGTGTCTCGACCAATTCGTCCCTAACGAGACCTTTCGTCTCGCCGATCGCCTGCAAATTTCCCGAGCCGTCTTCAGAAACCTCAACTGAGCACACGAACCGGTATCCGACCGTAGCCACGGTTTCGATATAACGCGGGCTGCGCATGTCATCTCCCAGCTGCCGCCGCAGCAGGGCAATACTCCGCGCCAGCGAATTTTCAGAAACGATCGTGTCGCCCCAGACCGCGCTCAGCAACTCATCCTTGGCGATCAGCTTCTGGGGATTGCGCAGCAAGAACAAGAGCACGCGAAATGCCTTCGGCTCGACGGGCAACACTTCGCCTGCCTTCGTGAGCGAGAACTCCCGCTCGCGAACCTCGATGTCGGCGAAGCGGAAAACAGAGGACTTATTCCCCATCATAAGTTCATCATCCACGTGCAGGAATTCATCACCCGCGTTTAGAAACTGATCAGGAGTCCATCAAGACCTTGTAGAGCCACGCGCCCAGAGTCACCTCAGCCTATCCGGCTGAGGTGCTCTCGCAATGACAAATTTCAAGTGGCTGGCTTCGTTTGTACTAGCGGCAACCATGGTCCCCACGCTTCTGGCCGAAACTCACTGCCCGGGAAATGTTGCAAGTGTACCCTTCCGCCTCGTAAACCGCTACCAAATGATCGTGGCCGTATCCGTGAACCATTCCGGCCCCTACAACTTTCTTTTGGATACTGGCACCCAGGTCACGATGGTCGATCCCTCTCTTGCCGCTGAGCTTGATCTGCATGCTGAGGGCGCGGCCGAGGTCGCAGGCGCTGGATTCCATTCCGTCGCGTCATTCGCATGGCTCGATTTGCTCCAGGCAGGTTCCCATGCTGTAGCGGATTCTAAAGTCCTTGTTTACGACTTGCAACGACTCAAGTCTGCCGACCTCTCCATTCGCGGAGTCCTCGGTGAGGACTTCCTTGAGCACTTTGACATGCTCATCGATACCGCGCACGGCCTGCTCTGTCTGGACGACTCGGCCGCTATGCGCGCAGAGGTAAAAGGACAACACATTCCGCTAGTGACACCAGCTCAGCCAGCGAGCAGTTCTCCGTTACCCGAGTCGCTTATCATCGCGGTGCGTCTATCCGACGGAATGCGGCCCGTTCGCCTAAAGCTCGACTCCGGCACGAACACCCCGTTTCTGTATGACCCCTCTCAATACCTTGCAATCGGACTATTCCATGGTGCCTCGTGGCACGGGCGCGGCGCCGATGGTTCGCAACGCGCCTTCTTGGCTTTGCCGCCGCAGGACGTCAAGATCGGCCCACTTCAGTTGTCCAAAGTAGGCTTCCTCACCCTCGCTGGCGCCCACGAGGACTCCCGCACTTCGGACTTCGATGGACTGCTCACTTTGGGGCTCTTCCGTCGGATCTTCATCTGCCACACTGACCATTTCGCAGTTCTTGACGCGCGGTAGGACGGAAATATTCGATTTTCAATTCTGGGGAATGAATCACGAGCTGTGATTTCACGATCCACTCGCGAAGCCTTTTCAGGTAGGTCTGATCTCAACTGACGCGAACAGCCCAACGCGCTCATCGGGCAATCTTTTGAGAGTTCGAGCGACAGATGCGCAATTCGGAAGCTGTCCCTTGGCAGAAGTTTCAGACTATCTCGCAATTTTCTGCAAATCCGCGCGTCCCAAACCAATCCAACGTAATACCTAGATGTCGATGTTCCACGTGGAACAATTAGTGTTGTGCTGCAAGAGATGAAAGGGGAAAGCTGGATGATGTGATGGTTGTATCCAACTGGCCGGCGGTACTGGAATCGAAGAAGTATGCGTCGAAGTAGGGACTCCCGGATCTACTAACTGCCAGAACGAAGTTCTGGTTGCTGTCTTCAGCGAGGCTCATCGGCTCGATGCCGGTCGCAACAGCGGTTGAGAGCTTGGTCAGTGTATATTCAGAATCCGATTCGCTTATCGCGAATCCGGTAATGTTCCCCGTGGATGTGCCCTTCCAGTTCGCAACGTAGACATAATCTCCTGTTGACTTAGGAAGAATTGCATATGGCCCCGTTCCACCACTGGATCGCGGCGATCCGGTGATCTCTGTCAAAGTGCCGGAAGTGCCGATAGTGAAAGCGCGCAAGCCACCACCCGAACTGACAGCCGAGGATTCGCCTACGTAAAGCATTCGCGTGCTGGGATCGACGGCAACGGAGAGCGCTGCACCCGCTGAGGTGTTAACCGGGTTTACGGTTGCATAAGCTGCCGAACCTAGCGGGGTGTTGCTCGAAGATGAGAATGAGAAGGCCAGCGTGCCATTTGTCCCGCACGCAACAAAAACATACTTGTCGTTGGGCGAAATGGCGATCTGGTTTACGGTACCGTTCGATAACGCGATTTGGGAGGAGGAACGCGAACTGTCCAGCTGGCCCGAGGATGCGAGCACGGGAATGACGTATAGATAACCAGTTCCAGAGGTCTCGATGAGCCACTTGCTCTTTGCGTCGACCTGCATTGCCACCGCGGGATCTGAACTGATCGCATCAGAATTCAGCGTCAGTTCGCCATCTGAGATCGAGTAGCTATAGATTCCGCTTGTTGTACTCACAAAAAGAGATTCGTTGTCCGGAGCCATTGCAATCGCGAGAGGAGCGCTGGGGGGAGCATACGATGCGATCTCAGTTAGTGTGCCCGACACAATCTCGAACGCGACGATCTGGCTGGTGGCCGAATCAACTCCATAGAAATAGCCGCTCGAAAGCGTGGTGCTCGTCACGGTCGAGGATGTTGTAACGGGATCCCAAAAGCCTGCGCAGCCGGTGATGAGTAAGGCGGGCAAAGCGATACATAGAACTCCCAGGGCATTCCTGAGTTTAGCGTTCAAGCGGCTTCCTTTGGTCGAAGAAGAATCTCTCAAATGTTTCAGACGAAGATCTGATGCGCCGCTGTTACACGCTCTGAAAAGAAACAATGAGGTCGAAAGTAATCAGATATTCGCATAGCCGCATCACAAGATTGTTCCGCCCAGATCGGCGCGTTCTAAATCGATAACCCACCTCTCCTACACGCACGGGACGGACGGCGCTCGACACAATGTCGAGCAGAATCTTGAATCCTTCCCCGTTCAAGCGATGAACAACATCGAGCAATAGACTACGGCGGAGCATGAAAAGCCGCTCATCGGATCGCTCAGCTCACGTCTACTGATCGCCCGGCTGATTCGTTTTCCGAACCCACTGAGCAGAACACGGAGCGCGCTAAACGAACCCATACTGCCACCTTCACCATTGCGTGTAGCAATCACGAGATCCAAGTTCTCGGCACGGAGCCTTTGAAACATCTTGGGCAGAATCCATTCGTCATGCTGGAGATCTGCATCCATTACGGCCAGGTAGGGAGACGTGGACGCCATCATTCCCTCGATACAGGCGGAGGAAAGCCCGCGGCGACGGACACGGTGAAGGAGACGAATGCGCCGATCGCTACAGGCGTAGTCGTGGACAACCTCCGAAGTACCGTTAGGCGAATCATCATCGACAACGATCAGTTCCCAATTGAATCCATCGAGAACGATTCGCAGTCTTCGAATCAATTCCGGAATGTTTTCGCGCTCATTGAGCGTGGGGACAATTACGGCTAGTTCTGCGCTTTGATCGAATAGATCGGAGCTCGACGAGATTCTGGTCCCAGTGGAATTCAACGTATGTACCTCCGAATTGAACTGACGGGTAGCTGTTGCCGCTGCGCGAAGCAATCGTGAGCGACACCACGAGTCCAGTGAACTTCAATGTGCTTCAACTGGATTCAAACGGATACGTCGGGGGTTATGGCAATTGTGATTACAGGAGCGAATAGAAAACCGGGTCGTGAGCGGTGAATCCGTGAAACGGTGAGCGCCGAATTTGAAAAAGAGGTTTCTGTGTAATCAATTTGTCCAAACCTCGCGACTCATAATTCGGAAGTTCTGAAGAAGCCGTCCGGATTCTGCACGATGTAGGGGCTATACTGATGAATCTCAATGGCTTATGGCGTAATCGACACGGCGCGACTGGGACCCAGCCGGCAGAAATCCCGAGCTGGTGATGGATCTTTTGCCAATGGAGGATGGACCTTGGCGGCCTCAACAGTAGACGCGCTTGGCATGGCCTGCGCTCGACCTTCGACGTTAGAATCAGCCATACCTCAAAGGAGAGCGGAGATCAGCGAGCTCGATGACATCGACGAGCTGGTGAGACTGCACCAGGCGCGAATCCGACGCTTTGTGACCTATTCGACCGGTGATCCGGACCTCGCCGAATCGATTACGCAGGATACTCTGCTGCGCGCTTTCAATGGCCGCGATAATTTCCGTGGCGAGTGCAGCGTGAGTACCTGGTTAACCGGGATCGCAATTAACATCACACGCGATCACCAGAGATCGGCGCGGTTCAAGTTCTGGAAGCAAGTGAAGACGACGGCCGTCGATGTGAATGAGATGGCCTCCTTCATTCCGTCCGATTCGATTAGTCCGGAGCGCAGAATCCTGGCAGAGGAGAGAGTGAAGAACCTCTACAAGGCGCTCGAAACACTCTCCAACAATCAACGAACAATCTTTCTTATGAAGTTCACGGAAGAACTGTCGGTAGAAGAAATCAGTGAAATACTTGGAATGGCGGTGAACACGGTGAGAACCCATCTGCACCGCGCTCTCAAGGCCGTTCGGAGTAAGCTGGGAGCCGGGATATGACATCGCAGGTTTCAGTACATCTGTCAGAAGAACAGTTGGATGACATCTCTATAGGGATGGGATCGCGGGAGTCTCAGGCCCATCTGAAAGCGTGCGAACAGTGCCGCTCGAAGTTGCAACAGTTTCGGAGCGATGTGAAGCTTTTCAATGAAGCATCCATCGCCTGGACGGAGGCCACACCCAGGCGCATTGCGAAACCAAAGCGAAAATCTTTCCGGCTTCCAACTCCGATACTGGCGCTGTGCGCCACTGCCATGCTGCTTGTAACAATCGGTCTTCCGAGATTGATCAATGTGCATCCCTCGCCGCGCATTATTCCGTCAGTATCGGATAACCACGACTCTGCGGACCAGATTGCACAGGATAACCAACTCATGAAGGATGTTGAAGGTGCGATCAATCCCGATGAAGCATCCGTCGTCGAACAGTACAACTTGATGGAGAGCCCAAAATCGCGCTTAAAGGCACAACCGAAACGAGGATTGGAATGAGCGCTCGAACTCTGAGGACAATGTGCTTCTGTCTCAGCTTGTTGTTTTCCGCAGCAGGTGCGTTTTCCCAGGCACCACCACCACCGCCGGGAGGCCCCGGTGGCCCGGGCAGTCCAGGTCCTGGCGCGCCGCCACCCATGCCGAACAGACCAGGCGGGACTGCGGCCCCGCATTCTGGAGGTAAGAACACCGCACCGACACGCAATGCTCTTCAATTTGGCCCTGTAGGACGCTGGTGGGACGACCGGTCCGTTGTTCAGCAAGTCGGTATAAGCCATGAACAGCAGAAGAGGATGGATTCGATTTTCAACGCCAACAAGCCCGCGGTCCTCACGAGTTATAAGGCCTTTTTGAAGGCACAAGCCAACCTGGAGAGCGTAAACAAGGACCCACAGGCCGACAAATCGAAGGTGTTCGCGGCTATCGATGCCGTAAACGAAGCGCGGAGTTATTTGCAGAAGACGACATCAGGAATGCTGCTCCAGATCCGGGAGGAAATGAACCCCGAGCAGATTGAGAAACTCCAAAAATTGCAGTGATGGATCGCGCCAGAGGAGGGCCTGCGGTCAGCCGCAAACCTCCACCGGATCCTAGGGCTTCTCGGTCTCCGCTTCGCGCAAGGCTCGATCAATCATCGAGAGCCACTTGCGTCGCCGCGATCCGCGCAGGACGTAAGTCACACCGAGTGAGACTGTATCGCTGTGCTGGCGTAAACTGCGGTTGTAGTAGGACACGGCGGTAAGAGTCCCTGTGATTGGAATACCTATCACCACAGTCAAGCCGTTATCTTCACTCGCGCTCGTCGAAGAAGAAGGTGGCGGAGAGCTCGAACCTGGGCCGGGCGGGGGCGCAGATGAGTAAACTGTCTGGCTCCCAATCGGCAGTTGTTCGTAGGCCGACGTCTCGAGGTAACTACCTTTCATCCAGAAGATCGTGCCCGCCTGAAAGTGCGCCAGAGCGCCGGATGAACTGTAGTTCTTTGTGACAATGTCGTTCGATAGCGTTGAGGTATTGCCTGCACCGATATCTACAAGAAATCCGACACGTTTGAAGTATCGTACTGTGTGGTTCGTGAAATCGAAGCCGACGCGCCCGGTGCCAAGGCCCTCCGACGAATCTCCACTCGGAAGCGAGAGGGACGCGCTGATGGTGTTCTGAAAGTACTCAGGATCATATGAGGCGTGAAATCCGATGAACGTGTCGCCGGCATCCACAGAATCCAGTTTCAGCTGACCAGGGGGTGCGCCAGGATCAAGATCCTGAACCATGCGATGCAAGTAGACTGATGCACTCACATCTGTCGAATAGTGCTCGTTGAACGTGTAGCTGATTGCCGGCGTAGCAACGGAGTACCAACCGATCGAGGAATTGTGTACGCCGAAATAGCTGACTCCAGCATTCAAGCCTCGAAACAAGTCAGAAAGCCCAGGTACACGCGCAACATCATTCGACGGTCTTGAACTCGGCAATGGCGTTTGATTTGCGCTTTCAACGGCCTGCGATGACGCACTCAGGCACGTGCCCAATAGAAGGACACTGCAGGCGATCCAGCATCTCGCACGATACAAGCGTCAGTTCTCCCGTATCTCTTCATTCTATCCTCTGGGAGAAGCGCACATGAATACGGAAACTCACTTTGAGAGACTCGCTCTTCAGTGCGGTGACCCCGGCTCCGCTCCTTCCGGTCCAGAGCTGTCGAGGGCCTGTTGTGGAGCGGTCTCGCTTCGACGCTGGAGGCGGTAGAAGACGGGCGTAACCTCGAGTGGCAACTTTTCGCGCGCATTCAGCGGCGCAAACCGCGTGGCGTTGAGCATCTCGACATGGTCGTCCCACGGATCTGTCTTTAACCAGCTTCCGAGGGGCAGCGCGGGAATCTGGTTGAGATTATCCCAATCGAGTTTCGGCGCGCTTTTCGCCAGTATCGTCATCCATGGCGAACCGTTCGCCCGCAACAACGAGTCGCCCAGTTTTGGCGTGTTGAGCTCTTTCAGCGCTTTGCCGCGATCTGCAAGCTGCGTCCAGAATAGAGCGGCGGTCGACAATTTGTCCTTATACATCGAAGCCAGCAGATACTCTTGTGCTCGTTTTGCTGCAGCCTCATCGTCGGCTTCCTTATGGGACATATCGATCCGCTGAAAGCTTGCTTCATCAGGGAAAAGCAAACGGTCGTTGAAAGCATAGCGCGTATCGATATGGTGACCGAGTTCAACGTGCGCCAGTTCAAGAGCAATCACTGACGCGATTGCTTCTTCATTCGGCAAAGCATCGATGAGCCCCTTACTCAAGAGAATCGTGTTGCCGACGGTTGTCGCTTCGACGGTCGTCATCAACAGCACGCGGCAATGCACTGGTGTGGTGAAGGCGAGGTTGCTGGGAACCGACAGGTTCACCACGATCTGGTCGAGCACTTTCCTTTCAAAACCATCGGGATTTGCCGGCGCCAGAAGACCTGCCTGGACCAGGCGGTCAAGAACGTTGTTTTCCGCTTGTACGACCCATTGCCGCGTCGCTTCGAGCGGGCTTACATCCTGCGCATCGTCGCTCTTATCCTCTGCATCGTCGACTCGCATCGAGACATTCTCGCTGTCTCGGGTCGGCAAGCGGAGGGAGTAACCCCAGAAATGCGTTTGAGCCCTTAATCCAATTGTCTTGTCGCGCTCGCTGCGCTGGGTCTCTTCGACATAAACAGCGGCAGGCAGCCAGATGTCGGACTGCACATTCACACGCCAACTATCGAAATGAAAGAACAACTTCGGCGAGTCCAGACCCTTTGGCGGCGTGAATGTTCCGTTCAGACGAACTATATTATCGTCTTGGTCTTCAATCCAGATCCGGCCAGAGAACCGTCCAGGTCCTGACACTTTTGGATGGACATCAAACACCCAGGTTCGAACTGAGCCGAGGAACTCCTTACGCAAGAAGCTGAATTCGTAGTGCTCCCGATCGGCTCCGTAAGGGTCGAGAAACATCATCTCAGTAAAGCCAAGCGGATTGTAGGTGAGACTTGTATCGAGACCAAGCCATTTGCTGAGATTCGCGATTGACAGAAACGAACCTTTGAAGCGAGCGTGTTTGCCGGCGGACCGTGGCTTATAGGTACGATCGAAAAAGCCCTTGCCAAAGTTTACGCGACTGAGCATGTAGTGATCGGCGAACGGAACTTCACGCAACTTGTCGTCCGCGCGATTGTCCTGAATGTATGTCTCGACGAGAGGCGTTCGCTGCTGAATCTCTTTGATCAGGATCTTTTCGCGAGCAATCGCCTTATCCACAAAGGCGCTCTGTTCTAGCGTTAACTTGCGAGTCGGTGGATACGCAGATTGTCTTTTCGCAAAGCAACTGAGTGGTAGGGACGTCAACAGAAGGGTCAGAATCAATCTGGAAATGAACATCGAATGCTCCTCGTGAACGCGCGGAATCGGCCGCGAACTGGCGCGGTAGATGCTCGCCGTTGAATTTGCTATCTCGCTAAGCCAGTTGGAAAGTGATGGTGATATTCGTGGTCGTGTCTGCAGGCCGGCCGTCCGCAGTGGCTGGATGGAAACGGATTTGCTCTGCTACTCTCGTTGCTTCCTCATCAAGTCCGTGACCCAGCCCACGCAGAATTGCGTTCACATGCACCTGACCCGACGCCGTGAACGTAACGCGGAGAATCACGTCTCCCTGAATGCGGAGTTGCTTTGCCTCGGCCGTGTATTGAACTGATGGCTTGAAGAGGATCTCTAGCCCGGTTTGTGTGGGCCGTGGCACGTGATTGAAAGTTGCGGAGACCGGTGCCGGTATTCCGGGGATTCCAACGCTGGCAACCTTGCCGCCGTTCCCGGAACCCGATCCTCTTCCGGGACCGTTTCCTATGCCTGTTGCGCCGATCACGCCCCGCAGTGCGACTACCGTTCCATCTGCTCCGCCATATGGATTGCCAAGGGCTGCGATGGTTGCGGGGCGCGTCGAATTTGTGTTCGGTCTCACCCCGAACATATCGCCGAGATGCACTGGCACAGCCGCGGCAACCACAGGCCTGGGCTGGGGCGCTAGAACAATTGCCTGTTTAGTCGTCTTTATCACTGGAAGCTCGGCCTTGGCTTCCATTTGCAGGAGTTTCGGCTCGGGCGTTGGTTCCGGTTTCGGCATCTTGATCTTAGGCGCGGACAGCTTCAATTCCGGTAAGGGCTGTTGCACGGGCGGCTCAGGGCGGGGCGATATTTTGATCTTTGTTGGTGCTGGTGGCAGAGCGGGAAGAATCAGCACTGTCTGTTCATAGTGATGTTGATCGAGTACGCGTTTTGCTGTGAGGCCGATATACACAAAAATCGCGAGCACGATCAGATTTATCAGTCCGCTGGTAACGAAAGGCGATGGGCGGCGTTCAGGTTCAGGTAGCAGACCAAATGTGCGCGGGGAAGGAAAGGAATTCACTGTCATTCGCACTCTCCTGGTTCGTGCCCTCTTCTTGTCCGAGGACCTGCACGATCCGTCATGCAATGAGTTGCGAAGATTTCGACTGTTGATTACAGAGGAAGGGCCTGTTGGTCCAGCCGGCCAGTGTCCGCATCTGGCGCACCATTCATCGTAATCAGAATTCGCGAGGGTGCCGTCACAGGGAATGACGGCAAGAAAGTCATCTCGGGAGATCGAATTGATTTGTACATTTCATGCGAGAGTGTTGGATATGAACAGGTCGCAGGGCCTGACTCAGGCAGCAGGTGGAACCGTTCTACTCAGCACCTTCTCATGCTTTATCGTAGGAAACAATCAGGATGAACTCGCTCCGTCCACGATCATGCACTTTTTCAGGGACACCGACCCACGGCGGCAGCCATAAGGTCACCAGAGAGTCGCACTCTTCAAAACTTTAGAACAACGTCTCGAGGATCCAAATTGCACTGCTTGCGAGACGTTGCATTCTTTGGGTGCGAGCTGCTCCTGTTATCGAATGCAGCTCCAACTGGTCTTGGCGGTCGGTACCGCGTGCGTTAGCCGCAGATCATCCTTTGCCTTACGCGATGCAGGCGGAGCTTGGATTGCGATTGAGACAGCCAGGCTATTTGCCTTAACGTGAAGGCCGGATGAAAATACTCATCCGGCCTCTACAACGCTCTCTTCAAGAAGCTAACTGAGTGGAAGATAGACGCTGAAGGTAGCGGTGTATCCAGCGGAAGCCGATCCGCTGAGGCTCAGAACGGTTGTGCCTCCCTCGGCAGTGTAGATGGAGTCTCCCGCATTCGTTACAGAGTTACTGCCATGACTCGAATACGGCGAGACCGAGGTATTAAGGCTGTTGAGGAACGTCTGGTCGAAGAACAATTGCGCCGTATTCGTGCTGCCGGTCGAAGAGGTGTCGTAGGTTGACCTGAAACGGATGTGGATGTGCGTGGTTCGCCCGGTATACCAACCAGGCACGATGCTGGTGAAGGAGACCAGACCCGACGAGTCGGTCAATTGATAGCCGCGCAACCAGCTCTGGCTTGTGTAATCGACACCATTGCCATTCGTTGAGCTCTGTATCCCGGAGTAGACACCCGCCGCGTCGCAATGCCAGACATCCACTTGCACGTTCTGCATCGCTACGCAGCTGTTCTTCCTGTCATAGACGTAGATGTTCAGGGTGAAAAGTACGCCCGACTGTGTGTTTGTGCCGGCAATATCCGATCGGATATCCGAGCGGTTGTACCCTGAAACGCTGTCGTCGACCCAATAGGGGCCTTCCGTGACGGCATTCGTGGAGGTGCCACATGACGAGCCGCTAGCCGTAACAGCAACTGAAACAGCGCTGGAGGTACTCGCAGCATAAGTGCTGTTGCCTCCATAGACCGCGGTGAGAGATGCCGTCTGAGCGCTGCTGAAACTGGTCGTGAGGGTGGCCAGCCCAGAGCTGATCGTGGCAGTGCCCAGCGATGTGCTCCCGTTGTAGAAAGAGACCGACCCAGTAGCCGCGGACGGAGTAACCTGCGCTGTTAGCGTCACCGACGCGCCAACGGTGGTTGCAGTCGTGGATACACTGAGGGATGTACTGCTCGATGTGGTCCCGATTGCGGTCACAGTAATGGAGACGGCGCTGGAGGTACTTGCAGCATAGGTGCTGCTGCCCCCATATGCGGCGGTGATTGAAGCGGTTTGTGCACTGCTGAAGCTGGCCGTGAGCGTGGCTACACCAGAGCTAATCGTGGCAGTGCCCAGCGATGTGGTCCCATTGTAAAAGGTGACCGTGCCAGTAGCCGCGGACGGAGCAACCATTGCCGTCAAAGTCACAGACGTGCCCACTAACGTTGAGGCAGCAGACACACCGAGGGAAACGGTGGTCGCCGTAGTTGAGCTCGAAGAGGCGGACGATCCCCCGCAACCGGCAACGACGCTCCCGAGGGCGCCAGCGCCGAAGATCTTGAGCGCCGCTCGTCGATCAAGCGGCGGCTTCCAATCAAATTCATCTGGTTTCTCGTCTCTATCGACAACCAACTTAAGGAAATAGTTTTCTGTCTTCATCGGCCTCCCACTCTGACCTTCCTTGAAATATTCGTCTGCGCCACTTTTCAGATAGATATCGAATGGGACGGATCCCACTTGTTTTTTGATTACACGCAAATCTAAAAAAACTGCCTTGTGAGAAGGAATGTTCCAAGCAGTCTTTGCCAACCCGAGACTGTTTGCTCTTTTATCCCGGGGAATCGACTGATACTGCACATGCCTAGATTCTGCTCGCCGACATGATCAGTGATTTTTTCGGAGCCTCTTGTAAGCAGATCTTGCGCAGGCGTCGTCAATATCACCAACATTCCGATTCCCCAGAGGCCAAACCATGCGCATGCGGTCCCCCCGTCTGAAAAACATCCCATCCAAACTGTTCCTGGTCCTAACACTTTGTGCGGTCACCGCCTTGGTCGCCGGTTGTGGCGGTAGCGGGAGCACCAGTTCGTCGAGTACAAGTGGTTCAACGACAACGACGGTGACTCCCTCAGCTACATCGGCCGTTTCTGGCACCTCGATCACACTGACCGCAACCGTTTCTCCTAGCGGGGCGACCGGAACGATCACTTTCTACGACGGCTCGACCTCCCTGGGAGCGGGCACCCTGAGTTCGGGAAGCACCAGCATTTCAACCTCTGCTCTTGCGGTGGGAACGCACTCGATCACAGCATCGTATGGCGGTAGCTCTTCGTATAGTTCGAGTACATCGAGCGCGGTGACGGTGACGATCACCTCGGCCTCGACCACCGCGACAACCACCACTCTTTCCACCACGTTGACTTCTGCTACCTACGGCACAGCAGTTACCCTCACCGCGGCAGTCTCTCCAAGTGCGGCGACCGGCTCGGTCACGTTCTACAACGGCACGACTTCTCTGGGCGCAGTGACTCTCAGTTCGGGCAGCGCTTCTCTGAGCACGTCGACGCTCGCCGTAGGCGCGCACACCGTCACGGCGACCTACGCGGGCAGCTCGACGTATGCCTCGAGTACCTCGTCTTCGGTCAGCGTCACAATCGACGCAAGTTCTTCTTCCAGCGACTGCTCCAGCTACACGGGTACTGAACTGATCGTGTGCCTCGCCAACACGTTCTACGCGACGCTGAGCACCAGTGAGCAATCGAGCGTCGTGCTTTCCTACACACTTGCTAACGCAGAGGTCTGGTCGAACCTTCCAACGAATATGATTTCGCGCAACGGTTTGAAGTTCGGCGACCTCTCCTCAACGCAACTCGCCGCCGCCCTCGCTCTGGTTCAGGCTGTACTCTCGACCGAAGGTTACGAGCGATTCCTCGACGTTCGCATTGCGGATGATTACTTGGCTGACAATGGGGGCGGGACGACCGCTTACGGCTCCGGCCTCTACTACATCGCGTTCCTCGGCACGCCGTCGACAAGTTCCGCCTGGCAGTTGCAGGTAGGCGGCCATCACTATGCGTTGAACGCCACCTACAACGGAACTTACCTCAGTACGACGCCGTTCTTCCTCGGAGTCGAACCGCCGTCCTTTACGGTCAGTGGCACAACCTACGCTGTTCTGGAAAAACAAAGGGCGGCAGCCTATGCACTGGGTCAGACACTGACCAGCAACAGCTCTGCCGTGCTTTCCGGCACGTTCGATGATGTGGTGCATGGTGTCAGCAGCAGCACGGGACATGACACGAATTACCCTGCGTCGTATCCCACCAGCGGCCGTGGCGTCCTGTATTCTTCGCTGAGCTCGACCCAGCAAGCTTATGTCAAGACGTTCATCGAAGCCTGGGTCAACGACCAGAACAGCACCACCGCTTCTACGCTGCTCGCGCTATACGAAAGCGATACGGCGCTGGCGAGCACCTATGTCGGCTACTCCGGGACCGGAGCCTTCACCACGCAGGGCGATTACATCCGGGTCGACGGCCCGCGCGTGTGGATCGAATTTGTGGTGCAGAATGGAATCGTCTTCTCGGGTGGCATCCACTACCACTCCATCTGGCGCGACAAAACGGCTGATTATGGCGGAGATTTCTAATCCGTTGCATCTGGACCTGACCGTGCAAGGCATCATCAGCCGCACTCTTCAGAACGGGGGAGTGCGGCTGATGGTCGGTGCCGCTCTGCTTCTAGCTGCTCATGCCGCATTTGGCCAAAGCACTACTCACCTGGCAATTCTGGAGGGAACGATCCGAAATGAAGCCGGGCAAGTCAGTCCGAATGCCACAGTGGTTGTCGCCAACGAGCGTGGACGAACGGACGAGACTGGGCACTACTCGATCCAGGTACCGGTGGGGCGTGATCTGGTCGAGTCCAGGTCGGTAAGGCCTTCGAGCGGCCAGTCGGAGTTCCTGTAGCCTCATACGCGACACTGGGCTTCGTTACCACTTGAGCAGATGATGGATGAGCAATGAAAAAGAGAATGATAAGGAAAGCGATTGGCGTCTTCAGCGGGATCGCGATTTCACTCGCGCTGCTACTGCAGTTCATTAGCTCGGTATCGGCACACTCCATGTATCAGACCGCGGTGTTGCTGGACTTCGACGGCAACAAAGTTGGTGCGGAGCTGCAGTTGCCGGTCGATCGTCTAACGATTTCATTCAAGGAGACCGTCGACGTGGAGCACTTCGCTGCCGAGAAGGAGCAGCTTCGGGCCTACGTGCTCGAACATGTCCATCCCGTCACGCTGGACGGCAAACCGTTCCGTGTGGACTTTCTCGACCAGTCGATCCAGACGGTGGAGAAGGCGCCCTACCTCGTCGTACACCTGACGCTGACGCCTCCGAAAGGAGCCAGCGTCGATCACTTCACGTTGAACTACGACGTGATTGCCCACGAGATTGTCACGCACGTCGTCCTCATTTCAATCCGCAGCGATAAGCAACATCCTATCCCTGCAAATGATCCTGTGTATCTCGGGATGATCCGATATACCAAGCTCACACAGGACGTAGACCGTTTCAAGCGCTGACCTTCACATGCGAATCTCTGCCGTTCTCCGAGGCCTCGTCATGCTCCTGATCCTGGGAAGCAGTAAGGTCGCGTATTCCCACTCGATGTATCAGTCGGCGGTGATGCTGGACTATCACGCCTATTCGGTGGAAGCAGAACTGCAACTACCGCCTTCGCGGCTCGAGAAAGCATTGAGCCAGCATGTTACACGAGCCGATCTTGATGCCTTGCGACCTCAGTTAGAGACCTACATACTGCAGAAGTTCAGAATTCACAGTGGGACGAATGCCTTATGGAGCGTTTCGTTTTCCAGGTCAATGGCGTGGGAGACCATCGATGGCGCTGATTACGTCGTTGCTCATCTCGAGGTGAGGCCACCTTCCCGGGTTTCGGTCCGTCAACTCACTCTCGAAGACAGCATCATCACCGATAGTCTTCCCAGCAACGTCATCTTGATCTCCGTTCGGTCCGACTGGAACAGCAGCACCTTCGCGCGTGACCCTGAGTTGCTCGGCGTGCTCAATGGAGAGGAACGTTCCATTACGATCAATCGCAGCTCAGGCGAATGGACCCGAGGGTTCTTGAGCATCTTTCACCTTGGAGTTCGTCACATCGCCGAAGGAACGGATCATCTGCTCTTTCTGCTTGTTCTGCTCCTCCCCGCTCCTTTGTTGTGCCGCGAGAAGCACTGGGCAGAATTTGCGGGCGTGCGGCATGGATTCACTCAGATTCTCAACGTCGTCACAGCCTTCACGATAGGGCACTCGCTGACCCTTGCATTGGCCGCTTTCGGAGTAGTTCATGTGCCGGGTCGGCCCATTGAAATTCTGATCGCCGTGTCCATTCTTGTATCAGCGGTTCATGCGGTGCGTCCCTTATTCCCCGGGCGAGAGTCATTTGTTGCGGCTGGATTCGGACTAATTCATGGACTCGCGTTTGCCTCAACTTTGGCGGAATTAGGTCTGCGCGGCTGGGAACGCGTGGAAAGCACCTTCGCCTTTAATCTGGGGATCGAAGCAATGCAATTGATGGTTATCCTTTGCATCATGCCTTCGCTGATGCTTCTGAGTCGCACGACTCTATACACCCTGTACCGCTTTGCCGGAGCGGCATTCGCAGGACTTGCAGCTTGCGGATGGATCGTTGAGCGTACTTCAAACCATCCACTAGGTATTGATACCGTAGTCGATGGCTTGGCGAAGCATTCACTCTTTCTGGCACTGTCTCTGTTCGTAATGTCGGTTCTCTCAAGCCGGATTATTGCAAGAGCATCGCAAAGTCAACAGTGCCTACGGTCCTAGATTCAGAACTGCTGCGACCAAAAGCAGAAAGTCCGTGGAGATACCGATCTTGTTGTATCCATTCCGAGAAAACTCCATTTGTTCTGATAAACGATAGATCCCTATCGGGACTGCCCCGGCAGATGAGGTGCGCAGGAGCGCAGTTCAAACGCGCAAGTCGCTCGGAATGCTTCTGAATTCGCACATTATCGCCAATTCGTATTTCCGGAAACAATTCGGGAAACGCGCTGTGGCCTGTTGGCAACAGTCGAGACTGCGGAAGATCACTAAGGACCGATCATTGGTCAGCTCCATTAATTACAACGTCCGTAGACGCGCTTCCCGGCTCAAGCGCAAGCTACTCCGCATTTTCGGCTCTCAGTTGACGCCAATAGCATTGCCGTTGACATAGACCTTGCATCCGGAGGTCTGGCAGGTGATATTGCTGTAGGTTGAATCAGCGTCGGTCAGTGAAGTCAGATAAGAAGTACCCGTCACAACCCACCTGCTCGCCGAATCCATCGTCAGGTTCACGATCTTGCCGGTATCAGCATTATTGATCGCTCCTGTCAGCGACGAACCTATGCCCGAGTTGCCTTTGTAGAGATAAATGGCAGCCGTGCTCGAAGTATCGCGCGTGGTGCAGGACGAACTCAGGCACGTGTCACCAACGATGATATTTCCGGTTGAGGTTGTGCCATAGGCCTTGAAGGTGGCGTAGCCGTACGCACTCGAGTTCGACCACTGGTCGTTGTAGCCGGAGAGAAGCAGCGTTCCGCAATTGTTGTTGACCTCTACGTCAGTGAGAATTATAAGGGCAGTCTGGTTATAAACCTCGAACGCTGTGCAATTGCTGGCCGGATCACTGTTTCCGCTGGTGGTGTCCTTGTAGGTGAACGATCCACCATTCATGACAATGCAGTCGCCAGTCGCGATGCTCTCGCAGGTACTGCTGGTGTTGTTTGCATCGCCTGACATGCTCTGGTATAGAAATATGCCGCGATGCGTGCCGGTGCTCGAACTGATCAGGGTTGAGTTGTTTAGGGTAATCGAATTGTCTCCTTCGATTACCGCTGCTTCGGCCTCGGTCGAGGCGAATGTCGCATTATTGGCGGTAATGGCGCCGGTCGAATAGATCCCTGCCGACTTGCCTCCCTGCGCTGTGTAGCTTCCTCCATTGATGGTGACGGTTCCACCTCCGTTATCGGTAGCGACGATCGAGCTGGATCCGCCAGTGCTCGTTGCGGTCACGTTATTCGCCACGATCGTTCCAGCCCCAGCCGCATATATACCGTGACCATTACCTGAAGAAGTCGAGGAGAGTGTTGCATTGCTGATCGTTACCGTGCCGGTGCCGTACGAATAAACCATGTTCCCGCCGGCGCCGGTGGTCATAATCGTGCCGCCGTCGATCGTGAGGTTGCCACCGTTGTAATCCAACACCGCCGCGTCCAGGCCATACCAGCTTGAATCACCATCCGATGTCGTGATCGCGGAGCTGTTGATCATTGGATCAACCAACGTCAGATAGGACTTCGTTCCAGTAACGCAAATTGCGTTCTGGTTACTGGTTGAAGTCGAGTAGGTCTGGTCGGATGTGATCAATGTCCCTGAATTGAGTACGTAAGCGCCGGTCGCTCCATCGCTTGTATAGCCGCACGATGTCTTATTAATGAAGCTGCCGGAAGTTGCGCTTGTGATGGTCACGGCCGCACTGCTCGATTGAAGAGACGAGTAAGACGCATGGATGACATGCGACCCGATTGAGAGACTAGTGGTGGTCAGAGCCGCTACGGATTGCTCACTGAGAGTGGCCGTACCCAATGTCGAAGAGGTTGATTCATCGTAGAAGGTGACCTCGCCGCTCGATCCGACCGGTGTGACAATCGCGGCGAGTGCAACGCCACTTCCATACGACACAGAAGTTGGGGAGACGATCAGGTTGATGGTCGCGTTCGAACTGCTGAATGCAACTGCGATGGACAGTGTGTTTGAGGTACTTGATGAGTTGGTACTGTCGCCTTCGTAGACCGCATAGATCGTGTGTGTGCCCGCAGACGACCAACTCATTGAGTAGGTCGCAGTACCGGAGCTTAGGGGCTTCGTGCTAGCCAATGCCGAATCCACAAAGAACTTCACGCTGCCGGTGGCATCTGACGGGGCCACCGTGGCGGTGAATGTGACGGCTGCCCCTGTCGCCGGAGTTCCTGAGGAATCGCTCAGTGTCGTTGAGGTCGAGGTCGTTGAAGATGAGCTCACGGTGATCAACAGAGCGGCCGACGTACTAGTTCCGTAACTTGTGGATCCGCCGTATACCGCGGTGAGAGAGTAGGTGCCGGCCGTCGAGAATGATGCCGACAAGGTCGCCACGCCTGAACTCAAAGTACCGGTCCCGAGAGAAGTTGTTCCCTGGTAGAAGGTAACAGTTCCGGTTGTTGCAGACGGAGTAACCGAAGCTGTGAGGGTTACGCTCTCGCCTGCCGTGGGGCCTGCAGTTGATGCGCTCAGGGTCGTTGTGGTCGAAGTGAGCGGTTCAGTAACGGTAATCGAGACAGCGCTTGATGTGCTTGCCGCATAAGTACTCGACCCGCCATATGACGCAGTCAATGAATACGTGCCCGCCGCAGAGAATGACGTGGACAACGTCGCCACGCCCGAGCTCAGAGTCGCGTTTCCGAGAGACGTGGATCCCTGGTAAAAGGTGACGGTGCCAGCTGCAGCTGTCGAAGATACCGTCGCCGTGAGCGTCACGTTTGACCCGGTAGTTGGTTTCGAGTTGGAGACAGTAAGCGTGGTCGTTGAAGCCGTTGAACTACCTGAGCTGTTTGAACTGCTCGAACTGCTGCCGCATCCGGAGATCAGTAGGGAGGAAAGCAAAGCCACCACTGCGGCCGTTACACCCAGATGACATTTGTCTTGCATGATCGATCCTCTTTCGAACAAGATCGTTCTGAATTCGGGCTTAGTTGTACGGTATGACGCGGAGTTGATCGGAACCGCTTACGCGAGCGCAGAAGACTACTAGATTCATTCAATTCTGTCGCGAATAGTTTGCCAAAATGTGATCCGTATCACTTTGGACACCTGACAGTGCCTTGCAGCAATTGACGAAACGACGAAGCAGGATTTCGTGACAGTGATGTGTAACTCTCCGGAGGCACTTCAATCCGAGAGTTGCGCATCGACGAACGGACTTCCAAGCTTGCTCACTGGCAAAGGAAGGTTCTCGTGACCTTGAGCGAAGCTCCTGGTTGGATGCCCGGTGAAAGGCAAAGACTGATCTTTGCCATGGAAGGCCTCAGCTCTTCCCCAGGGATCGGTTGGTCACGATCAGTAAAAAGAATTGTCCTAGAGTTGAGAAAGAAATTCTGGGCCGCTTCGGGGACCTGAACGTTGAAGACTACCTCCATCAGTAAAAGGAGGAGGCAGCCCATGCAACACGCAAGTATCATTCAAGCAACTCGCAAGCTGGGTCCGGATTTCTGGCAATTTCGCTGGTCTGAAAGGGACCGGAGCGGCCGTCGGATCTATCGGAAGAGGGTGATTGGAACTATTAAACAATACCCGGACGGGCAGGCAGCACGCGCAGCGACTGGCGCCCTCTTGGCTCAAATCGACGCAAATTCCAGTAACAACCGTGCGTGCAAGACCACTGTTACGCAGATCTGCGAGCATTTTGAACAGAAGGAATTGAGATCCGGAGATTGCTTCCGGAGCTTCGCCACCGTCAAGACGTATCGCGGCTATATTCGCAAGTGGGTTAAGCCCCGATGGGGTTCTTTCCACCTGGACGAGATCAAGGCTGTGGATGTCGAAGGGTGGTTGCGCCGGCTTCCAATAGCTCGATCATCACGTGCCAAAATCCGAAACATCCTGTCGGTCTTGTTTAACCATGCGTGCCGCTACGAACTGTTTGATCGCAACCCTGTGCAGTTTGTTCGCCAAGGCGCAAAGCGGCGGAACGCGCCAGATGTGCTGACCGCTGCGGAGATCAGGGCGTTGGTTGACCACCTCGCCCTTCGCGAACGCACGCTCGTTCTTTTGGCGGCAACGACCGGCTTGAGGTAGAGCGAATTGTTCGGGCTCAAGTGGCGTGACGTCGATTTCCAGCGTGGGGAACTCAGCGTCGTGCGTTCAATCGTCTTCGGCGTTGTCGGTCGCTGCAAAACCGAGTCGTCACAAAAGCCAGTTCCTCTACATTCTTTACTTGGAGAGGCACTGTTGAACTGGAGGAAGACGTGCAAGTTTACCGGCTGTGACGACTGGATATTTGCAAGTCGATTACACAGGGGGCGGAGTCCGCATTGGGGAGCGTGCATTCTCCGCAAATACATCCGGCCGGTTGCCGCGTCTCTCAAGATTCTGAAGCGCATCGGTTGGCATATGTTCCGACACACCTACTCAACCTTGCTCCGGAGTGTCGGAGCGGAGTTCAAGGTGATGCAGGAATTGATGAGGCATTCTACCTTGCGTACGACGATGGATGTCTACACGCAGGCAGTTGCGCCTGCCAAACATGCCGCACAAGCTGCGGTGCTGGCCCTGTTCTTTCCGATGACTAGCTCCGCAGATGACGAGGTCATCATCGGAACGGCATAGCGATCTCCACTCGAGGGTGAAAAGGACACCGAAATGTGGCTTTTTGCACCTTCGAATGTCCGGCGAAGATCAGCGCAAATTATTGATTTTATTGGCGTCCCCGACGGGATTTGAACCCGTGTTATCGCCGTGAAAGTCCGGGACCCTTGGACAACATTAACGCACTGCTGAGAACCAGAACGCATCGGTAAGAATCGTAGCAACATTAACGA
>Ga0137379_10000181_pt1 | contig 53008 bp, 46 predicted proteins | sample SagtaG_18_FD_104812 | JGI IMG/M metagenome (GOLD analysis project Ga0137379, IMG submission 104812) | Vadose zone soil microbial communities from Sagehorn Ranch, Mendocino, California, USA - Sage2_L_80_16 metaG | ecosystem: Environmental > Terrestrial > Soil > Vadose zone | place: USA...
AGCCGCCCTCTCAAAGAGATCGCGCAGCGCCCGGAGCCGGCCCTGGTAGTCGCGCAGGAGCTGGGCGGGGCCGGCGCCCGATAGCGCTCCTGAGGGCTTGACCGCTCCGAGGTCGGCGGCGAACCGATCCACCATCTGCACCTCGTCCCACAACGCGCGCAGCTCGAGCGGTGGGATCGGTGCACCCGCTTCCAGCCTGCCCGCGACCACGGCGGCATGAGGACTCAGACCGGACCACAGTGCCCGTGCCGCCGCATCGACAGCGGCCGTGCGCCGGTCAGGGTACGCGGCCAGCTCGCGCTGCGCCCAATCGTCCCAGGCCGTCCGTCCGCCGTCGCTGCCGCCCATCGCTGGCGAGAATCATCCGCGTCCGCCGTCTCAGATCCAGTCTCATTCCGGTCTCAAAGCGCCTGTCGATCTCGAAAGGCGACTCCGGGAGGCGGATTAGGGTATCGCGGACGTGGACCGGCTCGGGACGCTTGGCTGGCGAGTACTTGAAGTTCGTCCGCGCTACGTCTTGCTGACCCAGGCAGGAATTTCGGATTCGACTTCGGCCGACTGCGCGAGTCCCACGTCGGCGGCCGGTCGACGGTTTGCCGGGTCGACAGGTCCCTTCCTGATCACATCTGCAGCAACAGCGCTCGGCTCAATGATCGTGATATCGGCTCCCTGGTTACGAAGTGCTTTGACGTTCGCCTCAAGTGCGCCAGCTAGAGGGGACGTTCTAAGCGCCGGTGTGATCACCACTACGCGATCGCTACCCTGAGCGAGATCGACGTTCGTGCCGGACCACATCCCACCGTCCATGTAGCGACGCCCATTGATTGTTGCCGGCGGGTAGACAAATGGGCTGCGCAGCTCGAAGCGACGGCGGCCCCGAGTGGTACGCCGGAATCTCTTTTCGGCAGGGCCCGCAGCGGTTGTAGCTCCGGCGCTCTAAATCTTGGAGCAGAGAGACGATGGCCCACGCGCTCGATCGTTTCGCGTCGAGCCCGGTCGCCGGATAGCCGATGGGTTGCGCAGAACCGGCTATCCGGCTAAACCCCCAGGTCAGGCGTGACTGTCGAGTCTCATCAGGACTGTGGTGCCCAGGAAATCGGCCTGTGCGATCCCCGTCGAGCGATCGACCACCATGCTGAACGATGGACTCTCACCCTTCAGAAGCGTGGTTGGTTGGGCGATCTCACCCGTGATCCGAAGCTCACTGCCGATCTCTTGAACATCGGTGACCAGGATGGATCTGGCAGTGCCCGGAAATACGACTCCACTCATGGCATTTGGTGCGCCAGCGTGAAGGCTCTTGGCCAAGGTGCCCATTCGAGCGCGGATGTCGACGTGGCCCTCGATGACGTAGGAAGCGTAGGTTGGGAGCGGTGCCTTGGGCATACCGGTCACTGCTCGGAACCGCACCACATTCTTGCCGGTCCAGCCGAAAAAGCCGGCCACCGGCATGGCGGCTCCCGCCGCCAGCGCCGCGGTGCCGGCCCCCGCAATCTTCAGAAAATCGCGCCGATCCATTGTCTTCATTGCTGCTCCTCCTAGTGGGGCGTCCCGAGGTACGGGAATTCAGACAGGTAATCCGTGTGAGGGCCGACGTTGTCCGTTGTCAGGCCACCGCCGGTCACGAGGCTGAGTGAGATGTCGATGACGTCATCCTGCAAGCTGCGGCCGTTTAGGGCTGCGTAGCTTGTGGACTTCGAGAAGTCGTAGTTCAGAACGTCTGGCAGAAGTACGGTCGCCAGCGCCGGGTTCCCGCCCAGGGCTGTGAGCGTGCTGGCGAAACTCTGCACAAAGGTGGGACCCTCGCTGGTGGTCGCGGTCACGTCCTGGTTGGGGTCGATCGAGTTGAATATGTTTTTGTCCTGGCCGTGATTGAAGACGGTGTTGATGGCCGCCCTGGCCATACGGTCAACACGAACTAGGCTTCCGTTCTGAGAGAGGAGGGTGCGGCCCCACAAGCTCGTCGACTTGGGAGTGGCGCCTAGGGCGCTGTTCGGAACCTCAAGCACAATCCCAAAGACATTTTTGTCCACGAAGAAGTCGCCGTGGGTGAAATTGAAGTCGTCGATGAAGCCGAGCAGGTCGAAGAAGAACGGATCGCTGCGGATACCGGCGAAGAACTTGTACGCGCCGCGTTGCGTGATGATCGGCTCGCGCCCAAACGTGGCGGCTGCTCCGGTGATGACCACGGGGCCACCGTCGTTGAGTTGGGCCGCCAAGGCTCCCGTGGCTAGATGGACTGTCGCCGTTTGCGAGCCGTCGTTGACTTCTGAAAACCTGATCCGAAAAGATCGGTCGGCCACAGCATCGCCGTTTGTGTCGATGTTGATTTCGTAAATCGCTGAGCTGTCGAAAGAGTTGGCGAGCAAGGGAGCCAGCGGGTTGACGTCGAGTACCAGAATCGACTTGCTTGCATCGCCCGGCTTGAGAAACGCGTATACGTCCGTGATGTCGGTCTTCGGATCCCCCATCGGCGGCCCGACGGCGGCCGTGTCGTCGCCGACCGTGATCACTATCGGGCCTGGAGAGTCAAGATGGTCAGCCATGGTCAATCCTCCATCAGATACCACTGGTCGCGGGTGCCGACGCGCCGCCGAAAGGGCATGTCCTCCTAAAAGGCGAGCGTCAGGTTCCGCCTCACATCGTTGGTACGAATCAGGGCGCCGAATGGATCAAACGGGTTGCGGCACCGCGCCAGCAAACCTCCAGCGTTCGCCCTGACATCGAAGCGGGCGATCAAGGCCCAAGCCGTCGCGGCTGTGGGAGCCTGTGGAAAATGCCCGCAGTTTTGACTGCAGTTGCGGTGTAACACCCCGGCGCAGGGCAGCATGGGGCGGTCAAGTGAGTTCACCACCTAGAATTCGTGGGGCCCGTTCCGGAGTAGCTCAACGGTAGAGCAGGCGGCTGTTAAGGATCTGAGGACGGTCACGATCCACTGCCGCGTGAACTCGATTTGGAGCAGTCCGGCGGCCACCCGCTCCTTACTTGACTGCAGTTAGAACGGTTGGCAGGCGGTTCTGTGCATTCCTCGTGCAGACCGCAAACGGTTTTGAAGACCGCGGGCCCGCTGTTCGGGGCGGTCCGTCAACGTCCGCTGGAGTTCGGACCGTACGGTCCTGAATCCATGACGATCCGCCTTTGTCCGCCGCTTGCCGTGGTATCGGCTGTCAGCTTGGCTGTCGTAGGCGCGATGGGGTCGCTCTTAACGACACCCCAGCGCCGAGCATCAACGGGTATTTGCGCTGACGCGCAGCCAGCCTCGGATTAATAAGTGTGCTCAGACTTTCGCTATCCGCCGGTACTGCGATGCCAGCAACAACATTGTGCGTTTGGACCGAGTATCCCAACGACGGTCAATACGTCGTCATGACCTGCCGCACGACTGGCTCAGTGACGTTCGCGAATTAGTCTGGGAGTTTCGCCGGCTCTTGAGGCTACGCGCGCCTGCGTGCGCCTGCGAAAGACTGCGTCGCTCGTCGAGCCGGTCGGGCTGTCACCAACGGAATCGGTCAGTGTCGCTTCTGGGGCCCTACGCAGGCGTAGACTCGCGGCTATAGACGTCGAGGTATTGAGCTGAGTGAGATTCTTAGGCGGCGGCAATCTTCCTGACCGCGCTGCCGAGCAATGGCGCGACAGGAACGAGCTCGGTCATCCGGCGCCGATCAGCTTCATTCTGGGACGAAGCGCGATGCTGGCTGTTGGTGCCACTGACTTCGTGTGCTATCGCAACGGGTTCGAGTTTCGGCTAGTTGTTGTGCTTCGGGACCTTAATGCTCAACTAAGTCCTCTACAATCCTTGAGTGCCGAGACGCTAGCTGATCTCACGAGTCACGAGAGATCGAATGACCCGAAAGCATTCCGCCTTACGGTCAAATTTGCGGACGACTCTGGGCCGAGTACCTCTGATGGAACTCAGGACCGTTTCGTAGCTGGTGCTCAAGCGCGAACGATAACTTTGCTGCAGGGCCGCTTCGACGGAATTCGGTGCGAGATGACGTGGTTTGTATCCCCACTTCCGCGACAAGGGTCGCTGCTCTTTGAGTGTTTCTGGGGAGAAGCCAACGCAGCCTTCAATTATCAACTCAACTCAACTGATGCTATCCTCAGCGCTTCGAGAGAGTCCAGGCGCCTGTTGATCCCGACCGAGTGATTAAGGAACAGTTAGACCGCATCTCTCGCTTCTTCCGCGTTGCAAACGCGAGGATCGTTGTACTCGTTTGTGTTCAGATGTACGGCCACGGCAATGGCCTGATCGGCATGAAAGGCCTGGGCGGCCACTGAATCGGCCCGATACCACCCCCTCCCGGGCCCGATCCGTTTCCCGTGTGTGGCTCGTCAGTATTGGGGAGGATCTCGCAAGGTCCAGCGCCGGTTGTTAGAACCCAACCCGTCATCGTCAGCGCTCCGCCACCATAGTAGGGGCCAAGATTGAAGACCTGATCGTAGTGAGACGTCGGCGGAAAGTCACCCTTGTCCACGAATGGGTACTCTCGCTCGGTGGCCTCGTCCAATACATCGAATGTGACGAAAAGGATGTTACCTTTAAAGCAATCAATCACCACGCGGAATTTGCCTTTACCTTCATTTGTGAAGGTGACCTTTCCGCAATCGTCTTTGATTGATTCTTTGCCGCTCGGGTCGGATGAGTTGACAGGGTTTGAGTTAACGTAAGCGAACGGCGATCTGGTCGTTGAAATCATCGGATCCGCTGCGATGAATTGAGCAGTCGTCGGATCGTAGTATCTCGCCCTCAGGTAATAGAAACCCGACTCCGTCGAGGGTTGGTCTTGATACTGGCCGCCGAACCGGAATGGATTCGTGATTGATCCGGTGCTCGAGGCAAGCCCACCGTAGGGGTCGTAGCTATAAGTCGCCTGGGACGCACCTGTCGAGTTCGTCACGAGGCGGGTTGAGCCTATCTGGTCATGGTGGTACCAGAGTGTGGTACTGCCGCTGATCTGCTCGAGTGGCAGTCCACCAGGACCGTAGACATATGAAGTCGAGCTGGATGCAGAGGCTTCTTTGAGCAACAGCGGCAGCGAGCCGGCAACATCCCACAGGAACTGCGTGTTGCCTCCCGCCTGGCAGGGCTGGACGGAGCTACCGGCGACCTTGCACATGCGCAGGCCGTCGCCGTCGTAGCCGTAGCTAGTCGTGCCGGCTGCCGCGTACTTAGTCAGCCGGTTCGCCTGGTCGTAGGTCAAGATCTGGGCTTGGCCGCTGCCAGGCGTGACGCCTGTCCTGTTGCCCCGGAGGTCGTTCTGATAGGTGGTCGCGCCCGTTGGTGGGCTGCCACACGAACCCGATGTTGACGCTGTCCAGCACAACTCGTCTGCATTGTTGAAGACCTGTTGGGTGGAGCCCTTCTGGACCAGATTATCGGCGGCGTCGTATTTGTAAGCGATTCCGCTGGGCGGAGAGGAGCAGGCGCTCGAATTGCTCGAGCCCGCATAGCAGACCTGGTTAAGGGGCGTGTACTTGTAGAAGCCGGTGCCTGCAGCGGCTGAACTGTCGCTAGTTAACTGGTTGGCGGCATCGCGTGCATAGCTCGCCGGAAATGGAGCGATGCTGCTTCCGCCCTTGGCCGATGTTGCTCCGGTGATCCGGTCGGCGGCGTTGAAGGTGAAGATGTCAACCACGCCGGAAGCCGCGGGGAACGTCTCGGTGGTCAGGTTTGAGTCCGCGTCGTAGCCGAAGGTCGTGGTATTGGAGTTCCAGTCTTGAACCGAGGTCCAGCGGCCAGCGTTGTCGTAGCCAGGTACGACATTCAATGGGCCTGGGTAAATGATCGTGGTCGCCAGGTTGCGCAGGTTGTAGACCCACTGAACTTGGGCCCCGTTGCCGTTCTGGTAGCTGACCATGCGGTGCAGGCTGTCCCAGCCCCAGGTGCTGGTCCCGGTGCCGTCGGTCATGCTAAGCCGCTGGCCGTCGGCGTCGTATGTGATGTTGGAAACGTTGGGGGTCACCCCGTCGCTGTACTTGATCGAGGTCACCTGGTTGGCCGCGTCATACGCATACGTCGTGCAGCCGGTCGGTGACTGAGCCGCGCAGTTGCCGCCCGGGTCCTGCTTGCTGAGCAGATTGCCGGAGGCGCCGTAGACATAGCTCGTGACATTGTTCAAAGCGTCGGTGACCGTGGTCACATGGGCCAGGCTGTCGTAGGCATAGCTCTGAATCGCGTTGTTCTTGCCGTCCTTCTGATCGGACACCGTGCCGTCCAAGTTGTAGTCGGTGGTCAATGTCGTTTGCGGCGAGTCCGCCCGCTTGGCCTGGGTCAATTCGTTGTCGGCGTCGTAGACGTTGGTCGTGATGTTGGCGTCTGCGTCCGTGAGCTGATCGAGATTTTGATTAGGGTCGTAGTGCCATGTCGTGGTGTGATTCTCCGGGTCGGTTAGGCCGGTGCGTTGGCCGAATGAGTTGTACGTGTGGGTCGTGGTCGCGTAGGGGTTAGCTGAAAACTGGTCGAACTTGACCCCGGTGTTGTTGGTTGCGTTGGCGTACAAGCCGGCAAAGCCAGCCCCGGTAACGTTCGTATCCGTCGTCTGACCCGACCAGCTGGTCGGCTCTGACGAGGCGTTGGCCCAGACTTTGAAGTACAGCGTGTTGCCGGCGACTCGGAAGCGGAACCACTGCTGGGCCGAACCCGGCGTGTAGGAGATCTGGACGCCGCCAATGTTCGTATGAATGGTGCCAGCCCACTTACCGAAGAGTTCAACGTGACCCGCCCCGTCAAAGCGAACTCCGTAGAAGGTCGCCGCGCCAGAGGACAGACGCAGAACAGCGCCCGCCTTATCCGAGGAGGCAGCCACCTGCCAGCGGACCAAAACTTCCCCACCGTCGTTCGCAAGGGCCGCTCCAAGGCTCTCCCAACTGTCGCTCGAGGGCTTGGCGATCTTGCCCTGAGTGCCGGTAGTCGAATAGGTGGCCGAGCCGGCCTGCAAGGCCCAGGCGTTGCCGTCGGTCGCGGTCCCCCAGGAGCCGGTTACCGGAGTGCGCACGAACGTGTCCTGGCGAGTCAGGTAGCCGTTGGGCGATGTCGATGACGTCATCCACCCGACGGCGTTGTAGACGTAAGTCGTCTTGTTTCCCAGCGGGTCGGTGACGCTATTGCGGTAGCCGTTGGTGTCGTAGCCGTAGGTCCAGGTGAAGATGTCGGCGTCGACCATCGAGGTCACGTCGCCCGGATGTGAGCTGTCAGCGTGGTTGTAGGTAATTGTCTGGACCTGCTGCGTGCCCATCAGCGGCCGCGACGCTGTCGCCAGATCGCCAGTCGCGTTGTAGGTGTTGGTCGTCGTCACCAAGGTTGGATCCTGGATCGTGAGGGGTTCGCTAAATCCGTTGTATGTGTAATTCGCCTGTTGGCCGAGCGCATTGACGGTAGTGAGCGTATTTGCATTCGAATCGCGTGTTGAAGTCGCGGTCTTTCCATCAGGACCCACGTTCGCGGTCGCGGCAACGACAGCGGGGTCGAACGACCATGTCTCTTCTGCTTGCTTGGAAGTGTTGTAGCCCCTGATGCGCGAAAGCAGAATGTTGTTACCGTAGTCCTCCTGGACCTTGTTGCCCTGGGGGTCGGTGATCGTGGTCACTCCGCCTGAATAGTCGAAGCTGGCAGTCCGAGTCGGAATCATCGGATCGTCCTGGGCGCTGATCCGGTGTGGCGTCGACGCGTCATAGTGGTTTGTGGTGATCCCATTCTTGGGGTCAGTCATGGTCAGCAGATAGTGGTCCGCGTCGTAGGTGAACTTGGTCACACCGCTGGCCACGTCCGTGACTTGTGTCAGTTCGTTGTATTCGAGCGGCTTGTTGACTTGATCGTTACCGATCAGCATCGTCACCGTGCGGACCGGTGACCCGCTGTCGGAGATGATCACTCGTCTATAGCTCGGGATGGTGTCGTAGGTGAACGTGAGTGTTCGACCGACCGGATCGGTGACGGAAGCCAGGGTTCCATTGCTGTACGCCATGGTCAGGGTGTAGTTGGCTCCGCCATGCCGATCGATCAGCTTCTGCAATGAACTGACGTTGGCGACCGGAGCGTTGAAGACTGTTTTGTTCTGGCCAGCGTCGGTGATGGTGAACGTGCTGTCTCCGTTCTTGAGAAGGGTGACGTGCTCGCTCGGCGGCGCGGTGTAGGTGTTGTGCAGTGAATCGAACGTGAAGATCACCACGCTGCCGTTGGCGGCGTGCACGGTAGCGTTGCCCGAGCCATCGATGCTGATGTACTGGTTGTAGTTGTCGGTCCATCCATAACCAAGCGGCCCCAGATACGTCGTCCGGAAGGACGAATAGGTTCGACTGAAATCGAGGTTGACTCGTCCGGGGATGTGGAAGTCAGTGAAGGTGTGCCAGAACTCACCCGTCGCGTCGTTGACTGGCCGGGCGGTGGAGCTGATAGTGCAGGGGCAAAGCCATGGCGATCCGCCCCCAACCAACTCGTCGGCGGTTACTCCCTGGCCGAGCGAGTAGGGGCGATACCAATCGAGATTCCCCTGGACGCTCGAGGGACCACTTGACCAGATCGTGTTGGCGTGGTTGATGTTGCCCGAAGCATCGCGGTAAGTCGAGGGAATAAGCGCGCCCGCGTAATTGACTCCATCGCTGTCTCTGGACAGGATGTGAGTCGAGGGCAGTTTGCTGATCGCATAGTCATTGAAGTGCCAGAGGATCGACGTGTAGGCGTCGTATGGCGGTGCGTACTGCACGGCCGGTACCGTGAAATTGCCTGTCCAGCGCGCAGTGCTGCTTACCCGCACTTCGTCGAAGTAGGCCTGCGCGATCCCGGAGTTGTCCATTAGGCCGAAGGGTGCGGCGGGAATCGACGCGGACGCGGCCTGGCTGCAGCCGCTGACCAGGGCGCCGTTGATGAAGCCGCGAACCGTCGTCCCGTCGTAAGTCAGCGCCACATGCACCGGCGTAGTGACGCTGAATGTGCCCGCATTCAAGGGACACGAGCCGCCCGGCCACACAAACGAAGTGGCATTGCCGCTGGAATCGAAATAGAGGCCGGCGATCGGGTTCTGATCGGTCGGGTTGTCGGTGGTTCCCGAAAGGTAGCCGAGCGCTGCGTGGCTGCCAGTGGTCGCTGTGTAGGCCATGCCCCAAATGCGAGCTTCAAGGGTCCAGGTCGAAAGGGCCTGCGCATTGTTGCGGCTCACGAATCCGTAGTGGGCGAAGGCCTGCCCGTTTCCAGGGCCACTCCGAATGAACAGGTACGTACCGAAACCACCTGGTCCTGCTGCGGACGACCCGATCGTGGCCGCGGCGGAGGTGACGACAACGCCCGCACCACTGCCGTTATTCGGCGCCACCTGGAACGTGTAGCTGGCAGCACCGGCGAGGTTCGCGATGTTGGCACCGGTACCCGGGCCGTTGACCGTGATCGGCGTGCTCGACTTGCCGTCCACCACCGGGGTCACGGTGTAGGAAGTGATCGGACTGGTGCCAACGTAGCTGGGCGCTGTCCAGGTCAGGCTGGCCGAGTTCGTACTCGCTGTGGCGACCAGGTTGGACACCGGGCCGGGGGCGTAGCCGGCGGCCGCGTAGTGGGCGGCGATCTGCGAAGCGCTCAGGGCCGAGCCGTAGACAGCGACATCGGCGAGGTCGCCAACATAGCCAAAGCGAGTGACCTGGGCGTCGAAGGTGGGCGCACCACCGTAGTTGGTGGTGACTGCCGAACCAATACTCTGCTTCACGCCATTTACATACAGGCGCACTGCGGTCCCGTCACCGGTACCCACCACGTAGGACCAGACTCCGATTGGCAGCGCCGCGCTTGAGTTGATCGAGCCAGTGGTGATGCCAAAGCTCACCGAGCCACTGCCGCCGTTGATCCACAGCTCATAGCCGTAGTTGGACCCGATGCTGTTTCCGCCCTGAGGCGATACGAGGAGCATCTGGTTGCTGGCTGGCACCGACGCCGGCTTGATCCAGGCTTCGACGCTGACCGCCGGCGGCTCCAGAAGGGTGGTGTGGTTGAGCCGAACGTAGGCATTGGCGCCGCTGAAGTTGGTGGCCTTGCTCGCGGGATTGATGACCGGCCCCGAATCCCCCTGCGCGTAGGCACCCAGATCTTGGCCGTCGCCAAAGCCGGTGAGGTCGGTGGCGACGGTTCCACTCGTCTCTCCAAGCGACCAGAAGCCGGCTGGTGAGTCGGCGAGCACAGTGTCCTCGTAGAGCGGAATCGTCGCGCCAGTTGGAGAGGCCGCACTCGACAAGGCCGATGGCACGCCCGCACCCAGGCTGTTGATGGCAGTCACGGTGAAGGTGTAGCTCGTCCCGCCAGACAGGTTGCTGATGATCTCGCTGGTTGCCGCTGAATTGAAGGTGATCGGCGTGTGCAGGCTGCTGCCGACGTGGGGCGTGATCACATAACCGGTGATGCCACTTCCATTGAAGGTCGGCGCTGTCCAGGAGACTGTGACCTGATTCTGTCCCGCAGTCACGCTGATGCTGGTGGGCAACCATGGCAGGCCGTTGCCGGCTTGCCAGTGGTTCTGGACCTGGGTCGGACTCAAGGCGCTGCCGTAGACAGCGACCTCGTCGAACTGGCCGTTGAAGAACTGGGAGCCGATGCCCAGGCTCGCCACGGTGTCCCCGATCAGGATGGGATTCCCAGTCGTGTTCGGGGTATTTGGCAGATTGAACGGCTGCGTCAAGAGGTAAGCCGTGCTCCATCCAGTCGGCAGATATATGAAGCCCGCCGGCGCTGTACCGTCGACATAGAGCCAGAGGGTTGTGGCCGTAAGCGTGACCACCACGTGGTGGCGCTTGCCGTTGGCCAGATACAGGTCCGGCAAATAGATGTCCTCATTCCAGAGATGCAGAATCAGGCCGGGCGTATTGATCGCCGGATTTCCGCCGACCGTATTCGGACCAGTGACGTGCAACGCGAAGCTCTGATAGTTAGAGCCTGACGTGCCGCTATCGAAGAGGGGCTCGCCGCCGTTGTACGAGGTCTGGAACCACAGTTCGACACTGCGGGTGTTGTCTCCTTGAAGCGCAGTTAGAGTCGGAGCTGTTGCATATCCGGTACTGCCATTGAAGCTAACCGAGGTCCCGCTCGCCGGCTGTATCAGGGATGACTGCGCAAGGGTGAAACCGCCCTGGTACGTGCCAGAGTCCGTGCTCTCGGCATCGGTCATGGTTGAGCCCGAGGTCTCGTTCAAGTGCCAATAGGCGACTGGACTATCAGCCTGGACGGTGGTCGAATAGGTCCCAGGGGTCGAGCCACCCTGCTGGTGCACGATCTGCAGATAAGGTGGGTTTGTGCCCGTCGCGGAGTTGAAAGAGAGCACGTTAGTCGTGTTCTCGGTAGGTTCCTTGAGGATCAAGCCGTCGTTGGAGATTGAGCCATTGACCCAACCCTGAATCAGCGCCGTTGGCGACCACGAATACCAGACAGCGGTCGCGGCGATGCCATTCGTCGTCGCCGCCGCAGTGCCCGAGAAGTCGCCGCCGGCGGTCGTCCAGCTGTTGGTCCCGTCGTAGGTGTTCCAGGTGGCACTGGTGGTCCAGGCCCGGGTCAGCTGGTAGACGCCGAGCGAGGTGGCGTTGCTGGTTGAGGCGGAACCGAGATAGAGAAGGAACTTGGCGCTGACCACCGAGTCGGTGGTCGGGATCGCCGACAGGTTGAACTGGAGCAGCGCCCGCGAGGCGTTGGTGCCGTCGAAGCCGGCGTTGAGCGCAGTCCCGCCGCAGAAGCTCATGGTTGGCGAGCCGGCGTTGAGGTAGCACTCCTGGATATCGCCGATGATGAAGGTGGGGTCGATCGTCACCGGCCACTTCCGGGCGCTGCTGGCCAGCCATGCGCGGTCGGCCTTGAGCGTGACTGTTGCGCCCTTGACGTCCTGCGTCGCGCTCAGGCTTATGGCAGTGGATCGGGAGCCGCCGTGGTTGGCGCTGTCGTACATGACCGGCGCCGCCAATGCGAAGACCGTGTGCCCCGAGATGTCAACAACCGACAAGGCGTTGCCGATTTGATTCAGCTTCAGCCCCGGGCCCAGCTGCAGCAGATACGTGAACTGCCCGGGCGAGGCCGCTCCCTGCAAGATCAGGGCCTCCTCGACCGTGTCGGCTTGCGTCTCGAAGAGAACATTGACTCCGGGAAGCGCGTTTCGATAGGTCATCACCGAGCCCGAAATCGAGCCAGCACCCCTGGCTCCTTGAAGGCTAAATGTCAGCCAGCTCGAGCCCAGCGTTATGCGAATCGGCGCGCCGGCAATGTCTGACGGTAGATAGGCGATGTATCGGTTGGCTTTGTTTTGGAACGTATAGCGAGCAAGCGAGGTCTTGACCAGCGAGTTGTCGATCGCCTGCCAGGTGCCGCTTGCATCTCGGTAATTGATCGATTCCGGATACACCAATGTGGTCAGCTGGCGCCCGCCGCTGCCAATGGTTCGCGAGTTGCGCGTTCGCAGACTCAGCTTCTCGGCTCCAGGCGAGTCCTTTCCTGATGCCGTTTTGGTCGCTGGCGCGACGTAGTTGGTTCCATGCTTAGGTGCCGGTTCGTATGCAGGATCAACCGCAGATGTCGAACCTGCGGTCAGGTGAGCCGGCTGGCGATGCACCCAGAGGACTGCTGCCTGGGCCGGCGTCAGTGGCTGGAACGCCACAGTAGCGAGCAACGTAAGGCCGATTCCGATCGCCCTGATCCTGGTGGGACGGATTGCGGTAGACCTTTCAGCGCGTACCTTGCCTCCGCGGCTCGTTGTCCACGGCTGAGGGGATGGAGCAGGCTTGCTTTCCAACCTTTCGGGCGAAGCCGTGTTTGCAGGCGTGGAGGTTCTACGGGCTTCCATCCCTTCTTCTCCCAGACCAGGCGCTCTCGACGCACCTTGGTCGTAGCCGGAAAGAGTTGCCGCGAGGTTATGCTGACCCTCGCCGACTGTCAAGAAGTAATTACTTAACGGTAGCCGCCAGTCTGTCGTAACGCTAGATCCATCGGCACGCGCTCACAAACGCGTTGAGCTGTGTCATCCGCGGCCGGGGCGCGACCCTCGCGCCGCGCTTACTAGGGCCCGATGGTCCTCGCCACCGCCGCGCCCTGCCGCAGTGCCAGCTCGACCAGCTTCATGGCCTCGCGCTCAGTCGGAGTTAGGGGATTGACCGCCAAGAAGCGGCGCAGGCGATTGGCGGTCTCAGCCAGTCCGGCCGAGAGCTCTCGTCCAGTAGCTAGCCTCGCTGGGCGCTTGACGAAATAGCTGACTGGTTGGTGAGTCCGTCGAGCAATCAGCCTGAGTACAGGGGGCGAGGGCCGCGCCAAACCCCGTTCCACTTGGTGAATGAAAGTGCGGGATACGTCGTCGCCTGCGATCTCGGCAAGGGTCAGCCCAGCAGTGATTCGCGCCCGGCGGACGCGTTCGGGGTCCACAAGAACCCCCGATCCCCGCAAACCGCGTTTCATTGCTGATACCGCACCGTACTGTCAAGTAGCTGTACAGCGTGAGAAGTTATGTCCGCTTAACAACGCCGCCGGACACTGGTACGCCCGCATTGAGGGCGCTGCGCCAACCCATCGGAACGTGTATCACGATCGCTCGGAGTGCCGATACGGCCAAGAAATCAAGCGCGACCGACGGGATGTGCTGGGAATGGGCGGCCGGCCTCGATGCGACGAGTGCAAGCGTTTCGGCTAGCACCCGGTACAGACCTCCTAATCGGTTGCGACCACCCCTATCAGCAATGAGGTGAACCTGCTCGAGACGGCGGCCATCGCGCCAACCTTGGCCATCAAGTCCTTACTCGCCCTCGCCAACCCGGACGCTGACCTCGAACCCATCTATCGCTGAACCAGGCCCCTCCCACCCGCGCCGCAAGGAGAGTGCGATCCGACCGACGCCTCGATTGGTAGCCTTGAAAGCAAACGTCCTCTGGCCTGCGGCTCCTATCGCTGCGTCATGAGGCAACACGAATTCCGATCCCTCTTTGGCCAGGACCCCGTCATCGATGTGGTCAAGCGCCCAGCGGTAGCCGGTTGATGGCGTCTCACTGAGGCGCACCAGGACCGTTTCGCCCGGCTCGGCGCCGATCGATGTTCCGCGATCGCGAGCCTCAACAACCTTTGTGATGGCTAACCCCAACAGCTAGCCTAGCGGGCTTGCGTAGGTGCCCCGCGGGAAGCAACTCTGAAGATTCCGGGCAAACACCCAGGTCGAGGAGGTGCGTCGACGATGCCGTCGACCGCATGCACCATCCCCTCTATCCCACACTCGCCGTAGGCAATGCGAAAGAAACCCGACTCTCCCCATCCTGTGTTCCAGCTGTTCTTGCAAATCCAACAGCCCTGCGCATCGTCATAGCCGACGAAGCAGACACAATGACCGCCGGCTAGGTTCCCGGTGACATGGTGATAGACCCCGCTCGTGTAGCCAAAGAAGTCGTCATACACGCTCAGACATGCCGACATCGGACCTCGGCTCGACAGCCACGTCTTCATGTCAGCGACTGTGGCCACCGAGTGAGAGCCCGTAATCTTGGTGGCGCGGTTGGCCCAGTCGGCACATTGGGTGCAGGGACGATCTCCTGCGACGTAGGGGAAACAGACCTCATCGGGAACGCCTGGATTTTGGAAGCCAGTCAACGCGTCTGCCGGCCACCACCCAGACCCGCAGTTGCGACCCTGCGACGCTCCGATGCAATAGAACAGCGATGCCTCTGAGAGATCCACCGCAAGGGTCGGATCGCCACGCTGCACACGTAGGGTGCCCTCCACCGCAGCCGTCGTCCCGAAGGCAACACAGGAGCCACATGCGCCCTGATCCCTGATCGGCGTAATGAAGTTCTGCCCCGAATGATTCCGCCAATCAAAAGATGCCGGGTAGACCCCGGCTTGGAGCCCCGCCCCGTGGCCGGCCGCGACTCCCTTCGCTTGCTCCTCCAGGACCTGAAGGGTCAGGTCGTCCGGGGGAGTGAAGCCCAGGTACTGCCGTCGCTGTTGGGAGGGCAGCTCCGTCAGGGCATTCGGACCTGCTTGCCACCTGGCGTTGGCGTCACTAAGAGCGGACCGCAAAGCAGAAATGGCGATCCTATCGCCCGGTTCACTGGCGGACATGTCCTTCCTCCTACGCGCTCACGTGCCGTGAGCAAACTGATCGCGGCCAGCTGAAAATTGAGCCCTTGGAGGCGTGAGACGGGAGGTGGTCGAACCTAATGCAACTGCGGCTCAGTATCGAAAACGCAAACCTCCAGTCCGTACCGCGTGGCACGCTAGTCGGCACCTCGGCAGCTGTCAAGCCTTTGCATGAAGTTTTCGCTTTACAACACCGCCAGGCGCTGTAATACTTTCCGCGCCCGAAGCCGAACGCCAGGGTAACGGGCAGCATGCCGCGATCGTGGTGGGACTCAGGACCAGCCTCACCGTGGCTTTTGCCTGAAAGGAGGGACGCGATGGCCAACATCGAGGTCGCTATCTGGAACGCGAGCACGGTCCTAGCCGACGCCGATATTGCGCCCGCGGTCAAGGCGTTCCAGTCTCAAGTCAGCCGAGACTTCGCTCCGGCGCGGGGAGCGGACGCGAACCTAACTTTCGTGCCTACGGGCTCATTGCCGAAGCCAGGTTAGTGGTGGCTCGCCATCCTCGACAACTCCGACCAGGCTACCGCCCTCGGTTATCACGACCTCACCGAATTGGCAGGACCCGGACTTTCTTCGCGTGACAGCGACCAGCAGAAAGATCACGTTCGATTACTTCGTCGTTCCTTTCGACGGGTCCCGGTAAACCAGTTCGATAGCATCGACGCGTGATGAAGGCGACTTCTGCAGATTTGAAATATCTCCGGCGCCGACCTTCTAGGCAGCGCGACTCGAGGCCGTGATCTGGTGGCCACTGGACCTCAGTTGGGCGGCGCAAAACGCGAGACCGTTGGGACTGTTGGCGCCGGTGGTGGTAGCGATCGACGCAGCCACGGTCCTTCGCGTGTCGCCGCCCTAGCCGCGAGCTTCGGGCATCCGCACCTGGCGATCGCGCTTACGGGAGCGTCCACCGCCTCAGTTGTCACCGTTGGCGGCGTCGACTTTGCGCAGGCAGCCAATGCAGGTCTCTTCTGGGTTGGTGTGGCGGTTTCGTTTGGCCTGCTCAGCTTTGCCATCTTCGTTGTGTTGTGGCTATTTCTATACAGGTCGCTCGTCAAACCTGAGCGGGTGAACAACAACGAGCTCCAGCAGATCCGGGACCGCATGGTCGACATCGAGTCGGCGCTGGCCACGAGCGTGGGGCACGACCTCGGGACCAAGGAACAAGAAGCCAAAGCAGAAACTCGCGGGCTGCTCGACAACGTGGAGTTGGACCTCATAACTGAAAGCAGCTTCTGGGTCGATGGCACCGCGTACCTAGAGGCCTGGGCCCGGATCCACAGGGCCGAAGAGGAAGTAGTCATGTGCGGGCGCCTGGTCCAGGTGCGGTCAGTGGCCGTCCGCGACATCGATCGGCTGAAGGGATCGCAAATACCTGACGCCAGTGACCTCCAGGGACGACTCAAGGACGCCCTCAGGGAGTTAGAGCCAGTGATTCGAGCTGGCAACGAGAGCGGATCAGCCGCTTTGAGTATTGCTCGCAACGACATCCGCTACGTGCTGAATGCGGTGAACGAGTACCGCGAGGGCCAGTGGCGAGCCCTCGTTGACTTCCGGGACATCGTCGTCACTACTGCTGCTCTCCTTTGGATCACTATCTACGCCACCCTGTTGGTGGCGATCGCCGCCGGCGCATCAGCTCAGAACTTGACCGCAGCTCTGATGTTCTTCATGGCCGGCTCCATTGCTGGGTTTCTATCGCAGATGTATGGCCAGTCCCGCTCCGGAAGCGAATCAAGTGTCGAAGACTTTGGCTTGGCACTCGCTCGCACCATCGCTATGCCAGTTTTCTCGGGGGCCATCGCACTCGTGGGGGTGGTCGCGGTTGCTGCGCTTCACCTCACAGTGAACGGCATTTCGTTCACTCCGTCGACCGTGTCAGGAGCTGCGGTGGATTGGAGCTCGGTCTTCAACTGGCAGGACAACGGGCTCGGGTTCGGCATCGCGTTCATCGTTGCTCTTGCTCCCGAGACTCTGTTCGACCTACTCAAGAACAGCAAGAACATCAAGATCGCGATCTCTCGATCAGAGGCAACCGGTTGAGCCAGCTGCCCGACAACCGACAGGTTGGACCCATCGAGACCGGGGCGAGTGTGGGAGGTTGGTTGATGACTTGCGCAGCGGCATCCAGATTGCTGAGTGCTGCGTCTTACTGATTTCTAGGTTGGCGTAGCGGTCGAGCGCGTCTTTGGCCTCTCAGCGCTTACCAAAAAGTGCGTCGGCCTCATCGAGGAACAGGATTGTGTGCGAGCCCACGGCAGCTCGAACACAGGATTGAGGCTTCGCGCTTCACAGATCGGGCGGACGCCCGGACATAGCTGTCGATATGCAGCAGATAGTGGTGTCCTATTGCAAGCATTTCTTCTTAACTGAGGCTCCAAGAGTGAGAGCGCAACTGCGACAAAGGAAAGCGACATCGACCGGCCAGACGTTCGACCGTTAGACAAAGAAGAGAAGGATCCAAGCGCGCAAGACCCCTGCTGCGACCAGCCTCACGATCGCATGGTGCTCTATCCGCTCCCAGTCGGCAGACTCTTTCACAATGCCGTGCTCCGTAGTGATCGGTCCCGCTTCCGTTTCACTGACTCCCCACCGCTACGTCAGCACCAGCCGAGGCCGTGCTCCTGACTGTCAGCCCCACTTCCAGGTCACGGGAGTGCCTGCCCACCTCATGACCGCCTCTCAGCATCTGAAGCTCTCCAGCCCACGCTCGAGGCAGCATTGCAGCGGCGGACCAGCTTGTAAAGTCGTCCGCTAAGTCTTAGCGTTGGAGCTGGATCCGGGCGCTAGTAAGGGCTCTCCCGCGATCGGGACTTGGCTAAACAAATCACTTGACAGGCGCCCGGAATATGCCCCCTAATAAGCGCGTCTTCAGCTCGTATTGGGGTTGGCTGAAGACGTCAGGACCGCACCCACACTTGGGAGATTGAAGATGGTTCCTGCGCCAAAAGCCAGCCGCGTAGCGGGTTAGGTTCGATGTTCGGCTCGGCGATCCTCGAAGTTGCTGTCGGTCTTGCTTTTGTCTATTTCCTGCTCGCCGTGATCGCTTCGCACATTAACGAGATGATCGCTGGCTTACTTGGTTGGCGAGCATCAGCACTGGGGTCGGGAATTCGTTCAATGCTGCCTGACACCGATCTGGCAGACAAGGTCTGGCAGCATCCATTGATCACCGGCCTAGGGGGCAAGCCCGGCCGCGCGCCATCATATGTGCCAGCCTCCACATTTACGACCGCGCTCCTCGACGTGATTGGCGCGAGCAAGGAGAAATGGGCAGACCTGCCGGAAGGCAATAGTCGCGACGCTCTGATGAGCCTCCACCAGGCTGCTGGCAGCGATCAGGCTCGCCTGAGGGCCGAAATCGCCAACTGGTATGACGCCACGATGGATCGAGTCAGCGGCATATACAAACGCCAGGTCATGGTCCTGACGCTTGCGGTTGCGGCGGCAATCACCGTGCTCTTTGGCGTCGACACAATCGCGATTGCTACCACCACCTGGCAAGATCAGGGTCTGCGGGCAGCACTCTCGGCAGGTGCGCAAGCCGCCTCGCCCGCCGGTCTGGAGGACACCCTCAATACGCTATCCGCGTTTGATATCCCTCTTGGCTGGGTCGTCCTGCCGCAAACCGTATTCGGTTGGTTCTTGAAGGTAATTGGTCTGATCTTGACCACCCTCGCGGTCTCACTAGGCGCTCCCTTTTGGTTTGACCTCCTCAAGCGTTTCACCAACCCGCGGTCATCAGGGCCTGTTCCATCGCCTTCAGTCACAGGCGCTGGGAGCTAGCTTGAAACCTCGACCGCGGAGGCAGAAGCGGCCCACGCCTGCCAACGCAGCGAGTCCTCGTGCCCGAGTGGTTCACCACGCGAGGAGGCGGCTCGCACTAGCCTTGACGGCGGGCAGCCTTGTGATTGGCGCAGCGGCCGCGGCAGGCGCTGTTGCGAGCCCTGCGTTGACGCATTGCTCGGTCAATGGGGCGATGCCAGACCATTCGTGCACGGCTGGAGCACTCAACCCAAATGTGACCCAACCGAATATCCAGCAGACAATTTGCGTTGCCGGCTATACAAAAACGATTCGTCCCTTGGTCAGTTATACGAATCCACTCAAGGCCGAGCTCATGCGCTCATATGGCCTGTCCGGCCCCGCCAGCAGTTACGAACTTGACCATCTCATTTCGCTTGAGTTGGGAGGTAATCCGACCAGTCCATCAAATCTATGGCCAGAGCCATATCTGCCCGTTCCAGGGGCTCACGAGAAGGACAAGGTTGAAAACTATCTGCACAGCCAGGTCTGCGGCGGCCAAATGAGCCTTGCCCAAGCCCAACACGTGATCGCAACCGACTGGCTGTCGGAGTGGAACAGCATCAAGACGTGACGACGGAACCCTCGCATCGTTCGTCTGCGCGACGCCAGCCGGAGTCCGAAGAAAGAGCGCTCCCAACCTTCGATCAAATTGCCAGGTTCGTCTGGACCTATGGGCTGCCGGCCGTATCGGTCATCGGGCTGCTTATGTACGGGCTACTCCGCCAGCTGTACGCCCATTTCTACGGCAGCCTAGGAGCTTCGCCCGAGGAAGTTGGGCTCGGCTATAGCGAAACCTTGGCCTTGTCAGGCATCGGAATCGTCTGGGTCCTGGTCCTGCCACCCACGCTCGCGGTCCTCGCTATGACGCTCATTCGCGGGAAGCGCCGCTTGGCTCTAAGAGAGGGAGCGACTTTGATTGCAGTGCCACTTGCATTCGCAATGCTGGCGATCGGCGCGTTCTTCTTGATTAGCGGCACGTGGCAGGCGACAACGAGGGCGTATGACGGCCAGGGGGTCACATCGGTCAACATCGGTCCGATGCAAGTGCTTGGGCTACGTGCCGAACCAGCCACCGTGATCTGGATCGCCGGGACGCCGCCCTCCGATCCAGCCTTCGTCAGCGGCGCCTGCTTGCTCTATCTGGGTCAAGCGAGCGGAATCTCTGTCTTCTTCGATCCCGGGCCGCCGGAGGTGAGGACGATTCGCGTCCAATCGTCTGATGTCATGGTCATCGTGGCGCGAGCCGCCGGGAGTCCCGGCGAACATCAGATGGGAGGTGTGCGCTGCGATTCAAGTCACCACATCACATTTAGCGGCTGAGCTCGAAACGACCATCGGGACTAAACCAACCGACCCCTATGGCACGATGCGAGGACAGCAACAAAGATGGACGCTCTCAACCGGTCGACAAAGGAGGTTGGAGTCGGTATCGGTCTCCCTTCGCACCGCAATCAATCACGGTCGAGACGGAAGGACCCTCAGCGTTCGCGTTGATTTCTAGCGGTCGGGCGTGAGTAGCAGCTCGAGCGCGGAGTTCATGTTCGGCGTCGCCACGGCTGACCATCAATGTGAAGCGTTCGTGCAGAAATGGTCCGACGTCCGCGACGTGTTCGATTCGCGGCTTAGGCTGGCCGAACGTGGCGACGCGACGAACTTCTGGTCTCGCTGTAAAGAGGATATTCGGCTCGCGGCAGGCCTGGGCTGCAACGCGTTCCGGTTCTCGCTCGCCTGGGCCCGCATAGAACCCAGGCCGGGGTCATTCGATCGTGTCGTGCTCGACCACTACCTGGACGTGGCGCGAAGCATTCGGGCTGCCGGTATGGAGCCGATCGTCACGCTCCACCATTACACTTGGCCGCTCCATATCGAAGAAACGGGCGGAATGACCGATCCGGAGTTCCCGAGCAGGTTCGCGGCTTACGCATCCGAGGCGTCGGGCGCGTTGTCAGGAATCGTCCGCTACTGGATCACGATCAACGAGCCGACCGAACTGGTCTTTGGGTACATCAAGCCGTGGTGGGACGGGGAATACGGTCTACCGCCTGGGCGCCGTCCGGACCGTGGGCTCGAGGAGCAGTTAGAACAGGTCGGAAAGCTGATTCCCAACCTCTTTCGAGCGCACACGCTGGCTCGTGAGGCGATCCAGGCCGTGAGCCCAAGTGCGCGCATCAGTGCTAACCCGTTGATCCTCGGCCTTCCCTCGCCGTTGCGCTGGTTCCTTGACCACCAAATGACTCGCCTTCGCGACCGGCCTCACCTGACACGCCGACTGAAGTCAACAGCCCATCAGCGAATTCCCGATCGGCCGGACGCCGATCTAGTGATTGCGCTGCTGGCAGCTACTCCGGACCGAGGCCGGACGGCAGATTTCTCGGTTCCTTACGAAACCGGGAACCTCGGGCTACTGGTTTCAGTCGAGAGTCACATCGTGACGATGGACGACATTAGTGATGGTCCGATCGTGGTGGTGAGAGGGACCTCGGCAAAGGAGGTGGCACGGAGCTACCTACCGGCCGCGACGGTCTTGACGACCGATGGCTACCCCTCGGCCTTGCGGGTAGTAGCCGAGGGTCGAGTGGTGGCGCTCCTCGCCGACGAGGTTGTCCTGAATCACATCGCCGACGAGCGGTTTCGCACTTTGGACCATGCGATTGCCACGGAGCGCCATGTCGTTGCCGTGCCGAAGAATCGCCTTGGGCTGCTCGCAGCGGTGAATGAAGTCATCGAGGCGAAGGATCGAGCTCCTGACGCGGGGGCGCCAGCGGGCCTGACGCGCGAGGAAGGCTGGCTCACTGTCGGCGTTCGCGGTGGTTTGCCGGGTGTGAGCTTCCAGGATCCAGCAACCGGCAAATGGTCTGGAAGCGAGGTGCTCCTCGCAAGGCGCGTAGCAACCTACCTAGTCGGCAGCCCCGACCATGTCCGCTTCAAGCCTGTAAGAGCCGATGACAAACTGAAGATGCTCCGACCGTGGGTCGGCCCGGTCGACCGTGTCACGCGATGGTTGGGCACCGTTTTCACCATTCTGAACTCGAATTGGTGGCATCTCGGGATGGCAGGTGAACTTCCGCAGTGGTTGTGTCCGGCGGACTGCGTGGGTAAACAGGACTTCGTCGGCTTCGACTACTACTGGGGCGTTCCAACAAGGCGCTTTTGGCGCCTGGGAGCCCTCAATGCAGCAGCGCACGGGCAGTTCCAGGCGGCTCCGGTGTGGCCCGGTGGTCTTAGAAGCAGCATCCACTATCTGCGACGCAAATTCCGATCTGAGGATATCTTGATCGTAGAAAACGGATCTGTAGAGGTCGCGGACGGGATCCCTCGTGGGGTCTATCTAATGCGCCATCTCGACCAAGTCGTCAGGTCGCTGAACGAAGGTGTGCAACTGATCGGATATGTCTACTGGTCGATCACAACAAACCGTGAATGGGGCCTCAGCTTCGCTCCTGGCAACGACTTCGGGCTGTATCACATCGACTTAGACCGGGATGCTGAACTGCAACGCCGGCCGACTGCATCGGCAAACGCCTATTCGGAATTCATACGCGGCTTCCGATCGTCCGGCCAAAGGCGCGGATTTCAGCGACCGGGAACCCGGTCATCGAGGCAGTGAACTGATCGCGCGCCTACCGGCCGACCTCGCTTTCTGCCAACACGGATGGGGGTCATAGGCGTCAGCTGGTCAATGCCGACGCCAGCAACCGTTCGCTGCGCGGCCTGTGTTACCCGGTGCTGGCATACCGGACTGCGATATCGTCCCAATTAGCCCGGATCCCCAAGGCGACCCGACCGATCCTCGACCCTCAATTCTTCGATGATGTTGTCAGCCGCGCGCAACGCCAAAGCCGCGATCGTCAAGGACGGATTTACGCCGAGCGCGGTCGGAATGGCAGCTGCGTCGGTTATGTAGAGCCCCTTGTAGCTGCCTCGCTCATCGGCCTTCGAGGCGTCGTATACACGTCCGAACTCGTCGACAACCCCATCGTCAACCGAACTGCCCATGATGCAACCACCTAGTGGGTGGCTCAGTGCGATGGAGCGAGCGCTCGCTAGGTCGGCTGTGGATGAGAGGAATGGGTTCCGAAACGAATGGGTCGGTTCTGCGGATAATTCGCCGGCAAACGACGCGAGTGTCTTCTCGATCTCCTTGTAGATTGGATCCTGATAAAACTCCATGCCGTCCTCGCGCCGGATGCGGAGCCCGGTTTCTCTCCAACTCTCGCCCAAGCGAAATCGACCAACTCCGGCGTCACGACCCATCGCCACACAACACATCATGTTCATCGTCTGCTCGTCCGGCGAGATGAATTCGTGCTGACGCTGCGAATAGTTCCGCAAGAGAGCCGGCACGTAACCTGTCAACCGATTCCACGCGTAGCGCAGTATTGCCAAGAACGTGAAAATGCTTTTACGTCGGTGTCGACCTCTGGAGAGTGACTGTATGAACGGAACGCCGCCTCCCACCAGAGTGGCGAAGGCACGGGGAATCCCCTGATCTTCGATCGTGTGGAACCTCGCCAGATCTGGATTGCCGCCCGACTGGGGAGTGTTGAAGTGGGCGAACGACGTGGTGACCGGCCCACGATGTAGGTTCATGCGATACCTCGTTCCGGTCAAAAACGACAGGTAATCGCCATTTGTGGAAAATCCGTATCCAACCCTGTGACTGAGATTCGGAAGGCTACCCTGTTTCTGACACCTCAACATAAGCTCGGTTGTGCCGACGCAACCGGCTGCGACGATTACCCGATTGGCATGAACCTTCTTGGAGTGTGTCTTGGACGGACTGTCAGCCTGGCGCTCCAGGTACTCGACCTCATAACCGCCTTGCGGATGTGGTCGGATCAGCTGGACTTCGGAAAGCGGCCACAGGTCCAACACGTCTCCGAGTTTCGGCTTGTCGCCCTTGATCGTTCCGTGGATCGCTCTCATCAATTGCTTGTTCAGCGTGTTGCGAGCACCCGGAAGGCAGCCCACGTTGCATCGTCCCTGTCGTTCGCAATAGTTCCGATGTGTTCCGTCTAAGACCGCGGTGTCACTAATCGCCAGATCAACTGTGCCGTAGTCTGCGGTGAGCTTGCTCATTAGGACTTGGAAGATCCGGCCGCGATCAATTAACAAGTCGCCCGGACGTCTTAGGTCGGGGTAGTTGCTTGGATCCAGCTGGTTGAGGCCGGGGGCGGTGGCCGGATTCCGCCACTGCGGGCTTGGAAGGCCTGACGATCGCGACAATATTCGGTGCAAGCCGGCATTGACAGCCGTGGCAAGTGGAATTGCCGCGGGAGTAGGTCCGGGCTCGCGCTTATCAAGCGCGTACAAGACGTCGTAGCCAATCGCGTCACGCGCTAACTCAAAGTATTTATCCCGAGTCGGCTTGTCCCAATTCGTCTTGGCTGGCCACCGCGGATCATCGAAAATCAGATCCGGCGGCTGCATGGTGATGTTCGAGTAGACCAGCGAGCCGCCGCCAACACCACAGGCCCGGAGGATTGAAACCCCGTCATTGCTAGTCAGCCCGAAAAGACCGCGCTTGCCGAACACTGTCAGGTCGTAGAGGCCATCCTCATTCTTGGGGCGCCGCAAACAACGAGTGATCAGATCGATCAGTCCATTGAAGTCATCAGCCGAGGCCCAATACTGAACGGGCTGCTTCTTGTCGGTCAGGAACTTATAGGTTTCTACCTCCCGATCTTGCACCGTACCCAGAGGCGTGGTCCACCACGTTCCGCGCTCCAACATCAGAACGGTCTCTCCCTTGCCCCGACGCTGAAATTCCCGCGCGATTGTAATTGCGGTCATGGTCGCACCGAACCCCGAGCCGACGACGACGACGGTGAAGCGAGCGGGGACACTACTCATCGCTGGACGCCTCCTTTCTTACGGTCAGGGAGTGCCCCTCGGTGACACGTCCGAGGGGCAGTTTTGAGCTCCGCCTTAGTGACGGTCCAACCTATTGCAGAGAGCCCTCCGGTGCCCATCAGCCGGCCGATGGCGTCGGTGACATCTCACGGCCAGCGACCGGCAGTTGACCGACGTTCGCCTAGGATGCTCTCGCTCGCTCGGACCGTTAGCAGCGCGTCATCCGGACGGCCGCCGTCACCCCAGGAGGGGAATTCGAAGTAGTCGACCGTCTCCTCGCCGAGATCGATTACGGCGCACGCGTGGTTGAGCCATTGGTCTGAAGTGCCGAGCTGGACTTCTGGCGAGTCGTAAGTGACATCCTCAAAGAGCGGCTTGTTATCGCCCCCGGCACTCAATTCGAAAGCGCTGCAGCCGAGCAGCCGACCCTTGCGCAGGCCATAAAGACCTCGTTTGTATAGCGCGAGGTTATGTTCGTGCCCCCAGAACCATACGGCGATTTTCGAGAACAAGGGCGCAAACGCCTGCAGCAGCGATTCGTTCCGGTCGGCAGGGCGCAGCGAGAGAGTCCCATTAAGGGCAGAGCGCGCCGAGAAGAGCTGGTGGTGGGTGAGCAGGATAGTTTGCCCTGGGAACTTGCCAATCTTGTCGGCTGCCCATTCGACTTCACCAGCGTCGAGCCTCGGTGCTGAATAGAAGGGCTCAAATGGCAGTCCCGGAACGTGGTCATGTCGACCGGTATCGAGGCCGACGAACTGCCACCGTTGGTCACGCGACCGCAGACAGAAATAGCTGGCGGCCTGAAGCTCGTCGCCCGAGTTGGTGACGTCAAGGATCTCGTAAAAGCCCAGGCCACCCGAGTAGTAATCGTGGTTGCCGGGAATGTTGAAAACCGGCAGGCGATGATCCAGTCCGGCCTCCCGGCAGCAGCCATCGATCGCCTCCAGGAAGTTGAACTTCGCCTCCTGAGGCGTTCCAGAGTAATAGATGTCGCCGAGGTGGATGATGACCATTGGCCGAGTCTTTTTGAGCAAATCCGTCAGCATCGCCCGAGCATCATCCATGCCGGTACCCCAGTCGCCGATGAGCGCAATGCGGCCGTCAGAGGGCAACTCATATTTGATGATGCCGAAGGCGAGTTTCTCAGGGTACTTTCGCCAATCCCGATAACGCGGGCCGCGCTGCAAATACCACTTGATGAAATTACCAACGCACTCAACCAGAAACCTCGGGTCACTGTTGCTAAAATCACGAACGGCATCCGTCGCAGCCAGTTCGTCAATGGCCGCCTCGTGCGTGTGCAGGCCGGTCTCCGAAATGGTCGCGGCCAGCTCCTTCTCCTGGGTAGTGGGTTCGCTAAGCTCTGGCTTCAGGCCAAGGTGCAATGTATGGCGACTGGCTGCGAGTCGGTTCACGGCTGCAGCGTAGGGATCAGTGCGGACCGCAGGATGCGCTGGATTACCGTCGGCGATTCGATCGGCGACCGCCTGGCTCACCGCCGACTGCCATAAGGACATGGTGGGATGGGGAGTGTGAACAGTCGGCCGACCGGAACCTAGTTCGGACGTTGTCCGTGTTCCTCCTGTAGCCATGCACGGGGTTGGCGATCTCTGCGGAGGGACCGAATGCCTCTACGTACAGCACAATTGTATAAGTCACTTGACAACAAGTCGGTGACTGCCTGGCCTGTAAAGAGAACCAGCTCACACAGCGTTTCGAACGGCGAGCCCCTGGCGCGCTTGGTTGAAATCGCCGACCCACTGCCGCGCCGAGATAAACCCCCGGGGATCCCGCAGGCCACTCGCGTCCGCTTGCTGCCGCCGACTGCTGGCGCCAGCGGGCTGCCCCCGCGCCGACCGCGACCCAAAGGGCGGTGATGGCGCCAGCGGCGATGATCTGACCAGTCGAGATCACCCCAAGATCATGGATCTTTGACAACGGCTGCTGTCATGGTCGGCACCGGTGGCCTCTCGGCGTTGAGGTTCCAACTAGCTCGGGAAGTCGGCGTGACGGCGTCGTACGTCAGTCGCCTTGAACCGGTACTCGGGTCGTGGCGCGCACGTGACAGGAGGCGTATCGCAACCATTCCACTGGGGGTCGAACCTGGAGACTGGTCGTAGTCGAGCTAATAGACCAGCGGATTGGTACGTCACGACGTCCGGTCGGGCGGGATCAGAACGATGAAGGTCTTCCGCCATTGATATGACTGATCAGTCACAACCGATAGCACGATGCCGATCAGGCCGAACAGAACAAGCAACATTCCTGTTACCGCACTTGACCCCAACAGCCATGCACCAAAGATGCCGACCACGATTGAAAGTGCCAGCGTCGAATACTCGAGCGCCCAACGCTCGAGATCGAACACAGATCGCTTGGGTTGAAAGAACGATTGCCATGGCCTGACCTTCGATTGCTCGGCGCGACGTGACTCTTTCAGGTCATCCATCTTCAAAACGTATCGCTCGTAGCCCTCGAAGATAGCCACGTCGCCTTCACCGGTCTGTTGATGATGCCTGAGGTACTGCGCGATCAGCTGAATCCTCAAGTTCATGTGATTGCAGAGTAAGTCGACATAGACGCAGACCAGCGGTACACCGAGGAGAAGGAGCGGCGTTGCCGCTGATGTACCGCTCAGACCAAGGCCAACACCACCAAGCGCGGCTGTGATCACAAGTTTCCATCGGAGAAGGTCAGCTCTTGCCTTCTCCGCTTCAATGATCTCCTCTCGAAGTTTGTCCATCAGGCTGATCTCGGGCTCCTATCGGGAGTCTGGACAATTCGCGTCGCCAATGGCACTCAGAGTCGCCTCAGGGCAGTTTCTTGACCTGGAGGTTGCGGAACTGGATACGACTTGATGAGTCATGCATCTGAAGGGCAAGGAATCCGCTGCCCTGCCTGTTGCTGGTGAATGAGTTGATCAGACTGCCGTTCAGCGTGACGTTGATCTGAGAGGCACTGGCCTCGATGAGGTAAGTGTTCCATAGCCCAGGTGGCTGGATGGGAAACGATGTCGGCCCCTGTAGCGCGTAGATCGCTCCGGTCCTGTGAATTGCTGCGCCATCTGGCGCGCCCAAATCGTCGATCTGAACCTCATGGCCTTGGTCGACTGCCGCCTGGAGCGCGTTGGCGACGTTCGGCCCAGGGGTCCGGATGAAGACGCCTGAATTGTCGCCGGAACGGGTCTCCCGCCACTCCAACCAGAGCTTGAAGTTGGCTAACTGTTCTTTGATGTAGAAGTAGAGCCCATAGCCGCCCGACGTTTCGAGCACGCTGCCGAACTTCAACATCTGCGGCCCCAATCCAGGCTGGATCACCGATTGCCAATCTCCTGCGTTTAGCGAGAGCGGGACGAACCCGCTTTCGGGTGGCGCAGCCACCGCCGAGGTGACGATCGCATCAGCCGTTCGACGTGCCAGGCTGAGTGCTGTCAAGGACGGGTTAGCGGACCCGAGACTCGGAAAGACGGCAGGTCCAGCGACGTAAGCATTGTCGATGCCGAATATCTTGCCGTTCGTGTCCGTTACGGCAGATCCAGCAGCGCCGGCGAAGAGCGTACCCGCTTCGTGATGAGTCGTGCCAAGGCGATCGCGCCAGGGGCCTCCTGTTTGCGGATCCACAACAGGCGCGTTCTGCTGCCAGGCGTTGATCTGACCGTTCCAGTACTCGATGTTCCCGGCTTGTCCGGCCAGCCCGGCGGCGAGCCGAAGGGCCGCGGTGTCCATATCAAACCAAAGCTTGGTGTCGGCTTGGCTCTTGACCAGGTTGACGTACGCACGCCGACGGCCGACCTCGTCGACCTCAACGCTTAGGTCGATCCAACTCGCGGCTGGATCGGGATTAAGACTCGGCTGCCCCGTCATCTCACCGATCGCGCGGAAGACGATCGTGACCCAATTCGGGTCCTGGATCTTCCGAATGTGATCCTGGAACTCAACATCCGGAATTTGCTCCCACATGTTCTTTTCCGGATTCGCATCACCGGTTGAGGCAGCGCTGATCTGGAAGTGGAGCTGCCGGCCCTGCGACTTCCCGCGGACCAAAAACGCGGTGGTCTCAAGGTCTGCCGGCGGGCCGGCCGGCAGACCAAGCGCCGTGCGTTTGATTCGGACGGTGATGTTGCTGCGCAGGTGCGCCATCAGGTTTCCGGCTCGAGGCGATCCAAAACTAGTCGAGCCTATGCCCAGCGAGTCGAGCGCGAGCCGAGTGGACTCAATCGTTCCGGCGGCCAGCACGATCGCGCATCGCGGCGGAATTGACAGGCTCCTTGAAACCCCGTTGCTCAGTAGATCGATACTGGTTATAGCGTTGCCGGTGCGATTGAGGCCGACCACATGCGTACGAGGGACGACGAAGAGTCGTCGGTTGACGTCCATGCCTGCATTGCTTGCGGCGTCGTTTCTGACCGCGTCGACTAGGAAGTCTGCGCTGCTGAACTTGTCGTAGGGGAAAAGCCCTGGTCCGGGGGCACCCGCCACGACCGCCAGGGGCGCCTCCTCAACCGCGGTTAGATTCGCCACGTTTGGCTGCGCAGCCTGCAAAGCGCCCAGCAAGCTGTCGTGGAACTGATGCCGCAGGATGTAGGCGGCCTCCGCCGCAACTCCGATCTCTTGCTCAGTCAGCGCGTATCCAGTCGGCCCATTTAGGAAGATCACCAAGTCCTGCGGCCATCTCGCGAGATCGTCAGCGGTCAGACGAGGTGACCAGCCGCCCCAGAACAGCGATCGCCCGCCCAGGCAGTAGGCGAGGCCCGGAAAGATCTCATTACTGATCCACGGGATGCCCCAGACCACATTTTGTACCCCGCTGCCATCCTCGCGGCTACGCAGTTTGTCAGGACCGCCGATGCTCCCTCCCAAACGCTGAGGCAGGTTCTGAATGTGGGTCGGAAACAGAAAGCCGCCTGCGTCGAGCACCAGAATTCGCAAATTGGCGTCGGCACCGTGGCGGTAGAGCTTCTCCGCGCAGTAGCCTCCAAACATGCCCGCGCCAACAACCACGACGTCGAATGGGAAGCCGCCGTCTTGGATCTGAGCTTCGATTTCGAGCCAGTCGTTGCAGACGTAGCGGCCGAGCACGTCATATGAGAAATCTGACTCTTGAACCTTGACTCGGTCCGCGCTAACCACTGACGGCAGCAGTCGAGCAAGATCAGGTGGGTTCTTGGGCATTAGAAACCTCCGGAGCAGCCTCCATCCGGGACGACCTATCGACCTTACGCTCTTGCCAGATCGGGAAAGTCCGCACACCAGCGCGAAGCAGACGATGATGCCAACAATCGCTCGGCGGATGTGCTGCTGATAAGGATCTCGTCCCGGCCGAGCCATCGTGCGGTTCGGTTCGCGGAGGCTGCTCGCGCGGCCACCGATTTGTCAGCTGACTGCAGTTGGAATAGGTTGCAGGCGGTTCTGTGCATTCATCGCGTGGACCTCAAACGCTAGCGCCATTGGCCCCCTGATTAGGTAGTTCGGTTCCTGAGCCTGGGACCATATCAAGGTCTTCTCGAATGGCGAATTCTGAGGATCACCAATCCAAGGATGCCGACGATCACAATCCCCAGCAGTAAGTTTGGAATAGCGACCGCTACGAAGCCCGGCATGGCAAGTTCCTCTTTGCGTGCCAATATCCCGTCAATAAATCTGAACAACCAGCAGGAGACGGGGATACGACGACGGCCATTGCTGGAAGATCAAAGCAAACATTACTGACGCAAGACGCGTAAGCACAGGGACCACTGGTCTCCCTTCCATGGATGGCTACCTATCACCTCAGCCCCTGCGCCAACCCTTATCAGGATCGGCAAGCCGGTTACGAACCCGGCCAAAGAAGTGGCAAGTTGCAATCCCTCAGATGGGCTCATGGATGGTGCCTGATGACATCACCCACCACCACCAGGAATAGGAGCAGCCAACGCACTGAAGCTGGGCAATGGTCCACCCCGGCGTGCGTCGGCTGACTGACGGGATCGCGGTGACTGTCGGGCGCTGAACGCGGCTGCTGCAGCTTGGGAGGCCACCGAACTTCAAGCGAGGTAGATTGGCGTATTCGAGTTAGCCGGCGCTGAATGCGACTGGCTGTGTATTAGGGATGCCATCCATTCGGTTGGGTTAGCCGGGCGGTGGAGTGCCGGGTGACACGTAGAAAATGATTTCGTTGGTGAAATCCGCGCCGTCCGCCTGTAGGCCGAAGCATCCCGGTCCGGTTGCTGCGATTTGACCGGTCCAAACCCGCCAGCTATTCGAAGATGGACCGCTGGTGATTTCAACGTCGCCTTGCGTTGAAGCTGGGCCCAGTGGCAGTGTCTGCGCGCCGTCCATTTGCCTACCCCGAACCAAAACCTCGCCTGTGTATTTGGGGTCAACCATGAGAACCGCTGCTTCGCCTGAATACCACTCAGTCTGGCCGGTCAGGTAGACCGGGCCATCACCGTAGCCAAATGCTGGCGCCTTCAGTGGTGGATTGGAGAGATGAGCCTCACTCGAAACTGGGCACGTAGAACCTGGACTGAGGGCTTGCACGGTAAGCGGCCGTTGCCGCAGCGAATCCAAATTGACTTCGACATGATTGGACTGCGTCGCCGCGCCACATGCGCACAACACTAATGCGGCCCCGAGCACTGCGCGATGGCGAAGAGTCTCGCTGTGGCCTACGCGCATTTCCGAAGCCGGCCAGATCGGTGCCATTCATTCCCGCTCAAGAGTGGCGCTGGTTTCGAGACTAGCAGAAAACTCGGGCAGGACATGCAACCGATGTCCTCGTACAAATGAATGAGCCCCGATCCAATCAGGACTTCCAGATGGACGTGACGCGTCGGGCAACGCATAGGGGCAGACGCTCTCGATATAAGGGTGTCTTATCGCAAGCATCGTCATTCGCGGACGATTTGCGCGTTCCCTCATGACTCGAAGCTTTGTGCGGGTTGAGCCGTCAAACCGCGAACCCTCTTAGGCAGGCGACAGCCGATCAAGCCGCTTCGTGATGTCCGCCAGGGCCATGGTAGTGAGTGGTAGCTGGGCGAGTTCTTAGGGCTCGGGCGCTAGAAGCTTGACGGCCAGACACTCGGAACCTGCCGATGTTCGATACGACGAGCCGTCGGCGGCTCGCACCGGAGCTGCCAGTTGCGGCCCTTCCGACGTCTCTCGGCTATGAATCTAAGATCGGGCGACAATGGCTGAAAATCCGGACCACGCTGCCAGCCCGTCAGGGTCTGCGAATCGACCTCGATATCGAGTCGTCACATTCTTCATCCCCATGCCGACGCCTTTGTCGATTCCCAAGGGAACGGTCTACACGTTCCTCGGCGAGCGACTACCTGACGTTGAGGCCATGATCTTTACGCCTGTGGCCGACACTCGGCCGCCACAGCTTATGCAGCCGCGGTCATTCGTGTCATTTCGGTTCTGGCAAACGGAGATTAGCCCGAAGCTTTGGCCGGGCCTCGACGTTGTATTCCAATATGTCCTTCCAAAGGGCACCGTGCCGGCGAACCCTTGGCCGCCAAGCGCGTCGCTTCCGCAAACGGTTGTCGAAGCCACCGCGCTAGTCAGTTATAGGCTGGGGCCCGACGGGGATGAACTGGTCTCGAGAACGTTCGATGACTGTCTCGGCAAACTGCGCACTCTGCTCACGGCCTATGCGGTGTCGACGCATCATGCGATGCCAGCGATCACCCGCGAGCGGTTACCGTTTCTGATTCCGTGGATAAGCCGGAGCCCAACGGCCGACGAGTGGGACCCCCACCTCAGCATGATGCACCTCCACCTTAACGTGGCTGTTCCTCCGACTGAGCACCTCGGAGCCGATGACTTCACAAGGCTCAATTCCATACTGTCGCGGGTGGTGCGTGGTGATGTCCTTACCGCGTACAGCCTGCATCGAATGCGCGCCGCACGCGCATTTTGTTTGGAAGGTGATTACAGCGAAGCAGTCCTTTACTGCCAGATTGCGATCGAGGTCTTCCTTGATGCTGTGCTCTATCTACTTCTGTGGGAGCAGGGCGCGGACCCTGCCTCATCTGCTGCTTCGGTGCCCACCCAACTTCGCTCCCGCATAGGTTTGTCGCTTGCGCCGCGGCTGGGTGGTAGTTGGTCACTGGGGGGAGGCGGTGCTATCGCTGCATGGTGGAAAGAACTTCGGCCGCTCCGAAACCGAGTAGTACACGCTGCCTATGTCGCATCTGTCGATGAAGGTGAGCGTGCGTTGAAAATCACCCAGACAGTAGACACCTTTCTCCGGCGTCGCTTGGCTGAGCGGGCCCCGAAGTTTCCGAAGACTGCGCTACTTGTACTCGGAGTCCCAGGCTTGGAGCGTCATAAGCGCTGGTCAAAGCGGCTCTCTGCGGTGGTTGACATGTCGGCGAGTGAGGATGACTGGGTCAAAGCCGCTGCGGCATGGCGTGCAGCCTTTGACGCCGCCCGTTTGGACTTGTCATAGGTCCATTCTCCCCGCTGGGCTGAGTCGCCAAAAAGAGGCCGGTCGGAGTGAGCCTAACCGGGTTAGGCGGCGGGGGCTTGCGCAGAGGGTCCGAGATAGAGGCAGGGACCGTTTGGAGATGGCTGCAATATCGCGAATCGAAGGCGTATCGAAACCTTTATTCCGGAAGCAGAGCGGTCCATCGGAGCTAATGACCGACGGGTCTGATGCGGAACCCCGTGACAGCGACTATTAGGAAGCCGGCTACGAAAAGGACCACGCCTGGAGGGGCATCCGTGAGTGTCGACCGGACGCCAAAGGCCTCGGCCACCCATCCGGTCGATCCACTGACGCCATGAAAGAACAGCACTACTCCGGCCAATACGAATGCAAGGCCCGCCACCAGACCAGCAAACGAGTAGATCAGTTGATATCGGACCGTTAGTTTCCAAAAGTCAGGATCATCGAGTGAAGCAGGGACCCCAACGCCACCCTTGCCGCCAGTAGGTGAGGGAGCCATGTTTAGGACTTGACCCTGCTCAACCGCTGAATAGAGGTTCTCGTCCGGAAAGATCAGGCGGCCGTCGGCAGCAACAATAAGGAAGCCGTAGATGTCTCGTTGTTCCGTGACGTCTCGAGCGGTTGTCTCCGGCTCTACATTGATGACCTCGTGCTCGCCCGTCGGAAGCACGAGTTGGATAGCCTTGGCCATTTACCGCACCACCTCTTCGTCGATCACCAGCTCATTCCATACCACGGAATCTGCAGGCGCATTCCTGGATTGAGACGGCTCGGGTTATCTATGCCGGAAATCTCCGCAACGCGGTTGGCGTACGGAGCATAAGACTCCACCAATTCCTCCGGCCAATAGCCCCCATAGAACTGCTGCGTTATCGACCACAGATTCTCATCTTCCTCGACGTAGTACACGAGACCCGTGCTCCTTATGAAGGCATCAGTTAGGATGAAGGCCATCACTCGTTTGGCGAGGCTGTCCGCCAGGTTTGCATCAAACGTCAAACCCTTGAGCACGGCGCGGCTCTCCGAAAAGCACTCCCGAAGCGCCCCAACTATCCACAGCCTATTTGACATCCGATTGCCGAGTGTGCAGTTGAACGGAACGTTTGTCACAAACCAAAAGCGATCGACCGAGTGCTCGGCAACGGTAGACAACGCGTACGCCTTGGAGAGAAAATCCTTGAACTGGCTCGGTAGATCCGCGCCTACAGACCGTCCCTTGCATTCGACATAGACGTCTCTTGAGCGGAGCTCGCTCCGATAGATGCCTCGTACATCAAACGAATAGGAACCTGAGCCAGCACCGAAGTTGAGTTTCTCTGGATGGCCATAGGCCGTAAATTGAGCGCGGAAGGGCATTGCGGCTTGCAGTGCTGCAGTTAATACGACAACGTAGGCGCGGCCGATTTCTTGGGGGACTTCACCAGGGCTCGCCATATCTCATCTCCACAGTAGAAACGCTCCTCATATATCGCGACGACTTCGTTCATTCCCTCATGGCCAAGTACTCTTGCAATGGGTCGCCTCGCGAGGAGTTCGCAGAGCCGGGAAACCCTGACTGTCGACGGTAGAGCCAATCGATCTGCCATGAAAAGGCTTTGAGCAGCTGTTAGGTCTTGCGGCGCGACACGGAAGTATCCGTAACTAGCCGCTTGCAGCCCGTAATACCCGCGTCCAAAGTAGGCCCCCTTCAAATATCTGTCCAGGATCTCCACCTTGGACGCCATTCGCTCATACCGGACTGCCTGCCACGCCTGACGCACTTTAACGCGCAAGGACCTCTTCGAAGGCCACCCGGGTTCAGGCTTTTGGAGCCTCACAACTTGCTGGGTAATAGTGCTCGCTCCCTGCACCCAAGCAGCTGCCCGTAAGTCTGCAAAGGCCGCTCTCACCACGGCGAGTAAGTCGATTCCAGGATGCTGTAGATAGCGCTTGTCTTCGACTGCCAGGAGGATTTGGAGAAAGTGGGTGGGCAGCGTCAGCTGCGATGCCGCCCGGGTCAATCGACTGCCGGCGCGACTTGCACCAAGATCGGAAACACAGGTGATCAGTCCCATGCAGTTAACCGACACTGACAGTCTAGGGAGCATGTAGGGATGGCGACTTCTCAAGAGGGACAATTCGAGGTAGTCGTACAGCCTAGCGGCTACATTCCCGTCCCCGTGACAAGGTCTTTTATGGTCCTGCTGAACTGACTTAACGCGATTCGCGAGAGCCTCCGCCGTTGCCTTGTTGTCCGAGTACCCGTATCTGGACTGAGATCCTTCGGCGGAGTCGAAAAACCATCCCTCACGAACCAGGAGAATCGAGAGTAGTTCGTCAACTAGGCTACCCACACGACGTCGCGCTCTCTTGGTGAGCAGCTGCATCGACGGTGTAGTGCGTGCCTCCTGTTGTGATGAGGTAGATGTGGGAGTCAGAGAAGAACCGGCCGAAGGCACTTGTTTTTGAGAGAGTGGACACGCTGGCGATCTGTGCATATGGCAACGAGATCGTCGCTGACACTCCCTTATGGCCAGGAAACGCCGAGACGAAGGACTTATTGAGCACTATCGCGCGAAAGTTAGTCAATGCGATGAAGCCCGAACCGACACCCTTGTCGTCATAGACGCAATAGATCTCCTCGCCTTGCAATAGCCCCGACTGGTACGTGCGCGAGTTGATCCGATCTTGTCGTGAGGAATGTCTGGCATCGCTGTGCCTCCCTAGGTTCAGTTGTCTGCGAGCAGAACGAGATTGCTCTTAAGCGTGGTCGGCGTCCCATCGTCCAACTCCGGTTGATTCAAGAGCGATCGTCGTGGCCGCCGACGGCGGCGTTGCCGACTCAGAGCTCGGGCCGTCGACGGGCTAACGATAGGGGAGACCTACCATGGCAAGCATCGGCCACCGAGCTAGCGATAGCTGCCAAATTTTGAGCAGCAACCGTTGCGAGACCGTTGCGAGCGAGCGTGTTTCGCTTCGAGTCGGGCAAGGCTGGCCAGATTGAATTGACAGATGTTTGCTGCATGCTTGCTGCCGTGAAATCGCCTCGCCGACTGCCCTCACTGCTGGCAATGACCGGGATTGCCTTTTTGTTGTCGGCTTGTGGGAATCCGGCGCCGGCCGCCGCCCACTCCTTTGCCACGGAGCACGCGATTGTGAAGGCCTGGTGGCCACAACATGAGGCGGCATTCATATCGGCTGATCCAGCATCGCTGACGGCCTTATATGCAGGGCCCGGTCTCGATGAGGCCGAAGGCGAGATGAGCATCGCCCGGCTCAAGGGTTCAGTGCCCAAGTACCCTCGTCCGTTCCGCGGCTCGGTGATATTCGCCCCTACCAGCATGCATTGGTTCTTGGCGATCGTTGAGTACGCGCCGATCGACCAGGATGGGCGCGCCGGGTCGATCTCGATGACGTTTCCCGGCTTGATCTTCATTCAGGTGGGCGGAACCTGGAAGGCGACCATAGGGAATGTTCAGGCGCCGATCCCTCATGACTACCTGGGCAACGGGGACGCGGTACTCTCTACACCGCTTGCCGACGATCGTTACATCATTGCCGCGGCTACGGTGGCGGCTTCCTATGTGACCTACCTCAACTCGCTGAGCTCTGGCCACCCGGTCGAGGGGCCATTCGCGACCGGTCTCAACTCTTTCGCGAGCGAGGTCACGCGGCTGATGTGGCCGCCTGGCTCGATTGCCACAACACAATTCAGCTTTAGTGTTGACATAGCCGACGCTGCCACCTACTCGATCACGGCCGGAATCACCAAAGTGCCGGAGGTCGTGGTCTTCGTCCTGCGGCGCAGCGTCGTCATCAAGCCGCGCCAGGGTTGTCTCGTCCGACGTGCCGCCGACTCATGGAGCGACATCGTTCCCGCTGGCAGCTATCGCTCGGTGACTTTAGGTTCTGTCGTAGTGGTCGCAGCGAGCGTCCCGCTCAACGACGGCGACACCTCTCAGGGCAGAAAGGTGATCGACGCCAGCGGGAGTGTCAATGACGTGACCGCTTCCGCCGTCAAGTGCTAGGTCGACCAGAATTGATCGCGTTAGCAATCGCTTTATCGATAGCAAACGTGGCCGCCCGAGCGTTTGCCTACTGGACAAGGCTTTGCTACCGCCTGGGTCGCGATCCAAGTTCCACATGGGGCGCAAGCGCGACCTCGGTCTAGAACACGCCTCAAGACCTGCTCAGTGAGGCGGCGATTGCCCATGACGCTGGGCGCTAGGTTTGCCCGGCGTACCGCGAATTCCGCAATGATATGCCGCGCCGTCTACTAAGCCTCTCGTGGCTTCCAGGCGATCCTAGGCATCCAGACGATCCGAGGCGCGATAAGGTTCGAATAAATGGGGCAACGCGCGACTGCCTTCTGGCTCGTCTTTGCCGCGTTTGGCACGGCGTTGATCGCCGCATTGACATTTATCCTCGTCTGGCAAGGGAACCCTTCCTACCACCTCGCGGTGCTGATCATCACTGCGGTTGTCGTTGTGGCAATCCTGGCCTTAGTTGCCTTCTTCGCCCGATCATGGCTTGTGACCGTGTTCCGCGGCCTAAGGTCTCGAGGCCAGACTGTTTGGAGATCGATTCTCAACTCAGCACGGCTCTCGTTTGCAACCCGCATTGGACGCTCGGTCCTCGGGAGCGTCGGCCTAGTGGCAGCAATCGCCGGAGCGTCGGTTTCTGTAACCGCCATTCAGCAAAGGCGCCTTCAGGAGGCAGTAGTTCCAGCAATCGTCATGGGCGTTGGTGGTTTGCTCAACGGGCTGGCCGTCGCCGCAGGTGGAAACGTCCACATCTCTGTGACCCCGTCGCGGCCGCTAGCCAAGTGGGAACGAGCCTTCACCATCGAGGATGAGGTCGGCCCTTCGATCGACTTCACCGAGCAACAGCACGTCGTGTTCCGCGTAAAGCCGCAAGCGAACCAGTGGCGATTCGGCTTGAAGTTCTCAGCGAGTGACGAGTTCGCGACCGATCGTTTTGGCAACGGCCATGCCCTTTGGAACTTGCAGAAGGATGCGAATCACGATGCCCTCGCCGCCTCGTACAACGACGGATTCTCACGCGGCCACGGAACGGACGTGATGGAGACGTATCATGACGCCGAAGTCACCATATCCATCGACGCCGCACGTCCGAACCTGACGGTCGCAGTCGAGGGCAGTCCTGGTTACCGCCACACGTTCGACCTTCACGATCACCGTTATGCTCTGCCAACTGCCTGGGCTGACGGTCACGGCTTCAGCGTCAAGGTAGAGTTTGAGGCGGGGTGACGGCTGCTCAGGTGCTTACAGGTCGGCCAAACATGACCTTCACGTCTATCAGCAGGAGCGGAGCAAACTCGGCTGCATTCTCCCAAATCGTCACGTCCAGCTGATCCAACAACGCCGATCGTGAGTACGAAACCCAAACATGCTTGTGATTGTCGTCTCTTTATCGACAGCTAGGCGCTGAGCGCGTCACACCGGTGGCCGCCAGTTCGACCTACGAGTAGTTGGCGAACCTCAAATCCAACGGATCGGACACAGGCTGATCGGTTGCCGCCGCAGGGGTAACGTTTCCGCACGATGCGATTGGCACGTGACGTGCTTGTGGCCGTCGTTGGCGCAGCTATCGTTGGCGCGGTCGGTTCCCAAGCGGTTGCCTCGTCCTCGGGAGTGCTCGTAGGCATTGCGGCCGGAGGGCTCGCGGGTCTCGTCCTTGCCGAAGCGTGGCCTCTGATTAGATCCCGATTGCGGGCGTGGATTCCGTTCCAGCTACGATCACCAATAGTTCGGACGGCTAATTCCATACCGTCGATCCAGCCAGCGCCAGGCATCGCGGTTGTGCATTCGGGACACGACGTCACGATCCGAGTAACGAACAACGGTCCGAAGGCTCAGTATCGGGCCGAAGTCGTCGACCTGCGCGGCACAAGTGACGATCCAGTTACCGTTACGCCCTGGTCTGTCAAGTGGCGAGACTCCCGGACCCCCGAGAGCGAGCTGTCACAAGGTCAGACGGGCGTCTTGACGCTAGTTAGCCTCAACCTGATCGCCCCCGACGAGATCATCAATGATCGGACGCTTCCAACTCCCTACACGTTCCATCACTACGGGGGTACTGAGGTTTGGGGATTCCAGGCTGGCGTGAATTCGAGAAGCCGAGCAGAATGGGATGCTGTCCGCCTCTGCCTCAGGGTCCGGATCTTTCGCGTCGATCCAGTTGCTTTCTGGGACGTCACCATCCGCCTGGGTTGGACGGAGGCGGCGATAGTCAGCGCCCATGACTGCGTGCCGGTCGGTGCGGGCCAGTCTTAGACAACGACATATTCCCAAGAGCGCCGGCGGTGTCGCGTCGTCATCGCTCGATGGTGCTCCGCTTAGTGGTGCCTTTATCGATAGCAAAGTGTCCTGGTCATGGGCGGGCTGGTCGACCCGCAGTCACAAGATCTGGCTTCTCCTCTGGACACAGGCAGTGCGCAACTTGAATCGTCTGGATCTGCGCTAGTCCTGTTTTAAATCCGGGTAGGTCGCTTGCAACGCAATGACATAGTCCTTCGCCTGAGTTGGAGTCAAATAATGGCTCACTCGGAGGAAGAACAAGCCGGACTGAGAGCTGTACTCGTATTCGGCAAAGATGGCGGCGCTTTGGGTAATTCGGCTGACATACGCAACTCTCGAGGCAAGATCAGCGCTGCTGGAGAAGGTTTCGATCGAACCGCCGCCATCTACATCGAAGTTCGCAGCGGCGATTCGGGTGTCGTGCCAATTGACTTTGCTGACGTACTGGTGTGGTCGCCCGAGCAGACTATTCGGGTCGTTGTCTGCGGTGTAGACCTGGACCTCGCCTATAGCGACGCCCTTCGCCCTAAGAACTCCAACCAGCGCGCCAGCATCTGGCGGCGGACTTGGTGACGGGGACACTGTCGGCAAGGTCGCAGTCGCACCGGTTGACTGCCCACCACAACCTGACAATGGAAAGATGACGAGGAATGGGATGACGACAGCGTAGAGTCGGCGCATTAAGGCACGTAATCTGCCACCGCGGTGCGGAGCTTGTCCAGCATAGAGAACGATCGCGCCGCGATTCGCTTTCGCTGCGGCTGCCCGGCCCGTAGATTGTGAGTGAGACACCGACGTCTTATCGACACCATAGGTGCGGATGATTGTTAGATATGTTTGAGGTCAGGCGCCGGAACGCTAGCGATCTTAACCGTCGAAGCCGGCGCCCGAGCTGCCCCCACCAAGGATTCTCTTCGCGCGGGTCGCGGGTCAAGGGAGTGGATGACTAGGTAAGGAGTCCTTTCGTATCGATGCAATCGGTCGTCAGCTTTGGGTGACTTGCGACTTGTCGATCCCGGCCCTCGCAGATTCGTGGCCGAAGCTAGCACGGCCGATCGCGGCGCCGATGATCGCTCCGACCGGTTCAGTAGATCAGCGCTCAAGCCTTTGACGTTTCTGCACTAGATACTTAATCCTGCTTCTATTGCCCTTGTGAGTCGTGTTTGGGACTGGTTGAGAATGACCCGCTCGACCCCGGCGGGCCTGGCTCAGACTCATCCAGCTCACGCGAGTCTGTACCGGGCTGCGCTACAGCAGTTCGAGGAGTTGATGCGTGCAGCTGAGTCCACAGGATCAGCATCACGTCCACTACCCCTGTATTACGCACTGACTCAGGCTGGCCGTGCGATCGCAGCAGTTCGAGGCGGACCCGACCATCGTGGTCACGGACTGCAGCTCGGAGAGCTCGAAACTGACGCTCTGAAGACAGCCTTAAGTCAGGCGACCTCTGGGCGATTTGTCGGTCATTTCGAGGCGGTCTCTCAATCACTCGGTTCGCCACCACTGCGAGGACCAGCGCAGATTGGCGCACTTGTCGCTAGCTTGCCTGAGATGGCTGACACATTGCTCCTCCAAGACGATTGGCCTACTGCGCTTGCGGTGTTCGAGCGTGAATCGGCTCTACGAGTGCCGACGCCTGGGTGGATACAAATAACGATCGTGCTTGATGAGTCGCCGATTGATTACGAAAGGCTAATGAGCATCCTGGATGACTATCCCGCTGCGCGGCAGAGAATCGGTGTTCCGGAAGCGGTCAAGAACTTGCCGACCCTCCCTACTTACCAGACACCTGAAGGTGATGGCGTCGGTGTCATGTTCAAAGGGAGCACAACTGAACTCGACGCAGTTGCGCCGCAGTACAGAATCTATGGTCGGCGCTGGCTGCGACCAGCGGTCGGTGGGGACGACGCACCAACCGCAACAATGACGTGGTGGGCAACGTTGTATGCGTTGTCAATGTACGCGAGATACCACCCGCGCGAATGGGTAGCGGCCCTCGATATCGATTCGTCTCCTGTAGGCGTCACGCTGGAGCGCGTTATGGACAGAGCGCTGGACGCTTTGCCTCAATTGGTTCTGAGTGGCGTACTAGACCCGCCGTTCCTGTTGCCAGCGATGGAAGGCGCCGGCCCTGACCCATTCGGTAGAGGCCGGCTGTGAGTTGCTCATTGGTGGAACCCGGAAGACGTCTCCCACGCGTTGGCAACGCAGATGCGAAATCAATGCACCTTTTGTGCATCCGTTCCGCTTGGGCGGGCATCATCCGACTCCATGCCCTCGTCGGGCCTCATCTAGAGATCGATTAATGCCGACCGAGCCGAAAATGTGTTAGGCATCGGTAATGGACGCGACGGCGCGCTTTGACAATGACAGATGTGCGACTACTGCGTCCCGGGCAAAGGCCGGCAATCCGACGTTGTCGAACAAAATTACGTGGGCACCCGCGCAAGAACCTGGGCACGGAGGGTTACGACGTGTCGGTTGGCGACAGAGCCGATGCTCCGAAATGCGCCGCTGGCTGATCGAGCTCTCAAGCGTCTCGTATAGCCGCTGCAGCTCCAAGTAGCGTTTTCGCTCAGCGGACAGTTCTCCAAGTCGTCGAGATTGCGCCTACATGAGCGATTGTTTGTCAGAAATGAAACGCTGTGTCTTCATCGACGCCGAGGCAGAGTTCGAGTTCGTGCCACGCACGCGCGACGTTCGCGGTATGGATGCGGTGCCCTTCGACGTCCGTGGGGCCGAGCTCGGACACAAGCGCGGACAGTGCACGTTGGAGGCGTTGATAGACAAGTACGAAGTGAGAGACCCGGCATTGGTGGCCATGGCGCGGATCATCCGTGCGGCTGACCTACCCGATTTGGAACAGGCGCCCGCGATCGCAGCCGGAGTGCAGGCGATCTTCGACGGCATCCGCGACGGTTGTCAGACGGACGAGGAGCGGCTTGAGAAGGGCGCAGTGGTTTGCGATGCGCTCTACCTGTTCTGTTGGCGTCACAAGGCGGCCGTGGCTGATGTCTAGTCCTGGCCGTTACACGCGCTGGTCGGCGATAAAGGCGCGGCTGGCCTGGCCTCGACGGCGACCACCTTCACAGATGACCGGAGACCTACAGCCGGCTCAGCCCGAGACGGTCGAGGCGCCGTCTTTTCGAAGGTTCATCGTCTATTTTCTTGAGTTGGGATCGCTTGGCTTTGGTGGCCCAATCGCCACCGTCGGCTACATGCAGCGCGATCTGGTCGAGCAGCGCAGGTGGATGAGCCGACAGGACCTCCTCGACGGCATCGCGCTGGGACAAACCATGCCCGGACCGCTCGCAGCCCAGGTGGCGATGTGGGTCGGCTTTCTGCGTCGGGGAGCAGTCGGCGCTCTGGCTACGGCGCTCGCCTTCATAGCCCCCTCATTTCTGATCGTGATCGCGATCGGCGTTCTATATGTCCGATACCAGGGGCTACCGATCGTGCAGTCCCTCTTTTACGGCATCTCACCCGCGGTGATCGCGATCATCGCCCTGGCGGCCTGGAAGTTGGCCCGGCTGACTGACGGCAGCGACCGCCGGCTGTGGGTGGTGTCTGCGCTGGTCGGGATCGTGACCGCCGCCACAGGTACCGAGGTCGCACTGCTGTTCATCGCATCCGGCTTGCTGCTTCTCCTCTGGGACGCGCCTCCAGCTTGGCTTTCCTGGCGTCGAACCGCCTCGCTCCTCTCACTCCCACTCCAGTCAATGCCTACCCTTGGCGCGGCAGCGAGCACGGCCACTCTCCTGGCGCTCTTCCTTTTCTTCCTCAAGGCGGGCGCCTTCATCTTTGGCAGTGGCCTTGCCATTGTGCCCTTCCTGCACCAGGGCGTCGTGCTCGAGAACCACTGGTTAAGCGAGCGTCAATTCCTGGACGCGGTGGCTGTTGGGCTGATCACTCCCGGACCAGTCGTGATCACGGCCGTCTTCATCGGTTACCTGGTCGGTGGCTTGCCGGGGGCGGTAGTTTCCGGCATCGGCATCTTCACTCCGATCTACTTCGGGGTGATCATTCCTGGGCGTTGGTTCATTCGCCATCGGGAGGACCGAAGGGTACGCGCCTTTGTGAAAGGGGCCACCGCCGCCGCAGCCGGTGCCATCGCTGGTGCGACGGTGGTGCTGGCGCGAGGGGCGATCGTCGACATCCCGACTGCACTGATTGCGGTTGCTAGCCTTGCCTACCTCTGGCGGTTGAAGTTCAGGCTCAAAGAACCAGCTCTGGTTCTCGCCACAGGAGTGATCGGGCTCGTCCTGCATGGAACCTAATCGGATGATGGCATCTGTCGGCGGCGGTAACCGCATGCCGGGTCGTCGACCGCGAGCACTCCTGCAAACTCAGACCGCCCCAGGACGTGGGATCGGCGTGCCGACGCGTCAGCTCTTGCCGATAGCTCATGAGAATGAGGACTCATCGATCGCATCGAATCGAAGGCAGCTATGTCATTACAGCTGTTTGATCTGGATCCTTCGAAAAGCGACGCGGCCAGTATTGGGCACTTTGGGTATTGAGGCGGGATGTGACTGCAGGCCGATGAATGCTGGAGTTGGCAGTCCCCGAGTTGCAGTTGCATTGTCGAAGACCGCAACTTGCGCACCGTTCAGGTGGACGGTGTAATGCTGAGCCTTGGCAGTTATCTCGAATTGATTCCACTGGCCCGCGGGAAGTGCAGCTTGTTGGGTGAGAGTCTGGGCGTCCTCGTTGTAAATAGCTCCAGTCTTGTGCTTGCCGACCTGGTCAGGCCAGCCGCACTTTATTTGGAGGTGGTAGTGGCCGAAGCTGCCATCGGCGAACTTGTGGCGCCCCTTGACGAAGAGAACTGCTTGCTCCAGGTTGCCAGCCAACCCAGGGATGTTGGCGATCGGGATTCGGACATTAAGGTTCGAGCGCAGATGGGCGACCAGGTTCTGGCCGATCAGGCCATAGTTCGGTGACCCGTGAAAAGAGTTGAGAGCTAGGCGGGTGCTTTCGATCGTGGCTGCGGCCAGAATGACGACTCCGTTGGCGGGCAGGGGGAGTGGTCCAAAGTTGGTATCAACCCGGTGCACGCGGCTGCCATCGAAGCCGAGGGCGGTCACATGGCAGTTGTCGACAACCATCAGACGTTTCTTCACGTCGTCCTGCGGGGTTTCGTTTTCAGCAACGCGAGCAGCCTTGATTAGGAGAGGCGTACTGCTGAACTTGTTGAGGGGGAAGAGCCCGGACCGGCTCCTAACCTGGACCGCAAGTGGTGCCTCCAGCTTCATCAGGTCTTTGAGCTCGGCCACTGGAAGCCCACTCGGGGCATCGAACCCCAGCATCTGGTCGAGTTGTGCAGCCGTCGGGGCATTCATAACGGCGACGCCAGGGTGGTCGGGAAGCAGGCTTGGCGTGATTGCGTCGGATACCTTGCCACCTGACAGACCGGCGGCGAGGATCTTGCGGAGCTCGCTCTGTAGCGAACCGAAGATGTAGTAGTTGGAGTCGTCCGAGCCGATCTGTGCGTTTGATTGGGCGAAGTAGCCGCCGCTGGTCAGGTCATCTACTACGGGTTTCGGCCAGGCTGTTCCAGGAACGCCGCCGATCGGCATTTCCTCCGCCAGTAGTTGTGGCGACCAGCCGCCCCAATACAGCGAGCGGCCGCCGACACAATAGGCGAGCCCCTGAAAATCGACCGGCGAATGCCAGGCCAGACCCCAGACCTCCTTTCTGGGTTGCCCGTCTTGGCCCGCCGCGCGGAGCGCCGCGATGCTCGTAGGAGATGCGGCGTCCAGACCCAGCATCGGTAGGTTCTGTGTGTGCTCGGGGACCAAGAATGGGCCGGCCTCGAGGACGAGTATCCGATGGCTGTGACTCGTGTCGATGCTGAAGATGTGTTGAGCTAAGGCCGCGCCGAAGGTTCCGCCGCCAACGATGACCACATCGAATTGCCGCGCATCGGGGCGACTGGTTTGGTCGATGCTGTCTTTAGCTTCCTGCCACGTATTGCAGGTGTACCGGCCAAGAACATCGAGGGAGAATTTGGTCCGCTCTGCCTTGATCGCCACAGCACAAACCCCCATCACTGCAAATAGCGCGTTCCCTGGAAGTTCGTCCCAGATGGGCGCCGAACCGTCGGCGCTTCACCTAGGCGGTTTGTCCTTGCTCTCCTCCACGACCTGGTGTGTCGCGCCAGGGAGTTCATGCCCTCGTTGCGGCGGACTGCTTCCCCTAGTCACCAAGTCTTGGACAGAGGCGTAACGGTTGATCGCTCTGCACGACTGCTTCCACCGTCCCAGTTCCTCAGCTTAGGCTGAATCTGCAGTCGAATATCGACGCTTAAGTACTGCTGTTCTAGGGCGTACCAGTTCGTGAGTGGCCCTGCTTCACGATGGTTGGCTGCGTGCCCTTCAGGAGCGTTCGCACCGAGGTCGACTCGACCCGCTCGAACGATGGTTGACGGAGATGGCTGCAGCCCGCTCGGGGCCACGGCTGAGGCGCCTGGACAAAATTCCGCAGCCGCTTCGAGAACCTGGGGACGCCTTGCCTGGCCCGCCGACTGGACGAGCAAGGCGTCGACGCTGAAGTGGACTGTCGAGTATCAGGGAAGTAGGCTCTTCCTCGTTCCACGCCAAGGAGGGCTGGCTCTACTCGCGAGAAGAAAGTCTCATCGAGAGCATCCAGTTCTCAGCTTGCCCGAAGGTTCTCGCAAGCGACACTTGGAAGCTGGACAGGGTGTTGCCGAGGCGTGTCTGAGCTAGTGCCCCGCCTTGTCCCTCTTGCTGTGTTCCGCAACGTCGGCCAGCGACTTCTGGGTCATTCCTTGATGCCGGGCGCGCCAAAGTGCGGCTTCACCTCACCCGGACTCGGATATGTTCGGCCCAGGATTGCCTCGATGTCGGCCCGCACCCTCCAAGTCCGGAGCGTGTGTTCTTTGAGCCTGCGCTCCAACTCGAGAAAGCCCTTCCGATCGACTTTGTGGCCGACTGGCTGGAAGCCGTACCAGTCAAAGCTGTCCCACGCTTCCCTGTGGCGATCTCTGGTGTGAATGTCGAGGCGCTCGCCTAGCCGTTTGCTCACCCCGACGTAGTGCACTCGTCCGCGACTGCGCATAACATAGACTGCGTCCTGGGCCCAGAAATTCGCCGCTGGGTTTCCTGCTCGTTTCCCAATCAGCCGTAGGTGCCTGTCCATACCGTTCCGTGGTTCCCATTCGGTTTGAGCCCGCTTCCACCCCAACCCGAAGTTTGAAATTAGGTTCAGCTTTACAGGTGCGTCAGCCACGCCCTCCTCCTATCCCACTCCTCAAAACCTGATCATCAGGCCACATCGCGAGAGATCGGCACAATCGGCCCAGCCGCGGCTACTGCCGCAGCTGGCGATAGGTTTCCAATATCGGCAGCCAAAGCGGCCCAGGTGGTTGGAGGCCAGGCGCAGCTAGGGTGTTTGACTTGGCTTGCCCGAGTCGTGACCCTTATGTGGATGCGCCAACCATATCCAGACGAGGGCGACCTCGTTAATCACAACGGCCAATCGATCGTCAACGAGCTCGTCCTCTGGGACAATCGACGATGGCGTCTCAAGCTCGGCGCTGGCTGGCGCGACGCCTTGGCTTATTCGCTTGGGCGGCAGTACGCCAACGTGGCCAAGTCGGTGCTGGCTAGGGAAGCGAAGGGCGCGACATCGGCAAATGGCAGCCCGTTCTCGGTAACGATCACGCCGCCAGCATCATTGGTGTGTCTCATCCAGGATCACACGCCCGAGGACTTTGCAAGCTCGGATCCCGATGAAGCAATCGCTCGGGAGCTCGTCTTCTCATTGTGGGTGCGGCGCCGCGACGCGCATCCTTGGAACCGAGCGTATGTGAATGGCGTCCCGGGGTTCTTTGACCACCACATCGCATTTGGCGCCGAAACCGATAACACGACTATGGATGGCTTCTTTCGGGATGGTGGCGACGCGGGATATACAAGCCGCTGGCGAATCCGGCAGCTTCCGAGCGACACGATGCCGACGACCGGGAGCGAACGAAGCCTCCAGCCGCGCGAGCTAGCCATACATCGAGTTCATGACGTGCAGACCTTCGATTCCAAATTGGATACCGCAGTCACGGAACTCTTGGCCATCGACCCTGGAGCGATCGAAAACCTTGCGGGCGATGCAGGAGCTCCGAGCCCTGAAGAAGTCTCGTCCCTGCTCCACCGGACACGTGAGGAATTGTCCGATTCAGTCGAGCGCCTACGTCGCTTTGCATACGACACCTGACCCCATCGATGAGCATCGCACCCTGCGTGCCCATTCCGACGCCTCGTCAAAGCGAAAACACGTCGGTTAGACAAGCATCCATGGCATCGAGAAGAGTCTCCACTTCGGTGGAATTTGTGGGAAACGCTCCCGCCTCGTGAGCATACGTATTGCGAACTTTTGCCACATTCTTAGTGTGAGTGTTGTAACGGTGAACGCTAAGACAATTCCCACCAATACCATTGTCCTTCAGGTAAGTTAGGACGCCTCCAATGTTCCGCCTTAATACGCTCTCGCGGTGGAGCAGGTAGCGCTGTAATCCGGTATCTGTTGCACGAGAGCTGTGGATGACCTCGAGGAGATATCTACGCTGCTGCATCCTAACCTTGCCGGCCTGCGTCACTCTTTCGAACTCGGCGTTCACTACGCCTGCATCAGCAGCGGGAAGCGCGCCAATAGCGAGACTCTTGAGCGCATCGATTCGCCGCCTGTGCGCCACTACGTCCGTCCGCTCAACCATCTGTTAATCGATGTGGAGATGGCATCGGCGGAGAGGTTCGCCACGACCGCCCATCCCGCGAAAGCTGCGCGCCGTAGCTCTCGCAAGCTTGGCATGGGCCAATCGGATGGCCATTGCAAGGCACCCGCTGACGGGTGCGCAATGAGCAAATCCTCACCGTCGACTCCAAACGTCGCCAGCACTGTTGGTGTTAGAAACCGTTGCAATTGGTTAGATAGACGCGCCTTGCGTAGATCGACTTGAGCAATGTACGCGTCACCCTGCCATGTGACTCGTTGGGAAGATTCCGTGCTGGGCGGGTTAATCCGTCCAGATCTCGTCCTTTTGCCATAGACGAGGGGGCTAACGGTACGGCGGAGTAAGCGATTCGCTTCACTCGGATTAGTTGAGTATGCGAGAAGAAATGCGGTTCGCTCGGCCTGCCACGCCCTGACTTTGGGATCAATTGGCCGCCGCGTTACGGAGGGCAAATCGAGGATAGGTGTCGTATCGAGATCGGACAGAGACACGACAGCTGTGAATGAAGCGCCAAGGTCAACCAGCGGTGCGTGGGGAGGATTCGGTCTGCTTTCCAGAAGGAGGACGGTCGATGTCGTTGCGGGCAGCGCCAGCCTGCTCAGCACAAGTCGTGCAAGCAGGGCACGGGGATGCCGAGTCTCAGAACTCTTGGGCAAGAAGAAAGCGATTGTCGTTCCAGTCCGGCTGGCCAGCAGGTCCGGACCGGTGAATAGAGTCGGCAAGTCGGGTTGGCGAGCTACAAACAGGTCCTGACCGAGCCGGCCCTCCACGTGATCAAGAGCGTCGGATCTCAAGAGTTGAAATCATGACCTGCTCCTCCCTCTTTGCCATGGCAGAGGCTCCATGCCATCTTTCACAGGAGACGGCGCGGCGTAGCCGCCTTATGTTCTTACGCCGAAGGCGTCGGTCTGCCTCCACATAGGAGGCAATTCTCCTCCTGGTGGGATTGGCCGCTACCAGCGTCGTGGGATCGTCGTGAGCTCGATTTGGCGGCGCGTTCGACCAGACCGTGGAACCTGAACGAAGGGTGAGCCCAGTTTGAATGGCCGCGTGAGAACATGCGGACCAATGACCAGTCCCGCTAGCAAGCGGCGCAAGCCCCAGAAGCCGAGACGCCGGTCACGAGCTGTCAAGGAGCCTCGCCGGCCCAAGAACGTTGGCGGCGAACTACTTGCATTGGGACCTCAGACCGAGCTACCACCGTTTGAACTTCGCATTGAGCGAGGCTAATCGGCCGGTTACCTCCGGCGTGTCACGGCCGACAGCTTCCGGATCGGCGTGCTGAGAAACCAGAGCAAATCCACCGTCTCGAGGACGATGTACAGGGCAATGCCGAAGGCGATTGGAACGCCAATTACCAGTTCAATGATGATTCGCACCGGTTGCGGGTGTTGGATCAGCCAAGCTAGTCCCGGAATCGACGACGCGCCGGCAGCGTCCAAATAGCCTCCGAGGATGAAGCCGGCAACGACTAGAACGACCAGGGCCGCGAGACCGACTGCGACGAACTTCCCCACGACGACACGATCATGCGCCGATGGCATCCCGCCGACCCAAGCTAATCCTCAGTCCAGCAAGGTTCGCCAGCGCGCCGACCGCCACCGATGTGGGCGGGCGCCAGGCGACACCCGCCCACGAGCGAATTTCGGGGTTGAGCTAGGAGTAGGCGCCATCGATGGTTACGAGCTGAAGCGCTTGGCCATCCCAGTAGAGATAAGCGTTGTAGGCGACCGTTGCGCTGTCGGCGCTCGCGTAGGTGCCCAGCCAGTCGTACGTGGCCGACATCCGGAAGTTGCCGTGGACAGTGATCAGGCCGCTGTCGGGATCGAAATTGACCGTCACCCCTGAGAGCGGATCGCCTGTCATCGACCATCGGACGTTGGTCGTCCCTCCGGAGCCCAACTGTTGCGGGCAATCAGCTACGCGCGCGACCTTGGCTGCCGCACATTGGGCGAAGGCTTTGGCGACGATCGCCTTTGCCGACTCATCAGTCGCGCCGGCCGGTCGAGTGAGTGGAGGCACGCCGGTCGCCGGCTTGATAGCACCGACCGTCACATCACTGGCCGTCAAACTCAAGCTGGCGCTGTAACCTTCCGCGACCACCATGTGCCGCGCGGCCTGAAAGCCGTCCTCGTTGTATGCGAACACCATCTGGTAGTGGCCGACTGCAGACGCGTTCATGGCCTGATCGAAACTGACGGCCATGTCGCCGATGGGATCGCCCACGACCGACCACTGCCCTGACAGGTTGAAGCTGTCCTGAATATCCTGCGGACAGGGGGACGAGATCCTTGCGTTGGCGCTGGTCTGCCGCGAGCAAGACTCGAAGCCGGCCTTCACGGCAGCCTTGACCTTGGCGACCCCTGCCTCCGTGAGTTCTGGGCTGTACGCGACCGCCTGAGCCTGAGAGAAGAAGGCATCAACGCTGAGGCTGCTGGCGGCAAGGATCTGCGTGCCTGCGAACTGGATGTTGTGGAACACGGGCAGCACCGCAATATTCGATTTGCCCGCCGGCAGGCTCAAGCGCTTGCCATCGATCGAAACCGGGCCGCTTCCGCCCGGAAGGTTGATTTGAAGCAGGGTCGGCGTGAGCAGGGCGCGCCAGACGGCAAAGATGCCGAAGCGAGTCTGCCCCGATTTCACCACCACAAACTGAGCCTGCTTGCCACCCGAAGAGGTCGCGTATGTGAATTTGACAATGGCGGTCGACGTGTTCGTGTCGGTTGTGCCGTCAATGCTGAAGCTCTTGATGTCAGGTCGCCCAACAGCCAGGGCCGCACGCATCGAGGCCTGGTCCGTCAGAGTCGCGGTTGCCGATGCAGTGGGCGCCTCAACCTGGACCTGGGCCCACGCTGTCGATGCGTCGCCCGCCTGAAGGGCACCCAAGTAGGCACGGACGGCGCCGTCCGGTGTGTACTGGCGCGCGACCAGATTGAAACCAACAACGGACCCGATGACCAGCAGGATGGCCACGGTGGCGGCGGCGACGATGCGCGGCTGGCGCCATCGACCGAGATTTATTGGCCGGGCGTCGCGTGCGGCCGGCTGTGGTTTTTCGCCATTCGGAGAAGCCGGCGCGGCCGCGACCTGAGGCTCGGTGTCCCGGAGTTCGGTGCTCATCGTTATCTCTCCTCTGCGAATTGCCGGCGCACCTCGCTGGCGCGCTTGGTCTGTCCGGTCTGGAGGTAGGCAACCGCCAGACGCTTGGCCAAGTCCTTGCGTCCCTGGAGTGCGTCCAGTGCATCTTCTAGGTGGGGTATCGACTGCTCCGGATGGCCGATTGCGTCCTGGTAGTCGGCCAGCGCGCGAGCCAGATCGGCCCGATACTCGGCGAGGCGAAGCCGGGCGTCGGCAACCACCTGGCCGGCGGTGCCCCGGCCCTGCGTGACACGTCGCTCAAGCTCTTCGAATCCGACGAGGAACTCTTTGCCACGAATGTCGTTGAGAAGGCGCTCAATCGTCCTGGCTTGCTGAGATGAAATGAGTTCCTGATCGTCCGTAACCGTGCTTGCCAGGCTGCGCAGCTCGTTGACGTCGTTATCGACATCCGCGAGCTCGAGCCAGACGCTGGTGCGATCGGCCCGCACCAGGGCTCCCAGCGCAGGGTCGATGTCGCGCTGGAGGTCATAGAGCTGCTTGCGCAAGCGGTCAAGCTGGTTCTTGCTCGGCAGCCCAGGGGACAGCTCGTCGCCGAGGGTCGGGCGAACCACCTTCGGCTCGTCAAGCACCCAGCGCGCGAGCAGGTATTCGAATAAGAAACTGAGGACCGGCTTGTCTTCGAGGCCTCGCGTCATGTCCTGCCCGCCGGCGCGGACTTGGAGTGTGCCGATGCTTCTTATTGCTAGCCGGCCCTGCCTTTCCAAGACCCGGCCGGCGCCAACTGAAGGCGATTCCTCAAGGCTGGCTGAGGTTTCTCGAATTGCTGGTAGCGGAACCTCAACCGGCGCTGAGGTTTCGCCCACAGCAGACTGGCCGTTTTGGTGCGACGACTCAACCGTCTGGATGGCGGCTGCCGGTTTCTCCGGTTTTGAGTGAATTGGCGCCGGGATCACGGCGACCGCTCCTAGGAGCAACCCGAGTCCGCACTCGACCCAGCCGGCGGCGGCTCCGCCGACTCCACCCAAAGCTCCGTAGGCCGCGATCAGCAGCCAAAGAAATGTGGGGAGAAACCGAGTCTGCAGGAAGAAATATCCGAGAACCGCCGCGCCGAGGTAAGCAAAGCCGATTGGATCGCCAGGCGGCAGGAGCACGCCAACGCCGACCGCGCCGGCGCCCGCGAAGCCACACGCGAGCACGATCCCGCGCGGATCTCTCGGAACGCCCAGCGTCGTAAGGAACTGCTGCACCGGTCTTCCCCGCAAACCCGTCCCTGCCTCCTCAGGGCAGCTAGCAACGGATGAAACAGGTGTAAGCGCTGACGGGCAGGTTGCCAATCCTTGATTGCCATGAGTCCGGATCGTTATTTCCCATGAGGGGTGCGACGGGTTTTCCGAGGTCACGACCGCTCCTCGACCATTGCGTCGTAGGACCTCTGCCGACGTTGCCGGCCGTGCTCACGCGCGAGCTTGCGACGGACGCCCTGGTTGGCACGGTGGAGAAGTGCCGCCTTCAGGTGTGCCGGATTGTTGGGCAGGGGCATCATTGCCGCCGCGTGGAGAAGCTCCAGGACCAGTTGCTGGCGTATGTCCTCCTCGACCATCACGGGCGGTTCATCTCGCAGACGCCGCAGGCGATGCAGCATCGCCGGTGCCAACAGGTCGAGCAACACCGGAGCCCAGAGCTGGCGCGGTCCGAC